>Ga0257127_1000252_pt1 | contig 51480 bp, 41 predicted proteins | sample SI060_135mmetaG_FD_190152 | JGI IMG/M metagenome (GOLD analysis project Ga0257127, IMG submission 190152) | Marine microbial communities from Saanich Inlet, British Columbia, Canada - SI060_135m | ecosystem: Environmental > Aquatic > Marine > Inlet | place: Canada: British Columbia | collected... | reverse complement strand
TGTGTTATTCATAGTGAACAAATCGTTTCACAAACTTCTGTATATCGCAAGGAAGAATGGTACAGGAGGGGAATCCCTTTAAAACCCGCCATTTTTGACAATTTTGGGTAACAAAGACTGACAAAATTTGTCAGTTTTCATGAAAACCTCAGTTGCCAAAAGTTTTTCCAAACAGGAAAAATTTATAACATATTAATAAAAAAGAGGTTATAATTAAAAATCTCAATTATTATTTAAAGGCATGGGTTTTGCTGAGTATATAGCTAATAGTGGATATTAGTTTATTGCAAGTTTGTTTTGTTAACCATAGATGAGGAGAGAAAAATGTTATCCAAGTTTAGACGGGTTCAAGGAGAAAAGGGTTTTACCCTTATTGAATTATTGATTGTTATCGCGATTATCGGTATTTTGGCGGCCATCGCGATTCCGCAATTCAGTGCCTACAAGAACAGAGCTTACCAGTCTGACGCAAAAGGCAATCTGCATAACATATACCTGGCCTGCAAAGCTTACTGGGCGGATAACGCAGGTACGGATTCCTGTACAACGACTATCGCCGCTACGACTTCTTATGGCTGGGTGTCTTCGGGAAGTGTTACCGTTACCATTAGTAACGGAACGGAAACAGCATTTGTCGCAACATCGATTCATGCCTCGGATGGGCAGTCCACGACATTCAGCATGGACTCTGTTGGTAGCATCAGTTAATCGGTTTTTTGTTAACGAGAATTCCCCGCCTTCCGCTTTAAGCGGGGGGTGGGGTTTTTCTTTTAAAAGGATTTATTCGGTAATCCTCTGATGATAGAATCCTATTCAAAGACCCGGACAATTTTTTTTTAATCCTTTTCCCTGCTGGTTTTTATCTCAGCACTCTTGCGCCTTCCCTTGACTACCGGGATTCACCGGAATTCATCAACACCGCTTTTTCTTTAGGCATCAGCCACCCGGCGGGTTTTCCCACCTACAACTTGCTGGCAAAGGCTTTCACGTTTCTCCCCCTTGGCTCCATTGCTTTCAAGGTCAATTTGTTTTCGCTGGTTTTTGCCTGTCTGACTCTGGTGCTCCTCTACCTTTTGGCAAACCTTTTTTTGGAGGTGGTGTTTGGGCCGGGAGAACCCCGAATCCTGGCCGGATTGTTTCCGGTTTTACTGCTGGCCTTCAGTGAACCGTTCTGGTACCACGCGCTGGTTGCAGAAGTTTATACCCTGCATGCCTTTTTCACCTGCCTGATTATTTATTTACTCCTGCAATGGAAGCTGAAAGAAGATCTGCGGTTTCTCTACGCGGCCGCTTTTTTTTACGGGTTGAGCGCGGGAAACCATGCAACGGTTGCCTTCTATTTGCCTGCCATCGTATTGCTGTTTTTTGCCTGGGAACGTAAGGCACGTTTTAAAAATCTTCTCGTTTCCAGCCTGATTTTTTTAATAGGATTTTCGGTCTATCTGTATTTGCCGATCCGCTCGCTTGCCGAACCCACTATCGACTGGGGAAACCCGGAAACCTTTCAGGGATTCCTGCATCAGGTCACGGACCGGCAACACGCAGAAACCCATTTCAAAAAGCTGTCTGCGGGAAACCCAGCAAGTACGATATGGCCTGACCTGAGTTTGCTGGGAACAAACACCCTGCATGTTTTAAAGATGTTGACCCATGACCTGAACAAGCACCTGACACCTGTAATGGTTATCGGATTCCTTATTGGTGCCTTGCTTTGTTTTAAAGCCAATCGTCCATTGTTTTTTTTCCTGCTACTGATCGTTGCGGTGAATGCCTCCTTTTTCGTGGGCTGGAGAAAGGAGAGTTATTTTCCCTCGTATATCGTGGCCTGTTTGTGGACCTCGGTTTTTCTATGCTGGCTTTTGCAGGCTAAATGGACAAGCAATAATTCTCCTGACGCGCAAAATAGTCTGGCAGATGAAAACCGGTCTCCGGCCAACCTGCAAGTACTGGTCTCTCTGGTTTTGGTGGGCTGTGTGGCGTGGCAGGCTTCGGCCAACTATAGCAAGGTGGACCGTTCCGGACGTTACTTTGCAGAGTCATTATTGCAACGCATGGTTCTTTCGCTGGACGATAACAGTGTTTTTGTGGCGGGTATTTCCTGGTTCAATTCGGCCTACCATCAGGATGTGATGAGGCTGAGGGATGATGTCACTTTTGTGAAAGCCTGGGATTTCCTGGATGCTCACCCGCCTTCTTTGATGACATCAAAAAAGTATCCGGACCTCAAACTCCCGGCCCCGGAAAATCATCGGTTTGATTCCAGAGCCGGGTCCTATTTATATGCGACTGATTTTTTCGAGCACAATTCCCGCCTGCGCCCTCTGCTGATCGAACAAAATACTTTTTTCTTACGGGAATTTCCTTTGGCAGAAAAACTTGTTCCGCATGGCAACTTGTTATTACGTTACTCACCGCAGGGTGAGGGCTTTGACAGAAACTCCCTGATCCCCGGTAAAGGATTCAGTGAGTTCAAAACCTGGCTGGAAGAGGAACTGGCCCTGCCCGGGATTCAGAACGAATCGATGTGGATTCAAAAGGTTTCTTTTTACATCCCTTCTTTTGCCGCATATTTTCATTCGGCAGGCTATTATAAGGAGGAAAGGGAAGCCCTCATGGTGATGTATGAGTTTCTCGGTCAGAGAGGGCCCGGATGGCATTTAAAGATGGTGGATAACCTGACCTTGGATGGGAAACCGGAAGAGGCGCGGAAGAAACTGGAGCCCATGAGAAAACATTTCCCCGAATTTTTTGCAACCCATTTAGCGACAGGACGGGTGCTCCAAAGCGAAGGGAATTATGCAGATGCGATCCAGTCTTTTGATCGTGCCCTTGAAGTCGACCCTGAGGCATTCCGTCCGCATCTGGAAAAGAGCCTTGCCTGGTTGGGTTCCGGGAATAAGGAAAAAACTATTTCGACTTTGATAGTTGCCAGAAAAAAAATAAAAACGTTAAACGATCTCAAACAACTCGAAAACGTAGAGAAAATTATTGAATAAAGAGAGACTCTCAAAATGTATAAAGACAAAGTGATTTCCGTTGTGGTTCCCGCTCACAATGAGCAAAAGTTGATACAGAAGGCTCTTCAGGACCTGCCTCACTGGATCGATCAGATTTTTGTCATTGATGATTTCAGTCAGGATGCCACATCCGATAAGGTGCGGGAAAGAATGGAAACCGACTCTAGAATCGTTTTGATCCGTCACGAAGAAAACCGGGGCGTGGGGGCGGCGATATGCACCGGGTACAAGGCGAGTCTCGAAAACGATGTCGATATCGCAGTGGTTATGGCCGGGGACGCTCAGATGGACCCGGCAGACCTTGAAGACATCATCCGGCCTGTGGCTCTGGAAGGGGTGGATTATGCCAAGGGCAATCGTCTGTTTTATGGAAAAGCCTGGGATATCATTCCCCGGCATCGGTATATCGGGAACAGCGTGTTGTCTTTGCTGACCAAGATCGCCAGCGGCTACTGGCATGTGGCCGATACCCAGTGTGGGTACACAGCGATATCAAAAAGGGCACTGGAACTGGTGGATCTCGAAAATGTCTACTCCCGATATGGAATGCCCAACGACCTGCTGGTTAAATTGAATATTGCCGAGTGCTCGGTGCGCGATGTCCCTGTGCGTCCTGTCTATGATATTGGCGAAGTCTCCGAGATACGCATAACACGGGTGGTCATCACCATCTCAAAATTACTGGTCTCCTGTTTTTTCACGCGGCTTGTCGGAAAATATGTGATCCGCGACTTTCACCCGCTGGTTTTTTTCTATACCCTGGGCCTGATCGCGTTTCCCGCCGGCGCGCTCTCAGGATTCTATTTGCTCATGTACCGACTTTTTTCCGGACCGGTTTCCACTACCAGCGCGTTATTCTCGGCTTTTCTGGTGATATCCGGTTTGCAGTTTCTGCTTTTTGCCATGTGGTTTGATATGGAAAACAACAAGCACCTCAAAGGCTGATGGAGAACGACTCCCGATATGGGGCATCCCTGCTGGCGGCCTGTTTTCTACTGTTTGTTTTCACCCTGTTCTTTTTCCCGGTTCTGTTTGAAGGAAACACTTTCTTTTTTAGTGATATCCAGCATTTTGCCTATCCCATGAAACTTTACCTTGCCCGGGTATGGGCGGCAGGGGAATGGCCTTACTGGTATCCTTACTTGTTTCAGGGCAGGCCTTTTATGTCTCTGATGCACCCGGGTGTGTTCTACCCCCCTTCGGTTTTGTTTTTACTGAAAGACTTTTTATTCGCCTTCCACACCTACTTTCTGTTTCACCATCTGGTCCTGATGGCTTCGGTCTATGCCCTTTGCCGGTATTGGGAGAGATCAATTCCAGCGGCCCTCTGTGCATCGGTGACCGCCCTGCTGGGAGGGTATTTTTTATCACTGGCCTCAATCTACAACCATTTTCAATCAATTGTATGGCTTCCTTTAATCATATTGATGTGGCAAAAGTTCTTGCTCAACGGTGGGCTGAAATATTTCTGTGGTGCCGTGGTTTTTCTGACATTTCAGATATTAGGAGGTAGCCCGGAACATGCGATTTTTTCTGTCCTGATGATTTATGCCTATTCGCTATATCTGCCTAAAGACGGAGAGTGGGGAAGGGGATTCAAAAAAAATACCCTGGCGGTGTTGGGGCTTGGTGTGGCTACGCTGGCTCTCTCGGCTGTGCAATGGGTACCTACCTACTATTTTCTAAAAGAAACTGTACGCGGAGGTGGGCTCTCCTTTGCGGACAGTACGCTTTGGTCCCTAAAACCCGGTGCCTTGCTCGACCTGTTCCTGCCCGAAAATTCCGCACGTTTTATCGAACAAAGTGAATGGCGAGTCACTAAATTTTTCCACAGCATTTATATGGGTGTTGTACCACTGTTCTTTTTGTCCGGTTGCCTGCTGGTTGGCAGGGAGCAAAAAGTCATCCGGTTCTGGTTGATGGTTTTCGCCGCAGGCTTGTTTTTTGCTTTGGGTGAGTTCAACCCACTCTACCCACTGTTTTATGAATGGGTACCTTTTTTCAGTATGTTTCGCTACCCGCAAAAATTCTTTTTCTTTTGCGCTTACGCCCTGGTGTTTCTATCTGCCTGGGGTACCGACCGATTTGTCACCGTTGTTACTCATGAAAGGGCGGCAATGAAAAAGCTCCTGCTTGCCCTGCTGGCCACCGCGTTGGTTGTTGCGGGAATGTTTGGGACCCATGCCAGCCGGGCCGGACTCGAAAGCTTGATGATTTTATTGGTGCTGGCCTTTTGTATCTTTGCCTTACATATAAAAAAATTAAACCGTCCGGGGTTTTTTTCCATCCTCTTGTTTTTAATTGTAATGGACCTTATGGGTAAAAACGCCATGCTGGTCCCGATGATCGATCGGAAGTTTTATACAGAACCCCCGCCGCTGGCCAAACGCCTGGGAGGAAGCGCCGACTCTTTCCGTGTTTATAGCGGAATGCTGCTCGACAAACTGGTGAGGAAAGCGGAGCCTTCCCATCTGACCGCAGGCAGATTGCAGGTGCCACCATCCCGGGCCGCCCAACCTTCCTTTAACCTGCTGTCTGTTCACTTGGCTACGCGGGATCAGGTTTACCCAAACTTTGGGGCGATTTATGGCCTGGCCTATGCCGGGGGATTGAAAAACTTCAACATGAAAAGCAGCCTGCGTTGGAATAAGTCGTTTTTTTTATCTGACATCCCGACAAAGAAAATAATTCTGCAACGCAGTAATGTGAAGTATTGGGTGACAGAAGACTACGAACAGTTGCCCTCGGCTGAATACCCCAGAGGAATCAAAAAAGTGAATGTGTTTGAAGATGCCCTGCCACGGGCGTTTCTGGTTGGCGAATCGCGAACCGTGCCGAAAGAGGAGCATCTCGATATTTATTATGACTCAGCGTTTGATCCGCTTCAGCAAGTTTTGTTGGCGGAACCGGTCGAGATGAAAACAGCAGAAAACTTTTCCGGCCAGGTCGAGGAAATTGAATACGGTCCCAACCGGGTGACAGTGAAAACCCGGCAGAACGAGGAAGGTTTTTTAGTCCTGCTCGATACCTGGTTCCCCGGTTGGAAGGTCGAGGTCGATGGTCAGGCGGGAAAAATTTATCAGGCCAATTATTTTTACCGGGGCGTGAAGTTGGGGCCCGGGAGCCACCAGATCAAATTTTCCTACGAACCCGTAGGGCTGAGAATGGGTGCCACCATCAGCGGTGTGGCATTTGTTCTGCTTCTACTCGCCGCCACCCGGCGCCAGCGTGACGCTGGACCCAATGAGAAAACCCCCTAGAGGCAAATCACCCCAGCCCCTCTTTAAAAAAGAGGGGTCCATTAATAATTTTGCTATAGCCCGTCATGGACTTCGCTCTTACGATAGCCGCCTGCTGGGCCTGGCCAGCAAGCATAATTGAACCACCCTCACCTCAATCCTCTCCCTTCAAGGGAGAGGAAGCAAAAAATCCCTTCTCCCCTGGAGGGAGAAGGTTAGGATGAGGGGGGCTATTAAGCCTATTTCCACAGCGTGAGAAGTTTAATTATCTATTTGAAAGTAAAGGAGTAATTCGATATAATCCGGGTATGACTATTGAGAAAGATTTCATTGTAATTGGGTCTGGTGTAGCCGGGTTGACGTTTGCGCTGAAGGTTTGCAAATTCGGTTCGGTTGGCATCATCACCAAGGACGCGCTGGAGGAATCGGCCACCAAATATGCTCAGGGTGGTATCGCCTCGGTGATGGCGGAGGACGATTCGTTCGAACTGCATGTCAAGGACACGATGGAAACCGGGCGCGGGCTCTGCCATGAAGATTTTGTGCGCATTGCCTGCCGCGAAGGTCCTGCACGGATTCGTGAGTTGATCGATCTTGGAGCCAAGTTTGATCGCGGCCCTGGAGCCGAATTCGATTTAGGAAAAGAGGGTGGGCATTCCAAACGTCGCATTCTGCACGCGCACGACCTCACCGGCTGGGAGATTGAGCGCACTCTCATTGAGGCGATTCACGCCCAGGAAAATATAGAAATTTTTGAACACCATATGGTCATCGACCTCATCACCCGGGCCAGGCTTGAAGAGAAAATTGAGCCGGGAAGCTCCGATGACGAGGCGTTAGGACTGTACGTGCTGAACCACCAAACGCAAAAGGTGGAGACCATGGTCGGGCAAGTTACTCTCATGGCGACCGGGGGTGCAGGCAAGGTTTATCTCTACACGTCGAATCCGGACACGGCAACCGGTGATGGCATTGCGGTGGCTTACCGGGCCGGAGCACAAACCGCCAATATGGAATTTTTCCAGTTCCATCCGACCTGTCTTTTTCACCCAAGAGCGAAATCGTTTCTCATTTCGGAAACCGTCCGGGGCGAAGGGGGAATCCTGCGTCTGCAAAATGGCGACACATTCATGGAGAACTACCACTCCATGGGATGCCTGGCTCCCCGTGATGTCGTGGCGCGGGCCATCGACTATGAAATGAAAAAGAGCGGCGATGATTATGTTTTGCTGGATGCCACGCATCTTGAAGGCTATCGCATTCGTGAACGCTTCCCAAATATTTATAAAACCTGTCTGGAATATGGTTTTGATATGTCGCGCGAGTCGTTACCCGTAGTACCGGCAGCGCATTATATGTGTGGCGGACTGGTGGTGGATGCCAACGGCCAGACAAATATCAAAAGGCTTTTTGCCAGTGGAGAGGTGTGTTTCTCCGGCCTGCATGGTGCCAACCGGCTGGCTTCTAACTCTCTACTCGAAGGCCTGGTGCTCTCGCACCGTGCGGTAGAAAAGGCTGTGAACTTGTTGCAGGAATCAAAATATTCAAAAAACCAGTTGGAGCGGATTCCGGAATGGGACCCTGGCAGTGCGGTAGACAGCGACGAATCGGTAGTGGTATCGCATAACTGGGACGAAATCCGCCGTTTGATGTGGAACTATGTAGGCATTGTCCGCTCCACCAAACGTCTTAAACGGGCCGAGCGCCGCATTCAACTGCTACTCGAAGAGATTCAGGAATATTACTGGAACTTCAAAATTACCAAGGACACTCTGGAGTTGAGAAACATCGCCATCACGGCGCAGTTGATCATTCAGGGAGCCTTGGTTCGAAAAGAAAGCCGAGGTTTGCATTATAACCTCGACCACCCGGAACCGGATGATGCGAACTGGAAACGCGATAATGTTTTTCAGAACACCGTTCATCGATTGATAACTCAAACCAACCCGAGAATTGTGACCCATGAGTGAAGAAAAAACAGTACCCGTATTGATCAGAGATTTTTTTGGAGTGGTTGCGCTTGCCTTCACTGTGTTTGGCTTTATGGCGTTAATGACTTTTTCCCCTGATGATCCGTCTTTCAACAAAAGTGTTACAGGCGGGGACGTGGCAAATTCCGTTGGCATGGTCGGGGCTTATTTTTCCGATGGACTGGCCCGCGTTTTTGGCAGTGGTTCGTTTTTCTTTCCGGTGATCATGGCATTTTTGGGCTGGGCTTTGATTCGAGGAAAAGATTTCCACAACTGGTTGTTGATCATGAGTTCGGGGATTTTGTTTTTGGTCGGACTGTGTTCCCTGCTATCCATTCAGTTCACGGTTGATCCTTTTTTTGGTCAGGCGGTTCCGGTTGGTGGTTTGATCGGTCATGGCCTGGGTGGGTTTCTGGTGGCCTGGTTGAATCCGTCAGGAGCGGTGCTGACCCTGATTACCTTATTGTTCGTGGCTTTTTTAGTGATGACGCGTATTCCTGTCAATGTGTTGGTTGAGAGAGGCGCAACCCTGTTCAAAGTTCTGGTCGCAAGTTTGATGTTGGCGGGAGTTGGAGTAAAAAATATAGTTTTAAAAAGTCTGTCAGCTATTCGGGCTATGATCGAGACTGCCCAAACAGCGCGAGAGGCATTGCAGAAAGTTAATAAACCGACCATCGAGCCAGTGATCGTCACCCGCAATCGGTCCGAGCCGATCCCTGTGGAGAAACCGGGGAACAAGAAAAAAGAAGAGAAGGCCGAGTTCGTGGTTCAGGATCATTTTGCTTTCATGAGTACATCCGGCAAATATCAGGTTCCTCCGCTTTCGTTGTTGCAGGATCCTCCACCAGACGAGGGAACGCAGACGGAGAAAGCCAGAGATGAGATTCTCGCCAGCAGTGCCATTCTGGAAAAAAAATTATTGGACTTTGGCATTGAAGGACGGGTGGTTCAGGTTCTTCCCGGTCCTGTTATCACTTTGTTTGAATATGAGCCGGCACCGGGAATTAAAGTCAGCCGTATTGTTTCCCTGACAGATGATTTGTCGTTAGCCATGCGTTGCGTAGGGCTCCGCATTCTCGCTCCTGTACCGGGTAAGCCCGTTGTCGGCATCGAGATTCCCAATATACGGCGCGAGACTATTTATTTTAAAGAGGTCATGACGTCCGATGAGTTTCAGTTGCCGCAGTCCAAGCTCACTCTGGCGATTGGCAAAGATATTACCGGGGAACCGGCGGTGCAGGACCTGGCGACCACTCCGCATTTGCTCATGGCGGGCTCAACCGGGTCGGGCAAGAGTGTCGGACTCAATGCCATGATCTGCAGCATCCTTTTGAATGCGACACCGGATGAAGTCAAATTGATCATGATTGATCCGAAGATGCTGGAACTGTCGGTCTATGATGGCATTCCGCATCTTATTTCTCCAGTAGTCACCAATCCTAAAAAAGCCGCCGCCGCGCTTCAGTGGGCGGTCAGCGAAATGGAGTCGCGTTACAAAATGATGGCCGAGAGTGGGGTGCGTAATATTGGCGGCTTCAACGAACTGGCGGAGAAACTCCAGAAAGAATATGACCTGGAATTGAAAAAACACCAAAAGACCAATAAAGGGGTCAAACCCGCAACGGACGAAGATGAGGATGACGAAGAGGTTCTGCCGGAACCGCCAGCTAAACTTCCCTACGTTGTTATCCTGATCGATGAGTTGGCCGACCTCATGATGGTCGCATCCAAAGGCGTGGAAGACTCGTTGACCCGGCTGGCGCAGATGGCGCGGGCCGCAGGCATTCATTTGATCGTTGCCACGCAACGTCCTTCGGTGGATGTCTTGACGGGAATCATCAAGGCGAATTTTCCCACACGCATGTCTTATAAAGTCACTTCCAGAGTCGATTCGCGTACCATTCTGGATGCCATGGGTGCCGACAAGCTTCTCGGTAAAGGCGATATGTTGTTTCTGCCTCCGGGAACCACGAAGCTTCAACGCCTGCACGGGGTCATGGTCAGCGATGCGGAGATACAACGTATTGTGGACTTCATCAAGAAACAGGCGAAACCCCATTATCAGGAAGACATCTTCGATTCGGTTGTGGCAGAAGAGGAGCAAAAGGGAGAAGAGGCAGAAGAGTTCGATGAAAAATACGATGAAGCTCTTGCCATTGTTGCTAAAGACCGGCAGGCTTCCATTTCTTATATTCAACGGCGTTTGAGAATAGGCTATAATCGGGCGGCACGAATCATAGAAACTATGGAGCGAGAAGGGGTGGTGGGTCCATCTGATGGAGTCAGGCCTCGCGAAGTCTATGTCAGCCCGATTGAAATTGAATAGAGTTTCCCTTGTTGTCCGTTTGGCGCTGGTTCTTTTTGTTGTTTCCTGTGTGGCGCAGGTTGTCAACAGTCTCGCTGGCGTTTTTTCTTACCGGGATGACACAGGTGCCATCCATTTCACCGACGACCTTTCTAAAATTCCAAAACAGTACCGCGAAAGCGAAAAAGGGGTCCGCAAGCATCGTGAAGGTCGCGGTGCCTATCGTTCCACTCCGGCTCCTTCTGCTCCCCTGGAACTTCCAGGATTGGTTTCACAAAACCAGGAAATTCAGATTCCCCTCATTCCCATAAGCGGGGGAAATTTTTTAGTCGATACGGTTCTCAATGGCCGGGTCAAGGCCCGGTTAATGCTGGATACCGGTGCCTCCCTCATCACCCTGACCGAAGAGATTGGCCGTCAACTGGGAATTTCGCCCTACTCCGACTCTGCCATGTTGCCTTTCAGTACCGCCGGGGGAGAAGAGTGGATGCCGCTGGTGGCGCTCGAAACCGTTGCCCTGGGGGCCGCCGAAACCCGATTGGTTGAAGCTTCCATCAACAGTCATATCAAGGGAATTGATGGCCTGATGGGGATGAGCTTTCTTGGGGACTTCCGCTTTGAAATTGATCGCACCAATAAACGACTTACTTTAAGGCCTCCGCAAGACCCGAACGAACTGGCATGGGATGGCAAATCGGGGAACTGGTGGAAAAGCCGGTTTGAACATTACGACTCAACCATTAAAAATTATTCTACTCAAGCAGGTTTCCTACAGCGGCGGGGACATGAAAAGGCTCCGAATATGCAGAAGACAGTGGACTTCTATAAGAACCTGCACCAGAAACTGCTAACCCGGGCTTCCATTTCCGGCCTGCCGGACCGTTTCCGCCACTAGGCGTGGGGCCAGCGTGCAATAACTTTTGCTGGCTAGCAACGATGCTCTCGGCTTGATGAGCTTTTGCTGTATTCCCTCCCACGGGAGTGGGCCACTAGGCGCCGGCGAGCCGCCGGTGGCAATGAGCAATAGCTTTTTACTGCGGACGAAGAGTTAGCTCGGCTCAACGAGTCCTTGCTACCTGCCTCCCCTGCTAAGGGGCGTGGAAGGGGGAGCTTAATGGACCCCTCTTTTTAAAGAGGGGCTGGGGTGATTTACAACTTCTCGCACACTATGCAAACCAGCTCTCGACATTCCGACCCTGAATTTCTCTTTGTGTTGTTGGGGGCCAGCAACCTGGCGCGGGGTTACTCTGCACTGACCCGGCATCTTTCCCAAAGTATTTCACCGAGCCGGTTTATCAACGCGCTGGGACCAGGCCGGGGCTATTGTGTTAGAGGAGGACTGCTTAATTTTTCCTACACGCCCATCGGCGAATGCAGGGTCATGAAGTCTGCCGAAAGTTTTGCAGAGCAGGGGGGGCGGGTTGCCGTGCTCCTTACCGATATTGGCAATGACATCATGTATGGAATTCCGGGCGAGTCTCTCATCGAATGTCTGGATGCTCTGATCGAAAAAGCCCGGCACTGGAACGCGGAAATCTTTGTGACTTCCATTCACGTGAATGTATCCCGGGATATGGGAAAGACTTCTTTTAAATTGTTGCGGGCCCTCTTTTATCCAAAAAGTCCGGTAACTTTTGACCAGGCTGATGCGGCGGTGAAAAGAGTGAATCATTATCTTGAGGAAAAATCGCAGGAGAACAGGCAGGTTCATCTGGTGAGCGGACTGGGCACGTTCTGCGGCCTGGATAAAATCCATTTTAGTCTGTTGAAAAGTCATCTTGCCTGGTCGCGTATTGCCAATGAAATTTTATCGGTGCTGGGTGCGGCACCGGGCAGGAGCATCGGGCCGGGTTCCGTGGTGCTTTCCCTCTGCGATAACCTCAGCCGCCTGATTGCTTCTGATATGCTGAGGATTACAAAAAAGCCAAAAGAATTTTTCTAGTCTGCATATTACATGAGTATTACTGTGTGTAGGTTGAAACATTATTAAACCACCCTCACCTCAATCCTCTCCCTTCAAGGGAGAGGAAGCAAAAAGTTCCTTCTCCCCTGGAGGGAGAAGGCTGGGATGAGGGGGATAATATAGTTGAGTCCATTTCTTTCTCATTGACTCCTGCAATATACTGGCTAAAAATTTTTTATGAGACATTGTCTTGCAGTCATTCGAATAGGCGCTTATATCGGGGTGTTCGTGGTGTTTGCGATCATCGGAGCGTGTGGGCATATTTTATTTTTTATGTCACGGGCACGACTGCTAAATTGGATCGCCTTTTTTGCGCAGTGGTGGGCGCGCGTAACGTGTTTGATTTTCAATATCCAAATCCGTATTGAAGGAGACGTAAATATAAAATCAGGCTCGCTGATTGTCGCCAACCATGTGGGCTCACCGGATATTTTTATTTTGGGTGCGTGTTTTAAAGGGTTCTTTGTCTCGAAATCCGAAATCGCCGACTGGCCCCTGTTCAGTTGGTTGGCTCGGTTGGGAATCACCATCTTTGCCGACAGGAGCAAACGCCATCAGGTGAAAGCCGTCATCCGGGAAATTGAGGAGCGGTTGAACGCCGACCATTCGGTGATCCTGTTTCCCGAAGCCCAGGCGACCGATGGAACCGATGTGGTGCCTTTCAAGTCGGCAGTGTTTCAGGCGGCGGTTCTTGCCAGCCGGCCTGTGGTGCCTGTGACGATTCGTTATCATGATGATAATCAGCCGACCATTGCCCATTATGGGAATAGTTTTTTCGAGCATATTATGGGACTGCTGAAAACCCCCCGACTTGAAGCGACCGTAATGGTATTGCCGGAAATTTCAGCGGGCCCGAACCGGCAAACTCTGGCAGAAAAAAGTTATCGGGCCGTTCGCGACAAGGTTGTGCAGGACATCTCTCAATCTGAGTGATCGTGTTATTTTTATGATACAATTTCAGAAATTTTCAGACTATTTTTTAGGAATTCAACATGATTCATCCTTTTAAAGGACAGAAGCCGGAGATTGATGATTCTACCCTGGTGGTGGAAAGCGCGCAGATCATCGGTGATGTAAAGATTGGTGAAGAGAGCAGTGTGTGGTTCAACGCGGTGATTCGGGGAGACGTCAACCATATCCGCATTGGTAAGCGTACCAATATTCAGGATGGCTGTGTCCTGCACGTGGCGCGCAAAACCCTGCCATTGATTATTGGCGATGAGGTGACGGTAGGCCACAACGTCACCCTGCACGCCTGCACTATTGGATCGCAATGCCTCATTGGTATGGGTGCGATTGTTATGGATGGCTCGGAAGTGGGGGAACAGTCTATTGTAGGAGCTGGTTCTCTGGTGACCCCGAACACGAAAATTCCGCCGAAAAGTCTGGTGGTAGGGTCGCCAGCGAAAGTAAAGCGGGAACTGACTGAAGAAGAAATTCGCGGCATCCGCGAATCGGCCGCCAATTATGTCGGCGATATTGAAACCTACCTCGATTAAGGCATATGACTGAACCCGTCCCGTTTACGGTTCCCATTGCGGTGATCGGTGGCAGTGGGGCCTATCATCTTCTCACCGGGCAGACTCTGGGTCAGGAAAAGGCCTGTGAAGTTCTCGACACCCCTTATGGCAAAAGTGCGCCCATCCACCATTTTAGTTTTTCCGGGCAGGAATTTTTATTTTTATCCCGTCATGGAGAAACCGATTATTCCCTGACGGCTCCGTTTGTGAATTACCGGGCTAATGTTCGTGCCCTCAAAGATTGCGGCGTTCAAAGGATAATTTCCTGGTCGGGTCCGGGAATTATCAATACGGCATTCAAGCCGGGAGATTTTGTAGTGCCGCACGATATCATTGATGAGACCCGTAACCGGGAGACCACGTTTTTCAAAGATACCGGTATCGGGTTCATTCGTATGAACCATCCGTTCTGCCCACAGGTTGCAGGCACCCTGCATGAGACCCTGCACGCGAGTGGACTGCCCCATCATGAGCAGGCGGTCTATGCCTGTACCGAAGGACCGCGTTTGGAAACTCCTGCCGAGATCCGCAAACTACGCATACTGGGCGCGGACCTTGTGGGCATGACCCTTGCCCCGGAAGCTTTTCTCGCCCGCGAGATGGAAATGTGCTACACGCCGTTTTGTTACCTGACGAATTATGCCGAAGGGGTCAAGCCCAGAGAATTTAAAAAAGGCGAGTTGTTTGAAGGCATGCAAACAGAAGAAGAACGAAAACAGGTCGATGCGGCGATACAAAAATTTCCCGAGCTGATCCGCACGGTATTTGAAAGTTTGCAGGGAGTTGAACGCACCTGCAATTGCCCGGATGCCCTGCGCCGCTACAAAGACAAAGGCCTACTGGCGTAGCCAGCGAGCCGCTGGTGGCAATGGAGCAAGGACTCGTTAAGCCGAGTTAACCCTTTGCTTGCCAGAAACAGCTATTGCTAGTTACCCCCGGAGGTTCTCCGGGCTAGTGGGGCCAGGCGGAGTAGCCTCCGGTCATGCTGTAGACTTCATTGAATCCGTTTTCAGAGAAATATTCGGCGGCTCCCTGGCTGGAAATACCGTGGTAACAACAGACGACCAGAGGTTTCTCCTTCTCGGCAGATTCGATAAATTGTTGGACAGTGCTGTCGCTGACGGATACTGCTGTGGGAATATGTCCGGCGGAATAGGAGCCGGGATCGCGGATATCGACCACATTGACGGAACCCTCTTCCAGCATTTCCTGTACCTTTTCTGGGGCAATTTCTTTAAACATGGCTCCTTTATTGAAGTGTGGGCATCTATATATAAGATGACCGACCTACGAAAAAGTTTTATTTAAATGACACTGATTGAACTGGAAGAAAAATTTAATAGTGCCAGGGAAAATGCGGCTGAAATGGTGGAAGCGGTCATTCCATTGGCCAACGCCTACCAGCAGGCACGAAAGTTTGATAGCGCCCTACGCTGTTTAAAGGAAACGCTGCCAATAATCCGGAATAAGGGAGAGACGGGTCAGGAGGCGGTGATCTTGGCGGCGCTGGGAACGGCCTACTGGGAAAAAGCACAATTGCAAAAGGCCCTTAACTATTTTGGGGAAGCACTGGCTTTGTTTGAAAAAGCCGATGACCGTCAGGGAAAAGTGGCGGTCCTCTCTATAGTGGGCATTACTTTCTGGAGAAAATGCGATTGGGATAAGGCGTTGGAGATTTTGCAAGATGCGATGGAAAAAAATGTGGAAATAAAAGCGGAACAACGTTTTGCATCTTTATATGGAGCGTTTGAGAGAGGCATCGCCACTTTACAGAATCGGGTGCGGATGGGGCGGGAGCTGGAAGACTCGCGGAAAATTCTGCAACCTTTGTTTTCCATGTGCGCCTTGTACTGGGTGACGGGGAACCGTGAGCAATTGGAACTTTGTCTGGATGAATCGGTATTGCTGGCAGAGCAACTGGGCAAGGCCGATATTTTGAATGCCGCTAAGGGCCTGACCCGGCTGGCTGGCTCAGCCTGAACCAGGTCAGTTCATTTTTGTTGTGATACAGGTGCAGGACCCGACTGTCGGGAATGGCGGCGAATTTATCGATGATTGAAATATCCGGCTTGCCTTTAAATTTAAGAGTGCAGATGAAGTTTTTACAACTTCCCGATTCCACCCATTGCAGGATCCATTCATAAAGTTTTTCCGGGTAACAGATTAAATCTGAGAACAGCCAGTCAATGCGGCGATCCTGCGCCTGGAACTCGTCTGGCAGTAATGTGAAAGCGTCGCGTTTCTGGAACGAAATCCCCTGCAAATTTGAGATTGATGGGTCCAGGGGTGAACGGTCGATGCTTAAAACCTCTGCGCCGCATTGGTGAATCACCCAGGCCCACCCTCCCGGACTGCCTCCCACATCGATGCAAAATTCTCCCGGTTGCGGTTGCTTGCCTGCCAGGGTCAGGGCCTCGTACAGTTTCAAATAAGCGCGGTTGGGCGGGCCTTCTTTGTCTTCGATGAAATGCGCCTCACCATTTGGAAACGGACTTGAACAATCTGCCGATGCAAGCAGTGTATTTTCATCCAGAAGAGTGAAGGTTCCGAGCGGGACTTGCGGTAAAGAGGAAGGAAAAACTACAGGCTTGAATTTTATCGATGGCAGTTTTTCCAGAATCAGTTGCGCCCGGCGGTGCAAGTGGTAGGAATACAGGCACCAGTTGCGCTGAATGATTTTTAGTTTTTTTGCCGCGTCATTGATCGAGTCAATAGGAAGCGTCTGCGGGTTACGCCAGATATTCTGTGCCCAGTAAGCATTTTTTGCTGGCTGGCTGGAAAGGATTAATCGGTCATGAACAGCAATCACTCCTTCGAGTTCATTCAGTAGAGGTTCTGTCAGCCCTTCCGGAGCCAGATAAGCGGATTGTATTTGCTGGTTCATTTTAAAGTTCAACCCAGAGGGCAGTTATTTTCAAGAAGTATTGATAAACCATTGTTTGTAGATTATTAGGGATAATCAGTCAAATTTTGTATTTTTTATAGTTATCGGAAAATCTATATTTACACTTACATCTTTATTGCTATGAGGCCGTTAAAGAGTATAAGTAACGCCCCAGACAGCGCTATGGCTCGACAAGTTTAACGTGTATTAGAAGGAAACTTCCCTCAATACCTTTTTCTCGGTAGCCCAAATTTTTGTAAAATGTGTTATTAGTTGTCTGAAGCTGATATTGGACTGCTGTTTTCTTTTTTCCTTTAGTGCGTGATGAGTTAAAGCGGAAAGTTGACTTAATATGACTGAGGGCAAGACATTGATTAACAACCACATCGCTCTGCATTCCTGCGTCGAAAATTTACAGGCGAATGTTTTTGTGGCTGATAAGGATTTTAATCTTGTCTATATGAATGCTCAGGCCAGGAAAACTCTGGAAACGATTGAGCCGACCCTGCAAGAAGTATTTCGCTTGAGTGTTGACGATATCCTTGGAGGTTCCATTCACCGGTTTCACAGGAACCCTGAGAAGGTGGAGGCCATTTTAAAAAATCCCTCGTCTTTCCCCCATGAGCTGAATTTTGAATTCGGAGAAGTTATTTTGAGGACCGCTATCAATGCAGTCTGGGATGAAACAGGCCAGTTAGAAGCTTACGTGGTTAACTGGGAAGACATTACTGAGAGTGAGAAACTGGAAAGAGCTCTGCATATTAAGTTGAGGGAACTGAATGATGCCAATCAGGAATTGGTGAAGCGTAACCGGCAAATCGAACAGGATGAGGTGGAATTGAAAGAGGCTCACGCGGAGCAACACAAAACGCACGCCTACCTGAGTATTAAACTGGCGGAACTGAAACAAAGTAATCAAGACCTGGAAAGTTTTGCCACCATTGCTTCTCACGATTTGATGGCCCCGATCAGAAAGATTACAAATTTTGCCGGGCTATTGCTTGAAAATGGGTCTCGTTTTTCGGAAAATGAAAAATTTTTGCTGGATAAAATAATCAATTCCGGAATGAGAATGAGATTGCTGATGGATGATATTCTGGTCTATTCCAGACTGGCAGGTCCTTCCTTTACTTTTGAATCAATCAACTTGAATGATGTGTTGTCTGAGGTTATGGCTATTTTGTCAGACCAGATTATGGAAACAAATGCCAATATACAGTTCAAGCCGTTACCGGTTATTGAAGCCAACAGGACCCAAATGGTTCAGTTATTACAAAACCTCATTTCCAACTCTCTCAAGTATGGGAAGAAAGGTGTTGCTCCTGTGGTGAAAATTTCAGCCACGATGGAGGAAGAGGGGTTTGTAAAGATTTCCTTGGAAGATAATGGTATAGGTATTCAGGATGAATATGCGGATCTTGTTTTTCAGCCTTTTGAGCGACTCAGCCCTCAGATAGAAGGAACTGGTATGGGCCTGGCTATTTGCAAAAAAGTCGTGGTCAGCCACGGAGGAAAGATAACAGTAAAAAGCTTGCCCGATAGCGGTGGGTCGGTGTTTAACATTAAATTACCGGAGAGGCACAGCAAATGATTAAAGCCGTTGCACAACCTAAAGACGAAGTTTCGGTATTGGTAGTAGAGGATGATGCTGATGATTACGAGTTTTTAGAAGCCACCTTGAAGGGTTGTTGTAAAAAAGCCTCGATACAGTGGGTGCAGGATGGTGAGCAGGCGGTAGACTATTTGTTCCACAAGGGAGAATATCAGGATGAAACCCGATATCCTGTGCCAGACTTGGTTTTTCTGGATATCAGGCTTCCCAAGAAAAACGGGTTGGAGGTGGCAAAAATTATCAAGGAGGACCCTCGTTTGAAAAAACTTCCTACCATCATGTTGACCACTTCTTCCTCTTCCGCTGATGTTCAAAATGCTTATGAAAATGGCGCCAACAGCTATTTGAAAAAACCAGAAGGCTCCCAGGAAATGGAGCAATTTAAAAAAGCTATTTGCCTTTTCTGGTCCCCCATTGTTCTTTATCCTTAATCCTTAGGGAATGTTTGTTTATCATCCGCTGTTGGGAAAAGCGGAACTATTTGAGGGCCTCATGTGCTCTCAGGTTTTTAGATGGGGCTTGAATCGTGCTCGGGAGCAGGATATTATAAAACCCGGCATGACAAAGGCGAACAAATTTTCTATAATACCCCTTAAAAAATCAGTGTGCTGATCGCAGAGAATTCGATAATAACAGGCAGAAGATAAAAGTATTTAGAATGACCAGAATCCTTCTTGTTGAAGATAATGAAATGAACCGGGATATGTTGTCCCGGCGCCTGGAGCGGAAAGGCTTTGAGGTTCTCATCGCCGTGGATGGTCTGGAAGGCGTGAATATGGCGCGTTCCGAATCGCCCAATCTGATTCTTCTGGATATGAGCCTGCCGGTGATGGATGGATGGGAAGCTGTTGGTAAGCTGAAAGAAGATCCTGAAACCAAGTCCATTCCTGTTTTGGGTCTTTCGGCACACGCCATGACCCCCGACCGGGATAAAGCCATTGATGCTGGTTGCGATGATTATGATACCAAACCCGTAGATATCAAGCGCCTGTTGGGAAAAATTCAGGCTTTGCTGGATCAAAATCATGCCGGATGAGCAGGAACCTGTCCTGAGCAAGCAAGCCGCTTTAGAACTCTGTGATGATGATGAAGAGCTTTTCCTCGAGATTGTGGGGGCGTATCTTGAAGATGCCAGCGAGCATTCCCGGCAACTTCTTTTTGCCCTGGAAGCGGGGGATGCCCACGAGGTAGAAGAAAGGGCGCATGCCCTGAAAGGAGCTTCTGCCAATATTTGTGCGGGGCCGGTTCGTGAGGCGGCAGGCCAGTTAGAACGGGCTGGCCGGAATAAAGACCTGAGCCAGGCCCCCCAGCTTTATAGTGTTTTTAAAAAGGAGTTTCAGCGACTGCTGGAATATCTCAAGTCCCTCCCCCCACCTTCAGAAGGCGGGTAATCCTTTTCCCCTGAAAATATAGACTTTGCCTGCTGTAGCTTGACAATCAGGAAGGAATAAAGTATAAAAATTAATTCGCTATTATATGTCGCCCGGTCAGGGGAGACGTGTTTTCAACGTCCAATATAAAGGAGCAGTTTTTGGCTAATCATAAATCTGCATTAAAGCGCAACCGGCAAAACCATAAGAAAAATGAAAGAAACAAGGGGTATCGCACCCTGGTCAAAACGTTGTCTAAAAAAGTGCGTACCGAAGCCGAGGCTGGTAATAAAGAACAGGCCCAGAAAGAATTAAAGGTTGCCGAAAAAACCATCGCCAAGGTTGGTGGTAAAGGCATTCTCCACGCTCGCGCCGCATCCCGCAAAATTTCCAATCTCACCCGCTTAGTCAACCGCACCCCTTAGCAGGGGAGGCAGTTGGGCAAAAGCTCATCAAGCCGAGACAACTCCTTTCTAGCAAATGAGCGCCATTGCATACTGGCCCCACGCCTAGTGGCCCTTAGCAGGGGAGGCAGTTGGGCAAGAACCCGTTAAGCCGCCAATAATTCCAGCTAGCCAGATAAAGCTATTACCCCTCCGGGGCAGGAGGGCTTAGGTAGAATATTATGCCTTCGTCACCGCTGGTTCCTCGCAATGCAAGACCCCTGAAGGTTAATCACCCCAACCCTCTTTAGGAAAGAGGGGGCAAAGACTCATTAAGCTGAGACAACTCTTTACTACATAGGTAAGCAACCCCCTCAATCCCCCTTATCAGGGGGAAGATTATTGAAAGCCAAGCCCCTCCTTTGTCAGGAGAAGTTGTTAGAGTATTGCGCTTGAGTATTCTGTGAGCTTTATCGGCAATGCAGTGCTGGCCCCACGCCTAGCCCACTCCCGTGGGAGGGAATATGGCTATTATGTTTTAAGCCGAGAAAAACGATTACTAGCCAATAAAAGTGATTGCACACGGGCCCCACGCCTAGTGGTGGGCTAGCAGCAGAGGTTGAGGATCAGGGTTTGCATCACGGCCGTGGGGTCTTTGGAAGTGGACTTCAGGCTTCGATCTGCATTTGCCAATTCCAAATATCCATTACGCAGTTGTTGTGTGCTGAACCGGCGAGTGTGTTGCAGAGCTTTTTCGACCATAAAAGGATGGGCCCCCATTGTTTTTGCAATCTGACCTGCTGGCAGGTTTTTTTGTTGGTAATGTTTCACCTCCCAGATCATTCGAAGTTGCCAGGCTATAGTGCCCAGGATTTTTATGGGTTCTTCCCCGTGGTCGATTTGGTTGTTGAGCAAGCGAAGAGCCTTTTCTGGATTTTTTGTTTTCAGTGCATCAGTGAGGGCAAACACATTTTCCAGCTTGCTTTCCCCCACTACTTCCGCGACATCCCTCTCTGAAACGGATTTATTTTTTCCCGCGTAGAGGAGAGTTTTTTCCAACTCTTTTGCCAGGACTCCTGGTCGGGGTCCCACCCGGTTCACCAGAAAACGTGCCGCATCAGAGGATAGCGAGTACCCTGCTTCCTCAGCTCGTTTCCGGAGCCAACCTTCATTTTCTTTAGGAGCTTCGCAGGCGACTGCGGTTTTCAGTTTTGTTAGCGTTTTAAATAATTTTCTTTTGCGGTCCACCTTATCGGCGGTAATGATTACACAGGCTTCAGAAATGGGGGACTGTGTATAGTCAGTGAGGGTTTGGGCATCCTGATCCTGTGGGACCGCCTCGTGCAGATTGCGTACCACTACCAGTTTTGTTCCACCGAGGAAAGAAAGGGTTCTGGCCGACCCCAGCCATTGGCTTACCGTGCTTTCCCGGGCATCGAAGGTTTCCAGATTAAAGTCCCGATTGTCTTCGGTGATATATTTTTGGATCAGAGTCCGGATGACTTCGGTTTGGTAAAAGGTTTCCGGGCCATAGAGAAAATAAAAAGGCTCCGTTTTCCCTTGGAGAATTTTCAGGATTAAATCGTCAGGGGTCACGGCGGAGTTAAGGGTTAAAACTGGTCAATGAGCAGGCTCACCAAGCGGTTGCCCAGTTCTTTGTAGGCTTCTTCCAGAGCGGCAAGCCGGGCTGATTCTGTATCGACAATATCAGAAGTGGCTCTGTAGTCCCATTTGGTTGTGAATTTGTTTTTTATATAGGGTTTGTCATTAACCTTGTCGATCACTTCAACCTCCACGCCCAGTTTTACGATGTAATCCGAAGCAAAATCGCTGGAGCTGAAGGAGACGGCCCTCAAATCATAATAAAAAAGGCTACCATTCATCACCATGTCGGAACTGCCCTTTCGGACAATTTTAAGCCTTCCATCCGTAATGAAGGAATTGATAATGGCACTTGTCAATTCCCGGTGAATTTCCGGTTCCGAGGAACTATTGCTAAACACAGGTATGAAGAGAGTTTTTAAATGCGGCGGCAGGGAAGAACCGGTTCCCACAAGATGATACCCGCACCCATTAAGGAGTAGGGTGATTCCAAGCAATACCCAGAATTTAAACGGGAAGCGGATTTGTTTCATTTGACAACGATGTTCACAAGTTTTTTGGGAATGACGATGACTTTTTTGATCTCTTTGCCCTGAGTCCATTCCTTGATCTTTAAATCTTCGAGGGATCGGGTTTTTAAATCGTCATCGCTGATACCCGATTCGACAGAAATTTTCTGCCTCACTTTACCATTGACCTGTAGGACGATCAACATTTCATCTGTTTGCGTCAGAGCCTCTATGTACTGCGGCCAGGTCATCTGGTCCAGGGTTTTAGAAAGTCCTATCAGCGATCCTAATTCTTCTGCAATATGTGGAGCGAAAGGTGACAGGGTCAGGATCAATGTTTCCAGAGCTTCCCGCACAGCCATGCGTGATGTCTCATCCCGGTTGTTTTTGTTCTCCCACCATTCCTTGAAGTTGAAGAGATGGTTGACCAGTTCCATAATCGCTGATATTGCGGTATTGAACTGCATTCGTGTTGCAATATCATCTGTCACCCGTCTTATGGTGATATGGGTTATTCGCCGAAGCGCTTTGATTTCGGGAACAGTGGTTGCAAAAGATTCTCCCGGCAATTTAGTGGTTTTGATTTCTTCGACAAATTCGCCGAAAATGCGCCACACTCTTTTTAAAAACCGTGAGCATCCTTCCACACCCTGATCACTCCACTCCAAATCTTTCACAGGCGGGGCGGCGAACAGGATGAATACCCGGGCTGTGTCGGCACCGTAGGCACTGATGATTTCATCCGGGTCCACGACATTGCCTTTGGACTTGGACATTTTGGCTCCATCCTTGATGACCATACCCTGTGCCAGCAGATGGGAAAAAGGTTCCGGGGCTTTAGTCAACCCAAGATCATTCAACACCAAATTGAAGAACCGGGAATAAAGAAGATGCAAAATGGCGTGCTCAATGCCGCCGACATATTGGTCAATGGGCATCCAGTAATCGCTATTCTCTTTACTGAAAGGAACTTGCTCCAGTCGGGGTGAGGTGTAGCGGTAAAAATACCAGGAAGAGCAAACAAAAGTATCCAGCGTGTCGGTATCGCGACGGGCATTTGCCCCGCATTTCGGGCAGGAAGTTTTGTAAAAAGATTCCAGACTATGCAAAGGGGACTGCCCATTGTCTCCTAACTGCGCATCCAGGGGCAACTCGATCGGCAGTTGGTCTTCGGGGGCAGGTACGATGCCGCAGTCAGAACAATGGATAACCGGAATAGGTGTTCCCCAGTATCTTTGCCGGGAAACGCCCCAATCGCGAAGTCGGTAATTGATCGTGGCTTTTCCGATGCCTTCTTTTTCCAGATATTGGCAAACCGTCTGGCGGGCTTGCTGACCGATCAAACCATCGAAAGAACCAGAAGCTACCATAGCACCATCGGCGGTGAACGCCTCTACCATAGTATCTGCATCCAGCTCACCGGTTTTGGGTTGAATGACCACCCGGACAGGCAAATGATATTGCCGGGCGAAATCCAAATCCCTCTGGTCGTGAGCAGGAACGGACATGATTGCGCCGGTACCGTAACCCATGAGAACGAAATTGGCTGTCCACACAGGAATGGATTCTCCTGTTAAAGGATTCACGGCATAAGCTCCGGTAAACACGCCTTCCTTTTCGCTGGCCCGGGCGATGGTGTCCTGTTTTTTTACTTTTTGCACGAAAGCTGTAATGGCTTTTTCCTGTTCGGTGCCACGGGATAATTTTTCAGTGAGCGGGTGCTCGGGGGCCAGCACCATGAACATGGCTCCGTACAAGGTGTCGGGACGGGTGGTGAATATTTTTATCACCTCGTCACTTTCCTGGATTTTAAAATCCACTTCCGCGCCAAAACTTTTGCCGATCCAGTTTGTCTGCATGGTCAGCACCTGCTCCGGCCATTTGCCGGAAAGGGTTTTGCACCCTTCCAAGAGGCGGTCTGCATAGTCGGTGATTTTGAAGAACCAACCTTCCTGCTGTTTTTGCAGGACTTCGTTGTCGCACCGCCAGCAACAGCCGTCCACAACCTGCTCGTTGGCGAGCACCGTGTTGCAGTCTTCGCACCAGTTGATGGTGGAGTTTTTTCGGTAAGCGAGGCCTTTTTCCAGTAACTTTAGAAAAAGCCACTGGTTCCACTTATAATAACCATGGTGGCAGGTGGCGATTTCCCGGTCCCAGTCGTAACTGAGTCCTAACGCCTTGATCTGTTTTCGCATGGTGCGAATATTTTCAAACGTCCATTTTGCGGGGTGGCTCTTGTTTTTGATGGCGGCATTCTCTGCCGGCATTCCGAAGGCATCCCAACCCAAAGGATGGAGGACGTTGTAGCCCTGCATGCGTTTGAACCGGGCCAATGTGTCGCCAATGGTGTAGTTGCGTACATGGCCCATGTGGATTCTCCCGGAAGGATAGGGAAACATCTCCAATAAATAATATTTCTTTTTGGAAGAATCTACTTCGACTTTAAATGTTTTATGTTCTTCCCAGTAAGCCTGCCATTTGGCTTCGATGGAATTGGGATCGTAAGGGGTCATAAGTCTGGATATCCAATGTTGCGCGTTAAAGAAGACGAATTTTATCACATTCCTCATATATTGAAACCATCATGACGGGAACCATTGCTGTTGTATTCATTCTGTATGTGATTGCCATGCTGGGCATTGGTGTGTGGACTTCCCGGATGACCCGTTCCCCATCGGATTTTTTTCTCGCTGACCGATCGCTGAAGGCCTGGGTGACGGCTATTTCTTCCACTGCCAGTTCAGAGAGTGCCTGGGCCGTGCTGGGAACAGTGGGATTGGCCTATAAGGATGGATTGTCGGCTATATGGTTTTTGCCCGGTTGCCTGTTGGGTTACCTGATCAACTGGTTGTTCCTTGCCGAAAAATTGCGTAAACACTCAGAAGAGAATCACGCCATCACCCTTCCCGATTATTTTGAAAACCATTTTGACGACAAGAGCCATATCCTGCGCCTGATTTCGGTGGTTATTATTTTTTCCTGCATGATGGCTTATGTGGCGGCGCAGTTCACCGCTATCGGAAAAACTTTCGATGCTATTTTTGGAATCCCTCATGTTCTCAGTATTTCTGTGGGCGGGGCGATTGTGCTCATCTATACCATGATGGGCGGTGTGCGGGCGGTGGCCTGGACCGATTTCGCGCAAGGAATTATTATGGTATTGGGACTGGTCATTCTTTCGTTGGTGGCGTTGTCCAGCCTTGGAGGTTTTTCCGGCATGTGGGTGGAGGTGGGGAAAGTCTCCCCCGATACTCTGACGTGGATGGGTGGGAAATCTACCTCGGCATTTTTTGGTTCCATGGTGGGCCTTTTAGGTATCGGCCTTGGCTACCCCGGTCAACCGCATGTCATCACCCGGTACATGGCGGCGAAAAATACCGAGGCCATCAAAAAAGGTACCTGGATTGCGTTAGGCTGGGGGTTGATGGTTTATTCCTCAGCCATTCTGTTGGGAATTTGTGGTCAGGCCCTGTTTCCAGGATTGGAGGACCCCGAGCACCTGTTTCCCAAAGCCGCAGAACAATTGTTACCCACCCTATTGACGGCGGTGGTCTTGACTGGAGTTTTGGCCGCCATCATGTCCACGGTGTCGGCGCAGATTCTGGTAGCCGCTTCAACGGTAGCGCACGATGTTTACTCCAAAATACTCAAGCGGTCTCTTTCGCATGAAAAGATTCTTTTGGTCAGTCGGGCGACGATTTTGCTGTTGGGGTTGGGGGCCATGCTCATTGCGCTGGGCGAGACACGGGTTATCTTCTGGTTTGTGTTGTTTGCCTGGTCGGGACTGGGGGCAAGTTTTGGTCCGCTCATTCTATTCACCCTGTACTCGAAAAAAGTCACTCGGCAGGGAGCGGTGGCGGGAATGCTGACCGGGTTTTTAACAACTCTTATATGGAAAGTCACCGGCCTTTCGGAATCGGTCATCTATGAACTGGTTCCGGCTTTTCTTTTTGCGGCCCTTGCGATTTATTTTGTGAGCAAAGCAACCACGGATGAACAAGGATAAAAAAACAAGAGGCCCTCTTTAATGGGTAGGGGAAATAAAAGGAGAATCCTGGTTAAAGAAATCAGGTATTTCAGGCCTTTATTTTTATGCTTTCCAAAATATCTTGTTTAGATTGGATATGGGGAAATGGTAATTGTTTCGCCCATTCTTTAAGCGCGTATAAGCGGAAGTTGAATTTAATAATTAATTGTCGTTTCACGTATTTCCTGAGACCCGTGTCTTGAATTTTAAACCCCAATTGGACAAAAATTTCCTCGTAAAGAGCAATCACGGATATTATATAAATAAAAGGTAAAAGTATTAGTGAAAGGGCCATAGGAACTGTAAAGTTTTTAATAGTTTGGAGATTAGCGGCGTTGCTAAAATCATTAACAAGCGAGTATCCAGCATAACCTAATAACGAAAAGCCAAATAAGGTTAAAACAATGTTTATAAATTTTTCAGCAGGCTTATATTTTTGGTCAGATTGAGCCATTACCAGTAAGCAGCTCAAAAAAGTTACACAAGGTACAATTAGTAACTCTACAAAAATATTAAAAACATAGAGGTTAATCAGGAAATCAATGAGCACAGCAACTTTAAAGTTGTCGCAGGCAATGTTCTTAAAGAAATTTTTCTCACCTGTGACATTTGAAAAATTAAAAAACATTACTACCGCCGAAGTGATTGTCCAAAACAATGTTGTCTTATATTGTGTTTGATCCCACAAGCCGAGTGTAGATAAAACCTGGGTCGAAAATGCTACATAGAGCAACATCAGTCCGAAAGGGACAATAATTTTTATGTTAAAAAATGCTTTTACGGCATCTAGAAGTGCTTTCCGGAGTTGTTTCATTGAAAGCATCCATAAAATGAAGACTGTAAACCAAATAATGATTGCAAGGTCTCTATTGTTCACAGTGACCGCCAAATTTCTAATCCATAAATCCATTATGAGAGCCCTAATTAGCTAAATTCACCTTAGTGCTAGCCCAATAGATTCAGCAAAGCGCGGAATACATAAAGCTTTGAGCGGCCCAATTTAAAAGGGAGCTCTTCAACGATTTTTTGTTCCTTGAAGAGTTTCAATAAACGGGATACAGTCAAACCTGATTTGTTGCCCAAGGCTTTTTTAGCCTGAGTGGTATTAAAAAGCGGTGAATTAAAGAGGAAGTCCACAAAATAAACCAGGTAGGGTGACTTGGTGGCATGAAACCGGGACTTGGTTTCATCGTAAAGATTGTAGATATTGTCAATGAGTTCTTGGGTTTCCTTGGCTTGTGCGGCGACACATTTGAAAAAAAACTTTAGCCATCCTTCATAGGGTCCCCCTTCATCTACTTCATGTAGCCGGGACCGATACTCATTTCTATGCTCATCAATATATCCACTTAAATACAGAATGGGTGAAGAAATAGTTCCTTCATAATGAAGGATTAATGGGATGAGAAGTCTTCCCAATCGGCCATTGCCATCATTAAATGGGTGGACCGCTTCGAATTGATAATGAAATAGTCCGGCTTTAATTAAAACCTCATCTTCGCTGTGTTCCAGATAGTCTATTATGTTATCCATATAGCTCTGAACCTGAACATATTCAGGAGGTATATAGAGGGCTTTTTCTATAGGATCAGTAGGTTTGCTGGCAATATAAACAGTTTCTTCCCGGAAATGCCCCAACGGTCCCTTATGCCTTACTTTGTGAAGAAGCATGGAGTGCAGGGATTTGACTAGGGAATTACTGATCAGTCTGCCTTTTTTCAGCTCTTCCCTCGCTTCGGTCATAGCCGTGCGATAGTTAGCCACTTGTCTTGCATCGGAATCACCTTGTTTTCCCCCTGCTTCAAAAAGAAATATGTCTGATACCGTGCTTACTGTTCCTTCGATTTTTGAGCTTACAGCGGCTTCTTTGGCTGTTAAGGGAGAAATAAGCAGGTCAGGATTTTGAAGTTTTTTTTGTGAGCCCTCCAACAAACCCAAGGCATGCACCGCTTGGGTATATTCCTTGTGAAACTTGTTGTAATTCAGTGGAGTCTCATTGTTTGCCTTGAGAAGCTTCGGGTTATGATGTTTCATAAGTGGGTTGGTTTATACGCTAATATTTCTTAGCATATCAGAATGTTGATTTTTTGATACATTAAAACTTTTGGTATATATTTGGTGATATGTTTGCTTGTGCTATATATTGTATGACATAGATAAAGACATACAATATTTAGAATTACGTCCTTAATTATATCAGAATATTGATTTTTTGATATATATTTCCCGGAAGCATATATTTGCTGATATGTTTAAAGACTTAAAATTTAAGCGGTTTTTACTGCGGTCAATAACTTCGTGATGATTTCGGCCATCCTTTTCGATGTACCTTGTTGTTCGGTGATGAAGGAGCTGGCTTTTTCTGCAAGTTCTTTTCGGTGGGTTTGGTTTTCCAGCAGGGCATGGGCTTTTTCTTCAATTTCTTCTGCATTATGAACGGTGAATGCTATGCCGTGCTTATCAGCCTTGTCGGTGACATGGCCGATATTTTCAATGAACGGTCCATGCAACACGGCAAGGCCGTAAGACAATGGTTCTATCAAGCTGTGGCCTCCCCCTGGCGGAATCAGACTTCTGCCTACAAATGCTAACTGTCCCAGCGCATAAACTTTTGCCAACTCACCCATCGTATCGAGCAAGATGATGGATTTTGCCTGCTCCGGATTTTCCGACCGGCGGACAAAAGAAAAATTTTCTTTTTTAAGCAACGCGGCGACTTCTTCCACCCGTTCTGTTCTTCGTGGCGCGAGAATCAAAACCAGATCGGGATGTTTCGTCAGCAACTGCCTATGCGCGCTCAGGATAATTTCTTCCTCACCGGCATGGGTACTTCCTGCTATCCATACCGGGGTGTCTGCTTTCAGTTTAAAAGTTTGCCGGAGCTGTTCTTTTTCCTCATCGGGCATTGGTTGGTGGGCATCGTATTTCGAATCGCCAATCACTTCAATATGCTCCCGGTTCACACCCAGAGCCAGAGCGGCTTTTTCCCCATTGCTGTTTTGCATATAGAGCTTGTGAAATTTTTGGAAAGTTTCTTTGAAAAGGGAACCAGCATTAAGATAGCGTTGGGCCGCACGTTCCGAGATACGGCCATTGAATAAAAGAGTGGGCACGTTTTTTCTATGCAGTAGATCGATCAAGCCGGGCCAGAACCCGGTGTCGGTGACGACATAAAGATCCGGATTGATCCGGCACAAAGCCAGTTGGGTGAACGGCAGGCAGTCCAGCGGATGAAAAAACACGTTGTCGACAAAATCAAGATTGCGGGCTGTTTCGTAACCGGAGTCGGTGGTGACAGAGAGCGCGATATATAGTTTGGGATTTTGCTCACGCAATAGTTTGAGCACTGGTGTGGCGGCTATCACTTCCCCCATTGAAAGGGCATGCAACCAGAGAGTTTTTTCGCTCTGCCTGGTTTTAGCAGGAACCCAGCCAAAGTGATGGACCAGTCCTTTCCACTTATGTTTGGAGAGCAGGGTTGTAAGCGAAAACAAGGGGACCAGCAGGACGCTCAATAAAAGGGATAGAAGGTGATAGAGAAGAATCATCAAAGGGCATCTCTGAAAATTATTTTTGACCATGAGCGGCCCTTATGAAATAAGGGTCTGCGAGTTGTCACAGAGAAAATTATCGAATAAATAGAGATACCTCAGTTTGTTTAGCGGATGAGTTCAATATTTCTGAGCAAGGCCCCGCTGTTGGCCTTGACTGTTTCTTGCGCCGCATGACCCAGCTTTTGGCGTTCGTCCGGATTTATCAGCAACCGTTTTAAAACATCGTAGAGTTCTTCAATATTTTGCAGTTGCAGGCCACCGCCGGATTGCGTCAGAAGCTTTGCTTCTTCTTCGAAATTATTCATGAACTTGCCGAACAAAACCGGTTTACCCAACGCCGCCGGTTCGAGAATATTCTGGCCGCCAAAGCGAGGATTGAATCCGCCCCCGACATAGGCCACGGTAGCACTCTCGTAAAAGGCATTGAGTTTTCCCAGACTGTCTACCAGCAATATAGAGCCCGTCCAGTTTGCCAGGCCATCCAGTTCAGAGAGCAGGGTGTAATCTACTTTGAACTCCCGGATCAAGTCTTCGACCTCCCGGCATCTTTGCATATGCCTGGGGGCAATCACACCGATCAGGTTCGGGAACTCTTTTTGGAGTTCCACCAATGCTTCCATTATGGGACCTTCTTCTCCCGGCCTTGTGGAACCAAAGACCAGAATCGTGGAGTCATCCCCCCACTCTGAGGTGTTCTCTTTCTCGATGGAGGGCACGTCGAATTTTATATTTCCCGTTACCCGGACTTTTTCTTTGGTCACGCCGATTTGCAATAACCGATCTGCATCGGTTTGTGAGCGCATGGAAAACTGCTGGATTGGTTCTGTCATCCATAGAAAGAAGGCCGGAAGTTTTCCGTACCGCTGAACCGATTTTTCTGAGACCCGTCCGTTCACCTGGACTACGGGAATGCTTCGGCTTTTGCATTGACGTAGCAGGCAAGGCCATAATTCCGCTTCGATCAGAATCAGTTTGGCGGGTTGTATCCGCTCAAAGACCGGATTCATCCAGATCGGGAAGTCCAGTGGCAGTCGGAATACGTTGGGAAGATTTTCTTCTCGGGCCAGCGCATAGCCGGTGGGGGTAAAAGTGGACAGGGCGATCGGGCGAGACTCCCCATCCTTTATAAGACCGGCAATAAGGGTTTTAGCCAGACGGACTTCTCCGACCGATGAGGCGTGAATCCACAATGCGCCTTTTAACTCTGGCAATGAACCGGCTCCCACCATTCTTTCCTTGATTTGATTGCGGAAAGAAGAAGAAACCAGTGCCCTTAAAATAATATAAGGAGAAGCTAAAAGCAGTAGTCCGCTTGTCAGAATATAATACAAAAAATCCATACCGTGGGAGTATACTCTCAATTCATGAAAAAACTTGGCTAAAACTGTTTTTGGCCACCGGCGAACCGCCGGGGGCAACGAGCAAGAACTTGGTTGAGCCGAGAACACGGTTGCTAGCAGTCAAAGACATTGCTCATTGGCTCCACGCCTAGTGGTTGCCGTAGAGAAAATGTTCGAACAAATAGAGACCTCATTATAGGCTTGGCTGAAAATCATGTCTGAAATTTTCTATAAAATTATATCGCCTGAGCGCAAATGGTACTGGTTTCCGGTTTTTGCGGTCTTGCAACTCATTTCCTGCTTTTATTTAGTGGGCCACCGTTTGCGCCTCTGGGCTTACAGGTGGGGAGTGTTCCCCAGCCGCAGGCTCGATTGCCGGGTGATCAGCGTTGGTAACCTGACCCTGGGGGGGACAGGGAAAACGCCCTTTGTCATGATGATTGCCGAAATACTCAGGGACAACGGATTCAAACCCGCCATTCTCAGTCGGGGTTATGGTGGGAAATCCAGTGACTCGGTCAATATTGTCTGCGATGGCAAACAGACGCTTCTTTCCCCGGAATGGGTTGGCGATGAAGCGGTCATGATGGCGGAAAAACTTAAAAACGTTCCGGTTTTAACCGGGCCGGATCGTTACCAGACAGGGCAGTATGCACTCGAACATTTTGACGTGGACACTTTGATTCTGGATGACGGCTTTCAACATCTGGCTTTAAACCGTGATCTGAATATCCTGCTTTTCGATCATTCCAGACCGCTTGGTAATGGCCATTTGTTTCCTGCAGGCGAACTGCGTGAACCTCCAGGAGAAACCAGAAGAGCGGATATGATTTGTTTCACCCGCTGTTCCCGTGGTCCTGTCAATTTCGATCTTCCCATTCCCCAGATCAAAACGCATCTTCGGCTGGATTCTGTAATTCGTATGGATGATGAAGAAGTGTTGGATGTGGAAACATTAAAAAATGAACCGGTTGCCGCGTTTTGTGGCATTGCCAAGCCGGAAGGGTTCAAGCAGATTTTGCTGGACTCGCAGATTCAACTGAAATTTTTCAAAGCCTTTGCCGATCACCATCCTTACACCTTGCAGGACATTGAAGAATTGGAAGCCCGTGCCATAAAAGAAGGGGCGCGGTTTCTTTTGGTTTCGGAAAAAGATGCGGTCAAGCTCAAGGGCATGAAGTTTTCTTTGCCTGTATTCAAAGTGGTGATCGAACTCGAAATTCTGGAAGGACGGAAAACCCTCGACAAAAAACTGCTCGGCCAGTGTGACGCTGGTTGAATAATTTGCGATGATTGATTTTAAATCCCTCAGTTCGAACCAGCGGTTTGTTTTAAATATTGTAGTGCCGCTGGCTTACCTGTTTCCCCTGGTAGTGGCCTATCTTGGTCCGAAAAATTTTGGTTTCGGATTCCCCGCTTTGGTTTACGCGGGATTGTCGATCGGTGCGCTGGGTGTTCTGTTATGGGCCGCCGCCATGTGGACGTTAGGTCCTTCGTTAGCCGTTCTGCCGGGAACCGACCAACTGGTCACTAAAGGGGTTTATCGTGTTTTTCGTCACCCGGTTTATATAGGAATCGTTTTGACGTTGAGCGGATTGTTTGTGGCCTGCGGATCTCTACCCTGTCTGATTTATGTCGGGGTGGTGGTGATTCCGTTGAACATCTTCAGGGCAAGGGCAGAAGAGAAAGTCCTGTTGGAACAATTAGGGACCCCTTATCAGCAGTACCGGGATTCTACATATTTTTGAAAATCAGACTATGGCGTTAAAAATAAAGTTCCGGGCTTTGCTGACTTTGTGTGGAGACCCGATTGAAAACGGCGAACTGATTATTGATGATGGCAAAATTGTAGAAATTTCAACTCAACCTGCAAATAAAAAAAACAGTGATGCGCTGGACCTCTCCGACTGCCTGCTCATGCCAGGGTTCGTCAACGCGCATTGCCATCTCAGTTTGACTGCGCTTGAAAAAAAAATTTCTCCATCACTTTCATTTGAAGATTGGATTCGGGCGTTGATTGCTTCGAATTCAGCTCTTGATGACGAGAGCCGGATGCAGGGAATTCATGTTGGAGCGAAAGAGATGAAACTCTCCGGCGTGACGGCGCTTGGAGATTATGTTGCTGAGCCCGGACTGCTGGAAGTGATAGGTGGGTTGGGTTTTCGCTCGGTGCTGTTTTTAGAGACGATAGGTTTTCATTCCGGGAAAGCGCGATTTCTTTGCGAAAAAGTGGAAGAGATTTTGAAAAGTGAATTTTCGCTTTGTCGGCTGGGTTTGGCACCGCATGCTCCTTATTCCGTTTCTCCTGATCTGTTTCGATACCTTGGGCAACTCGCACAGAAATACCATTGTCCGCTTTCCTGCCATGTTGCGGAAATTCAGAATGAGGTGCGGTTTCTTGATGGCGGGAATGATTCACTGGAAAAACTGCTGAAAGAAAGATCGGCCTGGGATTCCCAATGGAGCCCTCCCGGCAAAACTCCCATTCAGTATCTGGATTCCCTGGGCCTGCTGGATCGTCTCATTGCCGTTCACTGCAATTTTGTTTCTGCCGACCTTGATGTGATGGCTTTGAAAAAAGTCAGTGCGGTATTTTGTCCCGGTAGTACCCAGTGGTTTGACCGGAAGCAGTTCATGCCGGTTCGCGCTTTGCTGGATTCAGGGGTAACCGTGGCTCTGGGAACCGATTCGCTGGCCAGCAATGACTCCCTGAACTTTCTGGATGAGTTACGTACGGCGGATAAACTTTTGCCCGATGTCAGCCGAGGAGAAATACTTGCTATGGCGACCCGCTCAGGCGGGGAAGCCCTGGGTTTGCAGTGCGGCACACTGACTTCAGGGCAACAGGCTGATTTAATTGGATTTCGTGTTTCCCCTTCCTATGCAGGTTCCTGGTTGGATGTGCCTTTCGAATGCCAGCGCCATGAAGTGGATTTTTATATGGTGGATGGAAAACTCACCTCTTATGGCGACTCGCTACATTAGATCCCACGTTTTACCAATGGTTGACGGCGAATGGGGTTTTTCGTATAATTTATTGATATAAAAAGAATTATTTGATTTGGGGTCGTATGCCGGGATTGCTTAAAATCATTGGGATAGTGGGGATGGTATTTTTTCTTGTCGCCTGCGGGATCAAGGGTGGAAGCCAATCACCCCTGCGTTTCAAACAAATAACTCCTGCTATGGAAATGGAAATGAAAAAACTCATCCAGGAGGGGTGCGACCGGGAATACGAATATTTTGATCGTGACATCGCCCTGCTTTATTCGCTGATTCCCGGCGGTGGGCAATGGTATACCGGTGAAACCCGCAAGGCATGGATCTACTTAATGTCCTTTCCCCTGATAGTTCCTTATATTGTGTCCTTCCAGGACGCGCAGAATTCGGTCGACTATTATAATTTCCGTTATACGGCCCATTTTTGCAAAAGCAAGCTCAAGGTAACCCAAAAGATGCAGGAACCGGACGACCAAAAGAAGAAGTCCAGAAAACGCAAGAAAAAGGCCGCCGCCGCTCGCTAGCGTGGGACCCAGAATAGCAAAAACTTTTTAAAGCTAGGGTGTTGTTGCCAGATATGTGATATTCTCCCTTAACTTTTGAGCTGGAAGGGGTAAAACTGTTGCTATTTTGCTCCTGAGGTTAGCCGCAGGAAAAAAAACTAAAAAAATTAAAAAAATTCTGGTATTCGTGGATTTTCGGTGTTAAACTTCTCCGCTTACGCTTATTAATGCAGGGGTGATGTTTTTTCCTGTAATAAGGACTGTCAGCCATGCTATAGTGTGTTACTTTGTCACCCTTTCGCGGCAATACATCCTGTTAATCTTAATGAAATAGCTAAAAGCCTCCTCTTATATTAAAACTTTGAAAATCAAAGTGTAATGTGGGGGTTTTTTATTTGCTGAGCTGGCGTAGCTCAGTTGGTAGAGCAGCTGATTTGTAATCAGCAGGTCGGGGGTTCGAGTCCCTTTGCCAGCTCCAGTTTTGTTTAACTGGTTTGAAAAGGATTCTGGTACCCCGCAACGGAGGCTTAGGTTGAGCGATTAACTGGCTGTGGGCGCGATGGTTTACCCAGAATAATGGGGAGGTTCCCGAGTGGCCAAAGGGAACAGACTGTAAATCTGTCGGCTCAGCCTTCGGAGGTTCGAATCCTCCCCTCCCCATCCTGAATTTAGGTTGGATGAACTTGCGGGAATAGCTCAGTTGGCTAGAGCGTCAGCCTTCCAAGCTGAGGGTCGCCGGTTCGAGTCCGGTTTCCCGCTCCATCTTTGGTCGGGTTTGGTGAATTGGTACTGCACGCCCACGTAGCTCAGTGGTGGAGCACTTCCTTGGTAAGGAAGAGGTCATCGGTTCAATCCCGATCGTGGGCTCCAGATTTTTTTTTGGGGCATAGCTTGGGTATTGATTTTTAGAGATTTTAAATGTCTGTCGCTGGGTATGGGGGCGTCAGACGCAAAGTTTGATTGGGAACTATGAGAGTTATTATTCAGTTAGCGTGTTCCGATTGTAATCGGAAGAATTATTCGGGGACCAAAAACAAGAAGACCACCACGCAAAGGTTGGAATTCAAGAAGTATTGCAGATTTTGTAGAAAGCATACTCCCCATAAGGAAACCAAATAGAGAAAAAGTGGGCGGTTGGGAGCTGAGGTCGTGTCCGTAAGTTCGGGCGACTGATGGGCGTATTCCCTCTCCTTACCCGAGGCTGACGTGGATTCCGAATTAGGTCAGTAGCTCTAATGGTAGAGCGTCGGATTCCAAATCCGAGGGTTGGGGGTTCGAATCCCTCCTGGCCTGTTGAATATTGATTGTTTTAGAGGGTTATGATTACAAAGGCTTTGCAATTTCTGGCTGAGGTGAAAGCCGAGGTCAATAAAGTGACCTGGCCTTCCCGCAGGGAGGCGCTGGGTGGTACCGCCGTAGTGGTTGTGGTGGTTTTATTGATGGCTACGTTTTTGGGAGTTATCGATGCGATTCTCTCGAAGATTGTACAGAGTATCATTTAAGGGCATTTCTAAAAATTGCTTTTGGTCGTGAGCGGTCCCTGTAGATAAGGGTCTGCGAGTTGCCGTAAGAGGAAATTACCAAGTATGGAAGAAACCCCATTAATTTCTGGCGAAGAAACATTGCCCGGGAACAAGAAATGGTATGTGATTCACACTTATTCCGGCTTTGAGCGGAAGGTGAAGTTAAGCATAGAGGAGCAGTTCGACCACTCCAGCTTCAGGGAAAACTTTAAAGAGGTAGTAATACCGACTGAAGATGTGGTTGAGGTTCGCAAGGGTAAGAAAAAAGTTTCCTCAAGAAAGTTTTTCCCGGGATATATCCTGATTAACGTCGAGATGAATCAGGATATCTGGTACATGATTAAAAATACCGCTAAGGTCACCGGTTTTCTGGGTGGTGGCGGTGAGCCTGTCCCTTTATCAGAGGGAGAGGTCAAGACAATCATGGACCAGATTAAGGGGGAATCTGTGCGGCCTAAGCCGAAATTCTCTTTTGAGAAGGGTGAAAGCGTCAGGGTCATAGACGGGCCTTTCCTGAATTTCAATGGAACGGTTGAGGATGTCAATCACGACAAGGGTAAAGTGAGGGTTATGGTTTCGATTTTTGGGCGAGCCACTCCGGTGGAGTTGGAGTTTCCCCAAATCGAACGGGTTTAATCAGGGCGAGGAACTCTCGCAAGGTACTGCAATGTCTTTAAATTGCGGGCAAACGGTTTCTCAGCTTGGGAGGCTACTGCTCGCTGTACCCCTGCGGGGCATGAAGGCTGAGGAAGAACATAACAGCCACACGCCGAGCGGTGGATAATTAATAGGGGATAAGATTGTGGCAACAAAAGAAATGACAGGTCAGATCAAGTTGCAAATTCCTGCTGGGCAGGCTACTCCATCGCCGCCAGTTGGGCCGGCGCTGGGTCAGCATGGTGTGAACATAATGGAATTCTGCAAGGCCTTTAATGCTAAGACTCAGGGCCAGGAGGGAAGTATCATTCCTGTCATCATTGATGTTTATAAGGACAGGAGTTTTTCTTTTATTACAAAATCTTCTCCCGCTTCGGCTTTGCTGAAGCAGGCGGCAGGGATTGCGAAAGGTTCTTCCAATCCGAGTAAAGAGTCTGTGGGTACGGTGACCCAGGAGCAGGTCAGGGAAATCGCAAAAACAAAAATGGAAGACTTGAATGCTGAAGATATTGAGGCCGCGATGCGTATTATTGCGGGCTCGGCAAAAAGCATGGGTTTGAAAGTTGAGAATTAACCGCAAGTAAGCAGGAAGAAAATTATGCCAAAACATGGAAAAAGACATAGGGCGGGGGCAGAAAACGTTGACCCTGATGCCAAATACGAATTGAAGGAAGCCTTGGGTTTGGCGATCGCCGTCAAATCTGAAAAATTTGATGAATCGGTGGATGTCGCTGTCAGGTTGAGTGTGGATCCCAGGAAGGCCGATCAAAATATCCGCGGCAGTGTCGTTTTGCCCAAGGGAACTGGAAAGAAGTTTCGCGTTCTGGTGTTTGCCAGGGGTGAAAAGGAACAGGAAGCCAAAGATGCCGGGGCGGAAGCCGTTGGCGGCGATGATCTGGTCAAGAAGATTCAGGAAGGCTGGATGGAGTTCGACCGTGTGGTGGCTACTCCCGATATGATGGGTCAGGTGGGAAAACTGGGAAAAGTCCTGGGTCCTCGCGGACTGATGCCCAACCCGAAAACGGGTACGGTGACTTTTGATGTCAAGCAGGCTATTGAATCTATTCAGGCTGGAAAAGTGGACTACCGGGTTGATAAGGCGGGTATTGTCCATGCTTCTCTTGGCAGGGCCAGTTTTTCGGTAGAGGCTTTGGAGGAAAATTTTCATTCCCTGATGGGGGCTCTTGTTAAGGCCAAGCCGGCTTCGAGCAAAGGGCATTATGTCAAGGGAATTTCGGTGTCAACGACTATGGGTGTTGGGGTCAGGATAGTTAATACGCCCAATTGATTGAAGGGGGTCTCTGAAAATTTCCTGCGCCAGTGCGAGGGTTGGAATTATTAGAGGTGTTCTGAAAAATTTTTCTTCCCCTGAGGGGGCGGAAGACGGGAATGAGAGAGGTGTGAAGTGCCAAACGCAGAAAAGATAAAAACAGTTGAAGAGTTAAACGGGGTGTTTCTGAAAGCCAAGGCGGCGATTCTTGCTAACTATCAAGGGATCGATGCTCCTGAGTTGACTCAGTTGCGCCGTCATATGCGCGCTCAGTCCGTGGACTTTCGTGTGATCAAGAATACCCTGGCCCGGCAGGCCGCGAAGGATACTCCTTTTGAGATGTTGGATGAGCAATTCAAGGGTCCGGTTTCGCTGGTGGTCAGCTTTGAGGATCCTGTAGCTCCTGCCAAGGCTCTTGCGGAGTTTGCAAAATCGGGGGCTACAAAAAGCCCTACAGTGCTTTGCGGGGTAGTGGAAGGAAAAATGGTTTCTTCTGAAGAGGTCAAGGCCCTTGCGGACTTGCCTTCCAAAGAAGTGTTGATCTCAACAATGCTGTCGGTTTTCAATGGACCTACGACAAATTTTGCCGGTGTGTTCAGTAGCTTGTTGAGAAAGCTTGTGGGAACGCTGGATGCGGTCCGCGAGAAAAAAGCGTCAGAATAAGTCGACCCTTGAGGGTCGTTGCAAAGATATTAATTAAACGTAATTCAAAATACCACAATCATTGAAAGGAGGGCGTAATGGCCGCCACAAAGGAAGATGTAGTTTCCTTCATAGATAGCATGACTGTTCTGGAGATGTCTGAGTTTGTAAAAGAACTGGAAGACAAATATGGTGTGACTGCAGCGGCACCGACAGTTGCAGTTGCAGCTCCTGCTGGGGGCGGAGAAGCCGCCGCTGAAGAGAAGACCGAGTTCGACGTGATTCTTGCCGCCATAGGCGATAAGAAAATTCAGGTGATCAAAGAAGTCCGGACTATTACAGGTTTGGGATTGAAAGATGCTAAGGATTTGGTAGAGGGTGCTCCCAAGACTATCAAAGAAGGCGTGAAGAAAGAAGAAGCCGAAGAAATTAAGAAGAAAATTGAAGAAGTTGGTGGGACGGTAGAGGTGAAGTAACGAAAACGGGGAGTGTAATTTCACCCACGCCTTAACAGGTAAATTTTTCGTTAATCTTTCTTATAGAAGGATGTCACCCTATGTCGAAGAACCGTTCCCAGAGAGCGTTAGGCAATTTTAGAAAAAGAAAAAACTTCGCCCGAATTCCCACGGTCATAGATATTCCCAATCTGATCGAGATTCAGAAGAAGTCATTTGAATACTTCCTGCAATGGGATGTTGATCCCAGCAAACGCGAGTTCAGGGGATTGGAAGAGGTCTTTAGTGACGTTTTTCCGATTTCCGACCTGAATATCAATGCACGTATCGAGTATGTCGGATTTGAAGTCGGCATCTGGGAATGCGGTTGCGGCGAGTTCAAGGAGCTCGGCGGCCCTGGAGTTGAGTGTGATTCCTGTAAGCAGGAGGTCACCTACAAGGGAAAGCACAAGCTCAGCGAGTGTCGACAGAAAGGCCTTTCCTATTCTGACCCGATAAAAATAATGGTCAGGCTGGTTCTTTTTGACCGGGAAGTGATCGATATCAATGCGCGTTCGCTGAAGGACCTGAAGGGTAGAATGATTATCGAAGAGGTTAAGCGCCCCAAGACCTCTAAAACCCTGATCCCCGCCAAAACGGAAATCACCAGTGAAGTATTGAAGGTTTTGGAGACCGAAAAGGTTCCTGCTGTCACCGTTAATTCCGTAAGGGAAGTCAAGGAGCAGAAAATATTCCTCGGTGAAATGCCGATGATGGGCCCCACTGGAACGTTTATGATAAACGGGGTCGAGCGGGTCATTGTGAGCCAGATGCACCGTTCTCCAGGAGCGTTTTTCTCGCATGACAAGGGTAAATCCCATGTGAGCGGCAAAATTCTCTTTTCGGCGCGGATTATTCCGGACCGGGGTTCCTGGGTGGATTTCGAGTTCGATATTAAAGATATTTTGTATGTAAAGATTGACCGCCGCCGCAAATTGCCGGCGACTATCCTGCTGCAAGCCTTTGGCATGGATAACAAGACCATTCTCGAAACCTATTATCCGATCGAGAAGATCAGCATCAATAAGGATTCCCGGTGCTTTATGGGTAGCAAGAGCCTGATGGTCGGGTTCAAGGTCAAAGAGGATGTTATCGATTCTAAAACGGATGATGTTCTGCTTAAGTCCGGCAAGAAAGTTTCCGTGGCCGTAGGCAAGAAGCTGGGCAGGATGTCCAAGTCTGTGAAGGTTGAGATTGACCCGGAAAGCCTGATTGGTGGTTACCTGCTTGACGAAATTATTGATCCCGAGACCGGCGAGATAGAGGTCGAGTCGAATTCGGAGATCACCGAAGGCGTTTTTGAGATTATAAAAAAGAATAAGCTGAGTGAGATTAAAATTCTTCGCATTGATGAGGAATTGTCTGATACCGCCGTTCGCGACACCGTTGCGGCGGCCAAAACTCAGACTCAGGATGATGCTATTCGCGAGGTTTACAAAAGGCTTCGCCCTGGAGATCCTCCAACACCGGAAATTGCCCGGTCGCTGTTCAGCAACCTGTTCTTCAATCCCAAGCGATATAATTTGTCTGTGGTTGGCAGGATCAAGATGAACCAGAAGTTTGGGCTGGACATTTCCCTGGAAAACCGGCTGTTGACCTTGGAAGATATGGTCGCCGTGGTGAAGTATATCGTCGATCTCAGAAATGGGATTGGTGCTATTGACGATATTGACCATCTCGGCAACCGCAGGGTTCGCGCTGTGGGAGAGTCTCTGGAAAACCAGTTCCGCGTGGGAATGGTACGCATGGAGCGGGCCATTGTAGAGCGCATGTCTATCCAGGATTTGGATGTTGCCATGCCGCACGACCTGATTAATTCCAAGCCTGTGACGGCCGCAATCAAGGAATTTTTTGGTAGCAGTCAGTTGTCCCAGTTTATGGATCAGACTAATCCTTTGTCCGAGGTGACGCATAAGCGGCGGTTGAGCGCTTTGGGGCCGGGCGGACTGACCCGTGAGCGGGCGGGGTTCGAGGTGCGGGATGTACATCCGACGCATTACGGGCGTATATGTCCCATTGAAACTCCTGAAGGCCCAAACATTGGGTTGATTGCCTCCTTGAGCACCTATGCCAGGGTGAATGCTTATGGTTTTATTGAAACGCCCTATCGCAAAGTGGCAGGTTCCGTAGCGCAAAATGAGGTCGAGTTCCACACTGCCTTAGTAGAGGATCAATTCATTATCGCTCAGGCTAATGTTGAGCTGGATGAGAAAAAGAAATTCGTTGAGCCTGTTGTGTCGGCCCGAAAGGGTGGCGATTTTGTTTTGTCTCCCAGTGAGACGGTTGATTACATGGATGTGTCGCCCAAACAGTTGATCAGTGTTGCGGCATCTCTAATCCCCTTTCTTGAAAATGATGACGCCAACCGTGCCCTGATGGGTTCGAATATGCAGAGACAGGCAGTTCCTCTGCTGCAGGCTGAGGCACCTCTGGTAGGAACGGGCATGGAAGCGATTGTGGCCCATGATTCCGGAGCGGTGGTGATCGCTGAAAATGACGGTGAAGTCATCAGCGTTGATGCGACCCGTATTGTTATCCGTACCGAAACGCAGGCCAAAGGCAAGATCAAGACAAAGCGTAGTCAGCTGGATTCGAATGTGGATATTTATACGCTGAACAAATTTCAGCGGTCGAACCAGAACACCTGTGTCAACCAGCGTCCCCGGGTATTTTCGGGAGACAAGATTCAGCGTGGTGATGTGCTTGCAGACGGTCCTTCCACCGACCAGGGTGAACTGGCTTTGGGACGAAATATTCTGGTGGCGTTCATGCCTTGGGGTGGTTACAACTTCGAGGATGCCATCATCGTTAGTGAAAAGCTGGTTAAAGAAGATGTATATACCTCCATTCATATTGAAGAATTTGACGTGGAGGCTCGTGACACCAAGCAGGGTAAAGAGGAGATCACGCGGGATATCGCCAATGTCGGGGAAGATGCCCTGAAAAATCTGGATGAAAGTGGGATCATTCGAATTGGTGCCAGCGTGAAACCCAACGACATCATGGTCGGGAAGATTACGCCCAAAGGTGAGACCCAGCTGAGTCCCGAAGAAAAACTTCTTAAAGCTATCTTTGGCGAAAAGGCTGGAGATGTGCGCGATACTTCTCTCAGGGTTCCTCCCGGAGTTCAGGGGACAGTTATCGACGTCAAGGTCTTTTCCAGAAAAGGGATCGATAAGGATTCCCGAACCCTTGCCATAGAAGAAGAAGAAATTTCGCGCATCGAAAAGGACTATAGCGATGAAATAAGGATCGTTAAAAGCGAAACCGAGAAAAGGATGTGCTCCCTCCTCGTGGGTAAAGAGGCAACGAAGTCCACAACAGTGGGACGGGTCAGCTTTAAGAAGGGGGAGGCGATTGATGACAAATTGATTGCCAAAATGAGTATTAAAGATCTGGCGAAAGCCCCGGTCAAAAGTGCTGATGAAAAAACGCTTCTGGAACTGGAAGCCAATTGCAAGAATCAGGTCCAAATTCTGAAGTCCATGCTGGAGGAGAAGGTTGCGCGTTTGAAAAAAGGCGATGACCTGGCCCCGGGTGTGATCAAGATGGTCAAGGTGTTCATGGCCATGAAACGCAAATTGCAGGTGGGCGACAAAATGGCTGGACGCCACGGGAATAAGGGTGTGGTTTCTACCATTGTCCCGGAAGAAAATATGCCCTTTATGGAAAGTGGACAGCCGATTGAGCTGATCCTCAATCCTCTGGGAGTGCCCTCTAGAATGAATGTGGGTCAGATACTCGAAACCAATCTTGGTATGGCCGCCAAAGCGGTGGGTGTGCACATGGCCACCCCGGTGTTCGATGGTGCCAAGGAGGATGAAGTCAAGGAGCTTCTTGCGGAGGGCAATTGTTCTGAAACGGGAGAGATCACCCTTATTGATGGAAGGAACGGGCAGTACTTCCGCCAAAGGGTGATGGTGGGCTATTTGTATATGCTCAAACTGCATCATCTGGTCGATGATAAGATCCATGCCCGATCTACCGGGCCGTATTCCCTGGTTACTCAACAGCCTCTTGGTGGTAAGGCCCAGTTTGGCGGGCAGAGACTTGGGGAGATGGAGGTCTGGGCATTGGAAGCCTATGGCGCCGCTTATACTCTGCAGGAAATGCTTACGGTAAAATCTGATGATGTTGAAGGTCGCAAGCGCATGTATGAAGCGATCGTCAAGGGAGACACCCATTTGAATCCCAGTCTGCCTGAGTCGTTCAACGTTCTGGTCAAAGAGTTGCAAAGTTTGGCCATTGATGTAGAGCTGATCGAATCGGGAAAGTAGTTCATCGCACTTAAAAATTATCGTTTAGTTTTTAACGCCTCCGGATTATTTAAATTCGAGAGGCGCGAATGTTATAGAAAAATTTAGCGGTTTGCGAAAACCTCAAAAAGGAGAAATCCCTGGTGGATAGCCTGTCATATTTCGATAAACCAAAAAATCCGATCATGTTTGATGCCATCCGCGTGCGGATTGCGTCCCCGGAAAAAATCCGTTCATGGTCCTACGGTGAGGTCAAAAAACCCGAAACCATCAATTACCGAACCTTCAAGCCGGAAAGAGATGGTCTTTTCTGCGCCAAGATATTCGGGCCGGTGAAAGACTGGGAGTGTACCTGCGGTAAATATAAAAGAATGAAACACAAGGGCGTCATCTGCGAGAAATGTGGCGTGGAAGTTATTCTTTCAAAGGTTCGCCGGGAACGCCTGGGACATATTGAGCTGGCCAGTCCGGTAGCCCATATCTGGTATTTCAAAGGTCTGCCCAGTCGTCTTGGGCATTTGCTGGATATTCCGCTGAAAGATCTTGAGCGCATTATATATTTTGAAAACTATGTGGTGACGGATCCGGGTGACTCGGATATGGAAATTGGTCAGATTTTGACCGAGGAGGAGTATCGGGAAATGGAAATGGAGTTCCCTGATACGTTCCGGGCGATGATTGGTGCTGAAGGGGTTGCGGAACTGCTCAAGCCTATGGATCTGGATGTCCTGTCGGTGGATTTGAAAGAGGAGATGATCACCACCAAGTCGGTGATGAACCGGAGAAAAGTCGCCAAACGATTAAAAATCGTTGAAGCATTTCGTAAGTCAGGAAACAAGCCGGAGTGGATGATCCTCAAGGTTGTGCCTGTGATTCCGCCCGAACTGCGCCCCTTGGTTCCTCTGGATGGTGGACGGTTTGCCACCTCTGATCTGAACGATCTTTATCGTCGGGTGATCAACCGGAACAATCGATTGAAACGCCTGCAAGAATTGAAGGCTCCGCAGATCATTATCCGTAATGAAAAAAGAATGTTGCAGGAAGCCGTTTCGGCTCTGTTCGATAATGGGCGTAGAGGTCGTACTCTGCGTGGCACCAACAAGCGTCCGCTGAAGTCTTTGAGCGACATGCTCAAGGGTAAGCAGGGTCGGTTCCGACAAAATCTATTGGGTAAGCGGGTGGACTATTCCGGTCGTTCTGTCATTGTTGTCGGGCCTCATTTGAAATTCCACCAGTGTGGATTGCCTAAGAAAATGGCGCTTGAGTTATTTAAGCCTTTCGTGTTCAACCGCCTGGAGCAAAAAGGTTATGCCGCGACCATGAAGACCGCGAAAAAAATGGTCGAGCAGGAACGCGCCGAAGTCTGGGAGGTGTTGGAAGAAGTGGTGAAGGGTCATCCGATTCTTCTTAACAGAGCACCAACGCTCCATCGCCTGGGCATCCAGGCATTTGAGCCTCTGCTGATTGAAGGCAAAGCCATTCAGGTGCATCCGATGGTGTGTACTGCTTTCAATGCTGACTTTGATGGTGATCAGATGGCAGTTCATGTTCCGCTTTCTATGGAAGCGAGAACCGAGTGCAAACTGTTGATGATGTCCTCGAACAATGTTTTGTCTCCTTCAAACGGAAAACCCATTGCTGTTCCCACACAGGATATTGTTTTGGGTTGCTATTACATGACCAAGGCTCGCGGTAATGTTCAAGGGGAAGGCAAGGTTTTTTCTGGACCGAAAGAAGTGGTGGCGGCTTACAACGCAGACGAACTGGATTTGCAGGCCAACGTCATGGTCCGTCTGCAAGGGGCGCTGACCCAGACCACAACCGGGCGGGTGCTTATGGGCGAGGTGCTTCCTGAGGGCTTGCCGTTTGAGCTGGTGAACCGGTTGATGGATAAAAAATCCTTATCTGATCTTTTCTCTAAATGTTACCTGATGGTGGGGCGAGAAAAAACCGTAGCCCTTTTGGATGAAATTAAGGAACTTGGATTTACATACGCGACTGCGGCGGGTCTCAGCATCTCTATTGATCAGATGCGGATCCCCAAAACCAAAAGTCATTTGGTGGAAAAAACCCACGAAGAAGTGCTTAGGGTTCACAAGCAATATCGGGATGGCCTCATTACCAATGGCGAAAGATATAACAAGGTTGTAGATATCTGGGCGCATGTCACGGAAAAAGTATCTGAAGAGATGTTTAAGGAGCTGGAAACCGAAGATGAGTCCACCGTAAATGGAAAAACCAACAAGGATTTTAATTCGATTTTCATCATGGCGGATTCAGGAGCCCGGGGAAGCGCACAGCAGTTGAGACAGTTGGCTGGAATGCGGGGCTTGATGGCCAAACCTTCAGGGGAAATCATTGAAACGCCGATCACCGCCAACTTTCGGGAAGGCCTGTCGGTAATTCAGTATTTCATCTCCACACATGGAGCTCGCAAGGGTCTGGCGGATACCGCACTTAAAACAGCAAACTCAGGTTACCTCACCCGCCGACTGGTGGATGTCGCGCAGGATATGATTGTCCAGGAAGATGATTGCGGAACCTTGAAGGGAATCGATGCGATTTCCCTGGTAGAGGCCGGTGAAATCATCCAGCCTTTGGGAGAAAGAATTCTGGGGCGAACGGTTCTTGAAGATGTGATCGATCCGTTTACCGGAGATGTTCTGGCTAAGGCGGACAGTCTGATTTTAGAAGATACGGTGGTGGCAATTGAAAACGCTGGTATAGAAAAAATCAAGATGCGATCCTGTCTGACCTGTGAATCTAAGCAGGGGGTTTGTATCAAGTGTTATGGACGCAATATGGCGACCTTGGGATGGGTGGAAGTGGGCGAGCCGGTAGGCGTCATTGCGGCGCAGTCTATTGGTGAGCCGGGAACCCAGCTTACGATGAGAACCTTTCATATTGGTGGAACCGCAAGCCGGGTTATTGAGCAAACCACTTTGAATACCAAGCGCGGAGGTATCGTCAAGTATCTTGGCCTGCGTACTCTCAAAAACCGGGACGGAGAAATCATTGTGATGAACCGTAACGGAAGTCTCATAATTCAAGATGACTCCGGTCGTGAAAAAGAACGGTTCTCGGTTGTGTATGCGGCCAAGCTCAAGGTCATGGATGGACAGGATGTGCAGGAAGGCCAGACCCTGATTGAGTGGGACCCTTATACCAACGCGATCCTTACTGAGGTTTCCGGAACCATTGCTTTCGGCGACTTGATTGAGGGGATAACCATGAAAGAAGACTTTGATGAAATTACGGGTCTTTCTACCAAGGTTATCATCAGTCACCGTGATGAGAAAAAACAACCGCGGATTTCACTTAAGGACGAAAAAGGCGAAACCGTGCGCCGCTATATTCTACCCGCTGGCGCAAATATCAATGTCAATGAAGGCGATACGGTAAGTGCCGGGGACCTGATTGTTAAGATCCCCCGCGAGTCTGCGAAAACCAAAGACATTACCGGTGGTCTGCCACGTGTGGCCGAGCTTTTTGAAGCTCGCAAACCGCATGAACAGGCAACGATCACAGAAATTTCCGGTACGGTTAAATTCGGCGGGTTCGTCAAGGGTATGCGTAAGGTGATTGTTGTTGGAGAATCGGGTGATGAGTGTGAATACCTGATTCCGCGCGGCAAACATATCAATGTCCATGAAGGAGATGAAGTGATTGCCGGTGAACCGCTGATGGACGGTGCTTCCAATCCGCACGATATTTTGCGGATATTGGGAGAAGACGAATTGCAGAAATACCTGGTGAATGAAGTCCAGGAGGTCTACCGCCTTCAGGGTGTGCAGATCAACGATAAGCATATTGAAGTTATCGTCCGGCAAATGCTCCGGCATCTGGTCATTGAAGATTCCGGGGATACCGAATTTCTCGTTGGGGAACAGGTGACGAAGAAAGTATTTAACCTGGCAAATCAGGAAGTGATCAAAAATAAGAAAAAACCGGCGAAAGGTGCCGCAGTGCTTCTGGGAATTACCAAATCATCGCTCAGCACAGAAAGCTTTATTTCGGCGGCATCTTTTCAGGAGACGACCCGCGTTCTCACAGAAGTGAGCGTGAGTGGTAAGAGAGATAATCTGGTAGGATTGAAAGAAAATGTAACTATGGGAAGGTTGATTCCGGCTGGCACAGGATGTCGAGCGTACAGCGGAATTCGCATTGAGGAGCCTGAAATTGAAGGCGCTGGTCAGAAGGAAGAAGAACAGGCTCCGGCGGTGACAGAATAAATTGCAGAAGCCCTTATTTTTCGCTTGACTAAGGGATTTTCAGTGATACAATTACAACTTTTTCACGCCTATATCCGCCTGATGTAACCCATTGTTTTAATTGACTTCACTGGGTATTTTCAGTTTTATTTGGTAACCCTTTGTGTGGATTGCCTTTAGGGGAGGACTATTTTTTTGCCTACAATCAGTCAGCTAGTTAAAACCGGTCGGAAAAAACCGACCAGAAAAAGCAACAGCCCAGCCTTGAAGGCCTGTCCGCAAAAGCGTGGGGTTTGTGTCAGGGTTTATACTTCAACGCCTAAAAAGCCTAATTCGGCCCTCCGAAAGGTTGCGCGTGTCAGGTTGACTAATGGGATGGAGGTAACTACCTATATTCCTGGTGTTGGGCATAATTTGCAGGAGCATTCTATTGTGATGATCCGCGGGGGTCGAATCAAAGATTTGCCTGGTGTTCGGTATCATGTGGTCCGGGGGAGCTTGGATACGCTGGGTGTGGAGGGTCGGATGCAGAGCCGGTCTAAATATGGAACAAAAAGAGCTAAAAAATAATAAATAACTATTATGGCAAGAAGAAGAGAAGCTCAGAAAAGAAAAGTCATTCCTGACCCGAAATACAATGATGTGATGGTTGCCCGTTTCATCAATTGCATATTGCGGCAGGGTAAGAAGGGAAAAGCGGAAGGCATTTTTTATTCGGCGCTTGATAATATCGCTGAGAAGAGCAAGGAAGAGCCGCTACGAGTTTTTCGCAAGGCTGTGGAAAATGCCGCGCCGATGCTGGAGGTTCGGTCTCGAAGGGTTGGTGGCGCGACTTACCAGGTGCCTGTTGAGGTGAAAGAGAGTCGCAGGATGGCCCTTAGTATGCGGTGGGTGATCCAGAATGCCAAGGCACGCTCCGGCAAGTCGATGTCTGAAAAGTTGACAGGAGAGCTTTTGGATGCGTTCAATAATTCGGGCGGAGCAGTTAAGAAAAAAGAAGAAGTGCATCGAATGGCAGAGGCGAACAAGGCCTTTGCTCATTACCGTTGGTAATCGGAGATTAATGTCCTAAATGAGTAAAAAGTTACAGCCTGAGAAAACACGGAATATTGGGATCATCGCACATATCGATGCGGGTAAAACCACAACGACTGAGCGCATTCTCTATTACACGGGCAAAAGCCACAAGATTGGCGAAGTGCACGATGGTAATGCCACCATGGACTGGATGGAGCAAGAGCAGGAGCGGGGGATCACCATTACCTCGGCGGCGACAACTTGTTTCTGGCAGGACCATCAGGTCAATATTATTGATACGCCGGGCCATGTGGATTTCACCGCAGAAGTGGAAAGATCGTTGAGGGTTCTTGATGGTGCTGTGGGCGTGTTTGATGCGGTCAGTGGAGTGGAGCCTCAGTCGGAAACGGTTTGGCGGCAGGCCACCAAGTACAATGTTCCCCGAATTTGTTTTGTTAACAAGATGGATCGGGCTGGAGCAGACTTTCTCGGTTGTATCCAGCAGATGAAAGAGAAGTTGAACGCTCATCCTGCTGTCATTCAATTACCTTTGGGAGCTGAGGCAGGTTTTCTGGGTGTGATTGATCTGATCGACATGAAAGCCAACGTGTATTCGGATGCGAAAGATAAAGGTGAGACTTACGAAGTGGTGGACATCCCGGCAGAGTATCAGGAGCAGGCGGAAGAATATCGGGAGAAACTGATTGAATCGGTTTCGGATGTTGATGACGCGATCATGGAAAAATTTCTGGGCGGCGAAGAGGTGTCCCGTGATGAAATTATGGCGGCCCTGAGAAAAGGAACCCTGGAAAACAAATTTGCGCCCATTTTATGTGGTGCCGCGTTCAAGAATAAGGGGGTCCAGCAACTGCTGGACGCTGTAGTGTTTTACCTCCCTTCCCCGCAAGAGCTCAAGACCATCACTGGAACTAACCCCAATACTCAGAAAGACGAAACCCGCAGGCTGGATTCCGGGGAGCCTCTTTCCGCGCTGGCTTTTAAAATCATGACCGATCCTTTTGTGGGTCAGTTGGCGTTTGTGCGTGTTTATTCCGGCCAGTTAACCAGTGGTTCCTATATTTATAATTCGACGAAGAATGCGAGAGAGCGCGTGGGCCGGATCTTAAGGATGCACGCGAACAAGAGGGAGGAAGTTGACTCGGTACGGGCAGGAGATATCGCCGCAGTTATCGGGTTGAAGAAATCTTATACCGGGGATACGCTTTGTGATCAGGATAAGCCGATCATTCTCGAGGCGATCCAGTTTCCCGAGCCGGTCATCTCTGTTGCTATCGAGCCCAAGACCAAGGCTGAGCAGGACAAGCTCTCTGACTGTCTTGTTAAACTTCTTCAGGAAGATCCCACATTTAAGGTCCGCGTTGATCCAGATACCAATCAGACAATTATTTCAGGAATGGGAGAGTTGCATCTGGAAATCCTGGTTGACAGGATGCGGCGTGAGTTTTCTCTGGATGTGGATGTTTCCAAACCGCAGGTGGCCTACAAAGAGACCATTACCAAGGCGGTGGAACACGAAAACAAATATATCAAGCAGAGTGGTGGGCGCGGCCAGTACGGTCATGTCGTCATCAAGGTGGAGCCGCAAGAGGCAGGCGCGGGCTTTGAGTTTGTTAATAAAATTGTTGGGGGCGCGATTCCCCGGGAATTTATTCCCGCTGTGCAAAAGGGCGTTGTAGAGGCGATGAGCCGGGGCATCATGTGTGGTTATCCTACGGTGGACGTTTCGGTGACGTTGTTGGATGGATCGTTTCATGATGTTGATTCTTCGGAAATGGCGTTCAAGATTTGTGCTTCCATGGCTTTTCAAGAGGCGTGTAGGAAAGGGTCTCCGCAGTTACTGGAGCCGGTTATGGAAGTGGAGGTTGTTACCCCTGAAGAGTTTATGGGCGATGTGATTGGTAAGCTGAATTCCAAGCGCGGTAAGATCAAAGACCTTGCGGACCGTGCCGGTGCCAAGGTGATCCGGGCGGAAGTCCCCCTTTCGGGGATGTTTGGATATTCCACCGATCTTCGGTCGGCCACTCAGGGGCGCGCAAACTATTCGATGGAATTTGCCAAGTATGACGGTGTTCCCGCCGCGATTGCTGAGGAGCTGATGGCCAAGGCAGGCGGATCTAAAGAAAAATTAGCAGTTTAAACAAATATAACTCGAAAATACTATCGGAGTGAACCAGCATGGCTAAAGAAAAATTTGTCCGAGATAAACCGCATTTAAACGTTGGGACCATTGGTCACGTTGACCATGGAAAAACAACCCTTACTGCATCGATTTCGGAAGTGCTGTCTAAGAAGGGGTTGGCTGAGACAATCGCTTTTGATCAGATTGATAAGGCTCCTGAGGAAAAGGAACGCGGAATCACTATCGCGATTGCCCACATTGAATACAATACTGAGGCTAGACATTATGCGCATGTGGATTGCCCAGGCCATGCTGACTATGTAAAAAACATGATTACTGGTGCGGCTCAGATGGATGGAGGGATTCTGGTAATCTCAGCCAATGATGGTCCTATGCCGCAGACTCGGGAGCATATTCTTTTGGCCCGTCAGGTTGGGGTGCCCAAACTCTGCGTATTCATGAATAAATGTGA
>Ga0257127_1000248_pt1 | contig 51650 bp, 36 predicted proteins | sample SI060_135mmetaG_FD_190152 | JGI IMG/M metagenome (GOLD analysis project Ga0257127, IMG submission 190152) | Marine microbial communities from Saanich Inlet, British Columbia, Canada - SI060_135m | ecosystem: Environmental > Aquatic > Marine > Inlet | place: Canada: British Columbia | collected... | reverse complement strand
ATATCATCTACAGTGTGCCTTTCCAATTTGGGCCTAGGTATATTTTGCATATCATCTACAGTGTGCCTTTCCAATTTGGGCCTAGGTATATTTTGCATATCATCTACAGTGTTTTTTTTATTCATTCTTTATAATTAATATCTGTATTTTATAAATATCAATTTTTTTACAAATCATCTAAATACTTACATTACTTTCTAGTATGGATGTTGTTCGCCCGTCCTGGCAAGAATATTTTAAACAAATAGTTGGGGTGACGGCAACCAGATCACCATGCTTGCGTTTACAAGTCGGATGTATACTCGTAAAAGATAACAGAATTATTTCCCAAGGATATAACGGGTTCTTGCCCGGCACCCCTCATAAATCAATCGTCATTGACAATCACGAAGAAGCGACTGTTCACGCAGAACAAAATGCAATTACCGACTGTGCTAAACGGGGGGTCAGTTGTGATAATAGCGATGCATATATCACTCACTATCCTTGCATAAATTGTATGAAGTTGTTATGCGCTTCCGGTATTGCAAATATCTATTATATCAACGACTACAATAACAATGAGCTAGTAGATTATTTTTTTACAATATCTACAATCAAAACTATCGAAAAAATATAACAATGTATACATCGCATCTTCCTATATCCCATATCTACAATCCAAAATATTGTCCCCATAGTATTGTCATTTTTACAAAAATTGATTTATTCAAATATAAATACCATTTATATATGTTTGAAGAAAGAGTACTGCCGATTAGTATGGAGATTTACATTCCTAGAATTTTAGGGTATATTACAAGAGATTACATCAAATCTAAGTTTTTAGATCTAAATCTTGGAACTATTATTGATATAGATATGTATAAGAAAATTAACGAAAACGGATATCATTATTATTTTGCATTTATTAAATTGCTATTGCACGACTCCAGTGAAGCAATACGTATGTATAACATACTAGAAGAGAGAAAAATTATACACATCATTTATAACGATTTAAGCCAGTATTGGGAAGTTAAAAAATATGTATCTAGAAATAGACGCGAAGAATTAGCGAATAATAAATGTGAGAATAATGACATACAGAATAAAATCTACGGGTTAACTGAACAAGACAAATTAGATCTAAATGAAGAATTTGAAGAGTTGGAAAAGGAAATATTTGAATATGTACATTCAAATATTTGAAATACTACAATTACACTTTCTTGCTTTTATTACCTTTCTTGCTTTTCTTGCTTTTCTTGCTTTTCTTACTTTTCTTACTTTTCTTACGTTTTTTTGTTTTCTTACGTTTTTTTGTTTTATTGTTGTTTTTACCACCAGATACCGGTTCAGGCATAGGATCAGATTCCGGTTCAGGCACAGGATCAGATTCCGGTTCAGGCACAGGATCAGATTCCGGTTCAGGCACAGGATCAGATTCCGGTTCAGGCACAGGATCAGATTCCGGTTCAGGTACAGGATCAGATTCCGGGGCAGGGTCGTCGGGTGTATTATTTTGTGTAAGATGCGTATAGGTAATAACTAAAGATGTTACACCAATGAATATATATGCAATGGCAGGTATTGATTCTTCGTACATTTCTAATTATATTATGATTAGAAATTCTTATACAACATAATCTACTAAATATTCAAATGTTTATAATTGTATATCAAAATCCCAATCATTCAATATATCCTCATTCATAATAACGTCGGGTAAAATATCAGTCGTCTTTATCAAATCTATTTTTGTAAGTAATGATACATTTGAATCTTCCAATACGTTCAACCATTCCTTTTTTCTCATATGTAATCCAATATCTCTCAACAAAAGATCATCTTCTTTTTCGTTATCGCACCTGGAGTCAAATCCGCCTGATAAACAATATTTGTTTTCTTCTGTAAGAAAACACTCTAACGAGCAAGGAATTTCTCGAAATAATATATTTATTATCAAGAAAAATAATGTTAATAGCATTATACTGCAATATAATGTTATGTTTATATTTATGTTTATGTTGTTTTTTCCAACTTTCTAAGGGCTACTTGGTATTTATCCGCCCATAATTGTTTATTTTCTGCAGAGATAGAACAATTTAGATGACTTTCGAATTGTTCCGGGTTATCGTAATACAAATGATCTACCTGATTCTTAGATCCATTTGCCATATATGCTACCTTGTAATAAAGATCTTCGCCGACGGAACCAACACGATGGTCGTAATATACCTTACCATTAATGGGATCACGAATTGTAGCGCTAGGAATGCAACTAGTTGCAAAATATTCTACGTCGAGTCCTTGAATTTTGATTTTTCTATAACCAATATCATCCGTCTTCTTTTTTGTACTACTTTTCTTTTTGATGACAGAAAACTCTTCTTCATTTTCTGAGGAAACGATACTTTGCATATCATCTACAGAGTAAGAATCATATTCTTGATATGAACTTTCATCCCCCATCATTTCAGAGAAAGTTTCTTCAGACTGGTCGCTGTAATCCATATTTAGAAAGTTTGTAAAACAAAAAAACTGTTATTTAACTTATTACATACTATGATTGTTTTTTTATGTTATTTTTATTAATGTTTTATTTTTCAACCTTAAAACATATATAAACATATTATAAAGAGATTAAGTATATTGATGTCAGATCCTGAGTATAAATCATTATTCATAGTTAATAAGATAGAACAAACTAAATCAATAGAAAATGTACCTGAAGATGTGCAGCATAATAATTATACTAATAATAATGCACAAAATAATAAGGTAGATAATAATGTTATATTCAAATATTTAGAAGGCGATTCTCTATCGTTAGATGTATTATATCAACGAAATCTAACTTTGAAGTTTAATTTACATTTATGTGTATATGAAATAGATCAAACCGCACGTTTACCATTCATAAAATATCTATTTATGAATAAAGAAAAAGAAAAAGAGGCTTTTTTTCCTATAATACCCCTGGATATGGAGTCTATGAATGCAATTATTAATGAAAATATACACGGTGGCAATAACTACAAAACTGATGATATCAACTCTACCTCACAAAGGTATATGAATGAAGAGAACAATGAAGATATTATATTGACTACGGCCGTGGCGGTTGTGGCGCACAATAATGCAGATAATTATATCCAAGCGGAGAATAATGATGACGGAATCGGAAACGACAGTGAGAGTGAGAGTGAGAGTGAGAGTGAGAGTGAGAGTGAATCCGCAGACGATGAATTTTTCAAAGGAGCTATTGATAATGAATTTTTAAAACAAATTAATATTGCATTGCAAAATGTATATAACCTGACTTTGAAACCAGACACTATGTATAGAGGATTTTTGGAAAAGGATAGTAATATATTTATATTCATTGATGCTACAAATGAACAATATACAAAGCAACCATATAGTGAATATGGAACAATTGACGAAATATTAAATACAGAATACATCAAGGACTTGAAAATTCGTGATTATATTCACGAATTATTCGAATCAAACAAAATTCTTCAAAATATAAAAACCATCGAAGAGGTATTTGTTCAATTTCCAAAAATAGGATATATCAGCAATGTTCAAGATAATCAACATTATAATATATATAAACAGCCTGAAAATAAAACTTCTTTGATTCTACCACCAACTACGCAATATGAAAATGATGACCTATATTTATTTTCTTCAGTTCCGATTACAATTGGAAATCTCGAAAACATTCGACGATATGCGTGTTTCATTGAAAACGTAGAGCCTCAAGATTCGCCAAATAAAAATCAAGATAACTTCTCATTTGAAGAGAACAATATTCATTTCTACGCACTGCGGGAATTCGACCTTTTTGTCGAATTGTAAATTATAATATATAGTACACATACTATGCATTATACCATATACGTTGCTAAAAAGGTATCTAAACATTTCTCATCGACTTGTTCTGTCATATTGGCGATGATCTCATCTTTCAATGGTCTTCTATCATATAATTCTTCAAATGTAGATATATAATCTTCCATTATTTGTGTTTGTTCCTTATATAATTTTGTTGCAGCAATATGTTTCTTTTGTGTAGAACGTAGGTTTTCAAGTTGTTTTTGTGCTTCTTCGTCTTCCAATTTCACAAAGGCTGTTAACTCTTTTTCCTTTTCTTCTAACAATCGACGCTGTTCCGCAAATTTATATTGCAGATCATCTTCGTCAACTTCTTTAATTTCAAGTTCTCTATACCATTTATGTCGGGTTTCGTCAGCACTAATGATAGTATCGCATATATCTGGCTTTCTTAATTGATCAAATCGTTTCCGCTGTTTAGTTCCTTCTTTGCCAGTAAATGCGTCATTGAACTCTTTTATAATGATATCTTTGATATCGGGACTGGTCTCCATTAATCTATCAAATTCTTGGCGACATATTTTAATGAATATTTTCGCGTCAGTTCTTTCGTCAGGATGTTTAGATAGCTCGATACGAATATTTCTGGCGAATTTATCCCAAGCGATGGACGATACGCGATGCGCTTCGTTTAATTCTGATATTTTCAGATACTGCTGTATTGTTGTTAAAATACCTATACATATATTAATAGTACCGATTATGAGAGGTGCATAAGCTTGAAAATTAGCTGGAATACTAGACTGTGCAAAAGATGCGGTACCACTTACCGTTGAAAAAATAATGGCGGGTATTGTAAACCAAGCGTGCATATAGGAATATTTACTATGAGCGCGTGAATTTAACCATTTATAGCATTGGGCAACGTCGCACCATTCAATCATAATGAGTTCATTTTCTGGACTCCATTCTATTTTCACCTTTGGATTTTCAACTAATGAATTTTCACTAGATTCTTTAGATGCGTTATCGTTCATTTCTTTATTTTCTTTATTTGACATATCATTATACATTTTCTATATGCTATTATCATATATTTTACGCGCCTGCGATTATAGACCCCCCGGACGAAATCGTCTAAACAATTATTAGATAGTATATCGCAATGACTAAAGATAAAAGAACGAAAAGAATAAGAACAGGGAATGTCAAGCGACCAGCTATCCTGTCATAAAATATACAACGGAAACCGACTGATAATCTTTGAATATGTAAGTTCTCACAAGATATTCAAAGATTAGGGGTCAGATATTCCTGTAAATGCAGGTAGCTCCTCACTTTCTAAATGTTTCATTTCGTTTTTTGACTCGCCAATAACCGATATTTGATTTGGAATGGGATCTGCGGTCTCAGAAATAGTTGGTATAATTTCGCCATTTGTTTCATTCAGATGTTCGTTTTCTTCGAGTAAATCATTAAAACATAACGCGTGGTCGGAACTTAGGTTAAGCTCGACTTCTTTATCGAAGTCTTTATAATTTGAATGCAATCTTTTTATTTGCTTTTGTTGAGATAAATGGAAAAATGTTATATAATTAATATATAGCTCGAGTTGTCCTTTCAATATGTTATTTTCGTGTGTTAAAGTATTTACAAAATTAGAGATGGAATACCCCAATTGAGATTTAGACGTATATTCATCAATAAGTTTATCTTTTTCGACAATGACATTATGTATTTTTTTAATGTAGGTCATTATAATGTTATGAACAGCTATCATATTTTCTGTACCGTAATCATAAAATGGCTCTAAATCTTTGTAAATTGGTATATTTAGCGGTGGTGTATCTATCTGTATTTTCAAATCATCCTTATGATCAATAATGTATTTAACCATTAATTTATGCAATTTATAATAATCGCAATACGTTCTATTTTTAAAGGTGCTATCAAATTTATTTAAATTTTCTAATTCCATAGCAAAAGTTTTGTATTGAAAATAAAATGAATCTAAACTAAATAAAAACAACTGCTTATTATTACATTTAGTCATTAATGTATGAACTTCTTTGAGATTTTTCAACTTTTTGTCCATTACGTCTTTGATATTATCAATGTCTGTATTCAAAAATAATATATTTTGAAAATCTTTTTCTAATTGTTCAACTTTATAAGGATAGTCTTCAATCATATTTGTATTAACAGTATATTTTATTATTTCTTTTCTCTATGTCGTATTTTTTCAAATCATCTTTCAAAAATTGATTTTTGAAAGAACATATATATTGTTGTATACACTATCAAATACACAACAATGGCGGAAATCATAGAAACCAATATTATTGAAAATATGTCAACCATTTTCGATAATCTGTTGGATTATGAATATTTATATATTTCTATTGGATCAAAAATAAATGAAAATACGGTTTCAATCGGTAAAAAAACATATATGTCAAACGCATTTGATCAAATATATCCGGGGTTTTTACAGTCGATTGAAACACAAAATGTACTGTTTATCGCGATCGATGACTTTCGGTCTCGCGATAGTCAATTCCTGCATAAGCGAAAAATAAATTCACTATTATCGCCAAATATCAAATGCTATCTTTTAAACCAATACTGCAGCGAAGGGTTTATTGAGTCATTCTTCGCTTATGTTTTGGATAAATTATCTATTCTAAATTTTAACCCAAAAAACTTTATGATAGCCAATTTTGTACGGTTTCTGCATATTCCTAATAAAAAAGAAGAAGCTGACGAAATGATGATACCAGAAACGATACAAACTATACTCAATCGGGAAATGTATACACCCTATACTAATTGTTTGTGTCAATGGTTTGGATACAAACCATGTTTTTATAATTATATATATAAATATAAAAAATTCAAGCAAAATCCGTTGATATACAATAAAATGTACTGTGTTGAAGTAATATTGAAAAATTCACAAAAAATACCTTGTTCAAATCATATTGTTTTGCAAGATGAAACAATTGCCTATATGATCAATAATATGTATAGCATATCTGATGCCAATGTCGTTTCTTTGGATATCGCAGTTTCCATATATGATGATTATAAATCAATGGGTATAATTGTACCATTGAAGAATTAAGATGTCGCATTGTCGATACATCTATCAAAGAAATATCGCATATCTTCTTTCCTTGTACCGTTAATAAACTCATCGGGTATATAGTGTGTATTATCTTGGTAATATGCTAAAAGAGCCGGAATTCCGTTGATCATTTTTTTACTTCTTAAAAATCCATAAATTTCAACATTGTCATCAACGTCTAACACATAACTTTGTACGTTATCTGGCATTTTGTGTAAAAACCCGTGAACGTCATCCTCGATTAGTCTACAAGGACCGCACCACTCAGCACCGAACTTAATTATAACTACACCAGGGTTCGTATCTAATATGGTATGGAAAGCAGCCTTATTTTCTATTTTTGTAATAATAGGAAGCATTATACATTATATCACATAATAATTTCATATTGTTTGTATTTTCATAGATTTTTCTAATGATTAGTTATAAAAATGGACCGAGCCCATAATTTAGATATACATATGTATAATTTAAAAGAATTATTAGAATTATTTGATTTAGACTATACAATCAATATGGAAGATTTAAAACGAGCAAAAAAAAAGGTATTAATGAGTCATCCGGATAAATCAAAACTCGACCCTAAATATTTTTTATTTTATAAAAAAGCTTTCGAGCTTATTGTTCAATTCTATGAACATCAAAACAAAGATAAAATTTTATCGAAAAATGGTACGGTTTACGACAAACATCAACTCAATCAATTAGACGAACAATCTACCAAAAATGTTCAATCTTCAATCAACGAATTGTCGACGAATGATTTCCAAACAAAGTTTAATAAACTATTTGATGAGAACATGACAAAAAAAACAGATACATCGAAAAACGATTGGTTCACGAATGAAGAAAATTCTTATGAAATAAAAGAACAAGTGAATAATAAAAATATGGGGGAAATATTTGAACGTATAAAAGATAACCAAACCAGTTTAATCAAGCACAGAGGGGTGGAAGAATTATACGTCAATAGTAATTCTGGAAATAAACTGTATGACGACGATGAAAATGATGATGGGTATGTAACGACAGATCCTTTTAGTAAATTAAAATTTGATGATTTACGAAAAGTACACAAAGACCAAACTGTATTTTCGGTTAGCGAAAAAGATATACATAAACGACCGGTATATAGTTCAGTGGATCACTTTCAGCGCGAACGAAGAAAACAAAATATGACCCCGTTAGAAAAACAAGAAGCTGAACGCATTTTATCTCAACAAAACGAGACATATACGCAACAAATGATGCAAAAAGAATATGATGCGAAATTAAAAGGAATGGAATACGAAAAGAAAAACAAAAGTGTATTATCAAATTTTTTACGTATTCAAAATTAAGGGCGTAAATTCATCGCAACCATCGGTTTTTTTAACCATTTTTTATCCATATCCAACAGTAAATGGTCATAATTAGTATCTCGCATTTCAATATCGCTATAATTTTCATACTGAGTCACTGTTGTAGGTATTATCATATACCAAAAATATTGCATTTGCAATCGCTTCCAGTGAATATCAATTGCATATTGTTTGATATTTCCGGTCTTTACTAACATCTGAACTCCTTGTTTATAATTATGAATCAATGTATCATAAAAAGATTTTTTCACAATGTATCCAGTCGTCGTTTGACAATTCATTACGCGCGCACAATATTCATTTATTTTATTATAAGGAGGCACATTGTTCCCACCAACTATCAATATATCCCACATCAATTCCTTATTTTCCTGAAATTTTTGTAAATTTGCTTTAAAAAGATCCGGATTGGTAAAATGAATATCGTCTTCGCAAATAAATACATAATCATAATCACGTTTTTTGGCTAATTCTAAACACTTAATATGACTCATTGTACATCCTACAGCTCCGGATTTTGGTTTTACTGCGTCTACCCGTTCTGCTTCAATCCCTAAAATCTTAAATTCATTCATTGCGTGCTCAAGTCTGTCTTTTCTGTGTTCTAGATTAATAAACAAAGTATGTTTTAACAATTCCATTATATTGTTAAAACATAATAACATTCTATATATATTTTTTCATATTTATTCATTTACTTTGATTCCTCTTTTTTTGATAGATTGTCTATTTTCTTCATTATCAACTTCATATCCATTTGTATAGAATCGCAATTGTCGGCCAGTTCTTTCATTTGTTTTTCATAAGCATCTATTTTATCAAATGATTTTAATAATTTATCATATTCGGCTTGTTTCAAAAATACACGGTCTTCCTCTAATAATTCATTCGCCCAAGAAACCTTTTTATCATTCTTGTCTTCCACTTCTAATTGTTCACTATGAACCGCTATATTTGACGAAGTATCTATTTTCAAAACTTGTTGTGTGGGGGGCACTATATTTGATGCAATAGAATCTGTATATTTATGGAGATGTAATTCATTTTCTCTTTCGAGTAAATGCTGCTTTACTAATTCATCCATATTTGTTATAATTGTATCATCGCCTTGACCTTTATCCCGAAAATCAACTTCTTCTGGCACTTTCTGCTTTACCATCGCTTGGTATTCTTTTTGCCGCTCATCAAATTCATTTGCATAGATATCTTTACGATTATTTTTCTCTACCGGAGGGGTATCGATTGTTGAGAAACGATTCATTTTTTCCTGCGAATCTATCGTAGAATATGTACTGGATGGAGGCGGCTGTGGTATGTGAGTTATATTGCGTTGTTTGACATCATCAATCATATATGAAATTGTCTCTCTGTTTATTCTCTGTAATTCCGAAACGCTCAATGAATGATATTTATGTTTTTCATAAATAATACCGATGATATCTCGAAACCATTGAGATTTATGACTGGGGTCGTACTTCGAAAAATACTGTTCTATATATGTATTTCTACATATCGCGTTCCATAGAATATCTTGATTTTTATTTGTTATGTATAATGACATTTGTTATTATACATATAAATAGATGTGTTTATATGCGTATTCTGCTTTATTTTTTTGTGTTTTTTCGTGATTTTTTGTGTTTTTTATTTCTTTTAGATTTTGTTTTATTTCCTTTAGATTTGGTTTGATTATGTTTTTTTATATTGCCACCTTGAGAATAAACTAATCCTTGACCAGGTGGTGAATTATAAATATTTTGTTTTCTAACCGGGTAAAACGGTATTGTTTTCTCTATATTTTGAAAATAATAAGAATCATCTTTTTTTTTAGCATCACTATCGTCTAAACGATGATTATTAACATTATCAATATAATTCTTCAAAAAGTAATCAACCTGATCTAAACTTGTAAATGGCATAGATTCATTATCTACAATAATATCAAAATCAGATATATGTGTTCCTTTGTTGTTTACATCTTTGTCAATATAATACCGCACCTTTGTTTTGATATCCATACTTTTTTTATCATCTCTTTTCAAAAATTTTATCAACCATTGACTAAATGCATCTAATTTTAGACTCACATTTATATTATTACATTTATCAACCGTTATTAATTTATCTTGAATCTTTTCTATTGTCTTTTCGTCTTCCTTGTTTAAAACTTTTGTTCCGCCGACTAATCTATTTATAATTCCAGTATTTGTCATAAGTTATAATATCACTAGATATTTTTCAAATATTAAAATATTTTTTGCGATACGAAAATACATATTTATCTGAAATTCGATGTTTTTTAAAATAATTTACTTTTGATTTAAGCGTTTTGAATTTTCGTCGATCTGTTTTGTTCAATAACATTGTAATAATAAAATACAATGAATACATTCCACATTCGTTATTTCCGTATTGATGAGCAAATGGATGATTTTCGTAATAAACGAATTGAATGGGTGTAAACAATTCTAAACCTTGCCTTGTTATTCGTTGTACTAACTTATTTATTTCCGCTGGAATGGTATCTCCTATGCTATCCATATAAAAAATGATTTTATCATCTAAATCTATGAACAATGATGTCCAATGAGAACCCGATTGATCGTGTCGGTCTAAATTAAATACAATACCTATTTTACGAATATCCTTATCTACAAAATTACTTAATTGAAACGTGCATAAATCTTTCCATACGCAAACTGAATCACTATCTACCGGTTTACTGTCGAAATCAATTGGAGTGGGGCCAATAAATCGAAAATTCGCATATGCTTTTTCATATTGCTTCAATACATTTAATATATCATTATTAGATAACCACGAGGAGGGCGACTTCTTCCATTCTGTTGGTTGTTTTGGTGCAAATGTCATTTGAAACAGTTTCCGTTTTATATGCTGATCCTGTATCGTAGAGAACCAACAATCTTCTCGAGAACAAGTCGGCATTTTTTTTTGGAAACTATTCCAAATGGATTTTTTATCTTTTTGCATAATCTTATCAGTCGGATGATGTAAATTATAAGAGTCTCTCAAATTGTATAGCACTTCACTAGTAAAACAACTATTTTTTTTTATCGTTCGACCGTGTACATTCGGATTACACACGAGTTTTTTATACTTACGAGTTTTATTTATTTTTTTTGATTTTTTTTTTGAATGGTTCATATATAATTTACTATATATTACTCAACGATAATAAATTCTACTAAAATTTGTTTTTTGAAAAATGATTTTTAGTAAAATATGACTGCTTACTAATACTATGGTGGTCCCAATGCGACCGCGATGTCCTACTTGTTTTAGACGGCGGTTTTTCGTCAGGTGTATCCATTTCTCCAAACATCATATCTTCAGTATTGTATTGATTCGACCGTTCTATTTCTTTATGTTTGAGATATCGTATAATACTATGTGTATAGCTGTCAAATAATTCATCAATATCTTGACTAATTTGCAAATGAGGATCTTTTAATTTATCCATCGTTAACTCTATGATAGCATCCTTGTATTGTTGCAATTCATCATTTTTCTGCTTTATTTCATTCGCTTTTTCTGGATTCTCTTTAGAAATATATTTACTATAACTCTCTTTGTTCATCAACAGCGACAATGTCAGCCGGTCAACTTGCGCATTTGTAGATGGACTGGTCGACACGTTGTCGTCGGTCAATGTAGTATCTGTGTCTAGCGGATCTGACATTCTATTATACAATAAAAAATATTTTATTTTTATTTAAATATTTTTTATATTTTTTTGAAAAAGGTAGTTATTGTTTGTATTCGATGTTTTTCGTTATAGATTGTATTCAATGTTTTATCAAACAGTAAAATCTTTACTTTGGCTGAACAATATTTCTCCTTTTTTTTCATAAAAATCTCTGTATCTGGAAATTCTTTTTCTAAATTTTCCATCTCTTTTTTATAAGTATTAATCGCAGAACGTTTATTTTGAAATGTCCAAATCTGTTCTAAAGCTAATCCAAAGAGTTGCTGAAGAGGCTTCATTAACTGGTTCGTAATGTAATGAGTATAATCGATTTGTAAGTTATTCGCTTTAATGTAATCCAATGTCTCTATTTTATCTCCCATTAATGCTTTGGGCTTATCATTTACAATGAAAACAAATTTCATTCGATCTCCTGGCTTCGGTTTATTTCCGGGATCTCGCTGGCCAATTCTGTCGGCTAGGACCCGGTGGCCGATTTGTTGTGGATTTTTGTAATATCCACGAAGTGCTTTGGTAATCGCTAATTTTTCCATCGATACATTTCCTTTGATCAATTCATTCAACGACTCTTGCAAAAATGCAATTGCACTTTGTATGTCATTTTCTTTCATCAAAATATTCAAAATACCACCATATACATCTTTTAAATAATCACACGAATCGCGCCTTTTCAATGATAGACCCATAAATTTCAAATAGCCTTTGTTAGGATCGTCTTCGTACAATATGCCAACATACCGCTTTTTTGACAACAATATAAACGGCATCAGCGTTTTTTCATATTCTAATTTCATCGGGGACTTCAAATATTTAGTGCATAAATCCGCGGCATCTTGGGCAATTTCGATGGTAGTTTCTAACGCCGGCTTTCCTGTAATTTTTTTCCCGGTTTTGGGGTCTTCTAAATTAAAAGTAAAGAATACCGAATCTGTGTCTCCATAAATATATTCAGCTTTGGTTCTTACCAATCCATTTGTTTCACTTTGGTATTCTCTGTCGCCATATACCTCTTCGATCATACGGCGAGCATAAATAATCATCATTCTGCCAGTAGCCGTTGTGGATGCGGCAACATCTTTTTCGTAAAAGGTCGATGTCCTTGAACCACATTGTCCATATAATGAATTTGCAGTCACTTTATACCCTAACTGTCGTTTATCCAATATATTTTGGATAAAAGGGTCTTTTTCGGTTTTGATCATTTTGCGCGTGTCCTTTCTGGCTTTCAATAATTCTTCCAGAATGGAAGGCATAACCCCCTTTTTATTATCTGGAAATTGAGCCCATCGGCAAATCATTTTACCTACCTTTGTTTTCTCTGCTTTGGATGTGGGATTCTTACGGATATATTTATAAGTATCGAATTCTATATCTATATATTGATAATCGGGTAAATTATCATACAGGAAATCACCCTTCGCATTCGTTTCTCCTTGAATATTAATAAGTGTGCCCTGTAAATCATATTCTTTGCTCCATACTTTGCTATCGTGTGAATAGTTTTGACTAATCATTGACGACGGATAAAGGGACGAATAATCTACACAAGCTACCGGATTGTCCATATACATAGAACATTTGGGAGGTAATACAATCGCGCCTTCGTATCCCTCCGCCTCTTTGGGTTTTTCCACATCCGGCATTAACGTATTTTTATCCCTACATTTTTTGGCAACAAAACTCGTGAGCTTTATGCCCTGCCCACGAAACACTAAGAAACTAATCGGAACACTGCAAATGCGAGACATCTCAATATATCCAGTCAGTACATCTATCTTATTCATCAAATGATGAACCAAATTGCAATCTTGAATACAATATTTTGCGACAATCGCTCGATCTGCTGAATCGCCGTCTGTTAAGCGGAAAATATCTTGCGGAGATACATCGTCTTTTGCCATCCCCCATTTAATGGACTTTGTGTTGTCAATTTCATAATGGCCTGCAATCAAAATCACATTGTATTTTTCTTCTTCTTCGTCGCGACCATATTCGATATCTAGCACCTTGAACTTTTTACCATTATCGTAATAATCACTCGTGAATCCGGTTATTTCGATGTGAATAAAATCACCAGTATGTAAACCCATCAAATTATTACTGTACAATTCCATACAATCCCCATATCGGGCGTGTTCGATGTTTTTAATTTTTTTCACACTGTCGCTAATAAATTGGCCAGCAACGTCGTCCAATTTATAGGACGATAAATTGAAATCGCGGCGGAAATACGCATACATATCTACTTGTAATCTTCCAATCATTTTTGCATACCGCAAATCATATTCACCGCTCGCTAGTTGGATTTTGGTATGCTGCAAATTCAAATTAGTTGGATCGTTTCTGTCTTCAGTTATGCATACATCGTCTAATTTACGGGATAACATCAAAAAGTCGTTATGGCAATGATTTTCAAGCGAGCGGCGAAACATAAATTCATAATCAAAACCAAAGATATTATAGCCAATAATGATATCCGGATCTTCTTGTTGTATCAACTTCGTCCATTTCAAAAGAAGCTCCCGCTCGGTGTTCACTGTCTCAATCACTGCTCCCTCTACATTATCGCAACTGTTTACAACCAAACAATGATTCAAGTAGGGTTCTTTCTCTCCGTATTTTAAAAACGTTGATCCGATGAAAGTAATTTCGTCGCCTTTCAATCGCGGACAAACCAACGTTAATGCTTCGTCGATAATTTTTATTTTGTCGTCTCTGTCATACTGTTCTTCTACTAAAATATCCATTATGGTAGTCGTTTTATTGATCTTGCTTTTTTTTTCATATTTTTTCTTATAAGAAAACTCGGCATTCTGGGAATGATCCACTTTTTCGCCATTTGCGTCAAGGGTGCCCTCACTATTGCTCTGGTGATTATCTTTCATACTTTCAATCCATTCGTCTAATTTAATCAAATCATTATTGTTTTCTTCTGTTTCCTTTTTTGCTTTATCTAATGATTTAGTTAATAAATTTTCAATTATTTTGTTTACCTTTGATTCTGATGGGGGCAATTTGGGATATACCACATCTATGTCCTCTACTTTACCATAACCAAATCCGGCCTTTATAATTTTTTTCAATAGTAGCTCACCGCTCTCTTGATCAATATATTTTAATTGTGTCAAAAATATATCTACTAATTGTGTAGTTAATCGCTTATACGTTTTTACAGGTAAAGGGAAATCCCCGTGGCTACTACTTGCCTCTATGTCAAAACTACATATCTTATAGGGCACTACAGTTTCCTTTTCGGGCAAAGACACCACGTGCGTACACGAGGCAATGTACTCATATTTACACGTAGTCGTCTTAACTGTGGTGGTTTGTACCCGAGATGTATTTATTGAAACCCAGCCGGAAGGGCTGATATTATTAATATGAAAATAACGTAATAATGGCGGGATATTTGATTCATACAGTTCTAAATCTACATTGTTAAAGCGAATGTTTTTGCGAATGCGTTCGTTTTGCTTCTTTCCGTCAACTAAATACTTCGATTCTTTGTAATAATACCAAATATTTTTGAATTTATTCATTGCAATGGTATTCTTAAACGTCATCTTCACAAACTTGTGTTTCCCTCCGCCACTAAACCCGTATAATTTATGATGATCTACAAGATCATAAGAAATCAACGAATCTTGATAATACTCTCCGCTACCACCTAACAATGACACCAAATGATCAACCATGTTATTTACAGTTGACTTGTTCCAATTATCTCCAACGCGAATGTAGAAGAACGGAGTATAATCATTCACGAAAATGCAACACGTTTCGCCCTTTTCGTTAATACCAAATATTTGAATAATAAATTCCTTGTTATCCCGGCGACAAGGCACGTCTTCCTCCGATTCAGACTCGTCCTGTTCATTTACCTCATCATATATGTGAAAATCAATCAAACGGAATTGCCGCTTGATTGTAGGCTTTCTTGCCTTTTTTACTACCGTCGACATGGAAATGTATAACGGATATTGTTTAGATTAGTTTGTAAGTATTTTTATAATACTTATAAAATCAATTTTTATACGCTCCAATCGTCCGCATGATTATTGCTTGCCTGCCCATTGAATTAAACTATCCGTGTCTCGATTTCCCTGGTATTTTTCAAATCTACCGTTTATTAATTTTCCCATTGTTGGAAATCCATCAGCGCGAATATCCTCCTCTACTACATATTTTTTATTAATATCATCTAGTTTGTATAATTCTTCACTTTCTATATTATGAATGTCGTTTTCATTATATTTATTATGTTCAATCAAATGATCGGTCATTGTGTGCCAATTCGGCAACATATGTTTACAGTGCCCGCACCAAGTTGCGTGTATTAATACTAGTTTAGAACGATGCGGTTCTTTAGTTTCATTTACAGGAGGAGGGGGCGGTAGCGGCTCTTGATATCCCGAAAATAGATTTGAAAACACGTGCGACTCTGGTATTTGCACAGAGCGTTTTCTTGTTTTTTTAGATTTGGTCGGTTTTTTGTTTTTAGATTTGGTCGGTTTTTTGTTTTTGGTGTTTGTCTTTTTAGATTTGGTCGGTTTTTTGTTTTTGGGTTTGGTCGGTTTTTTGTTTTTGTTTTTGGTATTTGGGGTTTTATTCATAGATTTTCTATATAATATCTAAATAAAATAATAAATCCTTATAATATATAAGTTGAATGCAAATCAAAAAAAATTTATTCTTACTAGCATTAATATTGATATTCATACTTGGGTTGTATGCTACAATGTTTTTCAAAATAGATATATGTTCAGATTGCAAAGAGAATATGGAAAATGCAAACGATACTGACGAGTCTTCTTGTCCAGATGTATTAATTAAAAAAGACGACCAAATTCTATTGTATAATTCTAAAGATCCTTCTAGTGAGAACAATCCCAGGGTACTTTCTAATTTAGATGAATACATAAAATATTTAGAAACACAAAGAGAGAAGGGTATAAACTGCCCTGTCCTATATTTACAGCAGGAATCAAATGCACAAGGTGAAGATGTATATCGTGTTCGTCCCAGTCCTTTCGAAATGGAAGGCGGGTTGCCGAGTAATGCGAATTTAAGCGAAGGTGATAAAAATAAAATCAATAACGCGATCCGTGTTTTAGATGGACACCGCGATAATGCACAATACAATACAAATCAACACGCTGGGTTTGACGCCCACGGCCAACACGTTGGGGAATATACAGAATTGGACGAATTACATAATAGTACAAAAAAAAATAAACATAGCGATAACCCAATGGACCCAAATTGGGCAGGAACCGAATACACGAAAAATGCAGTAAAATCGGGTAAATACAAAGACAATGAAATTTACAAACCTGTTTTTTTTAAACCTAAAACAGTTTACTATCCCGATAAAGACGCTCCTATGGGTGGACCAAAAGATATTTTAGAATAACTTACCTAACCTTATATGTTGATATGATATTTATCAACATGTAATCCTGCTAAAAATATATATTAGTTTGTTGATTTTGTCTCTAACAAAAATAGTCGTATGTTATCAATACAGCTCTTACTAATCTTTCGAAATTTTCCATTTTTCTCATATTGTATGTTATCAATACACTGTGGATTGTTTTTTAATTCTTCTATAAAATGCGGAAAATGATTGAAATTCTTCATGACCGCCATAGCGGTGGTGGAACTAATGCCGGGTATTTGACATAATATGATCTCACCAATATTATCTGGGCGAACATTCTCTTTTTTTACCTTTTTGACAACCTGACAATATTCCGAACTGTTCGGCTCCTTGCTACTAGTATCACAACTATTTTCTACATTATTACTATTTGTCGTTGCTGTAGGTGTGTTATATAATTTCAAAAACGGTTGTGATAAATAATAGGGTATTTTACCTTTTATGAAGGATTTTTCGATTTTATCTGCCGTCATTAATAACCACTCTGCAGTTTCTTTGATAGTACTTGTTTTGTACGTACTGAACCCTTTGAAGTAATGCAAAGAAGTGATCGCTGAATAAATTGTTTTTTTTTCTAACTGTGTTCTTACCTGGGAAAACATACCTTCTAGTATATACACTATCGAATGTAGCGGATACCCACTGGAATGCATAAGACGATAGGATTGTTCTTCATATCGACCATCCTTTATTGACGCTAATAAATCGCTAAATGATTTTCGCTCAATCAATAAAATGTCTTTATCGTCGTCTGTTCGGATGATTGCATCTCCCAATGCAAGTACCTCTTTTGACAAAACAACATAACTTGGGGTGGGTTGACTACACTGTATCGAATAACATTCGTCGTATAATTCTCGTTCTCTTTCGTCCAAAATCAATTTCATTTGGTTCTCAATAAACAATATAATCGCAGTAATTATTATATCGTTTTTTTTTAATAAATTAAAAATAACTAGTAGTTCCAGGGCGGACACCAATCGGGCGAGATTGGGAGACAGTAGTCACTAAAGGCATCTTTAACACAGATAATCTTTGACTAGTGCCGTTTAACGCAATGGAGCTCCAAGCGCTACGTCCTACTAAATAAGGAAGACCGGCCTTTTTATTTCCACCACCCTGGTTTTGATTTGTAATACTTGCTATAGAAGAAGTTCTCTTTGTTTGACTGTAAACCATTTTTCTTATATATTTACTAAATATATTTTTATCATGCAAATAAAAATTGAATAGAATTTGAATAAAGAATATAGATATAATTTATCGATACTTATTATTGCTATCTTCATTTTATTTTCAGAATAACATGAATGTGGACGAAGACATCCGTGTTGAAAAAAATAATCAAGGTATAGAAACCTATATATTTGATCCTTATAACCCCCTAAATAAAGTTATCACACCAAATGAAATTCAAAACATTATGAAGAAATACAATGTCCCATTTGAACTACATAATCTAGAATTATACAAACGTGCATTTATTCATCGTTCTTATTTGCGACGACCAGAAGTCGAAAATAAAGCAAATAATATTACCATTGCACCTAAACCTGACGATTGCATTGGCTTATTTACTAAGTCAAATGAGCGATTGGAATTCATTGGAGATGGCGTGCTTGAATGTATTACTAAATATTATTTGTATAGACGATTCCCTAAAGAAAATGAAGGATTTATGACTGAAAAAAAAATTGCATTGGTTAAAAACGAATCTATTGGGAGAATGGCTTACGAAATGGGGTTGCATAAATGGGTGGTGCTGTCGAAACACGCGGAAGGGAAGCAAATACGCACGAATTTGAAAAAACTGGGCTGTTTATTTGAATCATTTATTGGAGCTATGTTTTTAGATTTTAATAAAATATCTATACACGACGACGACAAATGGTTTGATAATGTATTTGTTTGCGGACCGGGATTCCAAATGGTTCAAATTTTTGTGGAATCCATTTTTGAAAAACACGTTGATTGGGTATCCCTGATTCGCAACGATGATAATTATAAAAATATTTTGCAGGTAAAAATACAAAAGGAATTCAAAGTCACACCTGATTATTTAGAAGTGCAAGAATACGACCAGGATTCGGGATATCATATGGGGGTATATTTATGTCTTGGACAAAATGTTCATAATCTCAAGCACAACGACGCTATTCCTATTTCCAAATTTGAATCTTATATTGGAATACATCAATATATGTCAGAACAAAGAAAAGCATTCATATTTATGGGCGAGGGTATTCATAAAATAAAGAAAAAAGCAGAGCAGCTTGCTTGCGACGAAGCAATCGGAATACTAAATTCATTTCAATCATCCATCGATTGAGGCCCTTCAATATCAAATAAATATATTGATATTGTTGCGCATACACCTTTGAATATTTAAGTTCGCACAAACTTACAATGGCCAAATGTCAACACATAATAAAAAGATAAAAATATTATATATTGTATTCTAATGGATTGGTCCTATAATAAAAATCGTATGAATTCAGTAATGGAAACTTTGCTGCAACCTCCTAAGAAAAAAAAATGGTATGAATATTTTTTATGTGATATATGCAGGAAAAACAACATACGTCAACATTTGAAATAATGTTGAGTTGGGCTTGAAAATCAAAAATGACACGATGAATCTCTATTCCCGGGATAGATTTGAATGGATGACATCATACATCCTGCTACATATAATATGATCATACTTAATTATAATAATAGAATACTATATATATCGAAAAAATGTTAAAATTTTCCCAAAAGACTTCATTGGAAAAAAAAAAAAAGGACAAAAATAAATGTCCATTTTTGAAAATCCAAATGAAGTCTTTTGCAAAAAAAAACACATTTTTTCATTTAAAGCTTTATGCTTTCAATACAAAATAAATAATTATGGATTGGCTGCACACTTTTTTATTTATTATTTATTTTTAAAATAATTTAGGATTTTTTCTGTTAACAAATTATTAACATTGTTAACAAAAAATGTCCTATAAAAATCCTAATTATTTGATATGTGAAAAATGCAACTATAAAACGGTATATAAAAAAGATTTCAATAAACACCTAACGACTGCAAAGCATAAATCGTTAACATTTGTTAACATAAAACTCCCATCTTCGTCGAAACACCATATATGCAGTTATTGTAGTAGAGTATATCGATCTAGAGTGGGTTTATGGAAACACATACAAAAATGCTCGTCTTGCAAAACTGATATAGCGGAGTTAAACCGCAACCAAGAAAGCAGTGCGTCGCATTCTAACTCAGGTACCATTTTAGAGCTTATCAAACAAAACCAGGATTTTAAAAGCCTTATAGTAGAACAGCAGAAGGAAAACCAAAGCCTACAAAAACAGCTAATCGAGGTTGTAAAAGATGGAAAAACGATCAATAACACAACTACTAATAATAACAATCAAAAATTTAATTTGAATTTCTTTTTGAATACAACGTGTAAAGATGCAATGAACATGTCGGATTTTATTGAAAATATGAATATTAATTTAGATGACCTAGAGAACATTGGCAAAAACGGATATGTAATGGGTATGACAGATATGATTGTATCAAAAATAAAAGAATTAGATATTACAAGACGGCCTTTGCATTGCACGGATTTGAAACGGGAAACCGTATATATTAAAGACAATAACGAATGGTCAAAAGATACGGCAGAGAATTCAAAATTGCACGAAATGATTAGCTGCGTGGCAAAACGAAATTGCGCGACCATTCCATTATGGAGAGAAGAACACCCAGAAAGTATGAAGGTGGATCACCCACAATATGATTTCAGCATTAATATGATGCGAAATGTATTAGGGGATATTGGGTCTGAACAAATACGATTAGATAATAAAGTTATCAAGAAAATGTCAAAACATATACTCGTTGGAAGAAATGTGAATGATTGAAATATTTAATTGCGTGTAAACAAAATAAAACCCGAATGATATAATATAGTATTATAGATGGAAAATTTTCATTATATTACTATTGCGACTCAACCTCATCCTATATTGAGTAATATTCAAAAACGAGTAGAAAAAAATGGAGAAAAAATCATTGTTTTGGGCACACAGGAAAATCGCCCAATTGGATGGAACGCAACCGCTAATTTTGGGGTCAAGCTGAGAGAAGTACAACATTTTGTTATGCAGAATACATTAACCGAAAACGACATTGTTCTTTTTACGGACGCATACGATGTCATTTATACTGGCAATAAAGAAACCATACTGAAGCGCTATCATAACTTCCAAAAACCGATTGTGTTCGGTTGTGAAATGGATTGTAGTCCAGACCCAGATATGAACATTCATTATAAAAATAAAGAGGTTCAATTTCCATATTTGAACAGTGGTATGTTTATTGGTCGCGTTTGGGCTATCAAAAAATGTATGGAGAATTATTTGTACAATGATACAAACGACGATCAACGGTTCTGGACAAAACAATTTTTAACACACCCCGACTTGATAGAATTAGATTATGAGAATCAACTGTTTTTGAACACCCACGGATTGGACATTGAAGACATACGGTGGAATAGAAAAGACGCTTTTTATAAGGGAACGACCCCCCAATTTGTGCACGTGAACGGGCCGGTCAAATCCGATTTGAATCATTTTATGTAATATATCATAAAGTATACTTAGTAAACCATAATAAACAAATCTTTATAAATAATATATAAAGACACCTTGACAATAATGAGTTTACAAGTTGACCATGAAGAATTTGAAAAGATCCTAGAAAAAGAGCAGCAAAAGAACAAAGGTGATGTCTGGATCAAATTAGATAGACGAACACGTAAATCTAAATTGCAAGAATATGCCGAACGATATGGTAAAGAGCAATCGATGAATTCAAAGGAAATCATTCAGTTGAAGAACTTTTTATTTGGATGTTTGGATAAAAATAAACTGAATAAATCAAAAGATGTGGTGTATAACAAAGAAGAGCGTATTATTTTATCTATTCCAGCGTTGCATTTAAACCCAGTCACGAAGAATTATACGTTGAAAATAATGGATACAAAGCGTGTATCTACATTGAAATCTTTAACCCCAAAACATCACGATACCGTCGCAAAAGAAAAAATAGAGTGATCAATGCATATATATTGTACTTCTTCAAATAATCAAGGGTAGAAAGGGTATAAATATTTTTTTGTATCAACATATATAATTAACAATGATTTTTTTTACCAAAATTATCCATTTCATAATGGCAACCACGAAGCTTCGGTCGATAGACGAGTCTCACGGCATAATGCACAGCTTACAAACACTACATAACGCATATGCGATTGTGGATAACGAGAAGTACAATATTCCCGAATTAAAAGAACAAGAGAAAATTATTTATGTTGCGGCTGCTATTCACGATATGTGCGATAATAAATATATGCCCGAAGATGAAGGAATACGAAAAATAGATGAACTATTGATTGAATATTTGGAATTAGAAGAAATGGATATTGTACACGAAATTATAGGGAAAATGTCCTATTCCAAAGTTAAAAAAAATGGGTTTCCTGATATGGGGAAATATCAGTTCGCCTATAACGTAGTAAGGGAGGCTGATCTCTTGGGGGCTTATGACTTCGACCGCGCAATGGTGTATCATTTGTATCAAAAAAATAGCGATTTGAATGATGCATACTTTGATTCAATGCAACTATTTTTGACCAGAACATTTCGACACGAACACGACGGATTGCTCACGTTTGACTATACGAGAGTCAGAGCAAATGAATTGAAACCCGAATCATTGAAACAGATGAAGAACTGGAGACGTATCATTCATATGAAATAAGGCAGTCTAGCGCGTTTTGTATTGCCCGTTATTGAACGACGTAAATGAATAATTCGTATACATATAGAGATTTAAATATATATATACAAGTATAAGATGAACATAAACAAAGGCTCGATGAATGCCGCTGAAGAGTCGATGAATGACATTGAAGAGTCATTGAGCGCAATTGAAGAGGCGTTGAGTGCCATTGAAGAGAATATGAATGCAATTGAAGAGGAAATACCACCCAATCCATTATCAGAAAATGAATGGGTAGCACTCTATGAAATGATTGATGAATTGGTAGTAGAAATCATTGAACATAATATATTGCGCATTTCTAATGCAAATGTGTATAAAGAGATATATGAAGCGGTTTTACTAGAATTAGAGGCAAATTTCGACAGTTTATTTGACGAAAATGATGTGATTGACGAGGACGTGCAAGATTTAGTAGAACAAATTATTGATATGGAAATGGAACAAATGGATATTCCCAAACGTTCGTTATCTATGACGATCGACACCCTGGAAAATATGAACGAAAATACAAAAGAAATGATTACAGGGCAACTTACTATTCTACGAAATGTTCCACAATCTCAGCAGAAAACAAAAGAATGGTACGAGTTTCGATATAATTTGCTAAGTGCTAGCAACATTTGGAAAGCGGTGGGCAGTCAGGCACAGCAAAATAGTATTATTTATGAGAAATGTAAGCCATTAAATTTGGGGGGAAATTCTATGATAACAAGTCATTCTTTGCAATGGGGGAATAAATATGAACCTCTCTCGACAATGATATACGAAGATATGTACCAGACAAAGATTGAAGAATTTGGATGCATACAACACCCCACCCATACATTTATAGGAGCGTCCCCCGATGGTATCAATGTAGATATGAATAGTCCACGTTATGGGCGTATGTTAGAAATCAAGAATATCGTGAATCGAGATATTACTGGCATACCCAAACTGGAATACTGGATACAGACGCAAATACAAATGGAAACCTGCAATTTAGATACCTGCGATTTTGTTGAAACCAGGTTCAACGAGTATACCCGCGAAGAGTTTTATCAGGATGAGAAAAGCGAATACAAAGGTGTTATCTTGCATTTTGTGGAACGTATTCTAGTAGAAGATATATCTAGTAATAATGCGGTATATAAACCGACCAAAAGTGCATACCGTTATCAACCATTGTCGCGTGAAAATACAGCGGATTCAATACTGTTATGGAGTGAGCAAATGAAAGATGAAATGAAAATGGAGAATTATGTATTGTTTGACACGCTATATTGGTATTTAGATGAATTTTCTTGTGTATTGATTCAACGAAATCGTTCTTGGTTTGCGAATGCAATATCGAAATTAGAAGCGGTATGGAATATTATATTGAAAGAACGCGTGGAAGGATATGAACATCGCTCTGCAAAAAAGAGACAACCTAAGGCTGGTATATATATGAACAGCGAAACCAACGCGTATGTTGGTAACGTAGGGAAAAAGTCGTCTATTTGTTTAGTACGTTTAGACGAAAATGGTGATCAAATATAAAAAATGTATCAATAATTTATATGAGTTTTATTGAACGTGTTCAAGGTCTTTTACATACAATAAGTAGTAAAGTTCAAGAAGCTATTTCGACACTTCGAAATAAAGCGGAGGATGCGAGTAAAGACCAAGAACAACCGTCATATTCATCACAATCTGGAGGCAGGCGAAAGAAGAAACAAATGACGAAGCGTAAGAAACGCCGTCAGCCACGTTCTACTAAAAAACGAAACTTCAGAAAATAAATATTTATTGTATAATGAATATTTTACAAACATATCAACCTGGAATAGAGAATTTTCGTCATTATTTAGGAGAATAAATATTTATTATTGTATAATGAATATTTTACAAGCATATCAACCTAGAATAGAAAGTTTTTGTTATTATTTAGGACAATATATTCATTTTATTTTTCAGTTTATTCGAGAATCACAATTTTTTTTACCTTTAGAAGATTCAATGTATGTCAATGATTCTATGTAAAATTTGAATAAATACCCGAAGACTTTTTTATATAGGTAATATATAATGAACCCCGAAATGAAAGGTGGATTCGAAATGTCCGATTTTAAAATGCCGGGTATGTCAGGAAAGGGTAAAAAAGGAGGAAGAAGTAAGAGAGTAGCAGGTGGTGGTAAGATAACTAAGCTTGAAGTTGATGGACCAAGTGAAGAAGGTACATATAGTGTTAAAATTCTTTCTAATGATGCTGCTGTTCCTGCTGATCCTGCTGCTGATCCTGATGCTGATCCTGATGCTGATCCTGATGCTGCCTCTGCTGCTGCCTCTGCTGCTGCCTCTGCCACTCCTGAGGGGGAGGTTCCGGAGGGTGGTGGTAAGCGTCGCAAGCGCAAGACCGCTGCCAAGAAATCCAAGAAATCCAAGAAGGGTAGTACCCGCAAGGCTCGCAAGGGCCGCAAGTAAATTTTATCATAATCCATAAATAACTTGTTTATATTCATAATGAATATAAACAAAAAATGAATAAAGTAATATACATATGTCGTATAACGTAGAATTCCAACCTAGATATACCAACAATGAAGAATATCGTGCTTGTTTACGAAGACTTTTTCAAATGCAAAAAGAACAATATGCACCAGCGATTGAAGAATTACAAGATCATTTAGGCAATGACCTAGATAAAGAAACGCAAGACGAGAATGAATTTGATTCTTCCGCGGCGTCTTCGGCAATGGACACAGTATATGAAAAAACAAAAGACAACCCATTGTTTCGTGATATTTATAGTCAGGCCGCTGCAAAAATGATATCGTTGGATCCACAGATTGGTTTAGCAGTATGCTTTTCCTATGATTATTTAGACATATTTCATGCTTGTTTAGTGGATTATTTACGTGCACCTTCTGAATTTACCGATCGCTCGTCTTCTTTTACAATATTAAAAGAAAAAATGTAAATATTTTATCGAACTATAGTATAATAATGGCTTCTACTACAAATAAAAATACTCCCGGCAATTATTCTGCTGAACAAAGAGTCAACGCACACATTGGACAATATTTAACTTACAAACATTCTTCTGGTGCAAAAGCATATACCAATCATCATCCTGGATTCGGCGTTTTGCCAGCGAAGACCGCGCGATCCGCGTTGTGTACTAATTATTGCGATGTCGAATCGCAACTGTTTGGCATTGGATCAACTAATTTGGTTGCACCCAAACCGGAAGTAAACCCTGAATACAAGACGCCCCAGAGCTTGAATTTCGTTGACGGAGTACGTGTTCAATTGCCCGATCCAGTTGTGATTCAAAAAGATCAACGTCCTTATATGAATTTTTAGAGCGAGGCATAGTGTTTGGAAGTTTTGTTATGTTTGAACCTAGATTTATTTTTGAAGGACGTATTTTTATATTTTTTCGGTTCGTTTTTGATTTCATTTTTTAAAATCATCATTTCTGGCTCAGGTTCTACTTGAGGAGAAAAAATACGTTCTAATTGTTCTTGAATAGGAGGTACATTAGATACAATTTCATTGGGACTTTCTATTTCACGAATAAGATGTATTTTCGCATAAAATTGTAAAGTTTCAATAGATCCATTTTCATGAACTTCTATTGGAACTTCTACATTGGCTAATACATATTTGGACATTTCTTATTATATTTTGTATGGATTTATTTATGTGATTTATGTACACATAAATAAATAATTGTTTTTAGACGATATACTGATAGAATTACCAATGGTTTAATTAGTAGCAGCGATTGCAACCGCAACCGAATTTATCATATCATTTTTAACTACTTGATAATCATCTGGTTTCTCTATTTTCTTGGGCGTTGTATTCATTACTTTCGAAACTGCAATCGCAATTTGTTTGACCATATCCTCATTTTTAACTACAGGAGAATCCACCAGATTGGGCTGTTCCCCTATGTTGTTCGGTTTTGTATTCATTACATTAGAAACCGCAATCGCAATTTGTTTGACCATATCCTCATTATTTGGTATATCTTTCGTATTGGATTGGTTGCCATTCGAATCTTGCTTATCATTTTCCGTCGGTGTCTCTCCATTTGCATCTACATTTTGGCATTCTTTGATTGAATATTCATCTTTATTACTACCTTCTATATATGCTTTGTTAAATGGACATTTAACTTGCGTTGCGAGTTTAGGTACTGGTTCAGAAACATCGTCTATTTTTTCGGTTTCAATGATAGTACCATAACAATAATTATCGTCGTGTCCTACATAATGCACTTCTTTATTTGATGTAGCCGCGTCTTTATAAACTTCTTTGAAATGTTCTTCACATTTTGCGTTCAAATGATCATCAATTATTTTTTCTTCTATCTTTTTAATTTGATCAGATTTATCAATATTCACTGTTTTTGGTTGGTTCAATATTTTATTTGCATACCATTGTAAAATGAGGGTTTTCACTATCATTGCAATTTGTAAGTTTTTATCATCGGGTCGTGTAGTCGTTTCGGACAAAGGTTCTTTTTTGGATAGTTGATTAACGACCGCAGCAACAGCAGATGCAATTTCCAACGATTTGTTTTCTTCTGTAGGAGGAGGATTTGGTTTGGGTAGTTGATTAACGACCGCAGCAACAGCAGATGCAATTTCCAACGATTTGTTTTCTTCTGTAGGAGGAGGATTTGGTTTGGATAGTTGATTAACGACCGCAGCAACAACAGATGCAATTTCCAACGATTTGTTTTCTTCTGTAGGAGGTTCTGGGGTTTCCTTTTTGCTTTGTTTTTCATCAGCACTTGCAATTGCTACCGCTATATTTTTAATGGTATTTTCTTTTGCAAGTGTTTCTTTGATCTTTCCTTCAAGTAATTTTTGTTGCTCTTGAATCATTTGTTCATTTTTCTTTATTTGATTAATAATTTCTGTTAAAGAAACCGCAACGTTCTTTATTTCATCATTCTTTTTTTGTTCTTCTTGGACAAGTTTAAGTTCGTTCTCAATCTCAACAGCTTGATCTGCCAATTCTTTTGCTTTAATAGCAATAGCAATATTTTTATTTATAGTTTCTTCTCGTTCTTTTTGTTGTTCACGTTCTTGTGTTAATTTTAATTGTTTGCTTTTTTCATTTGCTTCATCTGCACTTCTCTTTACCTCAGCTATTGCAATAGATAATTGTTTCATTTCTTCTTGTAATTGTTTGATTTTGTTCTGTTCTTGAATTTGTTCTTCTTCGGCTTTTTTCATTCTTTCTGCTTCTTCTTCTGCTTTTTTTATTCTTTCATTATCAAGTTTTTCAGCTTCTTGCTTAGATGAAACTACTGCAATAGCGATAGTTTTTAATTCTTCAAGTATACGTTTTTCTTGTTGTTCTTGTTGTTTTTGTTTTTCAATATCAGCTGCTCTTTTCGCGGCAGCCTCTTTATCTTGCTCTTGTTTTACAACAGATATAGCAGTTGCAGTTTGTTTTATTTGATTTTCTTGTTTACGCATTTCTTCCACTTTACGCATTTCTTCTTGTTGTTTTCTAATATCATCAGCATCTTTATCTGCCTTTTCTTTTACAGAAGATACAGCGGTCGCTAATAATTTTATTTCATTTTCTTGTTTTTCTCTATCTTCCCCTTGTTTTTTTATATTGGCTAACATTACTTTTGTTCTTTGATTTTGTTCGGTGATAGCCACAGCTATTTTTGCAAGTTTATCTTCTAATTTGGCTTGTTCTTCCATTGCTTTCTTTTGATCATCATTACTCTTTGCTTTAATTACCGCAATCGCGGTATTGATAATTTTATTCTCAGTTTCTTTTCTTGCTTTTTCTTCTTCTAATTCTTTTTGTTTTCTAGCAAGTTCCGCAGCTTCTTTTGCTTCTCTTTTTGTTTGTTCTTCTTCTTCTTCAGTACGAATTCTATCATCATTATTCTTTGTTTCAACAACGGCGATAGCAGTATTCATAAGTTTTAATTCATCAGCTTCTTTTTTAGCAAGTTCAGCTTCTTTTTCTGCTTCTAATCGTGCTTTTTCTTCAGCTTCTAATTGTGTTTTTTCTTCTTGTTCAGCGTGAATTCGATCATCGTTATTCTTTGTTTCAACAACGGCGATAGCAGTATTCATAAGTTTTAATTCCTCAGCTTCTTTTCTAGCAAGTTCAGCTTCTTTTCTAGCAAGTTCAGCTTCTTTTTCTGCTTCTAATCGTGCTTTTTCTTCTTGTTCAGCGTGAATTCGATCATCGTTATTCTTTGTTTCAACAACGGCGATAGCAGTATTCATAAGTTTTAATTCCTCAGCTTCTTTTCTAGCAAGTTCATCGGCTTTTTCTGCTTCTTTTTGTTTTCTTTTCTCTTCTTCAGCTTCTAATCGTGCTTTTTCTTCTTGTTCAGCGTGAATTCGATCATCGTTATTCTTTGTTTCAACAATAGCAATAGCAGTATTCATAAGTTTTAATTCCTCAGCTTCTTTTCTAGCAAGTTCAGCGGCTTCTTCTGCTTCTCTTTGTGCTTTTTCTTCAGCTTCTAATCGTGCTTGTTCTTCTTGTTGGGCACGAATTCGATCATCGTTATTCTTTGTTTCAACAATAGCAATAGCAGTATTCATAAGTTTTAATTCCTCAGCTTCTTTTCTAGCAAGTTCATCGGCTTCTTCTGCTTCTCTTTGTGCTTTTTCTTCAGCTTCTAATCGTGCTTGTTCTTCTTGTTGGGCACGAATTCGATCATCGTTATTCTTTATTTCAACAATAGCAATAGCAGTATTCATAAGTTTTAATTCCTCAGCTTCTTTTCTAGCAAGTTCAGCGGCTTTTTCTGCTTCTTTTTGTTTTCTTTCCTCTTCTTCAGCTTCTAATCGTGCTTTTTCTTCTTGTTCAGCAAGAATTCTATCATCGTTCTTCTTTGTACCAACAACGGCAATAGCAGTCGTCATAATTTTTTGTTCTTCAGCTTCTTTACGTGCTTTTTCTTCAGCTGCCAATCGTGCTTCTTCTTCATCAACCCTTTGTTTTTCTTTTTCAATAAGAATATTATGCGTTTCAACAATAGAAACCGCTGTACTTCTGATATTATTTTCCTCTTTTTTTCTTTTGGCCTCTTCTTCTAATTCAATACGTTCTTCCTCTTTTTTTCTTTCTTCTTCGTCTTGATAAACTTTTGCACTAGCAATAGAAATCGAATATAAGTTTTTATAATACAAGTCAGCTTTCGCTAAAGCTTTTTTCATTTTTTCTTTAAGACTGTTTATTTTTTCATTATATTGACTAGTTTTTTTCTCTTTCGTTTCCGCGATACTATGTTCATATTTCTTTTTATTATCTAATGCATTCGTTATTGCATCACGAATCAAATTTATTCTATTTCCATATAATGTTGTAGTATCCATCTTTATTATTTATATTATACATAATAAAGATATTTTTTTGCGTTATTGAACAATCTAATGTTTCTCTTTTTTTTTTGTTTGATTTACCCGTTTCTTTTTATGTTTTAAACTTTTACTGGTTTTCTTTCCGCCATTTACATTTATTTCTTGATATAATGGAGAAAATTTAAAACCTGTTTTATAATTATGTTTCCAATTTTTGTCATATTCATAGTCGTCATTAAGAATCACTTTATCATGACCAATTTCATCATAATTACAAGTGGTTAATCCTACACTGTCTAATTTTGCCATTTTATCTAAAAACTCCAATGTTCCAATCGCCGATATGGCATTGTTATTGTCTACGAAATCCAATACTTTTTTAATATATTCTTTTGTTATTTCTTTTGACATTAAAAGTTGCTCGGCCTTACTTTGTTTATTCTCATTGTTATTTTTTTCTTTCATATTATTTATTATTTCGTTTAATAATGTAGGCTGAATAAGAGGAGTATCTTTTGTTTCTGTTTCTGTTTCTTCTTGTTTTTTTGAAAGATTCGTTATTACTTGGTTAAGATACTCTATTTCTTGCCCTGTTTTCTCTTTTTTGCTATTAATATCAGCAATATCATCGGTATACATTGCTGTGTGAAAAATATTATAAAGATTTTTAACATTTTTTTTTTCTGGCTTTTCAACTATTTCTTTTATATATCCAACAAAAAGTTTGTCGTTATCTATTTTCTCGATGGAGTTATAAAGTTGTGCAGCGAATTTTTTAATAATCTCCTTTTTAATTAGATAATCAAAAGAATTTTTTCTAATATATAAAAAATAATTTCCTGAGTCAGTTGAATCAATAGTATGATCAATATAGTCTCTTATATGTTTTGTGGCATCATATTTAATTTTAAGAACATCCCTTATTAATACTTGTATATTGTCAGGCATTGTAATAATTTCTTGATCAGCCGTTTTTAATTCGTTTAACTTCTTTAGTGTACCAGCACTAGAGCTGTCTCCATTAGTCAACTCTAAAAACAATTCACGTATAAATAATAAATAGTCTAAACAAGCAATAAACATATCTTTTAAATTTTTATCAGCTCCTCCTGTAAAATCTCTGTTTATCGCTGATTCCCCGGTTTTTGCCATTACATTACGATAACTTAATATACCCAATATTCCATCAAAAGTCTCGATCATTGTTTCCTTATTGTTAAGGTCCTCTATCTTAATCTTATTATCAATTGTTTCTTTGTTATCAAGAATATTTTGTAATTTGTTGGTTGTTTTATAAACAGTTTCTGCTACGGGTTTCTTAGAATAATAATCTGTTTTAAATTTAGTTTCATATTTACCAATGAATGGCTTACCATCGTGATGGTTAATAACGAATTTTTTTTCATTATCTGACCCGTTGAATAATGAATATGATAATGAAGTATTTAACACATCGAATATAGCAGTAGCTAAATTTTGCTTGTTGGTATCAGGTCGATTCGATATTGGTTCATATTTCGTCTGTATTGCCTTATAAGTTGGATGCTCTGTATAAGGCTTAGTCAGTTTAGAATTTTTACTACTTGTCAAGTCTTCAAAGTAAACTTTATTTCCTTTTTGGTTGAAGATCTTTAAAAAATTTTGGTTATAAAATTTTTGTTTGTTTTCAAGATTATTACGCCCTATAAGTTCATTTTTTATATAATCTTGAAATTTTGTTTTAATATGTGTTTCCAATGCATCCTGGTAGTTATTATTATGATCATCAAGATCTTTTTGTTTTTGTTCCGTTGCACCTTCATCTATATAAGTATCTTTATATTCTTCTCGTAGTGTATGGATTAACTCATTTCCTTCTTCCACAAATTCATTCATATCTTTGCCAAAGATATCACCATAGTAATACAAACGTTTCAACTTATTGATATCTACATAAGGGACAGGCGGAGGATTATTGGCCATTTTGGAAATATTGAATACACAAAAAATAGAAATCAGAATGTCTTTGTTTATTTCCTCATCACTGCCATCATTACCATATTTATTAGTTTTTAAGAATTCGCGTACTGCACCCATAATACTTGCATTAGATGCGCTAGCTTCTGAAAGAGTATCATCTTTTGTTATTTGAGAATCGAATCCAAAACAATCTTTATGATCGGGACAATATTGATCGAAACAAATATCAATGTAATTAGGCATAACTGATAAAGCATCTTTGTTTTTTATTGTCATAATATGTTTGATTTCATCGCGCAATTCACGTAGAGAATCATTGATATATTCTCCTTCAACGCGACGATTTGTACATACAACATCGCCTACTTTTTCTTTTTGTAATCGATTATATTCCATATCTCGAACAAATGCTACAAATTTTTCTATGTTATCACCTTCAAACAACTCTTTGTATGTAGAGGTAAACACATTATTGTCAATTTGGTTTTGTATGCTATTATTATCATCATCAAGATTAATTGCTTCCTTATTTAAACTTTTTATTTCCTCATTCATTTTTGTGATTACCTCGTTATTAACGTGAGGAATTTCAATGACAAATTTTGGGTTTGGAATATTTTTTTTTGTCATAGTATTTACTGCACTAGTTGTTGTGAACAACGGTACTGGAAAAGGATTATCGCTGAAAGAAACATAATTAGATAATTTCTTTATGACATCATCATCTAAACCAATGGTTGCAGTAAGGTTGGCATTAGTGTAATCTATACCACTATTATCTTTATAACCATCGTCCCTTAACTCTACAAATCTATATATTTTGTTATCCGTTTGTTTATCGCGTACAAATGTAGATAACTTTTCATTCCACTTGTTAATATAGTTTATAACAGCTTGAATCTTATCGAATTCAGTTAAACGACCCAAATCTTGCATTGTACCTAGTTTTAATGCCAATGGTATTTCCAATGTTTTCTTGATTTTTTCAAATTCCATGCTTTCTTTATTTTCTTTAATTTGTGTATCAATATTTTCATAATATGTTTTTGCTTGATCCCATTGAGTTTGTATATGTTTTTCAACATAGGTTTCAACTCCGTCATTTCCTACATCTTTCACGTCTATTTTATTTTTACCGACTAATAAGTCTAATAATTTACGATACTTCTCGCCAATATTAGGTATGGATCCGTTGAAAATGTCGTTATACTTCTCTTTGATTTGGCTGTCTACCTCTGTATCTTCTGAATTGTACACTGGCAATTTATTTACGTTTGATGTGTCTATATTTGATATTGTGCCTCCTTTTTGAGTAGGTTTCAACCTACTTAGGTCTACCCTTCTTGGATCTTTCTTAGCAGCAGCAGCAGCAGCTTCATCAATATCAGATACCTCAGCAGCAGCAGCTTCATCAATATCAGATACCTCATAGAGTTCAGAATCACTAACATTACCATTATCATTTTCGCCACTTTTACATAAATCAACTGGACCTATAGGATCAATCTCGCCATCACAACATTTTTCATCCTCATAGAATAATTCATCTTTACCAGGTTTTTTGATATTCATAAAATCAGCCAATACATTCGGGTTCTCACAATCAAATCTATTTTCTACACCTGCAAAATCTCCAACAATCAAATATCCATTGCCCTCGTCTTTTTTTGGCTCCTTTCTAATCATTTTTACAAAGACCAAACAATGACTACGAGAACTATTTGGATTATTGGTTGTTGCTTTCACGTGTCGATCTGTATCTATTAAATAATTAACAACTGAACCTAAATCAACATTTTGTTTAAATGTGTGAGTTTTTTGTTCATCACACTGTTCGCTCTTTGTATCTTCAAGTTTTTGAACACGATAACGATGATGTATTGGATGGTTTTTACCAGCAGATAAAGTAAATTTACCGGTTTTGTCTACCTTAAAAGTTAGTGTTTCTGAATTTCCACTTTCTGATTTTCCATCTACAGTCTCGATCTTAGTTGCAGTCTCTGTCTTAGTTTCTGATTTTTCATCTACAGTCTCTGTCTTAGTTTCTGCTTCTTTATTAGCTTGGGAAGTCGATTTTGCGAGTGAGTTCGCACGAAGTTGGTTCGTACGAATTACAGCATTTGCTACATTTTTTAAAGCGATGGTCCCTTCTTTTCCCTTTGAATTATCCCCCTGTTGAGTATTAGTCTCCTTGTCATTATTGGTTTTTTGATAAAATTCTTTATACGAAATTTCGATTGTGTCATATACGTCTCGAATTTCTTTAAGATTACAGAATTCAGTAAGAATACCTGGTTGATCATTACCGTTTGGGTTTGTAAAATGAATAAGCGTACTTGTTTTACCAGCACCACTTGCACCATACCCAATAATAAATACAGGTTTAGGGGCTTTAGACCTATAATTTTCAACTAAAATATTCATTTTTTCAGCAACTTTCTGATTTGTCAAATCAGGTGTAAATATTTGCGTAAATTCACCAAAAAGATAATTATATGGATATTGAGAATCATTTTTGGGGACAATTTCGTGTGTTCCAACTCGTTCATATAATCCATCCTTATTAGCGTCACCCTTGGAGGCATTTGTTCCATAATACTTTACATTATCATTATTATACCCAATTTTTAATATTTTTTTTAATTTTTCCTGATTGTCTCCACCTGTACTTGATGATTGAGTACCGCCGATTTCTATATCAAATCTACGATTATATGTTTTTTCATTGTGGTCATCATTTCGAAATTTGAGAAAAGTGAGTATATTATTCTTCATTTTTTGACGAATAGCTGTATTTATGCTTCTTCTTATTTTATTCTCTTTTATTTTATGAATATCATTCTCATATTTGTCTAATATACTCTTTAATATAGTAATATCGTCATTGATAATTTTTTGCAAAAAATGAATAAGAAACTGTAGACTTTTATTATTATAATCCTGTCCAGATATGTATTTTTTATCATTTAACTGATATAACATTGTTGCAAATGATATTCTTTTGATTGTAAATTTATAGTCCCCGTTATACACAGGATCAGGTAATTTATCTTTCAATAATTTATTATCTATTGTGATGCTATTATTTGTATCACTTAAATCCATACCGAATAAAAATAAAAGACTTTTTTTATGTTCTGAATTATTGGAATTAAAAAATGGTGAAAAATCGATCTCTGATAAATATAAAATGTCGTGTAGGAAGTCTTTCGGGTCATTAATTCCAATACTCTTCAAAGATTCCTCATTCAAGGATGTTAATTTTTTTAATAAAGGAATATTGGAAATTTCCTGCACTGTATTATAATATGTATTAAATAATTTTTTTACGATAACCTTGTCAATAGTTTCGTCAGATTTATTTTCATTCGCATCAGTTGGACCACCACCTCCTTCATTTTCATTTGAATCATCCTTTACCTTTTTTCTTTTGTAAAAATCAGTATAATAATCTTTAGCTCTATCCCCTTGTTCATTCAAATCCTTGATGATTCCATTAATAGTATTACTAACAGTTATCATATTTGATTCTCCGAAAAATTGTTTCATTTTTTTCTCCCTAATCTCATTGCTGGTTGTAATCTCATTTTCTGTTATTTTCATACTTTCAAAGATATAAATAGTATCTTCGTCATTAGTTTTCTTATTATCTATAATAACATAATAATAAGTGTTATCTTGTAAATCTACACTATTGGTAAGACCCTTTTTTTCAGTATCAAAAATATTTATATTGTCAATAGTAATTTTATTTTTATTATCAACATTAGATGGCAATTTATCACCGGACAATACATATAGTACTTCAGCATTTTCAAGATCAGTATTTCTATCTATGTCATCTTTTTTAAAACGAAAGACAATATATTGATTTGTCATTATATTATACTATATAATCATCTTTTATATTTTCATAAATCAAAAATACTTTCGTCAAAATAATAAAAAAATAATCACTTTCTATTTTAAATTGTATAATGGAAATAAATCCGCGAGACTATTGTATTTTCATTGCATCCCATATGTCTAAAAGTCAACGAATCCCATATTTAACAGAATGTATTACATCACTTGTTCACCAAACTTTAAAAATCCCAATTTATTTGTCGATTTCATTTGATAATGCCGATATTGAAAATGAAACTAAAATGCAACTTCAGCAGCATAGTGAGAAATATAAATATGATTTCCTAAATATACGATATCGAAGTGAAAAAACTCCCCAAATGCAGCACTTTAATTTATTGATAAAAGAATTTTCAGGAAAGCATAACTGGATTATGTTTTGTGACGATGATGATACATATGAACCCAATCGAACCGTACATATTGCCCAATTACTGACTATTTCAAAACAACAAATGAGCAACCAAGACGAAGTATCTTTAGGTGGAGTTTATGAGTCGACTTTTAACAAGCATCACAGAGAACATCGGCACGAATATTGGTGTTATTGTGTGAGTGAAAAAATACTAATGGACTTTATGGGAATTGTTGAAAAATACGAAGAAGCTTTATATGATAAATGTTGTGATGTTCTCTTTGCAGAATATTTACGAAGAAAATCGAATACATGTATTTTTCTTCAAATGCCAGTGAAATATTATAATTACCGGATAGAAGATAATTCAGATTCGATAACTGGTTATATTCGACAAAATCAATCAAAATATACATTGAAATCCAAACCACCAGATTGGGCATCTGAAACTTGGTCCGAATACGTATTTGGATGGGATGAATATGTCTATGAAAATATGCCCATATTTTTACACGATACCTATTTACGGACAATTATTGGTAACGATTTACAAACAATTTTAAAAAGCGAATTTTTAGAAAATTTCGCAATTTTGCCATATGTTAATAAAAATCACGAAGAAAAAATAAAAAAAAAATATAATTATCTGAGGCAACTGTGCAATGAGTTGTATGATTTAAAATTGGATTAAAAATAGGAGTTTAAATCCCTCTTATTTTTAATAATAAGTAATTATTTTGCAATTAATAACTAATCTATAATATATATACTTCCCATGTGGTTAAGTATAGACAGCGTCAACCGGTTCAAAAGCATCTACCTGGATGGCTTTATCGACGTAAGTGGGGGTGATATTATTGCCCGAAATGGCAGGTTATTTGTAGCAAATGATGCATCTTTTGCTAGTGGAATGTATGTTTCTGGGGATACTACTCTCAATGGCGATGTATCTTTGAATGGTCATCTATTTTTGGCAGATGATGCATCGTTTAACAAAAACGTATATGTAAGTGATCGTATTACTGCGAGTGCCATTACATTAGATGGTAAAGATCTTGGAACACATTTGACACAGTTAGATATTTCGGTTAATACATTGGAAACGGACATGACAAATGTAAAAGCGGATATTTCATCGATAACATCAGTAAATGCTACAAAAGCAGATATACAAGATCCAAATTTCACAGGAGTTGTGAGCGCCGAGGGTATAGTGGTATCAAATGATATTTCATTGAATGGAAATTTTGCGGTTGGTGGAGATATTTCAGCAAATGGAAATGTGTATTTGACAAAACATGTTGGTATCAATAGTCAGTTGGTTTCTGGTTCAGCCGTCGCTATTTTACAAAATGGAGAAAAGTTATCTTTTACAGTACCTTTATATCTAGACGCATTAGTTTATTATAACCCATATAATACCATTGCAATAAATGATTTCACGGTTGCAACTGATAGTAGTGCGATCGACCAAATATTTTACATTACTGGTTATAGTTCGGGAAAACACATTTTTGCTGATGAAAATAACAATGCAATAAGTGATCCAATCGTCCTTTACCGAGGAAACCACTACGAGTTTATTATGAATTTTTCTACATATTCTCCTCCGTTTAATGTTGGATCTTCCCATAATATTAATGATGCAGGTTTAATAGTAGAAAGTAATGGTACGGATAGTTCTGCTCCAGTTCCATATGAAGCCAATATCGAACAACCATTTGAGGTTGATGGTAATATAAAGACGCACAAAGGGTTGATTGTTAACCGGGATGCGACTATTGGTGGTCGTTTGTTTGTAAACAAAGATGTTTCTTTCAATGAAAATTTGTTTGTAAACAACACCATTTCGACAAATGCACTTGAAATCGCTGGAAACAATGTAGCAGCTCATTTGGCAAAATTGGATACATCCGCAAATAATACAACTGTTCATTTACAAGAAACCGATGTTTCAATGAATCTCCATAGAGAACATTTAGCAAAATTGGATGCATCTGCAAATGTAGCGACTGCAAGAATTGATATTACAGACGCGTCGAATAATGTAGCAGCATTACATCGTGCACAATTAGATACGTCTGCGAATGTAGCGACTATTCGTTTAAATAATGCCGACTCGTCATTGAATCTCGCCGCATTACATAGTGAGCGATTGGACGTATCTTCGAATGTAGCAACTGATCATCGTGTCAGATTAGATGTGTCTATGAATGACGTAAATAGTCGTTTGGATTCTTTAGATACGTCAGATGATACTAATATTGGTCGTTTGAATCGTTTAGATGTATCTGCGAATATTGTTTCTACTAGATTAGATAGTTTGGATATTTCTGCAAATGATGTAGATAGCCGCATTAATAGTTTAGATACATTAAAGGCAAATAAACAAAATCCGGATTTTACTGGTATATTAACTGCCGAAGACGCATCTTTCAATAAAAGTGTGTATGTGAAAGAGGATTTGTTTGTAGACGGAAACATAAATGCTGCGTCATTTTCTTTTAATAATGAATTTATTATTACCACCACAACGACTGATTATACCCTTATTGTCGCCGAAGACCTTTCATTGAATGGTCGTTTGATGGTGAATGACGATGCTTCTTTCACGCAAAATGTACACGTAGAAGGGAGTTTATCAGCGGGTTCTATTACAGACGGTACTGCAGTCATTACCAATGGAACATTAATCGGTATCAGCGATGTAGTCATTAGTAATAATATTACTTCAAGCAGCATTACATCTACCGGCGATGTATCCGCAAACGCGAATCTATATGTATCGAACCATATGGGTATAAATAGCAATACAATAACAGGTTCAGCCAATGCAATTAGAAGCGAAGACGAAGAAATATCTTTTACTCTTCCGTTATACATAGATACGTTTGCGTATTTCAGTGTATATGGCAATACTAGTATTCACGATTTTATTATTGGTGATGATGAATCAGAAACAGATAAAATTTATTTAATTACATCTTCTCAAAATTATGATTATAGTTTCACCGATTTGTCTGGAAATGATGTAAGTAAACCGATATCTTTGTACAGAGGTAATAAATATACATTTAGAGTAGCACCTGGAGCAGAGGTCAACGCATTTAATGTAGGTTCTTCTTATAATGTAAATGGTGCAGAAATAAAGGTAGACAGCACGGGAGACGATAATTCTTTTGTTGGTTATAATGTTCCGATTGAATTTCCATTAGATGTGAATGGTAATATTAGAACAAAGAAACATATTGAAATTGGACGTGATGCGAATGTTGGTGGCCGTATTTTTGTAAATAATGATAATGTATCCGAGCATCTTTCTGTATTGGATACTTCTGCGAATGTTGCAACGGGCAGGTTGGATAAATTGGATACTTCTTTGAACAACACAATTAGTGTTTCTACCGATCACCGCGCGAAATTGGATACTTCTGCGAACGTTGCAACGGGAAGGTTGGATAAATTGGATACTTCTTTGAACAACACAATTAGTGTTTCTACCGATCATCGCGCGAAATTGGATACTTCTGCGAACGTTGCAACGAGCAGGTTGGATAAGTTGGATACTTCTTTGAACAACACGATTGCGGTTTCGACGGATCATCGCGCACAATTGGATACTTCTGCCAATGTTGCAACGGATCGATTGGATAAGTTAGACGCATCTTCGAATATTGCTGATACTCATCGTGTTCAACTGGATGTATCCGCAAACGATGCGGATGCTCGTTTAGTGCAGTTAAATACCACATTGGGTGATTCGATTAGCGATTCAACTATTCATCGCACTCAATTGGACGTTTCCTCCAACTTGGCTGCTATCCATCGTGGAGAATTGGATGCTTCCGTGAATCTAGCATTCGACCACCGCGCTCAATTGGATGTTTCTTCCAATCTGGCATCCGCTCATCGTGGTGAATTGGATGTTTCCATAAATTTGGCATTCGACCACCGTGTTCAATTAGATGCATCTTCCAACCTGGCTGCCGACCATCGTAGCCAATTGGATGTTTCCGTAAATCTGGCCTCTATTCATCGTGCTCAATTAGATGTGTCATCCAACCTGGCTGCCGATCATCGTGCTCAATTAGACGTTTCCTCCAACGCGGCGACCGATCATCGTGCTCGATTAGACGTTTCCTCCAACACGGCGACCGATCATCGTGCTCAATTAGACGTTTCTTCCAATCTTGCGGAAACTCATCGTGCTCAATTAGACGTTTCTTCCAATCTGGCGACCGAACATCGTGTTCGATTAGACGTGTCATCCAATCTGGCTACTATCCATCGCGGTGAACTAGACGTTTCTTCCAATCTGGCTGCTATCCATCTCGGTGAACTTGATATTTCTTCCAATCTGGCTACACTCCATCGCGGCAAATTAGACGTTTCTTCCAACCTGGCTGCCGTCCATCGGGATCAATTAGACATTTCTTCCAATCTGGCTGCTATTCATCGTGGTGAACTTGACGTTTCTGTGAATTTTGCAGAAACCAGGTTGACTAATTTAGAAGCAACCACCGCAGATAATGATTCGCCTGTATTTACTGGAGTATTAACAGCAGAGGATGCGTCTTTCAATAAAAACGTATATGTCAAAGAAAATTTAATTGTAGATGGCAATATTAGTGCGGTTTCTTACAACAATGAATACATTATTAATACAACTACGACGGATTATACATTGATTGTCGCGGAAGATTTATCTTTGAATGGAAGATTATTAGTCAACGACGACGCATCGTTCAATAAAAACGTATATATTGAAGATACATTGCTTCTTGGAAATGATAATGTGGCCGTCCATTTAACACAATTAGATTCGTCTTCCAATGTGGCGTCGGATCGTTTAGATAAAGTGGATGTTTCTTCCAACTTGGCTGCTATCCATCGTGGTCAATTAGATATGTCGTCCAATCTTGCGGAAACTCATCGTGCTCAATTAGACGTTTCTTCCAACTTGGCTACTATCCATCGCGGTGAATTAGACGTTTCTTCCAATCTGGCGACCGAACATCGCATTCGATTAGACGTGTCATCCAATCTGGCTACTATCCATCGCGGTGAACTAGACGTTTCTTCCAATCTGGCGGCCGAACACCGCGCTCAATTGGATATTTCTTCCAATCTGGCGGCCGAACATCGTGCTCAATTAGATTCCTCGGTCAATCTAGCAACGCTTCATCGTGCAGATTTGAATACATCCATCAATACCGCATTTGACCACCGCGTCCAATTAGATATTTCTTCCAACCTGGCTGCCGATCATCGTGCTCAATTAGACGTTTCCTCCAACGCGGCGACCGATCATCGTGCTCAATTGGATGTTTCTTCCAATCTGGCAGCCGATCACCGCGCTCAATTGGATGTTTCTTCCAATCTGGCGACAGTCCATCGCGCTCAATTAGATATTTCTTCCAATAAGGCGACCGAACACCGCGTCCAATTAGATATTTCTTCCAATCTGGCAACCGATCATCGTGATCAGTTGGACGTTTCCGTGAATCTAGCCGCTGATCATCGTGCTCGATTAGATATTTCTTCCAATTTGGCAACCGATCATCGTGATCAGTTGGACGTTTCCGTGAATCTAGCCGCTGATCATCGTGCTCGATTAGATGTGTCATCCAATTTGGCAACCGATCATCGTGATCAGTTGGACGTTTCCGTGAATCTAGCCGCTGATCATCGTGCTCGATTAGATGTGTCATCCAACCTGGCTACGCTTCATCGCGGTAAACTTGACATTTCTTCCAATCTGGCAACAACTCATCGTGCACGATTAGACGTTTCCTCCAACTTGGCGACCGAACATCGCGCCCGATTAGATGTTTCCTCCAACACGGCGACCGAACATCGCTCACAATTGGACGTTTCTTCCAATCTCGCAACAATCCACCGTGGTGAATTAGATGTTTCTGCCAATCTTGCGGAAACCAGACTGACTAGCTTAGAAACAACAACTGCGGTTAAAGCGTCCCCTACATTCACTGGAATATTAACTGCCGAAGACGCATCTTTTAACAAAAACGTATATGTCAAAGAAAATTTAATTGTAGATGGCAATATTAGTGCGGTTTCTTACAACAATGAATACATTATCAACACAACGACTACTGATTATACATTGATTGTAGCAGAAGATTTATCTTTGAATGGAAAATTATTAGTCAACGACGACGCATCTTTCAATAAAAACGTGTATATTGAAGATGCATTGATTCTTGGAACTGACAATGTGGCCGTCCATTTAACACAATTAGATTCGTCTTCCAATGTGGCATCGGATCGTTTAGATAAAGTGGATACTTCATCGAATCTGGCGACCGATCATCGCGCTCGATTGGATATTTCTTCCAATCTTGCGGAAACTCATCGTGGTCAATTAGATGTATCTTCCAATCTTGCTACGATTCATCGTGGTCAATTGGATATTTCTTCCAATCTTGCGACATCCCATCGTGGTCAATTGGATATTTCTTCCAATCTTGCGACAGCCCATCGTGTTCAATTAGATACTTCTTCCAATCTTGCGGAAACTCATCGTGTTCAATTAGATACTTCTTCCAATCTTGCTACAGTCCAACGTGGTCAATTAGACATTTCTGTGAATCTAGCGACCGACCACCGCAATCAATTGGATACTTCTTCCAACCTGGCGACCGAACATCGCGCCCGATTAGATGTTTCCTCCAACGCGGCGACCGAACATCGCTCACAATTGGACGTTTCTTCCAATCTCGCAACAATCCACCGTGGTGAATTAGATGTTTCGGCCAATCTTGCGGAAACCAGACTGACTAGCTTAGAAACAACAACTGCAGTTAAAGCATCCCCTACATTCACTGGAATATTAACTGCCGAAGACGCGTCTTTTAATAAAAACGTATACGTCAAAGAAAATTTAATTGTAGATGGCAATATTAGTGCGGTTTCTTACAACAATGAATACATTATCAACACAACGACTACTGATTATACATTGATTGTAGCAGAAGACTTATCTTTGAATGGAAGATTATTAGTCAATGACGACGCATCTTTCAATAAAAACGTGTATATTGAAGATACATTGCTTCTTGGAACTGACAATGTTGCCACGCATTTAACACAATTAGATTCGTCTTCCAATGTGGCATCGGATCGTTTAGATAAAGTGGATGTTTCCTCCAATCTGGCTGCTACCCACCGTAGCGAATTAGATACATCTTCCAATCTTGCTACAATCCATCGTGCTCAATTAGATACTTCTTCCAATCTTGCGGAAACTCATCGTGTTCAATTAGATACTTCTTCCAATCTTGCTACAATCCATCGTGCTCAATTAGATACTTCTTCCAATCTTGCTACAACCCATCGTGCTCAATTAGATACTTCTTCCAATCTTGCTACAATCCATCGTGCTCAATTAGATACTTCTTCTAATGAAACTGAAACACGGTTGGGTGAATTAGACATTTCTACGAATGTTCTTACTTCAAGATTAGACGCATTAGACACTTCCGGCGATAGTAGCGTTGTGAGATTGACTCGTCTAGATGCATCTTCCAATCTTGCAACAATACATCGTGTTCAATTAGATACTTCTTCCAATCTTGCTACAATCCATCGTGCTCAATTAGATACTTCTTCCAATCTTGCGGAAACTCATCGTGTTCAATTAGATACTTCTTCCAATCTTGCTACAACCCATCGTGCTCAATTAGATACTTCTTCCAATCTTGCGGAAACTCATCGTGTTCAATTAGATACTTCTTCCAATCTTGCGGAAACTCATCGTGTTCAATTAGATACTTCTTCCAATCTTGCTACAACCCATCGTGCTCAATTAGATACTTCTTCCAATCTTGCTACAATCCATCGTGCTCAATTAGATACTTCTTCCAATCTTGCTACAACCCACCGAGGTGAATTAGATGTTTCGGCCAATCTTGCGGAAACTAGACTGACTAGCTTAGAAACGACAACTGCGAATAAAGCATCCCCTACATTCACTGGAATATTAACTGCCGAAGATGCGTCTTTTAACAAAAATGTATACGTTAAAGAAAATTTAATTGTAGATGGCAGTATTAGTGCAGTTTCTTACAATAATGAATACATTATCAACACAACTACTACCGACTATACAATGATTATTGCGGAAGATTTATCGGTGAATGGAAGATTATTTATGCAAAATGATGCTTCTTTTAATAAAAATATATCAGTAAGTGAAACAATCACCGGTACCACACTGAGTGATGGAACCGCAACTATAACTTCCGGAAATGTATCAGCTGCGAACATTACCACCACTAATGATATTACATCAAACAATCGATTATTTGTATCTCAGAATACTCTTTTTACAGGCGATGTATCCGCAAATAGTGATTTACAATTATCTGGAAATATGGGGATAAACACGGTACCTAATTCCGATTTAGTATTAGATATCAATTCTACAAATGGTATTCGTATACCGAAAGGTTCTGTTGCCCAAAGACCAGTAATTAACGGAGCAGATGCCTCCTATAAAGGTATTATTCGATACAATAGTGAGAATAATGAATTTGAAGGGTTTGGTGCAGGTCAAGTATGGTCTTCTTTGGGTGGGGTAGACGCAAGTGGTAATTTGCCATTAAGTGGTAATTTAACAGTTGATGGTCTTAGTACAATGAAAGGAGATTTATCATTAAACAGTCGTTTGTTTGTTGGGGGGGATGCATCATTTAATGGAAATGCATACATATACAGTCATCTTGGTGTTAATACGAGCACAATAACGTCGGCGGCTGCGTCCATTGTCCTGGACGATGAACAAATAACGTTCACTATACCGGTGCACTTGGATTCTTTGGTTTATTACAATTCGCAAGGTAGTACAACAAAATCATTCACCATTTCTTCGAGTAAATCTGCGACGGATAAAATATATAAAGTAATTGGTTATAATAGTCTTTTGTCTGATTACGTTTTCACAGATGAAAACGACCAATCCGTATCTAATCCGATTACCCTTTACCGTGGAAATAAGTATACTTTTATTGTTAATACCGCAACATCAGTTCCTCCATTTAATGTGGGTAGTTCGTTAAATGTCAACGCAACCGGTATGTTAGTAAATGGCACCGGTACAGATTTCACTATAGTAAGTTCTTCGACAAATATTGAATTTCCCATAGATGTTGATGGTAATATTCGCACCGACAAGTATTTGTTCGTTGGTCGTGATTTATCGTTGAACGGAAGATTGTTTGTCGGCGCTGATATCTCTCTTAACAATAATTTATATGTTGCTGGAAATGCTATGTTTGCAAATGATGTCAATACAACAAATCGATTATTTGTCGCCAACGACGTATCGTTGAATGCTGCATTATATGTAAACGGACAAACAACCCTAAATAATGGTGTGGTTGTTTCAGGAGACATCTCCCTCAATAGTCGTCTCTTTGTTGCCAACGACGTTTCCCTCAATGCCGACTTGTATGTCAAGGAGAAATCCATCTTGGACAACGATGCCTCCCTCAATAGTCGCCTCTTTGTCGCCGATGACGTTTCGCTCAATGCTGGCTTGTACGTCAAGGAGAAATCCATTTTGAGCAACGACGTTTCCTTGAACAGCCGCCTTTTTGTAGCCGACGATGCTTCAATGAATGGTCGTCTCTACGTTGCCAAGAAAACGATATTGCACGACGATGTTTCCTTGAACAGTCGTCTCTTTGTTGCAGATGACGTTTCATTGAATGCTTCATTGTACGTAAAGGAGAAATCTATATTGGGCAATGATGTATCTTTGAACAGCCGTCTCTTTGTGGCCGCCGACGTTTCTTTGAACGCTTCATTGTACGTAAAGGAGAAATCCATATTAAGCAACGATGCTTCCTTGAACAGTCGTCTCTTTGTGGCCGATGATGTTTCCTTGAATGCTTCATTGTACGTAAAGGAGAAATCCATATTAAGCAACGATGTTTCCTTGAACAGTCGTCTCTTTGTGGCGGATGATGTGTCAATGAATGCTGACTTGTATGTGAAGGAGAAATCCATCTTACATAATGACGTTTCCTTGAACAGCCGTCTCTTTGTTGCGGACGACGTTTCTCTCAACGCTGACTTGTACGTGATGGAGAAATCCATCTTACATAACGACGTCTCCCTCAATAGTCGTCTCTTCGTCGCCGATGATGTTTCGATGAATGGTCGCCTCTTTGTGGCGGAAAATACGATTATGCACGGCGATGTTTCTATGAATGGCCACGTATTCATTGGAAAAGATCTCACCATTGATGGAAACTTGAAGGTGGAACAATACCAAAATGAGACGATTATCAACACAACCACCACTGATTATACCTTGATTGTTGCGGAAGATTTATCATTGAACGGTCGTATGTTTGTGAAGGATGATGTCGAATTCAACAAACGCTTGTATGTAGCAGAAGATGTCTCTTTTAACAATGCCCTCTATGTGAAGGAGAAATCCATATTGAGCAACGACGTTTCCCTCAACAGTCGTCTCTTTGTGGCGGACGATGTTTCCTTGAATGCTTCATTGTACGTCAATGAGAAATCGATATTGAACAATGATGTTTCCTTGAATAGTCGCCTCTTTGTTGCTGACGATGTCTCTCTCAATGCTTCCTTGTATGTTATGGAGAAATCCATCTTAAATAACGATGTCTCCTTGAACAGTCGTCTCTTTGTAGCCGACGATGTTTCCTTGAACGCTGACTTGTATGTTAAGGAGAAATCCATATTGAGCAACGATGTTTCCTTGAACAGTCGTCTCTTTGTGGCGGATGATGTTTCATTGAACGCTGACTTGTATGTTAAGGAGAAATCCATATTGAGCAACGACGTCTCCCTGAACAGTCGCCTCTTCGTGGCGGATGATGTTTCTATGAATGCCGACTTGTACGTGATGGAGAAATCCATTTTGAGCAATGACGTTTCCATGAACAGTCGTCTCTTTGTCGCCGACGACGTATCATTGAACAATGATCTCTATGTAAATAAGCGGTTATTTGTTAACGAAACTATTTCAGTTAATCATATTACCGAAAAATTCAGTTCTACTACTGAAATTAATATGAAAGTGATAGTTAAAACCTCTAATCATAGATATAACGGAACAGGGTCATCTTATGGATATACATTAAATGATGTGGTTGCTCCTTACGTAAAATTACAACCTGGTAAAACCTACAGATTTTTACAATCCGATCAAAGTAATTTAAGTCATCAAATGAAGTTTTATTATACCGTATCCAAAGTCGATAATGATGGTAATAGTACACTGTACGAAGAAGGAGTCAATTATAACGGATTGGCCGGAGTTTCGGGCGCGCATACTGAAATAGTTGTTTCTGAAAACACTCCCGCAACATTATATTATCAATGTATAAATCACGGTTATGTGGGCAATGAGGCACATACAGAGGGAACGCGCAATATGAACGATTTATCATTGAACGCTACTCTATTTGTATCTGGTAAAACAATATTAAACAGTGATGTTTCCTTGAATAGTCGTCTTTTTGTATCCAGTGATGTTTCTCTGAATAGTCGTCTTTTTGTATCCAGTGATGTTTCTCTGAATGATAATTTATTTGTCAATAATAATATAACTGCAGGTGGGTTGATATTGAATAGCGACAATATAGCGACTCATTTATCAAATTTAGATACATCGGCGAATGCTGCATTAACGACTAGTTCAACATTAGATAGCACAAAGGCAAATATAGAGTCGCCGACATTGACAGGTACTATTACTGTTGCCGGTGATTTTATTGTTCATAATGATGTATCATTTAATCAAAAGATCTCATTAGGAGATGATATGACAATGAGCAAGCGACTTTTTGTATTGAATGACGTTTCATTATCTAATGGTTTATTTGTAAACGGCCAGTCTATATTCAATAATGATATTTCCTTGAACGGTACTATATATATTGCAGAGGACTTGATACTGAACAATAGAATTTTCATAGGAGGAGATATTTCTTGGAACAGTGCTAATATACCCGCAAATTCAATTCCTCTTGATTCTATTATAGGCGGGTCTTCCGGATTAAGTACCCGTTTTTCTGAAAATATATTAATTAAAAATATTGTAAGTGTTGGAACAAATTCGACTTCTGGGGCTCCTTATAATACATTAGTTGGTTATAATACGATGCAAAACCACGTGGGTGTTTATAATACTGCAATGGGTGGGTATGCATTGCGTAATCCTAAAAATAATATTTCTGGTGATAAAAATGCAGCATTCGGTGTTGAAGCCCTTACCATAAATTCGGGTTCGGATAACACCGCGATTGGTTATCAGGCATTAAAAGAAAATGACGGGGGTGATTATAATACCGCAATCGGGTCAAGTACAATGCTTAATAACGAAGGCGATAAAAACACAGCAGTTGGTTATCAATCATTAACTGGTAATACTAGTGGCGTTGAAAATACCGCATTTGGCTACCAAGCTGGTACTAATAATATAAGCGGTACAAATAATTCAAATACATTCTTAGGTCCATATACCAAGTTGACCGCATCCGATACAACAATCTCGAATTCTACCGCTATTGGCATTGAATCGACAATTACAGATAGCAATCAAATAGTATTGGGTGTGGCCGGGTCAACCGCTTATGTTCCTGGAAAAACCATTTTGAACAACGATGTTTCCTTGAACAGTCGTCTTTTTGTTGCCGATGATGTTTCTTTCAATGCTGACTTGTATGTCAAGGAGAAATCTATATTGAGCAATGACGTTTCCCTGAACAGTCGCCTGTTTGTGGCTGACGATGTTTCAATGAACGGACGTCTCTATGTTGCCAAGAAAACGATATTGCACGCCGATGTCTCTTTGAACAGTCGTCTCTTTGTCGCCGATGACGTTTCTATGAATGGACGTCTCTTTGTCGCCGAAAATACAATTATGCACGGCGATGTTTCTATGAATGGCCACGTGTTCATAGGTAAAGATCTGACCATTGATGGAAACTTGAAGGTGGAACAATACCAAAATGAAACAATTATCAACACAACCACCACCGACTATACCTTGATTGTTGCCGAAGATTTATCATTGAATGGTCGTATGTTTGTGAAGGATGATGTCGAATTCAACAAACGCTTGTATGTAGCAGAAGATGTATCCTTTAACAATAGCTTGTATGTGAAGGAGAAAACCATATTGAGCAACGACGTCTCCCTCAACAGTCGTCTTTTTGTGGCCGACGACGTTTCTCTCAATGCGGACTTGTATGTTATGGAGAAATCCATATTAAGCAATGATGTTTCCTTGAACAGTCGTCTCTTTGTCGCCGACGATGTTTCAATGAATGCAGATTTGTATGTCAAGGAGAAATCCATATTGAGCAATGACGTCTCTCTGAACAGCCGACTTTTTGTCGCCAACGACGTTTCAATGAATGCTGATCTGTACGTGAAAGAAAAATCTATCCTGAGCAATGATGTCTCCCTGAATAGTCGCCTCTTTGTCGCCGACGATGCATCAATGAATGGACGCCTCTTTGTTGCCAAGAAAACGATTTTACACGACGATGTTTCCCTTAACAGTCGCCTCTTTGTTGCAGATGATGTCTCTCTTAACAATGACCTGTATGTGAAGGAGAAATCCATATTAAGCAATGATGTTTCCCTGAACAGTCGTCTCTTTGTGGCCGACGATGTCTCTATGAATGCTGACCTGTATGTCAAAGAGAAATCCATCTTAAGCAATGATGTTTCCTTGAACAGTCGCCTTTTTGTGGCGGACGATGCTTCGATGAATGGTCGTCTCTACGTTGCCAAGAAAACGATTTTACACGACGATGTTTCCTTGAATAGTCGCCTCTTTGTGGCGGATGATGTTTCCTTGAACAATGACTTGTATGTGAAGGAGAAATCCATATTGAGCAATGATGTTTCCCTGAACAGTCGTCTCTTTGTGGCGGATGACGTTTCAATGAATGCTTCCTTGTACGTGATGGAGAAATCCATATTAAGCAATGATGTTTCCTTGAACAGTCGTCTCTTTGTCGCTGACGATGCATCAATGAATGGTCGTCTCTACGTTGCCAAGAAAACGATTTTACACGACGATGTCTCCTTGAACAGTCGTCTCTTTGTGGCGGATGATGTTTCCTTGAACAATAACTTGTATGTCAAGGAGAAATCCATATTGAGCAATGACGTTTCCTTAAACAGCCGTCTCTTTGTGGCCGACGATGTCTCTATGAATGCTGACCTGTATGTCAAAGAGAAATCCATCTTAAGCAACGATGTCTCCTTGAACAGTCGTCTCTTTGTCGCCGATGATGCTTCTATGAATGGCCGTCTCTACGTTGCCAAGAAAACGATTTTACACGACGATGTCTCCTTGAACAGTCGCCTCTTTGTGGCCGACGACGTTTCTATGAATGCTGATCTGTATGTTAAGGAGAAATCCATCTTGGACAACGACGTTTCCCTGAACAGTCGCCTCTTTGTCGCCGACGATGTATCTTTCAATGCTTCCTTGTACGTGATGGAGAAATCCATATTAAGCAATGACGTCTCTCTGAACAGTCGCCTCTTTGTTGCCGATGACGTATCGATGAATGGTCGTCTCTATGTTGCCGAAAATACAATTATGCACGGAGATGTTTCTATGAACGGCCACGTATTCATTGGAAAAGATCTCACCATTGATGGAAACTTGAAGGTGGAACAATACCAAAATGAGACGATTATCAACACAACCACCACTGATTATACCTTGATTGTTGCGGAAGATTTATCAT
>Ga0257127_1000243_pt1 | contig 52500 bp, 36 predicted proteins | sample SI060_135mmetaG_FD_190152 | JGI IMG/M metagenome (GOLD analysis project Ga0257127, IMG submission 190152) | Marine microbial communities from Saanich Inlet, British Columbia, Canada - SI060_135m | ecosystem: Environmental > Aquatic > Marine > Inlet | place: Canada: British Columbia | collected... | reverse complement strand
CGAGATAACACCACTTAGTGTTCCGGCAAGGTCTGTAAGTATTTTGATGGGTGTCATGGGGCAAATTTATCTTACGGTTATTATTGCAATGATTGTGAGTAAATACATGACTGGTAAAAAACAAACCAACTAGAATTATATATTTATTAGAAAATCCCCAAGATATCTTTTATACTGCTCGGAGTAGTTGTTTTTCTCATCTCTTAAAGTGATTGTTTCCAGATCTATTTTAGCAGTACTTCCGAGGATAAACTCTAGATTAACTCTATTTGCCATTTTACCTGACTTCGGAATAATATATTGTTTACGAACTACATTGAACCCATAATTGCTAGCTGTATTAACGAATGTTGGCTCTGCGCTTTTGGGTATAACAACACATAATCTACCTTTTTCTTTCAACATGTATGAGCTTCCCAATAATATATCATCATGGCTCAATATTATTGTGTGCCTTGATTTTAATCTAGAAGTGTTATTAGGAAGCAGATCGTTTGAAAAAAACGGAGGGTTTGAAATGATCATATCATAACCGTTGGATTCTTTTTTTCTGAAGGTATTGAAGTCTTCATTAATGATATTAAGGCGATCATTGAAATCTGAATTTCTGAAATTTTCTTGTGCTTCGTGGCAGGAGTTTTTGTCAATTTCAATGGCGTCAATGTGAGATTTGGACCGAGAGGCCACAATCATTGCAACTACACCTGAACCAGTGCCAATGTCTAGTACTCTTTCATTATCAAAAACAGAACACCATACTCCCAACAAAATTGCATCAGTTCCAATTTTCATGGTTGAATTATGGTGATTTAAACTAAATTTTTTAAAATTAAATGGTTTCAAATCTAATTAGATAAGTATAAATCCAACAATCCATCAGGAGCATTTACTACAATTGTACTATTTTCTCTGTTAAATTCCACTATAATCTGATTACTTATGGGAATTAATACTTCTTTTTTATCATGGAAGACCTGCAAAACAGCTTGATTTGGATATTCAAGAACAGCCTTAACTTTTCCTATTTTGCCAAATGCTTTGTCTTCAACCATCATTCCAGGAACTTCATGATAATAAAATTTATTACCACTTAGGGTAGGTAATAAATCTAATGGCAAATAAATTTCTTTATCAACTAATTCTCTTGCTAACTCATCATTATTTACATCAGCAAAACTAACTACAGCTTTGTTGTTTAATAAACTAAGTTCAGAAATGAAATAGGGTACAAGGTTCCCGGAAATATTTATAAATACCATTTCTATATTGAGGTATTCCTCGGGTTCGTCCGTATCAAAATAGATGGATAATTTCCCCGAATAGCCATGCTGTTTAATAACTTTACCCAAATAAAAGTAGTCCTTAAAATCATCCATTATGTGGTTTCTTTTGGTGCAAAATTAGTCTATTTCTAAAAAAAAACATAAATGGAAATGGATAATGATTTGTGCTTACTTTTGCAGACCATAATATAAGCTACAATGAATTACATTTCTGTCGATCACATATCAAAGAACTATGGCGAAAAGGTTTTGTTTGATGATATAAGCTTTGGAGTTAATAAGGGGCAGAAGACGGCTCTGGTTGCTGATAATGGTGCAGGAAAATCAACATTACTAAAGATAATTGTTGGTGAGGATTATAGTGATTCTGGTGAAGTGGTTATTCGTAATGGAATTAGAATTTCATTTCTTAGTCAGGAACCAAATTTTAATACTAGTAATACAATTGATGAAGTTATTGAAAAAGCAGGAAACAGAATGCAGCAGATCATTGATGCATATGATATTGCTGTTACTAATAACTCTAAGAATGATTCAAAAGAAACACGATCCCAGTTGGAGTTTGCAATAGCACAAATGGATGTTAATGAATGCTGGGATTATGATAGGAGGTTGAAGCAACTTCTTACCAAGTTAAAGATAACGGATACCTCAGGTCGTATTAGTGAGATGTCGGGAGGGCAAATTAAGAGACTTTCGCTTGCACTTACGCTACTTGATAATCCTGATGTTTTATTACTAGATGAACCTACAAATCATTTAGATATTGAGATAATAGAATGGCTTGAAGAGTATTTAATGTCATCCGCAGTAACCTTGTTAATGGTTACCCACGACAGATATTTTTTAGATCGAATATGTGATCAAATAATTGAGCTTACAAATGGTGCAGTATACACTCACAATGGTAACTATTCATATTTTCTTGAAAAACGAGCTGAACGTCAAGAAAATAACAGAATAGAAGTTGACAAGGCTAAAAAATTGATGAAGAAAGAACTGGACTGGATAAGACGAATGCCAAAGGCGAGAACAACAAAATCAAAGGCAAGAATAGATAGCTTTCACAGAACAAAATCAAAAGCCACAAGTCTTAAGAAAGAGGAAGAACTCAAACTGGAAGTAGCCATGTCAAGAATAGGAGGGAAGATACTGGAAATGGACAATGTTAGTTTTAATTTTCCTGATAAGACCATCCTTAATAACTTTTCCTATACCTTTAAAAAAGGAGAGAGGATAGGCTTTGTTGGTAATAATGGAACTGGTAAAACCACCTTTTTAAATTTAGTGATGAAAAATATAATTCCACAAACTGGTACTGTGGTTGCAGGGGAAACAATTGTATTTGGTCATTATAGGCAGGAGGGAATAAAAATAAATGATAATCAAACGGTTCTTCAGGTAGTGAAGGATATTGCAGAAATAATACCCATTGGAAAAGATAGTAACCTAACTGCATCTCAGTTCCTAAATCATTTTATGTTTCCTCCTAAGGTGCAAAATGATTATGTTTCTAATCTTAGTGGTGGCGAGCGTCGTAGGTTATATTTGCTCACTGTATTAGTAAGCAACCCTAATTTTCTAATACTTGATGAGCCAACCAATGATTTGGATCTTTTAGCACTCAACAAACTTGAAGAGTTTCTTGGAAAATATTCAGGGTGTTTGATATTGGTTTCACACGATAGGTATTTTTTAGATAAACTAGTGGATCACTTATTTGTGTTTGAAGGAGATGGCACTATAAGGGATTATTACAGTAATTACTCTAATTATAAACTCAGCAGGGATACTCAAAAACGTGAAGCAAAAAGCCAAGAAGCTAACACGCGAAAAATAAAACAGAAAAATGATATCCCCGACAAGTTAAAAGTTAAGGTATCATATAAGGAAAAGAGAGAATATGAATCTCTAACCGGTGAAATTGAGAAACTTGAATTTGAAAAGGTTAAAATAGAGGAGGAACTCAATTCTGGCACCGTAGATTACGATAAAATACAAAAGTTATCGCAAAGAATTGGAGAAGTTATAGAATTGATAGATGATAAAACATTGAGGTGGATGGAACTCGATGAACTGATGCAATAAATAGTAACTCACCCACATTGGTTATAGATTATTTCGTCTGCATTATCTTGTCTCTATAATATGCCCATATTGATACAGCAGCGACAATAGCCACGCTATAGTAAACGAAATCAGGTATTGGAACAGGGTCTCCTTTTGCATAAGAATGCAATCCCGATAGATAATAATTTACTCCAAAGTATGTCATTAAAATGACACCGTAAGATATTAAGGAAGCAAAATTATAGGCGAATTTACCTTTCATACCTGGTATGTAGTGCATATGTGCAATGAAGGAATATACAAGCACACTTACCAGAGCCCATGTTTCCTTCGGGTCCCAGCCCCAATATCTTCCCCAGCTTTCATTTGCCCATACGCCGCCAAGAAATGTGCCAATTGTTAGCAGGTATAAACCTACTATCATTGATCTTTCACTAATGGCTGTTAGCTCATTTATTTTCAGTTCAAATAATTCCCTATTTTCTTCGCTTTTGAATATTATTAATATCAAATTCATTAGCCCTAGCAGTGCACATAGTGCAAGAAACCCATAGCTAGCAGTAATTACAGATACATGAATTGTTAACCAATAGGACTTAAGAACTGGTACAAGGTTTGTAACTTCTGGATCCATCCAGCTTAAGTGAGCAACCATTAAAATTACAGATGATAGGAATGTGGTTGCTGCAATGGACATTTTTGATCCATGAGAAAAAATAAGCCCTGCTAACAGGGTAACCCATGCTATATATATCATAGATTCGTAGCCATCACTCCAGGGAGCATGGCCCGATATGTACCATCGCATTGCCAAACCCAAAGTTTGAACAATAAAACCTAAAACAACAAGAATTATTAAAACTCTAATGATGGCCGTGAGAGCTTTAAACGATCTAAACATTTCTACGAATAATAGTATAATCATTAATACTCCGATTAGCCCATAAAAACGACTTAGATTATTGAAAACCTCTAATTTATTATATATTATTTCGTAATCAATCTTTGTTTTAGATGGTAAAATGGAACCAGCATATCTTTGCTGATAATCTCCAACACCTTGAATGAGCTGTTCAGCAAGAGATGCATCTCCATCAGCAACGGCTATTAATAGAGTGGGTACCACGGAAATAACAAATACAGAATCTTCCTGGGACATTGGTCCAATTTCAGAAACTGGTGAATACCACATTATGTCAACACTTGTGGGGTCTGGTAGAATTCTTAGAAGATCGCCACTGTACACCATGTAACATATATTAAGGCGTTCATCAACTTTAATGATTTCATTGTCAAATTTACTTCGTTGACCTGGTTTTTTTTCATATGCTGTTGTGACATACTTTCCAAGCTTATATGTACCCTGAGTTAAATCGATAAAATCAAGGTATGAAGCCAATTTCCCATCAACACCCAAAAGCTCAATAACTTCAGGATGGCCAATTTTGATCATTTTAACATTCTGCCAATCCATTGGTGAGGAAAGCATACCCAACATAACCTGATCAGAATTTAGTATTCCCAGACTATTTTTTCTAGAAATTTTTCTTAATATCTCACTTGATAGAGTATTTATTGGTTTTAATCTACCATCCTGGGATTGCACCATTAGATTTCCGAATTTAGCAGCTTGCTCCTCTGATATTGGAGGAAGTGCTGAAATTGGTGTATAGCCCTGCGCACTGATAAGGTTTGTAATCCCTAAGGTAATCAAGAGTAAAATAACTTTTACATTATTTCCATTTTTAAATTGATTTTTTATTTGTCTTCCCAGTGCGGAGAACCTGGTGTTTTTGTAAAACAGAGATAATAGCATTCCTAAACTCAACAAAAAATACCCCACATAACTAAAGAATGTACCCCAATAATCATGGTTAACAGATAAAATTGTGCCCATTTCATCCGTATCATAGGATGATTGGAAAAACCTGTAACCATTATAGTTGAGCACATTATTCATGAATATCCTGTAATTGAAACTTTCTTTTGTAACGTTATCGTAGACAATAACTTCACTGGCATAGGATGATGGGCTATTTGAACCAGGATATCTTTCCAATTGAAAGTCTTCCAATTTTATGGCAAATGGTAATATTATTTCCTTTGCTCCATAGGTCATTTTAAAATTAACTCCGTCGAAAAAGAAATAGTTCTCTGTCCCTTCATATCCCTTACCACCTCGTAGTACAATCTCTTTTTGCATATCTTCAGTTGCAACTTCTACTATCATAGCATCCATCATACTACCTTTACCTGTGAATGGGATATAATCAATTTCGCCATTCTGATAAAAATCAGTAAGTACAATTCTATGTTCACCTATGCTATAAAGCATTCTATCCTTAAATGGGTGCCATTGGCCATCTTCTAGAGTACCACTTACGTTGGTTAGCATTGATAGTGTGGTAATAGTATCTTCGGAGAATATTGAAAGCTCTCCGTTATCAATTTTGATGTTTATGATGCCTGGAGCATAGTTGTCAGAAAAATTTAATCTAATATCTCCAACATCAACTACCTCGCCATATTTAGCAGAAAAATTTCTTCTCCCATCTCCATTGGAATAAACAAAAATGATGTAAGGATTCCCTTCGCCATCAGATTCAACTATAATTTCCCTTGCATTTGGAACATATTGTATGCTACTAAATTTGAATTTTTTGTTATCAATCTTTAATGACTCACTGTAAGCTTGGGGAGTTAGTGATGACATTAAAACACTCTTTTCCTTGTTTTTTACATCACTATCTTTTGCTGCAGTTAATTCAATAAATGTATTATCGGTAAGCATGCTATTACTAATATTACCCTCTCGAATATGCATCACACCTTCATAGCTTATGAATCTTGTGATACCAGCACCAATTAATATTATTAAAAAGGAAAAATGAAATAGAAAAATGGTAAACTTTTTGGGCATATAGAGCTTATCAAGTATTATTCTGCCAGTTAGGTTGATAGCTAGAAGAATCAGCAGTATGTTAAACCACAAAGCATTGTAAACAACCGCCTTAGCTCCGGTTGCCCCAAAATCATTTTCAATAAATGTAGCTGTTCCGATTGCAAACGCAAAAATAAGCATCAGTGTACCCATGGTTTGCATGGAGAAGAATATATGTGATATTTTTTTCATTACCGCCTAGTTATGGATTACTTTTTTTAGTCTGAATAATTAATAGTGATATCAATTGCACCAACACCAAACTTAGCTATGGATGCCATTGAATTTTTCAAACCTTCATAATTTTTAAGTTCGTTGATTATAGTTGACTTTAGCACGCCATTGCCAACACCGTGGATAAAGGTAACCTTATTATATTCGTTTTCAATTGCATTGCTTAAGATCTTATTAAAGGTGTCAACCTGGATATCCAACATATCTTTGCTTGATAACCCTAGAATATTATCAAGCAATTCTCCAATGTGAAGATCCACCAGTGCCTCACCAGAACCAGACCTATACTTGTCTACAAGTTGTTTCTTTTTTGTGCTTGTAGCTTTGCTTTCTGTTACATATGAATCATCTTTTAATTCACTGTTAGATGCTGTTACACAAGGAATTGCACCTAGAGATGCAATATTTATTATAATTGCTTTACCATTAAAGATGGTATTATCCTTGTAGCTCCCTTCTTTAAAAAAGCGAGCGGACTTAATATCAATAGCCGAATGTACAGGTAGAAATACCTTTTTTGGATTATCAGCATGAAAAAGTACCTGAATGTAGCCAGATTTCCAATCTTCTAATTCTTCGCGAGATATTGTTTCAATAACTATTTTAGATTCTGCAGGTATTGAGCTAAAATCAATACCTTCTGTTTGTTCCCGATTTAAGAATAGACTGTATAAAAGCTCATATGGAGTGTTATTGGCTAAAACAACATCCACATCTCCTGTTAGCAACCATTGTTGTTCGTGTGGTTCAAAACCTAGATATACTCCCTCTTCCTCCTCAACTTTTCTCCATGGATTGATTGGAGAAATAAAATCTGGTTCCTTCTCAGGCTCTGCGACCACCTCCGAATTAGAAATTATTTGGGGGCTATTATCCATAGCGGGCAATGCTCTGTGATCTGGTATAAGATCTATACTTAAAACTGGCATTTCGAAACCATCATCAGTTTTTACTTTCACCAGTTTGGAGTCAACAATTCCGGTTACAATACCTCCACCAATCTCATCAATAAACTTAACCTTATCCCCAATTTTAAACTTCATTATTATAATAGTATTTAGGCTGGCAAAAATAATAAAATCAGAGGCTCCAATTACTTGTTGTATCACCTAAAAATTAACATACTTAATTTCTGGTGTTAAATATGTGTTAAAATATATTTTAGGCTTCTATGGTTGCTTATAAGTGAAGAACTCGATAGATAAATCATCCAAATAATATGCTTTCTTATCCACGTTCCATATGTATAACTTAATTTGTTGCATGTCATTGGTTATCAGGGGTAATTTAAATCCAATACTGGCATCTTTCCATTCATTTGTAATTTTATTAGGAATAGCTTTAATCCTAAATGTTTTGTAGAAAATACTTTTGGGAATACTATCCGATATATCCACAACAAAAACTGTATTTATGGCTGAATTTTCAGTAGGCTCAAAATATTTTGTCATAAACCTTACATAAATGTTGCTGTAACCAACCAATGAGTCGGGAATTAAATAATGTAATGAAGGGCTGTAAATATTATTAGCAGTTTGTTCGATACTCTTTGTGCCCGATAAAACAACAGCATTATTAAAATTATTGCCAGTGTTCCAGTATGGGTAATCATATTCTAGATTGTTAAAAGATGAGAAGAAAGCATCATCTTCTAGATCTCCATAAAATGTTTCATCACCACTTGCAATAATTTTAGATTTTGATTTATCCACGTCCATAAATACATGCCAATATGCTGCTTTTGTCATTGAGTCAGCATGAAGTATTCCAGTGGCATACTGATAGGATTGCACTAGATTTAGAATAATACAAAGCGCCAAAAACGAGATACCAATAATTTTTATCATAGTATGACATGTTTTGTACAGGAAAATGCTTATTACAAGCATATAAAGGCCATAATAGTCAACCATTGGCCTCATACCAAAACTATCACCATAGTACCAGTTCCACCATGATGAGAATATATATATCTGAAAAACTAGAAATAAGACAAAACTTACGGCGGAAAACTTTGTGCTTTTTCTAAACAAATATATAATTGCTGGTATTAGAAGTATAAACGCAGGAGTATATACTAACCAGCCTTTTTTGTAACTAATAATAAAATTTAAAATCTCAGGTTTAGTAAAATAAAAACCTTCGTTTTTATATCCGTAAATTAATATGCCACCTGTTTGTAAATAATTAATTATTAATTGTGGGCTTATGGCGATTATAATTGCTGCTATTCCGAATAAATAGTCGTTGTTTTTGGTCTGGTTTTTAAAAAAGTTTTTAAAGTTATACCAGCTTCCGGCAATAAATGGTAATGATGCAACAATTATTGCATTTGCTGGTCTTATTAAAATTATAATCCCCAATAAAAAAGAAGCCATTACAAAGTAGTAACGGCTATATGCAGTAAATACTTTATGTATAAAATAGAGGAAAACTGTTATAACTGCGAATGAGTAGGCATGTGAAAATGATGGTTCGATGAATGTGTAGAAAAATAAATTGGTTCCAAGAAGTAAGAAGGATGAAAATAACCAAGAGTATAAATTATTAACTCCCCAGTTGGTTATTAATTTCACAAGATACACCAATCCTAGACTAACCCAGAAAATTGTTGATAGTGCGACACAATACTGGAAAATAATACTATAACCATCCAGTGGGTATCCAAGTATAAAACTCAGCAAATATCCTATTAAAAAGAAGGGTAGTTGTAATAATGCGGTACCGACGGTATACTTGTTTATATGTATGCCGTTTACCTTATGAAAGTAGTGCCCCATGTAATCCGTAGGACGCTTTTTCTTTTCGAATTCCAATACTTCAGTAAAGTCTACATTATTATAAATGAGGATTGATGTTAGATAAGCATAATGTCCACTGCCGTCTCCATCGATAAAAACTTCCCTATCATAATCACTACCCACGAGATTTACAAAGATAAAGGCAATAGATAGGATAAGAAATACAACTGAATACTTTTTTGTTAGATTATTCATCTTGAAATATTCTACATTGGCAGCGAATTTATCAAAATATACAATATGTAATTGATTTTTATTTATACACTAAATTTGTAAACGTAGATAATAAAGCCTTGTGGTTAATAATTTTTTACAAAATAAAAAATAAATTAGGTCTTTATTTAGTAATTTTGTTTTATAAACCAAAAAAAGAGTCTCATGAAAGAAAAACACGATCCTGCTAATAGTTTGCAGAACCTGGAGCAATTTGGAGAATTTGGAGGGGTTAATCCATCAATTACTGATTCAGCAACCTACACCTTTATGAATGAAAGTATAATGCAAGAGACATTTCATGGAGAGGCTCATGGCTGCTTTCTTTACTCACGACATTGGAATCCCTCTAATAAGTACCTTGCAGATGCATTATCAGCAATGGAGGGATCTGAGTCTGCATGGGTAACTGCATCAGGAATGGCTGCTATCACAACTGCAATACTGCAAATATGTAATTCAGGTGATCATATCATAACAAGTGTAACTACATACGGTGGAACTTTTGCATTCCTAAAAAATTATGTTTGTAAGTTTAATATTGATGTTACCTTTATAGATATTTCGGATCATGATAGTATAAAACAGGCCATTAAGCCAAATACTAAGCTTATTTATACAGAGAGTATGACCAACCCAATGTTACAAGTAAGTGACATTCCTGCTATTGCCGATATAGCGCATGCAAATAATATAAAGCTTCTTGTTGACAATACTTTTACTCCACTAGTCATTAGTCCCATCAAACTTGGTGCAGACATTGTTGTCTATAGTATGACCAAGTTTATTAATGGTAAAAATGATTGTGTAGCAGGGGCAATTTGTGCTTCTGAAAAGTTTATTATGGAAATTAGCAATGTAAATAATGGTACGGCCATGCTTCTTGGACCAGTTTTGGATCCTCTCAGATCTTCATCCATATTGAAGAATCTTGCCACATTGCCCATTAGAATGATTCAGCATAGCAAAAATGCACTTTATCTAGCCAAGAAATTTGATAAATTAGGACTTAAATATATTTACCCTGGTATGCCAGGACATCCACAGCATGAACTTATGAATTTAATGATGAATGATGGTTTTGGATATAGCGGTGTCATTGCAATTGACCTTGGAACCTCCGAAAGAGCTGCTCCATTCATGGAAAGGATGCAGCATAGAGGTGTTGGTTATCATGCGGTAAGTTTAGGGTACTTTAAAACTCTATTCTCAAATTCAGGCCGTAGTACCTCTTCCGAGGTTCCCGTTGAGATACAAAAAGATATGGGCTTGTCGCCAGGATTGGTTAGATTTTCAGTAGGGTTAGATCATGATATTGAGCGCTCCTTTAGATTAATCAAAGGATGTATTGATGAGCTAGAGTATTTATAGCTCTTAATTAAATCAAAAAAACCGCTAGCAGATTATACTGATAGCGGTTTTTTTTAACCATTTAATCTGGTTGTATTATTTAATGTCACCAAGTATAAGGGGCATCCCATTATCACTATTGCCAATAATTACAATTTTGGAGTTATTACTTTCAGCTAATTTCACAGTAGCACTTATGCCCTTTTCGCGTAGGATATTTGTTGTTAAACTTGCATTTAAAATCCTGTTCGCTTCAGCTTTACCCTCTGCGTCAATAATTTGTCTCTGGGCCTCCTTTTCAGCTTTTTGAAGTTTAAACTCATATTCAAGAGATTCCTGCTCTTGCTTTAATTTGCCTTCAATGGCTGACTTTATTGTAGAAGGCAAAACTATGGAACGTATAAGCACTTGATTAACGGTCACATACTTTTTTTCTAATATCTGTTTGGATTCTTCGAAAATCTCATCTTGAATTGCATCACGTTTTGTTGAATAAATCTGCTCAGGCGTATATCTGCCGATTACACTTCGTGCTGAAGATCTCAATGCTGGTATAACAACGCGCCTTAGATAATCTTTTCCAATATTAGCATGTAATAGTCCTAGCTTATCATATTCAGGCCGATACCAAGCAGAAATATCTGCCTTTATTTCAAGGCCATTACTTGACAAAACGTTCATGTCTTCTGCTATTTCTTGTTGACGTGTTTCATAAACTATCATTTCATTCCAAGGAGCTATAAAATGGAACCCCTCACCATATGTTTTATCAGTATCAATACCGCCACCAAATGTTTTGAATAAAATTCCTGCATGACCTGCATCAATTGTGATGGTCATACGACTCCAGAACACTACTACAAAAATAATAGCCACTATTACAATTCCAGTGGGTAATATTCTACGTAAATCAAATTCTTGCTGTGCCATAATATTTATGTTTTTTTACTTTGCAAAACTATTTAATTTTTCATTCTAAGAACTATTTTCTGGACGCTTATTTTTAAAATAACTTATAAGGGCTGCACAAAACTATAATTTGCGCATATTTTTGAATTAAATAAGAAGATTTATATTATTAATAATCTTCAAATGGAATTATGTAAATATCCCATCCGTTATCTGTTTTTAAACTAATGGAAATTTTTTTACCGTCTGCGGATACAGCAGGGTATGACTTATAATTATGGCATTTTGTAATTTGCTGTAGATGTGTTCCGTCCTTCCAAACACTAAAAATCTCATTTTTTGATTCAAGTGCATCAGATATAAATAGTATCTTTAAGCCATTTGCATCCCAGGATATGTGCTTTCCATTTATATTTGGAAAATCCTCAACAGCTTCACCGTACCAGTTTATTATTTTTAGTTCTTTACTATTATCAAAGGGGTTTTCATATGTGTATGCAATCAATTTGCCATTGGGACTAACCTTTGGGTGGTTGGAGCTGAATTTATCATATTCGGTTATATTATTTAGGTTGTCGTAGATAAAATCATAGCTGTATATATCCCATTTCTTTTTAAGATTGTTGTATCCTGAAAAATATACTTGCCTTCCTGTTTTTGAGAAGGATGGGTTTTTACATTCAATTTTTCTTTTGAAAAGGGGTAAAATATCTGATGTTGTTAAATCCAAAGTATAAATATATTCATTGCCATTCATATTAGAGTTGAAAACTAAGCTAGTGCCATTTGGGTGCCAAGTTGGGTTTTTAAAGTCAACATTTTTCTGACTAAAACACGACGTGCTATCACTGGAGGTGTTGTAAACATACATACAATAATTACTATCCAATAACCCTTGATAAACTAGCATATCACCATTTGGAGACCAGCTCGATAAAGCCTCATCACCTTTAATGCTTGAAATTTTATTTCCGGATAATATATCCAAAAACTGACATTGTGAATTGTAATGAATTAATAATAAAAATATTACGATAGCGTTTTTATGGTTATATATCATCTGATTAAATTGGTATTCCAATTAAAATGTGCCCGTAAAAATAGAATAAACATGACAAATGGTTATTTTTGCGCATATTAAAAATTTGTAAATGATATCGACCGAATCAATATCGAAACTCTTTAATGAGTTTAATAATTTAACTGCCATTGTGATTGGCGACGTTATGGTGGATTCTTATATTTGGGGTAGTGTAAATAGAATGTCACCCGAGGCACCTGTACCAATAGTAGAAGTAGAAAAGCGTGAGAATCGTCTTGGAGGTGCAGCAAATGTTGGATTAAACCTCAAAGCACTGGGTGCCAAGCCAATATTATGTTCTGTTATTGGAGATGATCCCAAAGGAAATGAATTCATTGAACTACTAAAGGGTGAAGGCATGTTATTGGATGGAATTATCCAAAGCAGCAGTAGGATAACCACAACAAAGTTCAGGGTTATAGGAAATAACTCACAACTTTTAAGAGTAGATGAAGAAACCACAGAAAATCTTGAAGAGATATATCAAGAGGCAATACAAAATAAGGTAAAAGAAATCATCCAAGTTAACGATGTAGATGTTATTATATTTCAGGATTATGATAAGGGTGTTATTAATGCAGAGCTAATAGAGTTTGTTTCAAAAGAAGCAAAGGAATTTGATATACCCGTTGTAATAGATCCAAAGAAAGAAAATTTCATGCACTACAAAGATGTTACTCTATTTAAACCAAACCTAAAGGAGATCAAAGATGGTTTAAATACTGACTTTGATGAAAATAATGATGCAGACATTGAAATAAATGTAGCCAAACTTCAGGACGAATTAAATGCAGATATGGTTTTAAATACATTGAGTGAAAAGGGTGTATTTATTAGCTGGCGTATTGATGGTGGTTATGAGTCAATGCTAATACCAGCCCATGTGCGCAATATAGCTGATGTTTCTGGTGCTGGCGATACTGTTATAAGTGTTGCAGCTCTTTGTGTTTCTCAAAAATTAGAGCCACCTATTATGGCTGCCATATCTAACCTTGCTGGAGGACTTGTTTGTGAAGAAGTTGGAGTTGTGTCTCTTGATAAAGGTAAGTTGCTTAATGAAATAAACAACATCTTGATTAAAACTTAAAATCCAGAAGAATATCCATGAGCAATAACTCGTTCACACATAAACCAAAGAAAGAGCAGGTTAGAACAATGTTTAACGACATAGCTCACCGTTATGATTTCTTGAATCATTTTCTCTCTGCAGGCATTGATATACAATGGCGTAAAAAAGTTAAAAGACTACTAGTTGATAAAAAGCATGATAATATTTTAGATGTAGCAACAGGAACAGCAGATTTGGCAATTGAACTCAGCAAACTAAATCCCAAACATATCCATGGTGTTGATATTGCAGTAGACATGCTTGATATCGGGAAGCTTAAAATTAGAAAGAAGGGCCTTGGTAATCTAATTACTCTCCAAGAAGGGGATGCTGAGAATCTCAATTTTGATGATGGAAGTTTTGATGCAGCAACTGTTGCATTTGGGGTTCGAAACTTTGAAACACTGCAAAAAGGGTTAATGGAAATGCACCGAGTGATTAATACTGGTGGAATTATAATTGTTTTAGAATTCTCCAAGCCTAAAGCATTTCCATTTAAACAACTATACAACTTTTATTTTAGGTTTATACTGCCATTATTTGGGCAATTTGTTTCGAAAAGCAATAGTGCATATACCTATTTACCTAACTCCGTAAAAGGGTTTGCGGAAGATGAGGTATTTATGAATGAATTAAAAAAGGCTGGTTTTAAGCGGCCCAAACAACAGAGGCTAACCATGGGCATAGCTACTATTTATTATGCACACAAGTAATTTTGGAAAAAGATTAAATTTGCGCGCGTTTTGTCTTGAAACATAAAATTAATTTGGATGGACAATACTAACGACAAACCAAAAACGTTAAATGATAAATTGTTGAAATTGAGCAAAAAAATAACACTTTCCTTTCTTCTTTTCCTCATACTTGTGGGAATTACTATCGATGTGCAGGCGCAGCGAAGAAAAGTATTGAATTTACCATCTTATGATGAAAGCCCATACCACTTTGGATTTATTCTTGGTATAAACAATATGCTATTTAGTATTAATACGGCTGATAATTTACCCAATAAAAAATGGAGCACAGATCAATCACCCGATGTATATGGAGATTCATTGTACGTGTACAGTGTAACATCCAATTCAACACCTGGTTTTTCTGTGGGAATATTAGCAAACCTGAGGATGGGTAAATATACGGACCTAAGATTGATACCTACTTTAACATTTGGAGAAAGAATATTTAACTTCAATATACTCCGTTATCGCAATGGTGAACCCTTATTTGTGGAGGTTAAAAAAAGTGTCACCTCTACCATAGTTGAAATTCCTTTTGAGGTAAGATATAAATCAAAAAGACTAAATAATTTCAGAATGTATGTGCTCTCGGGTATTAAATACTCACTTGATTTAGCTTCACAAAAAAAGGGTGAAAGTAATAGTAACACCAGTAATGTTAAACTATATAGAAACGACTTTTCCTTGGAGGTAGGAGCTGGGGCTGAATTTTATACCGAATATTTTAAATTTGGTGTTGAAGCAAAGATGGGGTATGGTTTTCGTAATCTCAGAATACCTGAGGACAATATTTATTCTGGAAGTTTAGAGTCCATAAGATCGAAAGTTTTCCTCCTTTCTTTTACCTTTGAATAAAAAGTTAACTCAAATGGATATATCAAAAGAAACAGAAGATCTATTTAAGATTGTGGCTGGTAAGTCATCACTAAAAAATCTTGTTTACATTAACACACTTGATGCTTTCAAACATGTAAAAACTCAGGTAGAGAAATTTGCCATTGGTTATAATGAATTTTACAAAGCGGAAGCCGCCATTGCTGATGTTAGGTCAAAAAAGGTTGGAGATTTTGAGATCGACCTTAAATTTGGTGGTGATGTATTATTATTCCTTATGCATACAAATGTTTTCCAGTTCCCTCGAGATCATGAGGTAATGAAAACACCCTATGTAAATGAAGATTCCACACGGTCATATTGTGGAATAATCAATATTTATAATTTTATATCAGACTCCTTTAAGTATAACAGAGTAAATGATGTGGGATATCTCATTGGTAGAATATTCATTAATAGAGAGAGTCATTACTTTATAGAGGGAAAGCGAGAATTAGGATTCTTGTATAACAACTTTGGCAAGAATATTTTAACGGATAAATCGGCAAAGGAAATAATAGATGCAGCTGTTAAATACACAGTCAATTTTGATCTGTTAACACCCCACTACGACATTGCCAAATTTGTTACCGTAAATGATATTAAGCATACCCTAGACTCAATTTCAATGAAGACGGGAAAGAGGCTTGGGTACAAGTTTCAGGCAGATAATATCACACCAGAAAAATAGTTCTAAAATATTTGGTATTTTTTTTAAAAAAATATTGGGGAGTAAAAAAAATTATTATTTTTGCCGCTCCTAACTACTAGGTCCGTTCGTCTAGTCAGGTCAGGACGCCAGGTTTTCATCCTGGTAACACGGGTTCGAATCCCGTACGGACTACTTTTTCAATTTTAAGCCTCTGATTTTCAGGGGCTTTTTTTATAGGGGTACAAAAAAGGGGTTAAACATTTACACCCTCTGACATTTATTATGTCTTTTGTTACTTTAATCCTGCAATAACGTTTTGGCTAAACTGCGTTTTAATGCAGTTTAGGTTTTGTTGTAGAGCGTTAGTTTTTTATCACTTTATAATATTCTTGACTCCCATTTACAAATAATACTGAAACAATATAGGTTCCTTTTTTCAAGCTGCTAAGATTTATAGTACCAAAGTCTGTGTTAATGGTTTGACAGAGCTTCCCTGATGTGTCAAAAACATGTATTTCTTGGATGCCTTTTTCAGATTGAATGTTAATAAAATCATTTACTGGATTTGGGAATATTTTACAATTCTTTATTATGTCAATTTGTTCTGTGCTCATGGTTGTTGAATCAATTAAAAATTCAAAGTCATCCCAGAATACTGATAATTCAGCATTAACAGAATTCATTCCATCAATTAAAATACCAGAGGTGTAAAGCTTCATGGGATTGAAATTTGTAACTCCGTCAGGTAAAGTGTCTTGAGGGTGATAGGTGTAATCTGTTATATCAAATAATGTATGTGTGTTATTCAGCGTGTCTGTAACTGTTACTTTGTACCTGCCATCAGTCGAATCACCTTCAAAAAAATAAGTTTCAAATGTTAACCATTGTCCCGTTGGAACTGCATAGGTGTAATCAATCTCACCCCAAACATTATCCCATAATGAGTTTATGGTATCTTTTGTTTGTCCATGTGTTCCAAAGTACAAATTGCTTCCAATAGTGGAATCTGGTTTTTGAATATTTAAAGTAATTCTGAAAGGAAATGGTTGAAATGAGCCATTATTCCAAAATTCCATCAATGTAAACCAATTAAAGTCATCATTGTAATACCTTAACGTATCAATGTCAGGGTGAATGTAAAGTTTTACTTTAAACGAAAACTCTTTTAAATTAATGTTATTGTTTATTGCTGCTTGAATTCTTCCTTTTGGGCTTCCACCATTTGGAACATTGGAAGAATCTAATTGAAATTTCAGTACTTTATTTGTGTTATCCAAGGGGTCATTTGTTAAACTTGCTTTTGCGGCAGATGTATCTCCTACTTCATAGTAAATTCTGAAAGTCCCTACAGCCGCATCGTTGTCTAAGTCATTTTCCCAGTCGTATCCTGTGATGTTGTCTGTACCATAAATGTCAGCGTTATTTTGATTTACAGAACCATTTACTTCATATTGAGTTAAATAAACATTTGATTCAAATCCTGATTTGAAAAAGAACGTCTGTGCATTACATATTGTATTCAAAAAAACGATTAATACGATTGATAAACTTGTTTTTTTCATGCCTTTTTATGTTTTCTTCTTTAGACAGTAGTCCGTTGCTTTGGTTTAATTTACTCTATATTTTATTCAATGCTCTACAACGTTTGAGTAAAGGTACTATGTTTTTATTTCTCATATAAACGCAATAGCGGCTTGAGTGCAAACTTGAACCGTTTTTGCGTTTAATTATGTATATTGCTAACCGAAAATTAGTGCATTTTAATCCGCTACTGCGCTTATACTAACCGTTGTAGGCAATTCCCCACATAAGAGCCCCCAGAATAGATCTAAAATTAAGATATCTATTCTTCTAGTTCTTATTATTTACTGTTGCTAACGTCAAGCAGAGTGCAAGGAATTAAAGAAAAAATGATAATTTTGACCAGATCTTAAATCATTGATTATCAATAACAAAACTTGACGTTAGTCAGAATTTAACGAAATCACGACAAATGAAATATGAATAAAATAATAGCCGACTTAAAAACCGAAAATAACTTCGCATTTGGAAAGTTATACCAAGATAATTTTGGTAAGATTTCAAATTTCGCACAAAAGAACAGCGGAAATCAAGCTGATGCGGAAGACCTTTTTCAAAATGCAATGATGGTACTTGTTGAAAAACTTCGTCAAGATAATTTTCAGCTAGCTGCCTCAATAAATACTTATGTCTATGCTATTTGCAAAAATCTTTGGTTCAAGAAACTACGAGACAAAAATTTTGAACTTTCCGTTGAAGAATTACAATCTTTTGATTTCTTGACTTCAATTAATGACGCTATTGAAGATGAAAAAACTTATTTAGAAAAACTAAAAGGCTACTTACTTAAAATAACTGACCATTGTAATCGACTTATTCACGATATTTTTTTTAAAGAAAAAGCTATTGACCAAATTCAGAAAGATTACGGTTACTCGACACGACATAATGTTCATAATCAGACATATAAGTGTGTTGAGCAAATAAAGAAAATAAAGGACCAAGACGAGTTAAGCGAAAAAAAATAAAAAATATTTCTCTACTTGGGTGATTTTTTGAAACTATTGGTATAAAGGTATAGATAGTTCATTTTGGCTATCATAACTTTTAAAATATTAAAACAATGGTTTCAACAATCAAAAAATTCGGTATTATAGTTTTTATAACTGTAATGGGAGCATTAAATGTTAGTGCTCAAAGTGAAAATTCAAAAGTAATTGTCCTGCTTAATAAGGCTTCGTGGTGTTCCGTCTGTCAAGCTAATGATTCAAGAGTAAAAAAAGACCTTATGCCAATTCTTATGCAGGATAAAGATGTGCAACTTGTAGTGAACGATATTTCTAATAAGGACACAAAAGCCGCATCTAAACCTATGCTTGACAAGACAGGCATTTTTTCGTTTGCTAAAAAAAACACTGGTGCAGGTATGCTTTACTTTATTGACGCTAAAACTAAGAAGTTAATATCAAGTGTAAGTATTTCTAAATCTAATGAAGAAATAATGAAGATGTACAAGGAAGCTTTATCAAAAGGGGACTTGCCAAAGCACGGCGAAAAAGGACACGTGTGTGATAAAAGTTGTAAATCTAGAATGTAAGAAACTATGAATACGAAAATTCAAAAAACAATATTAGCGGGAATAATAGGCACAGCCATTATGTCCGTAGTGATGATGGTTGCCCCAATGATGGGTATGCCAAAAATGTCACCACCAAATATGCTTGCAGGAATGTTAGGAATGCCAGTTTTTGTGGGTTGGGTTATGCACTTTATGATAGGAATTATTTTTGCCTTCGCCTATACTTATCTGTGCATATTTAAACATAAAATTAGCAATGTTTGGTTAAAAGGAGCAGTATTTGGAATTATTGCTTTTGTATTTGCACAAATTATGATGGGAATAATGGGAATGATGATGCCAATGCCGAAAATGGAAGGCTCTATGGTTTTAATGGCAATAGGGAGTTTAATGGGACATATAATATTTGGAATGGCAGTTGCTAAAACAGTTGGCGAAACTTATTGTAGTAGTGAGACTCGCGAAACTAAAACGAAATAAAAACTGCCTACAACATTGTTTAGGGGGAATTTTATATATTGCTATTAATAAGCTTGTTATTATCCAAAATTCGATCTAATGGGCTTTTTACATTTGCAAGAGACCTTTGAGAAACATGAGTGTAAATCTCTGTTGTAGTGCTACTATTATGCCCTAACAACTCTTGAATATATCGTAGATCAACTCCTTGTTCCAATAAGTGAGTAGCAAACGAATGACGCAATATATGAGGTGTTACCTCAATTGAAACCTTTCCTGTTATTGCTGTTCTTTTGACAATATTTCCAACACTAGTTGCAGAATACTTTTTTCGATATGGACCTTCTAGTACCCAATAGTTAGGTTTGTACCTCTCTATATAAACTTTATATATTTCTAGCGCATATTCAGAAAGCACAGTCGTTCTATCTCTCTTTCCTTTACCCCCTCTTATAAATATCATTCTCTTATCAAAGATAATATCCTCCTTGCGTAGATTTAACAATTCAGACCTTCTTAAACCTGCAGAGTAAATCAATGCTATAATTATTTTATTTTTAAAGGACGATGCTACCTCAATCATTTTAGCTACCTCATTCTCAGTAATTACTTTTGGAAGAGGTTTTGCTCTTCGTGGTCTATTTATATTTACATATAGTTTTTCTCTTCCCAATACCTTCTCATAATAAAACTTTATTGAGTTTATCCTTTGGTTTTGCTGACTTGCTGACATACTTTGCTTTCTTATAAGCTCCAATATATACCCATTTATTTCATCAACATTAATATCATCTAGTGACCGTCCAGTGAAATATCTAATATAATCCTCAAAATAGTTTGTATAAGTAGCTTTTGTGCTATCACTATACCTTTTTTGATCAAGCATATCGATATAAGAACTTGGGATCGTGACTCGTTGCTTAATGTAAGGTTTTGTCAATTGACTTTCTCGATTAGTATCAATTGCAGCAGTTTCTATAATTGCTTTTCCTTTAAAAGCAGTAAGCACTGCTGAAAGGTTAAAATCAGTTATAACAAAATACCAACTCTTATTGGACTGACTCCATTTTGCTTTTCCAATACTCTTGATTATTCTAATTAACTCGTTGTCATAACTAAATTTTACCAATACAATATCAGTATCTCGATGAGTACTAAATGATAATTCTATAGTTCTAGATAAGATCACAATTTAACTTTGGTATTTAGGCTTATCCAAAAATACAAAATATATGTGATATTAAGAGAATCAATTTAGTATCTATTAGTAAATGTTCTCATGATTAATATTTGATTTGGTTCAAACAGTTCTTTAGAAATAATGTCTTCATATAGAGTTACAGATTCTGCATGGGATTACTACCTCCACGTTCGTGCGATAAGGGCTTCTTGGACACCCTTACCCCCTCCGCCACCTCAATAGGCTTAGTAGCATAATGTTAATAAAAAACATTACATTTAATTTTTTATTATAAACTCCCTATGATGAATAAATTTACATATCTCATTATCACAATCTTAATATGTTTGACACTCGTTGTTAAAGCAGATGATATTACAGTTAAACAAGCCACTAAGGTTGCTAACAGTTTTTATTTTGAGCGAAATAATAGTAAGCAGTCATTGAAATTAACCGATGATTTTATCGATAGGGTACATCCTCTAAAAATTCATTCAAAAACAGTGCTTTATTTTATAAACTTCATCGATGGTGGATGGCTAGCTGTAAGCGCATCGGATGCAACAATTCCCATAGTTGCCTATTCTACTAAAGGTAGTTTTAATCCCGATTATCAACCAGATAATTTTAAAGCTTGGGTTTCACAATACAAAACTCAGGTATATGATGTAATAAACACTAATAAAGAACCTAAACAAGAGGCTATCTTTCTTTGGGATTATTACTTGAACAGCACTGCCGACAATTTGGCTACATACAGGCAGGGTAGGAGCGCTGAGCCAATGATTGAATCAACATGGGATCAGGGTATTTATTATAATGAGATGTGTCCGTCAGATGCTGGTGGCCCAGGTGGTCATTGTTTAACAGGATGTGTTCCTACATGCATGGGACAAATAGCAAATTACTTCAGATGGCCAGAAACGGGTGTAGGATCCTATTCTTATGATGGAGGACCATATGGAACACTTTCAGTAAATTTTGGAGAATCTACTTATAATTGGAATGAAATGCCAGCTAGTGTGACGGATAACAGCCTTGCCACTGCTCAATTATTATACCATCTTGGTGTTTCATGTGATCTAGTCTACGGGCCCAGTAGCTCAGGAATGTATAATCATAAAGCTGCATATTCGCTTCGTACCTATTTTAAATATTCACCCGAAACCCAGTATTTATATCGTGATAGTACAAACCTTAATTGGGATAGTGTAATTATTGCTCATCTCGACCAAAAGACACCCATGTATTATGCAGGCTGGTCGGTACCAAATATCAATGGACATGCCTTTGTTTGCGATGGGTATCAAAATGGTAATTATTTCCATTTTAACTGGGGATGGAGTGGGTCGTATGATGGTTATTTTTATACGGGTGATCTAAATCCTGGAGGTAACAATTTTAATCTGGCACAGGAGTTAATTATTAACTGCTTTCCAGACACTGTTAATTATACATATCCATTATACTGTACAGGTACTACAACATTAAATTCCAACAATGGAACTATTGATGATGGGAGTGGTCCAATATATAATTACATCGATAACCAGAACTGTAGCTGGCTAATCTCACCTACAGACTCGGTTGAGTCAATAACGTTGACATTTTATGATTTTGAAGTTGACATCACTGATACCTTAATAATTTATGATGGTGGTTCTGAATCATCATCTATATTAGGTCTTTTAACAGGGGATAATATCCCTGATGATATAACGTCTTCCGGAGACGAACTTTTAGTTAAGTTCAAATCTGATAACCAAGGTGCCTCTAAAGGATGGATGATGGGTTATTCTTCAGAAATACCTGTATTCTGCAGCAATAATGTTATAACAGAATTGGGCGGTGAAATTTCAGATGGAAGTGGACCTGCCAATTACCAAAATCTCACAACATGTATATGGATGATACAGCCTGAAAACTCAGAAGAAATTGACCTTGTCTTTAATTCTTTTAATACTGAAGCTGGTCATGATTTTGTTACCATTTATGATGGAAGTGATAAAATTGGTGAATACTCAGGAAGTGAATTGCCTCCAGTAATAACAGCAGTAAATGGTATGATGACCATTGTCTTTTCCACAAACTCATCAAATACGGATTTAGGCTGGGATGCTTACTTCAGTGTTATTACAGGGGTTGAGGAAGATTTAAATACAGGTTTGGAAATATTCCCTAATCCTGCAGATAATATGCTTCAAATCAGAAGTTCCAGAACTATGAATATTAAAACTGTGAAGATTTATAATATGTTAGGAACTGTAGTAATGTCAGAATTAAATCTACCCGAAGGAATAACTAGTATTAATACTGCAGGTTTATCAAACGGTATGTATATTGTCGAACTTTCAAACTCAAACAGTACTTTCAGTAAAAAGGTTGTAATAAAACATTAACCATATATATAGGCCCTTTTCAACCTTTGTTTTCAGTTTTCCCAATAATTTAGTGGATTTAAACTCTAAACTTTGGTTTAATAGTCTTTATTTTAGGTATAGCTTTTCGTTAATTCGGGAGGTTATTTAAAGAAGCATCATATCTTACATTGATGTACAAACATTATACAAATTGTGAATGGGGATAATTCAACAAGCAAAAAGGTTGTTGTTTTAAAACGATACGTTATAAGGCGATCTTAGAAGCTTCTTATGGCTCGCACATTGCTCTCATTGATATTTTATTTAAACTTGAAGGTCGTCTATTTCTTTGGCAGCGAATTTGATTTCGTCAATATCTTGGCTACTTTTTATTGAATAAATAAGAATAATAATACTCAATAAGAGAGTCCATAAAATAGTAGTCCAAAATCCAAACATCCCATTTCCTCCCAACATCTGTGGCCCATATTTGGATATAACTAACAATCCAAGAAAATATGGCACCAGCCATAAAATCTTCATCCAACTTTTTCTTGCGGGAAATTTTGAGCTAGATATAAAGTTGCCTATAATATAAATAACCAGAAAGAATAAAATAATTTTTAGCATAAAGCTAATTGCCTCATGACCTGCCCAAATAATTATACAGTTTGATATAAAAAATGCTACTGGAGCAATAATTCCAGCCCACTTTAACCTAAAAGGACGTTCTCGCTCTGGAAGTTTCTTCCTTAGTATAAGTAGAATAATTGGACCCAAACCAAATGATAATACTATAATACTTGTTACATAACTAACCATTTGTTGCCAAGATGGAAATGGTAAAAAGAATATGCATCCAAATAAAAATGTTACCACGAGTGATTTCCATGGTGCACCATAACGATTGAGATCTGATAAAAACTTTGGGAGATAACCAATTTCTCCAGAAGCCATGGTAATACGTGAAGATGTTGTAACGCATATATAACTAGATCCCAATGGAGATACAAATGCATCTGCATATAGTACCAATGACCACCATGTTGCACCTATTAATGCTGATAATACAGCAAGTGGCGCTGAAACACTAATAAAAGATAGATTTTTCCAATTAATTGTTTCACCATTTGGGATTGAAACGATAAATGCAAATTGTAACCCCACATAAATTAACATGGCTATTCCAATTGAACCTATTAGAGCAATTGGAATATGTTTATTTGGGTTTGAAGATTCACCAGCTAAATCAATGGCATTACGAAAGCCGATAAAACTAAAAGCAATTCCTGCGGTTGCAATTGTTGGTAGAGCATCTGCCATACTAAATCCATAACTAGCATATGTAAGATTCTCTGTATGGAAAGCATAAACACATAGTACAACTATGGTTGTTACTGGTATAACTATTTTCCAAACAGTTATATATGAATTTATTCTTAAAACCCATTTAACGGCCAAGAAGTTTATACAAACTAGTATGGCTAAAATAGCTATGGATACAATTAGGCCGGTTGTAGATAGAAGTCCAGTATTTTGTTGAATTAATTCGGGCACATATTTGCTAGCATATGTTATTACTGCAATTACTTCAACGGGTGGAATTGATACATAAGCAAGGAATAATATCCATGACCATATTCTACCCAAAAATTGTCCATGAGTTAAGTGAGACAAATGAACAAGAGCACCACTTTTGGGAAACATGGTACTTAATTCCGCAAAGCAAAGGGCAACTAGTAACATTGCAAAAGCACCAATTATCCATGCCAATATACTATATGTTCCGGAAGCTTCTGCTGCATGAAATGACCCAAAAAGCCAACCTGACCCAACAATTCCACCAACAGAGGCGAATAATATTGCAGAAAGACCTATTTCCTTCTTTAACTTTAGTTTCATGAGTATTAAGTTTAGTTATCCTAAATGGATGCGCAAATCTAATAATTTCTAATAATGGCTAAAAAGGGTATATTTGAAATAAAAAGATGTACCCCATAAAACAAGCCACTTTAACTTGTCTGTTAGTTATTATCCAACTTTCTTTGTTTTCACAGTACAAATTGACCGACAACTGCGAATATGCATGGGAAGCGATAATTGATTTGAAATTCGCCGATGCTGACTCTATAATTGAGGTAGAGTTAGTTAGTAACCCAAATAATTATTATTGCACATATCTAAGGCAAACCAGTGAAGCATTTCAATTTATGATAAATATGTCAGATGATGCTTATGATAATATCTCTGACAACTATGAAGAAAGAATGAATTACTTGGAGGGTAATGATATTGAATCTCCATATTATTTATCATGTCAGGCTGAAATGCAACTGCAAATGGGTATGTTCAATATCATATATGGTGATCGCTTATCGGGATTGAAGAAAGCTTTTAATGCCTATAATAAAACTTATAAGAATATTGAAAAGTATCCCAATTTTAATCAAGGCTACAAACTAGATGGTATATTTAATGTTGCCATATCAAATATGCCTCCGTTTGTAAACTGGGCCATTACTTTTTTTGGAGTTTCAGGAAGTTATGTTGAGGGTTATAGGATACTTGAAAAATACTTTAAAAATTGTGAAGGTACAACAGGTATTGATGCCGAAGCAGCCCTATACAATATTCTAGCATTTAAACTGAATAAGGATCCTAAATCTGCATATGAATTTATAAATACTCTTGATTCGAACTATCTAAACCTAACTTTATTAAAATACTTTCAAGGTAATGTTGCATATCGTTTGGAAAAAAATGAGGAAGCATATGATATTATTTCAAGTATTCCTGTGCAGCAAGACGATTTTTATTTTAATAGCTATAATTATATGATGGGAAAAATTCTTTTGAGAAAACTTGATACCAACTGTAGAAATTATTTTTCCGTGTATCTAAACAATCAAAAGGAATTGCAATATCATAAGGAAATTAATTATTTAATTGCCTTATCATATCTAATGGAGGACAATTTAGAGAACTTTGAAAGATATAAGCAAATAAGTGAAGATAAGGGAAATGAAATATCAGAAAGGGATAGAGAGGCGGTCTGTGACTATGATAGAGATTTTATACCTAATATTTATATTGCCCGCGCTAAACTATTAATTCTAGGGGGATATTATGATAACGCTGAAAAAGAACTGCGCTCATTCAAATACTCCCTTCCCAAATATTCTTCCAACTCTCCATTTGAACTTGAGTATAATTTGCTAAAGGGTAGGATAGAGGCAAATACTGGTAATCCTTTACAAGCTCAAGAACTATATGGTAGAGTGATTGAAGATGGTGGTGAGGAAAACTATCAATTTGCTTCGGAAGCAGCAATGTTGCTTGGTCTGCTCCTTGAAACAAAAAATGCTCAATTATCAATTGATTATTTTAAATTGGCACGAAAATTATATAAATCAGGGTATTATGAGTACATTGATGAAATTTCTAAAAAGAAAATAGAAGAACTGAAGTCTGCTTAAAGTTTGAAAGAGAATACACCAAAAAATAAGTATTTTTTCTAGTTTATATCTGACCTCTTTCTATCATAGTGACAATTGTTTCAATTTGCTTGTCTTTCCCGTAAGGATCATACTTAATCTTAAGGTTGTAACCCCATAATCTGGCAAATGCCTGGTAAAAGAAAGCTGTAAAATTTCCTCTTAAATCTTGTACAAGCCCATAGGATGAACTTCCAGTTTCTCTATCTATAAGTTTTATCAGAATCTTGCCCTGAGAGAATGTTAACTTTTTCAGATCACCACCATATTTTTCATTAATCTCTTTCTCTGCTATCTTCATTATTTTTTTTCGTTCTCTTTCATTCTTGGCATTTATGAGTTCTTTTTCATATTTGCGAAGCTGAATTCCTGCTAGTCTTGCCCAAGGATAAACTTTCTTAACATTTTTAATTAATCGAGTGAGCTTTTTTTGTTGTTTTCTCGATGGTGGTATGATAAGGGAGTAAATTTCAATCTCAGATAATTCAATTGATGGTATTGTATCTCCGTCAATAACTTGAGCTTTAACAATAATTGGGTTAAGTGATTGCGAAATGGATATTCCACTGGATATCGCTAAGATGAAAGTTATGAGGGCTAAATGCTTCATAGTTTGATAAACCAACAAATATCATACCCAGAAATAATTAATTACTAGATACTTATACTGCAGCTTTTAATTTGGCTATACTAGCTGTGCCAAATTTTTCTTCGGCATATTTCCTAGTAATATGGAGTTTTTTTGTGCGAGTTTTTGATGGTAACTCAAACATTGCATCAACAAGAATGGATTCAATAATAGATCTTAAACCTCGCGCTCCTAGTTTGAACTCACTTGATTTATCAACCACAAAGTCAAGTGCATTATCATCAAATATTAGCTCAATATCATCCATACTAAACAATTTTTCAAATTGTTTAGTTAGGGCATTTTTTGGTTCGGAAAGAATTCTTTTAAGCGCCTTCTTATCAAGAGGCTCCAGATAGGATAAAACAGGTAACCTTCCAACAATCTCTGGAATTAAACCAAAGTTTTTCAAATCACTTGGTGCGATATATTGAAGTAGATTTCTTTGATCTATTTTGTCATCATTAATACCTGAAAAGCTATATCCTACAACATTTGTTCTCAAACGTGACGCTATAATTCTATCTATTCCATGGAATGCACCACCTGCTATGAATAATATGTTTTTTGTATTGACACTTATCATTTTTTGTTCCGGATGCTTTCTACCTCCTTGAGGTGGAACATTAACTGCTGTTCCCTCAAGTAATTTTAGTAGCGCTTGTTGAACCCCTTCTCCACTCACATCTCTGGTGATGGATGGGTTGTCGCTTTTGCGAGCAATTTTATCAATCTCATCGATAAATATGATTCCCTTTTCTGCAGCAGCAACATTGTAATCTGCAGACTGCAGAAGGCGAGTAAGTATACTCTCAACGTCCTCACCTACATAACCTGCCTCGGTTAGTACCGTTGCGTCTGCAATCGCAAAAGGCACATGAAGCATTCTAGAAATTGTTTTAGCTAGAAGAGTTTTCCCTGTTCCTGTTTCTCCAACTAATATGATGTTTGATTTCTCTATCTCAACATCATTTTTATCACTTTCCTGATATATCCTTTTATAATGATTGTAAACCGAAACGGATAGAACTTTTTTTGCATCTTCTTGACCTATCACGTAGTTATCTAAGAATGTTTTAATCTCAACTGGTTTGGGTAAAGTGCTTCTATCTTCAGGGCCATCAAAGCTTCCGGATGTTTCTTCCTTAAGAATAACATTTGCTTGATCAATGCAAAAATTACAAATTTGGGAATCAATACCAGAAACAAGTATTTTAGTTTCTGATTTCGGTCTTCCACAAAATGAACAATTACCTTCTTCTTTTTTTTTGGCCATGGCAACAACTTCTGGACTTACCTAATGTAAGGTTAAACTATTATTTTTTATTCTTGATGAGTACTTCATCAATCATACCATAATCCAAAGCTTCTTGAGCTGTCATCCAGTAATCTCTATCAGAATCTTTCCAAATCCTCTTATAATTATGTTTACTATGACTAGCTATTATTTCATAAAGCTCTTTCTTGAGTTTTTGAATTTCTCTGGCTGTAATTTCAATGTCTGATGCCTGACCCTGTGCACCTCCCATTGGCTGATGTATAAGAATACGCGAGTGCTTCAAAGCAGTCCTTTTTCCGTTTGTTCCTGCACACAATAACACTGCAGCCATTGATGCTGCCATCCCGGTACAAATTGTAGCTACGTCAGGGTTAATGTATTGCATAGTATCATATATACCCAAGCCTGCATAAACTGAACCACCAGGAGAATTTAAATAAATCTGTATGTCACGGTTGGCATCATTGGACTCCAAAAAGAGTAACTGAGCTTGTATGATATTTGCAACATAGTCGTCAATTGGTACACCAAGAAAAATGATTCTATCCATCATAAGTCTTGAAAATACATCCATTTGGGCAATGTTTAGCTGACGCTCTTCAATAATTGTAGGTGAAATATAGTTTCCATAAGCTGAACTATATTTATCAAGAGAAATGCTACTTATTCCTCTGTCTTTAATTGCATATTTTCTGAATTCTTTGCTACTATCCATAGTTTTGACCTCCTAGTCTATTTTTGATGCAATTTCGATAAATTTATCTTTGGTTACACTTTTTTTCTTTGAAGAAATATTTTCTTTAAATAATTTAATGAGTTTTTCATCTTGAATATCATTAAATATTTTTTGTTTTTCTTCAGGATTACTTAGCACTTGGTCAATAATACCATCAATTTGTGGATTCATTTCAGAAGCACCACCCATGGCTTGAAAATATCCTGCTACTTTAGCTCTAACCTCATCATCTTTAACCTCCATTGCTTCCTTATGCTCTTTTAATAGTTCACCTTCAAGAAGTTGCCATTTAAAAGTTTGAGCATAGTTATCATATTGGCTATCGAGTTGTTCCTGAGTAATTTTACCTTCATTACTCTCCATAAGCCATCTTTTCATGAAGTCATCGGGCAATTCTACCTTTGCTAATTTAATAAGTTCTTTGATGGTGTCACCAAGAAACTGACGTTCTGTATCTCTTTGATAATGATTTGATAAATCTTCAGAAAGTGCTGTTCGGAATTCATCTTCCGTTTTTATTTCTCTTGTTGGAAATACTTTTTTATAAAGTTCTTCACCAATCTCAGCTGTGTGTGTGCGCACCACTTTGGCAATTTCTAATGTATAATCAGAATTAAGTTTTTCATCACCTTCTTCATGTCTGTTTAGCAGTGAAGCAACCTTAGTATCATCCTTGATGGCTTTCATTAGGTTAAGAGTGATTTTATCTCCAATCTTTTTGCCAACAAGCTTCTTCTGTGCTGTTTTAAGCTTTACATCATCGTATTTTAGGAACCCATCATTTTCAACACCTCCTTCTATTACGTTTCCGTCACCATCAACTTCAATAAACTTACCCTGAAGAGCATCACCTTCCTCTGATACTTCTGGATTTTCATCTTCGCCAAACCTAACTTTTATATCCTCAACGGCATCATCAATCTCCTTTTCTGATACTTTTATTGAATACAAAGGAATCTTGATATCCTTGGATAGTTTAATGTCAAGTTTAGGAGCTATCCCCACATCAAAAAAGAAATCAAACTCCTGTTGATTTGCAAAATCAATGTTTGTGGTTTTTTCTGTATTTGGAATTGGATTTCCAAGAACATTAATTTTGTTTTCAACAATATAGTTATTCAATGCTTCTGAAAGAGTTTTATTTACCTCATCCACAATTACTGAGTTACCATACATCTTTTTAATCATTCCCATGGGCACTTTACCTGGTCTAAAACCTGGCATACTTGCTTTTTTTCTGTATTCAACAAGTTGCTTGTTTACAGCATCAATGTAATCGACCTCTTTAAGTTCGATTTGAATTGTGGCGGTTAAATCGCCTGTTGATTCTTGAGTAATATTCATTAAAGTGTTTTATTTAATAAATTAATAACTGATTAGCAGTGTTATTATTTGAAATGAAAATACCAATTATTTGATCTTTTGACTATTCATAGGTTCATATTTTAAAGCTTTACATACGGAGCTGGCAGTTAGATTACCAGTTGAATTAAAAGATTAATGTAAATTATTTAATCCATATCCAGGTAGATTTTAGACTTAAGTGTCTGAACATCTAGTTTTAAACTTTAAGAACTCTAATTTGTGCGGATGAAGGGACTCGAACCCCCACGCCTCGCGGCACTAGATCCTAAGTCTAGCGCGTCTACCAATTTCGCCACATCCGCATGTGAAACCCCGTGATTTTCGGGGTGCAAATATACTATTTTTTTATATCACAAAATTCTTTTAATTATTTTTTTAATATAATTTTTAGGTGTTTTTATAATTGTGCTAATACTCACAAGAACAGTGATATAAGTAGGGGGTATATTTAAGTAGTTTAGTGTTAATTTTGTTCTAAACACAAAAAAAATAATACTAACCTATCATTTGATTCGTCGAAACAATTATCTGGTTGTGTAATTCTTTTAGCTCAATAAGCGATTTATCACCCGAGAGCGATTTGAATAAATATCTTAAACCATTGTATGTGTATGAGAAAAATTTTGCCCATCGCCAGCATATGATCGCTGATACTGGGAGACTTAGCAGATAGATAAGGGCAACAAAAGAGCTAGTTGATAAAAGGATTAAGGTGGTTTGTAGTAAGTAAAAGAGTGGAAATAAGATTGCTGATACCACAAACTTTGCACTACTTTTAAATTGCTCATCTTCAAATATAGTTGATACCCATATGGGAAGGTAGTAGGGGATAAAATTATTTATAAAACCATAAATAAAAGCTGGTAGAGTAGCTAGTAGGGATATTAAGCTAATAATTAATCCCGGCCAACAAAATCTGTTGTTATTAATTTCTGAGTTGGTAAAGTCTAATTCATCCCTAAGGTCCATGTAAGCCTCGGTTAGTTTTTTTACTTTATTAACTTTACTTGGATCTAATAATTCATATTCCTCTATCCTTTTAACTGTTTCTTGATCAAGTAGAAGCCTGTTACCTACATTACTTGCACTGACACCCAATTTTTTTGCCATATTATGTCTGTACAATTTTCTAATTTCATTGTAAAAATCATAATTATCTACACTTTTGATATTTAATATGGTTGGCTCCAAATTTTTACTGAGTGTTTCCTTGAGTTTATTTATTCCAATGGGTTTGCTTTCCTTATAAATTTTATTGAATTCAATTACCGGAATGGCTTCTCCAAAATTGACAATCAATGAGCTTCTATATTTGGAAAAACTATCATAATCAACGCCAACGGGTACAACCTGCAAATCCATATTAAAATCGTTAAGTTCCAGTGTTTGAAAAGCAATTCTTGCAAATCCTTTTTTTAAAGGACGTAGTCTTCTAAATCTAGAATGATTTCCTTCAGGTAAAATACCAATTGAAGCACCAGAGGTAATTATATCAGTAGTTTTTCCAATTATTTTTTTACTTTTTTTTACATTGTCAAACCCATCCCTTACCCTATAAATAGGTAATATTTTGAGAAAGTATAAAACAGCAGCAATATTTGGGTTTTTAAAGATATCTGCTCTTGCTACAAAAACCACTGTTTTATTGGTTGTAAATAGCAGTGCTAGGGCATCCATTAATGCATTTTGATGATTGATTGTGAAAATAATGGGTTTGTCTATAGGGATTTTATTTTCCCCAAATACAATATAATTCTTATAATAAACTCTATTATGCCAAAATCTAAGCCAAGCTTTTAGAAGATTGTATGAGAATGATTTTTTTTCAATGTTATGAAGTCCCATTTTTAGCCTTTAACTTTAATGTTTTCTTTAGAACTTATACTGACCCTGCTCCATATTCCTGCAATGGTAAGACCAGCTATAATGTGCCAAATACCCCACCATGCAGCGATAATAGCCATACCTCCCAACTCTAGATCGGGTGAAAAAATATTTGGATTAAAGATAAGAACCAATGCAAGTCCTGAATTTTGAATACCAGTCTCAATTGCTATTGTTTTCCTGTCAACCATGGGTCTGCGAGCAACATAACCAAGGAAATATCCTGATCCAAGTGCCATGGCGTTATGGACAAGAACAATTAGGAAAATATATCCAATGGCTATTATGAAATAGTCGAAGTTCTTTACCAATGCTATTATTACAATTGCTGCAAATAATAATATTGATATTTGTTTTATTGGTTTAACCACTAGCGAAGTAAGTTTCGAAAATTTAGTATTAATAAAAATACCTAATATCAAAGGAATACCAAGAATTATAATAACTGTTTGAAACATTTGGTAAGGGTCAATATGTATAGGCCTCAAAATCATTGCTGGATCTTGAGATGAAAAAAAATTAATTGTCATCTTTCCCCAAAAAGCAAAATTTAAGGGTGTGAAGAATATTGCACCCAGAGTTGCAATTGCAGTAAGACTAATGCTTAAAGCTACATTTCCTTTTGCTAGGGAGGATATGAAATTTGAGATATTTCCACCTGGACAGGCAGATACTAATATCATACCAAGTGCCATGGTAGGGGTTAGGTAGTTACGAAGTAGCAGGATGAGTAAAAATGTTAGGAATGGTAACATGAGAAACTGTGAAAAAACACCTATAAATGCTGACATGGGGTTTTTTAATAATTTGCCAAAGTGTTCCAGCTTAATCTCAAGGGCTACTCCAAACATAACAAAGGCGATTGCAATGTTTAGAGCGTACAGATTATTCGGGCTGAAGTTTAAACGAATTTCATCCAATGCATGCAGTGAGTCCATAGTTATGAGGGTAGTACAATAAATGGCATATATAAGAAAAATATTTCAATTTTGTTATCTGTTACGGGTACTTGTAATTTTAAATTCAATAAAATAATCTCATAATCTTCTGAAACAGTTTATGTAAGGTATTTTTCAACATTAATTGTTTAACAAATATTTCCTAAAGGGTCAATTGTACCTAGTATTGTTGCTATTTTAGCATCAAAATGGTTTAAATGTCCGCTGAATACACAGAAGATAGTATTAGATCCCTTGATTGGAAAGAACACATCAGGTTACGTCCTGGTATGTATATTGGCAAACTTGGTGATGGAAGTTCTCAGGATGATGGAATTTATGTTCTCATAAAGGAAATAATCGATAACTCCATTGATGAATTTGTGATGGGTCACGGCAAGGATATTAATATATCGGTTAATGAGCGAAACGTTACCATTAGAGATTTTGGTCGTGGTATGCCACTTGGAAAAGTACAAGAGTGTGTAAGTAAAATAAATACCGGTGCAAAATATGACTCAAAGGTTTTTAAAAAGGCTGTAGGACTAAATGGTGTCGGATCAAAGGCTGTAAACGCTCTCTCATTTGAGTTCTCTGCTCAGTCAATAAGAGATGGAAAGACAAAAATTGTTGAATACCAGAGGGGCGATCTAGTAAACGACCATCCAATTGGATCCTGTGATGAAAAATCTGGTACCAAAATTTCATTTACACCGGATGACAAGGTGTTTGGCAACTTTCGTTTTCTCGTAGAATATATCGAAGAAATGTTGTGGAATTATGTATTCCTTAACAATGGAATTACCATACATTTCAACGGAACTAAAATGCAAGCTAAAAATGGTCTTTTAGACTTGTTAGAGCACAATATAAATGGAAATGGTCCTGTAAGATATCCAATAATTCGTATTAAAGAGGGAGACTTTGAATGTGCATTCTCTCATAGCTCAAGATCATATAGCGAAGAGTATTTTTCATTTGTAAATGGTCAGCATACGACCCAGGGAGGTACTCACCAAACTGCATTTCGTGAAGCTATAGTGAAAACAATTCGTGAATTTTATAAAAAAGATTTCGATACTAGTGATATACGTTCTTCTATTATTGCCGCCATTAGTATTAAGGTGCAGGAGCCTGTATTTGAATCTCAAACAAAAACAAAGTTAGGGTCTCAAACCATAGAGCCTGATGGACAGGGTATTCGAAATTATGTAAATGATATTGTAAAAAGGAATCTTGACAACTACCTACATATACATCATGATACGGCCGAAATATTGCTAAAAAAGATACTGCAATCTGAAAAAGAGCGTAAAGAAATGGCTGGTATCAAAAAGCTAGCAAGGGAAAGTGTTAAAAAAGCTAGCCTTCACAATAAAAAACTTCGTGACTGCCGTGTTCATCTTAATACAAATCATGAAAAAAGACTTGATACAACATTATTTATAACCGAGGGTGATTCTGCTAGTGGTTCAATTACAAAATCAAGAGATGTGCAAACACAAGCGGTTTTTAGCTTGAAGGGTAAACCCTTAAACTGTTTTGGGTTAAGCAAAAAAATAGTTTACCAAAATGAAGAGTTTAACCTGTTGCAGGCTGCACTTAATATTGATGAAAGCATTGAAAACTTAAGGTATAATAACATTGTAATAGCTACAGATGCTGATGTTGATGGTATGCACATTAGACTATTGTTATTAACCTTCTTTCTTCAGTTTTATCCTGATCTTGTGAAAGCGGGACATGTTTATATTCTGCAAACACCACTATTTAGAATAAGAAATAAAAAAGAAACCAGATATTGTTATTCTGATGATGAACGTATTGAAGCAATTGAAAAGTTGAAGCCTAATCCAGAAATAACAAGGTTTAAGGGGCTGGGTGAAATATCACCATCGGAATTTAAACATTTTATAGGTAGTGCCATTAGGCTTGATCCAGTTATTCTAAGAAGAGAATCTTTAGTTAACGAGACGCTTAGCTTTTATATGGGCAAAAATACTCCCGATAGACAACAATTCATTATCAACAATCTTCGAATTGAGGAGGACATATCAGAGGGAAAAACCAAGGTTGCATAACTTAAGTTTCTGACTTTATTTTCAATCAACTCTGTGTCTAGATTTAATATTCACCCCAACTTTTAATCTCTAAATCGTCAGACTTATATCGAGTTATGGCAAATATAAAAGCACTTGCAAGCCTTGCATTTGTTATTAGTGGTACATTAAAATCAACGGCCGCTCTGCGAATCACATAATCATTGTTTAATTCTTTCTGACTAAGGTTTTTAGGGATATTAATAACAAGGTCTATTTCCCGTTTCTTAATCATGTTATAGGTATTTGGTTCCTCATTTATATCTGGCCAGTTTACAACTGTGGATTTAACATTATTTTCTTTAAGGAATACATGCGTTCCCTTTGTAGCAAATATATTATAACCATTGTCATCAAGTAATTTGGCACTCTCCAAAAGTTCTGTTTTTGACCTCATTGGACCAGATGAAATGAGAATATTTTTTTTAGGTATTTTGTATCCAACCGAAAGCATCGCTTTAAGTATTGCCTCATAATAATCATCACCAATACACCCAACCTCTCCGGTTGATGCCATATCCACGCCTAAAACAGGATCAGCCTTGCTAAGTCTTGAGAATGAAAATTGAGATGCCTTAACTCCTATATAATCAATATCAAAAAGAGTTTTATTTGGCTTGGTAACATCCTCACCCAACATTATTTTTGTTGCATATTCTATGAAGTTAGTTTTTAGAACTTTTGAAACAAAGGGAAAGCTACGTGAAGCTCTTAGGTTACATTCGATTACTTTAATATCATTATCTTTTGCAAGAAACTGGACATTGAACGGCCCATTTATCTGTAATCTTTTCGCAATCTTTCTACTTATTTTCTTTATCCTTCTTATAGTTTCCACATATACCTTTTGAGGTGGAAACATAATAGTAGCATCACCAGAATGTACACCAGCAAACTCTATATGTTCAGATATTGCATAAACAATAATTTCACCATCCTTTGCTACGGCATCCATTTCTATTTCTTTGGCATCAGTTAGAAACTTTGATACTACCACAGGATATTGCTTGCTAACTTGAGTTGCTAGATTAAGAAAATGCTCCAGTTCATCTGTATTTGAGACAATGTTCATTGCAGCACCAGATAGAACATATGAAGGTCTGATGATAACAGGGAAGCCTACTTTCTCAGTAAAATCAACAATCTCAGGGATATTTGTTAGCTCCTTCCATTGTGGTTGATCCACACCTAGTTTATCAAGCATGGCTGAAAATTTATGTCTGTTTTCAGCTTCATCGATAAATTCTGGTTGAGTACCAAGTATCTTAACATTTGAGTTGTTAAGTCTCATTGCCAGATTATTTGGAATCTGACCACCCGTTGAAACTATTACACCAATGGGATTTTCAAACTCTATTATATCTAGAGTTCTCTCAAAGCTAAGTTCCTCAAAGTATAGCTTGTCGCTTGTGTCGTAATCCGTACTTACTGTTTCCGGATTATAATTTATCATTATAGACTGATATCCAAGACTTCGGGCAGTTTGTGATGCATTCACACAAGACCAGTCGAATTCGACGCTACTACCAATTCGATAAGCACCAGATCCTAGAATAATTACGGAGTTGTTATTTTTTTTTGGTTCGATATCATTTTCTGCTCCATGGTATGTGAGGTATAGGTAGTTAGTTTGGGCAGGATGTTCGGCCGCTAGGGTATCAATTTGTTTAACCATTGGCAGTATTCCCATATTTTTACGTTTCATGCGCACCATATGCATACCTTCGTCACTAGAGCCATCATGATTTTCCTTTAGAATAATTCTTGCAATCTGAAAATCAGAAAATCCAAGTCTTTTGCCTCTGGTAAGTATGTCAATATCAATGTTGTCAATGCCATCAACCAGGTTTAATTGTTCATGACAATCATGAATATTTGATAATTTTTCCAGGAACCATAGGTCAATTTTAGTTAGATCATATATTTTCTGGATACTCCACCCTTGCCTAAATGCTTCTGCAATTGCGAACACCCTTGTATCAGTTGGATTTGAAAGAGCTTCCTCAAGGTTGTCAATTATTATTTCCTTGTTGGCCACAAATCCATGCATTCCAACACCAATCATTCTAAGACCTTTTTGTATTGCCTCTTCAAAGCTTTTACCTATGGCCATTATCTCACCAACACTTTTCATGCTGGAACCTATTTCCCGTGAAACCCCAATGAATTTATTCAAATCCCATCGTGGTATTTTAACTACCATGTAATCAAGGGCAGGTTCAAAAAATGCGCTTGTGGTTTTTGTGACGCTGTTTTTTAGCTCAAAAAGGCCATAACCAAGCCCTAGTTTAGCTGCTATGAATGCCAATGGATAACCAGTTGCCTTTGATGCCAGAGCACTTGATCTCGATAACCTTGCATTTACTTCAATGACTCTATAATCCTCGGAGTTTGGATCCAAAGCATACTGAACATTACATTCACCAACAATGCCCACTGACTTAACAATATCAATGGAGATCTTCCTTAGTTTGTGATACTCATTATTTGTTAGTGTTTGTGATGGAGCGACCACAATACTCTCTCCAGTATGAATACCAAGAGGATCAAAATTCTCCATGTTACAAACCGTAATACAGTTGTCATATTTATCTCTAACAACTTCATATTCTACTTCTTTCCATCCTTTGAGTGATTCTTCGACGAGTATCTGATCACTAAACGAGAATGCCTTATTAGCAAGTTTGTCGAGTTCATCCTCATTATTACAAAAACCACTACCTTGACCACCTAGTGTAAAAGCAGCTCTTATGATAACAGGAAAGCAAATTTTCTTGGCAGCATTTTTTGCATCATTTACTGATGTTACTGCAATGGATTTTGGTGTTTTTATATTTATTGAATGTAGTTTGTCTGAAAATTTTTCTCTATCCTCGGTTTCCATTATTGCAGTAACGGGTGTTCCCAAAACTTCAAGGTTGTATTTTTCGAATATTCCCTGATTATAAAGCTCCACGCCACAGTTTAGAGCAGTTTGTCCGCCAAAAGCCAATAATATTCCATCGGGTTTTTCTTTTTTGATTATTCTTTCTACGAAATAAGGTGTAACAGGTAAGAAATATATTTTATCTGCTATTTCCTCGGATGTTTGAACCGTTGCGATATTTGGATTTATAAGAACAGTTTCTATGCCTTCTTCCTTAAGAGCTTTTAGTGCTTGTGATCCACTATAATCAAATTCTCCGGCTTCGCCTATCTTGAGGGCTCCTGAACCAAGTATTAAAGCTTTTTTTACCTTTTGTTGCATTTTGAAATTATTGGTCTCAATTAATTTTAAGAATAATATCTATTATTTAGTCTGTTTCTTGTATTCTAGTACTTCATCAATAAATGAATTAAATAGAAATGCTGTGTCCGTTGGCCCGCTTGAGGCTTCCGGATGAAACTGAGTGCTGGAAAACGGTTTTGATTTATGGCTTATACCTTCATTGCTGTAATCATTTAAGTTGATGAATGCCTCTTTCCAATCAGTTGGTATTGAATTCCCATTTATAGCATAGCCGTGGTTTTGTGAAGTAAGATATGACTTGTTTGTACCTACTTTTTGGACTGGCTGGTTATGTGACCTATGTCCAAACTTCAACTTGTATGATGATGCTCCAGCTGCTATTGCAAGTAGCTGATGGCCCAAGCAGATACCAAAAATTGGTTTGTCACGGTTTATTGCATATCTGAGACTGTTTATGGTTTTATCGCACACCGATGGATCTCCAGGTCCATTTGAAATAAATAGGCCATCATAGTCTTCGTTCGTTATATCATGGTCCCAAGGAACTCTTATAATAGTTGCGTTAAACCTTTGGAGATATCTTATAATGTTATACTTTACCCCACAGTCAATGAGTAATATACGGATATCGCCGTTGCCATAGGTAATAGTTTTATTACAGCTTACCATTTCCACAAGGTTTGATTTATTGGGATCGAAAAATTCTATGGAATCATCAAATTCAATTTTTGCTAACATTGACCCCTTTTCTCTGATATGCTTTGTCAAGAGCCTAGTGTCGATACCAAACAATCCAGGAACACCTTCTTGTTTCAACCACTCACCCAAACTTTTAGATGCATTCCAGTGATTGTATTTTGATGAGTAGTCGGAAATAATGAGTGCCGAAATATGAACCATCTCGGATTCAAAATTTGATGGTAGACCATCTTTTTCACTCTTATCAGGAACACCGTAGTTACCTATGGAAGGATATGTAAGAACTAGTATTTGACCTTTGTATGATGGATCCGTTAAACTTTCTGGATATCCTGTCATAGCTGTATTAAATACAATTTCACCAGCAATGGATCCTTCATGTCCGAATGAGTATCCAGTGAAAACTGATCCATCCTCCAGTATTAGCTTAGCTTTACGATATTGCTTCATCTAAAATATTATTATTTGAAAAACACAAAAAAAGACGGTCGAACCGTCTTAGAATAAAACATACATTATTTGAAAACTCCCAGGTATTGGGAAGCTCTGACTTTTTTAATCTGACATGAATTGTTGGCGTCATATTAAAAGTCAAAAATATATTAAAGTCAGATGTTTTTTTGTTTAAATTAAAAAAGTATTAAAAAGGATATTAACAATTTTAAATGTCGCCAAAGAAGATTAACATATTTAAAAATGTTGAGCTGTATTTTTTATGCTATTATAATGAAAGTAATTATAAATACGAGTAATTATTATTTGTTTACTTTTGAAATACCAACATAAACCTACACAATGGAACTAATCTCAACCTACATATGTAAAACAAGTGATATTGGTGTAAATCACAACCTATTTGGAGGTACAATGCTTTCATGGCTTGATGAAGCTGGTGGTATTATGGCTGCATCCGAATGTCGTTCCAATAACGTTATCACACTGAAGATGGAGGAAGTCCTTTTTAAGAAGCCAGTTAAAGTAAAGGAAACGGTTCGCGTATATGGAAGAGTTGAACATGTGGGACACACATCAATAACATTGTATATAGAAGCCCGAACTGTTAATCTTGAGAATAGGTCTGAAGTAATTGTATGTTCCACAAGGATGATATTTGTTAATATTGATGATGATGGTAAGCCAAAGCATATAAATAAATAAATCATAATGGCAATTCCAATATAGAATCCGTAGATTATATAAATACAACAATAGTAAAAGCTAGATATCACATTGAATTCCCCTAGAAAGATTATCATCGAAGCATGTGTTTCATCAATAAATTCAGCTATTTCGGCCGGAAGGGCAGGAGTAGATAGAGTAGAATTATGTGATAATATTAATGAAGGTGGAACAACACCTTCAGCTGGTATGATAAAAGCTGTCAGTGAGTTGTTGGATTGCAAATTATGGGTGCTCGTAAGACCCAGAGGTGGAGATTTTTTATACAATGATTACGAGCTTGAGGTCATTAAAAAGGATATAGACATTGTAAAACAGTTAAATGTTGATGGCATTGTTATTGGTATTCTGAATGCAAATGGTGAAGTTGATAAGTTAAGGATGAAGGAGGTTATAAATCATGCTGATCCATTGAAAGTTTCCTTTCATCGTGCATTTGATATGTGCAAAAACCCTTTTGCTGCAATGGAAGATTTAATTGAATTGAATATTTGCCGGATATTAACATCTGGAAAACAAAATACAGCCATGGAGGGAGCAAGACTAATTAAAGATCTTATTACCAAGTCCAATGGCCGTATCGAAATAATGCCAGGCTCAGGTATAAATATAGGTAATATTGAGAAATTAAAGGAATTAACCAATGCAACAAGCTTCCATCTAACAGGAAGTTATTATGTTGAAAGTGATATGAAATATCAACATACCGACGTGGTTTTGAACAATATTAACCCATCAATAGATTATAATTGGAAAGAAACTAGTGAAGACTTATTAAAGGAAGTCATAAGAAGGTGTCGCCAGTAAACTTGATACATTAAAGGCCATTGTCAAATTACTTTATTACTAATTATTGAGTCATGGTCTTGTTAACCCCAAATACTCCACCTTACTTTTTTTAACACATCTTTATTTAATTATCTTGAACACCTTCATTCTATTTTTGTTTAAAACTTTGAAGATATATATGCCCTTGCTATATTTTCTCATATCAAAATTAAAACTTTGTGTTGAAACAGTAAGCTTGGTTATAAACTGCCCTGTTAGATCATAAACCATTATCTGGTTTTTCCCTGCAGGAAGATTCATATTTAAGAAACTGGTAGCCGGATTCGGGTAATATGATATATCAAAAGTATTATCAAAATCTTCTATAGATGATGGTTTACAACTTCCAATTATATACGAATCCTTATGTGCTGAATTATTATGTTCACCCTGTCCGGGATAGGAATAAGTATAATAGAAAAAGATTGTTTCCCCCTCACTTGCATTAATCTGATAAGGAACATTTGGAGATACATGATAACCCGGTAGATTATTAGCATTTGTTCCGTAATAAAGTATACATGTAGGAGATCCGACACCTGATTGAGATGGAATAAAGGTGATAGTAGGATTATTATCTGCCGGCGAAAATTCCCAGTCAAACTCACCATTATAGGCTGTTCCGGTGCACTCCGGTGCTGGATTAACTAATATACTAACAGATTGTGATATGGTTGAAAGTCCTTCATTGTCGTAAGCTGTTGCTGTTAGACTATGATCTCCAATTTCCGATGACCATTGGGTGGTGTATGGTGCTTCAAGCACACTTTCAATAAGCTCATTATTAATAAAAAAATCAACCTTTTCTATATAACCAACAATATCAGAAGCACTGGCGTTTATGGTAATTATATCGCCCTCGGTGAATTCTGAATCATCAACAGGGTGTACTATGGATACTACAGGAGGTATATTTGAGCTGGTACTTGAAATAATATAAAGTTCATCAGTATCGGAATAATTTCCATTATCTACTCTTAGGCTGATCATATAAACCCCCTCAACCAATGATGAAACAGATGGTTGAGCAATATTTTGGCTTGAAAATGAAAGTGTAGATGGACCATATATTTGAGTCCATTGATATGATAAAGGAGTACCATTAGGATCATAACTTTCTGAGCCGTCCAAAGTTGTTGAGTTTTCGGGTAGCACTATAAGTTGATTTTCTCCTGAAATAGCAATGGGCTGGTCGTAATCAAGTGGTGATATGAAAGTAAATGTCATGTTGCCCAGATTTAATTCACCATTTTCAAAGAACAACCGTAGGACCTGAACTCCAGATTTAAGAGGTATATTATTTACCGTTTTGCTTTTCCATGCTCCCCAATCTCCGGAGTAGTTTACTGATATACCAGTCTTTGCAATAATCCCATCCGACTCAATATTAAATGGACCACCACCACTGGTATTTCCGCATGCATATCTGAAATCCATCGAATAGTAACCTGCATCCTGAACATCAATAGTATATTCAAGCCATTCACCTGATGCAATCCAACCAACCACTTTGCCTTCTGAAAAGTCAGAGGAAGCATCTACATATTCATTAACCCTAAAATTACCTTCATTGTTGGCAGAAACATCGCTATAGCAAATTCCCTGACCAATTCCTCCTTCAAATTTATCATAATGTCCTGCCTCAAGTGAACCAGGCAATATACTTGGATCACCCAAAAATGGAATTTGTTCACCCACAGTTACTGAAACCAAATTACTAATACTAAAGTTTTCGCCCTCATAAATCCTGGTATAGAAACTATGTACTCCAACCTGTAAATTTTCTGCAGTTAGTACATATGGCATTTGACTGATTTCACCAATAAGGTTATCACCATCAAAGAATTCTACCTTAGTAGCATCACCTCCTGTAACCTCAACTGTTAATTCAACACTACCTCCGGGATATGCCCTATCGAAATTTGAAGATAAACTTCCCAATAATGAAATATCTTTACTTGTTGCCATACTTCTTGAAGGGACTTCGAGTGTATAGCCATCAGAGAAATTAATAGTTACGGGTTCGTTTTTATAGTTATGAGCTGTATAAATTATTTCACCATTATGGTTAAATGAAGCTGCCAGCGGACTATTTGACGTAATAGAGGTATTAACATTTCCTAGCACATTCATTGAATGCAACCAATGATAGGTTTGAGCATCTGAGACGCCAAACTTTAAAGATCTATTAGGATAGGAATCATATAAATCGATTGCTTTTTGTGGATCAATGAATGATAGATATTGCCACATTATATCGTGCCAAAGATTATCATTTGCTTCATTTTGCAGTATGCCTGTATTTTGTTCAATTTCATTCCACAACTGGTTAACATAAACAGTATTGTGTCCAAGATATAGAGATCCTCCATGGATTGGGTACATCTCAATACCATAAGAGGCGGCAATGTCATTGGTCCAAAAGGTACCATTATCGTAACTATTTCCCCATATACGTGAAACAAGGCTATATTGCTGTGTAGGTCCAAATATTCTATTATACATATCAAACCAGTATTCCTCAACAGCAGATTGTTCGGTTGTATAAAGATAAATTCCCAGGTCCCTTATTTCATCATTACCAGTAACAGCACCCCAGTGAATTAATGATGAATTAAACTGCATACTTTCGGAAGTAGATTCCTGATCGTTACCTTGAGGAAAAGTGGCAAAACCATTTGCCCAGCAATGTCCGGCATATGGACTGAAATTCCTTAAAAATGGAAACATAGTATCCTCGCGATTATTGCAAGCAGCGTCACGGATTAATAAATCGATCATACCTCCCCACTGACTCGACCAGCCGGGTTCAAATTGTTCCACAAACGATGCTGCATGAATAAAGTAACCCCAATGAAAATGATGATCATTTAAATTCCCATCTTGGCCGTGACCTGCTGGATAACCAATCATTGAGGACCATGTATCATTATAGTAGAAAATAAAAGCAACTTCGCTACTGTTTGCTTCTAACCAGTCCTCAAGCCTATCTTTAATTGTTGTAAGAATTTTATCAAGTGCCGCGGTATTTCCTGTAAGATCAGCAATACGTGCAGTTTGAATTAAACGATTCATCATCTGCCCTTCATTGTATGAGTCGGTCCATGTACTCAAACCATCATTTTCCAGTAATTGTATTTTATCATTCATTTCCTGAGGGCTAAAACCGTCGCTATAGTTATCAAGATAAGGAAGGGTTGGCAGAATACCGTAAAAAGTATTTTCCACAGCAAATGAATTGCCATCAAGGGTTTTTAACTCACCACGCACTGTTGAGTATGAGTACTGATTAGGCGTAGGTGAATCATCGCTTAAATTTGCCCACTGATGAGGAAGCAATCCAATCAGCATATTACTTTCTGTACCTTCTTTAATTTCAGTTTCAACATTAAACTCAGTTCTCACAATGGATGTTAGTTCATCATAGTTCCATGATGATGTTGTGTTCTTGGGGAAAACATAGGCGTATTTCTTATACTCATTTGCCACGGCCGTAATATTAGATGCATCCAAAGGTATAAATGCCAATGACCAATAATTTTTTCCATTAAGGTTGGATGTATAGGTGTTAGAACTTTTTGTCCAGGTGCTTCCAACCGGTCCATAAACAACAAAATCAGCACCATTCCTAATATCTGTAATTATTAACATTTCATTTGAAATGGTAACCGAACCTGATTCAACGGTAACCTTTGCCTCATCGGAAGGACTTTTTGTAAAATATAAAAAAGGCATGCCTATACCTGTTGTAGCCTGAAAACTATGGGAAGCATTCGTCCAATCCATTGTAACGGTCCAGTCTGAAAAATCCGACACTTTTGCCGAACTGGCTGACAAACCTGTAACGCCAATTGTTACTGGTTCAATGTCATCAATAACTCCCCAGGGGATATATGTAGCTACAAGTCCGCTGTTTTTTGTTTTAAGAGTGAACGGATAATTAAATAAATTATCAGCATGGTTGTTTTTAATCTTTGCTGACCACCAGTCGTTTGTTGGTGCAGGTTTAGTAGCCGCAACTCCGGTTGTAAAAGGAGTTCCTGAAGGATAAGTATTTCTACCTGCAGCATCAACTCCTGGAAAAACAGTAGTATAACTACCATCACCAACCCCTACAATCTGTGATAGTAATTGATGGTTAGGGATAATAAGTAGTAAAATAATTATGCTGATTATTCCTAGGTGTGGAATAGTTATGTGTTTCATTTACAATTGATTTGAGGGTAAAGAAAGAAATTAAAGGTGGCAAATATCCTTAGCAATTGTCTAAATAACAAGAATATTACCTCATATTAAGTACATCAGGAGCTAAAATAATTACATCAATATTACATCAGTAAATAATTCTACTATGAAGACCGAAGAATAAACCTTTTTAGGCCATTGCCAAATTATTTTATTACTAATTTCTGAGACATGGTTTTATTAGCTGATTTAATTTCAACAAAATAAACTCCCTTGGCTTCTTCCGAAAGATTTACTTCGTAGGATGCTGCTGTCTGACTATCTGAGTAATTTTTATTCCATACCACCTGCCCATGTATATTACGGATGATAATGTCATATTTACCAGTGATATTAGTTGCAGAAATATTAAATAAGCCATCAGATGGATTTGGTATCACTTCAAAAGTTTCATTATTTAGGTTTTGTTCTGATACACCAACATTATTAGCTATCAACACATTGTCAATATAAAGATTGTTACCATAATGACAATATGATTCAAACATTATTTTAACGTTGGGCACACCTTGCCATGCTGTTAAATCCAGAAGAACACATTGCGCTCCATAACCCTCGCCGCACCAATCCTCACTGTTCTGAGGTTCAAATTCATTTTCATTGGTTGGGCTTGTGGCAAAAATACCAGAGCCATCTGGCCCGTTTGCATATATCCTTGACCATGTGATACCGCAGTCATTACTAATTTTCACAATAAGAGAATCTTTTTGATAGTAGCGTTGAGCATATGCATACTCAAATCGTAAATGTAAGTTGCTCATACCTGTAAAGTTCAAGGAAGGACTTATCATCCTGTCTCTTTCACCAAATTTGGGATAATTAATCATGTTCATGTATGGAGCTTTATTCCCAGGATTATTACCCAAAACCTCCTTCATTTCCCATCCAATCTGCTCATCAGGGTTCTCAACTGTCCATCCTCTATCTGTTAATGACGTTGCTTCAAAATCTTCAATAAATGGTAGTTGCTTGCCACCTGCTTGTATGTAATCTACCTTCGTTAGTGAATTACTCCCTATTGAATTAGATGTTGTTAATTCAACGGTATATAACCCTGGTTCAAATGATACCTTAGGGTTTTGTGAATTTGCATTTGTGCCATCTAGATAGGTTACAGTGGAAGGACTAAAGTTCCATTCCCATGTACTTGGACAATATAGTGATAGATCATATAGTTGTAACTCATTATCACTGCAGGCAATTGAATCCTCTGTCATAAAATCAGGTTCTGGTAATAGGGTTGCACTAACGGTGATATAGTCTTCAATCAAAAGAGTATCAGAGCCAAGACTGTTTGTAACAATCAATTGAACATCCCACGATCCTGGTGTATTATAACTAATATCAATCGGGTTTTTATCAGTTGATGTGGATGGATTAGCACCTTCAAATATCCATTCATATGTTTGTGGAGGTCCCTGCGAGAGACTATTAAAGTTAATGCTACAATCTATAGGTATCAGTGTTTGGTCAGCCTCAAATAAGGCTTGTGGATCATAGATAATAAGTGTGTTCTCCCATAACCCCCTACCATAGGTAGCAGCTCTTATAAGCTGTGCATCAATATTTATTTCCAGCTCGTTTACAATTACGTTTGGTAAGTTATCCATAAAAGAATTCCATTCTGTCAAATTACCATCGGTGTAATAAACTCCAACATCCATTCCCACGTACAGAGGATTAATATCGCCAATTCCAAAGGCTACGCAATTCGCAGGTATATTTGGAAGGTTAGATGAGTAGTTAATCCAATTGGATCCACCATCTTCGCTTGTGTAAACCTTTTCACCATTTGTGAACCCCGATAGACTAACTGCAATTGTTAGTGGGTCTTCAGGATGTACAGCTATGTATGATATACTTAAGTTTGGTAATCCATTTGATATACTCGACCAGCTTGCACCACCATTGGAAGTACGGTAAATATTGTCATCTCTTGACGCATAAAGGTAATCACCATTAGACTCTGCTATCGCTAGGTTATTTAAATTACCCATACCAAAGTTTGAAATAGTTGTCCAGCTCATCATACCATTTGTAGTTTTCTTTACTTCTGATGAACCAACAAAAAGTGTTTGAGGGTCTTCAGGGTGCATAACAAAAGGTGTAACCCAATTGCCCCCTCCTGGTTGAGTTATGTTTGCTCCTCCATTATTTCCACCAGACGTGGATTTATAAAAAACTCCATTTTGGGAGGTGCCGTAAACAATATTGCTATTGGTATAGTCTGGTATACATTCCATACCATCAGCTCCAAGCCATTCATGCCAATGATTAGTCGTGTATACGCTTGTTCCATTGTCCTGTGAGCCACCAAGTATTTTATAAGGATCATTTTTTGATGTGCCTATTTTGTAAAACTGTCTTATGGTGAGGCCTTCTGAAAGGTTAATCCAGTTATTACCTCCATCTGTTGACTTAGATATTAGGCCATCACTACCAACATAAAGAGTACCATTATAGAACACCATCTCATGTATATCGCAATGTGTGTATCCAATTGGATTGTTCCATGTCCAGTTCGTTGTTTTTGTCCAGGATGTTCCTCCTGTTGTTGATCTCCATGTATTTATTTCACCCAAATGAACCTCATTAGCATCCATATCTGAAACACAAAATGCTAGATCATACCAGGCTTGACTTCCCTGATTTGGTTGAGAAGACATTTTTGTAAATGAGTCGCCGCTATCTTCTGAACGATAAATACCATTGTTAGATGAGAAGTAATATACGTAGTAAGGGTTATCATCAGTAACGGCAATTTGTGCTCTACCAGAAGTAGGCACACCTGTTGTCTCAACAAAGGTATCACCACCGTCTGTTGATTTGTAAAACTTTCGTGGCGCAATTGCATAAACAACATTAGGGTTACCTGGTTTGAACTCCAAGTCATCTATGTCGCCTGATAATACTTTAAACCATGAGACACCTGCGTCTGTTGTCCTATAGAGACCACTAGTTGTTGCAGCATATAGTATATCGGTGTTGTTGCTGTTTATTATCAGTTTTGCTATAGTCCTATTTTGGTTAATTGTCCAGTCGAGTCCCGTTGTGTTCCAACTATTTCCGCCATCTAGTGACTTTAGCACACCAATGCTATAGTTATCACCAGAATCTTTGTCACCCGTTCCAATGTATAGGACGTCTGTATTGTTAGGGTTTATGGCAATCGCCGACACTCCTAAAACTGGCTGATTATCTGTAAGTGGAGTCCAGTTTGCTCCCTCATCCAAAGTTTTCCATAATCCACCAGACGGTGAACCTATATAGATGATATTGGAATCATTTGGATCTACAGCAATAACATTAATTCTTCCAAGCCCAGGATTCCAATGGCCAGTAACATTGGCAGATGTGCTAGGACCCATTGGAAGCCAGCTATTTTGTAACATGCGGTTATTACCTGTATTTGAGGCATTGAATTTGGAAATTTCATTCCAAATTTGGGCATGATTAATTCTATTGCCAGTCGGGTATACTCTGGGTTCGGTAAAATATTCCCATCTCTTAAATTGTTTCCAACCACTTCCTTTTCCTTGGGAGTTGATTCTGTAGTACTCGGTTGCAATTTTTTGAACATCGTAAAAGTTTGCATCCATGTCACCCATCATATATACCCATCCAGGTGTGGGATCATCATTTTGATCTTCCTGTGAATTTTGAGAAATAGCAATGGTTGTGGTTAGTATTAAAAAATAAAAAATAAGTAGATAATGTCTTAATGAGCTCATAGTGGTATGGTTGCTTAAATTATGATTGTTCTTTGTAGAGGCAAATTTATGATTAAAGGTTGCATCCAACTTCAATATTACAAAAAATTTATTCAATAAAATTTTATAATTAGTTTTAAAATACTCGTTCAACGAAATGTATAAATACAAACACCAATTTTAAGTTTATCCATTATTATATTTGCGTCATCAATAATTTACTCGTAATTGAACAAGGAATACAAAAAATATATTCAAAGTGCTCTTTCCAGAAGGAAGGAAAATAAGAGGGTTGTTCATAGGTTAAAAAAAATGAAGCCTGCATTATTAAATAAGCTAATAAACAACATGCATGCTGAGGCCTTTGAGATTATCGACTGTTTGGAATGCGCTAATTGTTGTAGTTCAATTAGCCCTGCCGTAACCGACAATGACATTTCAAAGATTTCAAAACACCTTAGAAAAAAACCGAACAAGGTAGTTCAGGAGTATATGCTGTTGGATAATGATAAAGATTATGTTATGAATAGAACACCTTGTCCGTTTCTTATGCTCGATAATTGTTGTAGTATTTACGATTCAAGACCATTGGCATGCAAAGGGTATCCTCATACCGACCACAATAAGATGCACCAAATTTTACAGTTAACGTTGAGGAATACTGAAGTGTGTCCAGCAGTTTGCTATATTTTTGAAAGGTTGAACTCCATAAAATAGTAGCTAAAGAAAACATTCCATTTTATTTAAAGGCTGTTCCCAAAGATATTGGTTGACGATGCTTAAAATCAATATTTATAGGCAACTGCGTTCACATTCATTCCAGCACCTACAGATGCAAATATTATTATGTCGCCTTTTTTAAGGTTATGGTTACCTTCAATTGTACCTTTTCTAACCATATCAAATAATGTTGGTACGGTACTTACAGAACTATTGCCAAGTTTATTGATACTCATTGGCATTATATCCTCAGGAATATTTCGCTCCTTATATAGTCTGAATAAACGCTTTATTATTTCATAATCCATCTTTTCATTTGCTTGATGGATAAATATTTTCCTTACATCATGAATATCAATATTAGCTTTATCCATACATGCTTTCATGGCGGAAGGAACATTTGTTAGTGCAAATTCATATATTTTCCTTCCAAGCATTTTTATGTATCTAACATTTGGACCTGTTTCTGTAATATTACTTTTTCCCAGAAATAAAAAGTAGGTTTCATCAGTTGTAAAAGATGCTACATTATGACTTAATATGCCTTCTTGTAAATCACTGGCAACTTCTTCGACTATGCAGGCGCCAGATCCGTCTGCAAAAATCATTGAGTCTCTGTCGTGCATATCCAATACTCTTGATAACGTCTCGGTAGCTATTACAAGACATTTTTTTGCCATTCCCGCTTTTATATAAGCTTCTGCTTGAATAAGACCTTGAACCCATCCAGGACACCCAAACAATACATCGTAGGCAACACAACTTGGATTAGTTATTTTAAGACCATGTTTTATCCTTGAAGCAAGGCTCGGTAGAATGTCAGTTTGAATCGTATTATCTCTTACATCACCAAAATTATGAGCAACAATAATCTGGTCTATGCTTTCTGGATCAATGCCAGCGTCTTCAATGGCTCGTTTACCAGCTATAATGCCTATATCACTAGCATTTTGATCCTTACGAACATATCTTCTTTCCTCAATACCGGTAATTACTTTAAACTTTTCTACAATTTCTTCGTGTGATGCCTCAAAGGCAACACCATTGGCATCATAAAATTCATTTTTGGCAAATTCACTATTGGTAACAATTACTTCAGGGATATAGCTTCCAGTTCCAGTAATTACTATGTTATTATGGCTCATATCTCAAAGGTTATAAATAGACGTATTTTGATAGCGAAAGTAAAAATATTTAATAAGTCACGTATGGTATTGTTGTTAAATTTTCACATAAGGCTTAACTAGTGCTATGGCAACATGTATAAATACCTAAACAATCGTTTACGAAAGAATAATAATAGCATTTAAGCTTTCATAAATTGGTTCTGAATTGTTTTTTTAAATAAAATCCATATTATTTAGGTATCTTTAAAGAAATATTCAGCAACTAAAGAGTTTAGTGATAATTGATTTAAGATGCTTTTTCACTTATGCTTGCTGATTATTTCTGTCAACCTGCTACTTGATCTACTCGTTAATATTTGAGCATTTATGAGAACATTAGATCGTATACCAATATTTTTTATCGTAGGTCGGCCAAGATCTGGAACCACATTATTGCGTGCTCTTTTTGAAACAAATCCAAATGTATATATTCCACCCGAGTGTCAGTTTATAATAAACCTTTATCCAAAATACGGTAACCTTATTAAATGGGAGAGGAGGGACATTATATCGTTTATATACGATTTACAACAACAGTGGTTGTTCAAAACATGGAAAGTTGATATTGAGCAATTAAAAGAAAAACTACTTGGCGTAAGAGAGGAAATAAGTTATGGTGTAGTATGCAAATTGGTATTAATGCAATATAAATCAATATTTCCTAAGGAAGAAGTACTTTTCTTTGGAGATAAAAACCCAGGATATACAATTTACACAGAGCAATTATTAAAGATATTTCCAAATGCAAAATTTATTCATATAATAAGAGATTATCGTGATCATTTTGTCTCAATAAAAAATGTTGATTTTGATTTACCTTATATTTCTTTAATATCTTGCAAATGGCGTTTATTCATCAAAAAGTACCGAGATGTAATGGAAAAGTATCCTGATTCTCACATTGAGGTTCGTTATGAAGATTTGGTAACTTATCCTGAAAAGGAAATGAA
>Ga0257127_1000235_pt1 | contig 53789 bp, 63 predicted proteins | sample SI060_135mmetaG_FD_190152 | JGI IMG/M metagenome (GOLD analysis project Ga0257127, IMG submission 190152) | Marine microbial communities from Saanich Inlet, British Columbia, Canada - SI060_135m | ecosystem: Environmental > Aquatic > Marine > Inlet | place: Canada: British Columbia | collected... | reverse complement strand
TCAGATGTTACAGGGATTGAAATCCAAATACAACCTTCTGGTGGTTCTGATGGTGACGGAAAGCCTTCTGCTAATAAAGTATATTATGCAGGGAATGTACTATCTGATATTTCAACGCACCTACCTGATGATATACAAGACCCAAATGTAAATGTATCTTCTACTCGAAGGATACAAGTTCAGTATCGTATCAGGACTCAACAAAATCTTAATCTTTCACATCAGATTTTCGGGTTTGAAAATGGAATCCTCTACGCACAAGGGTCACAAGGTTCTTTCGTAGCAGGAAAATCGTTTAGTAGACACACTACTGACACAGGTTTATGGTATGCTGGAGATGGTTCAGAAGCCGATGCCACTGCATTAGGTACTGTTGATGGATATGTTTACGCTATCCCTCTCTGTTGTGTCTTTAGAAGAAAATCTCCAGGTGCTGGAACCGCAGGTTTTAATGCGAGTGGTTCATTCAACACAGGTGCATTACATGATCATGACGGAAACACCTTAGTGGGTAATGACTATGTGGATAATGTAGCAATTAACGAATCGGATCGACCCGATGGGTTATTTGCAGATGAAGTCGCTCAAAGTGATGTACTTGATCTTAGACGCAGAGTTTACCCTAGAGGAATAGACTTCTCGGCAGAGCTTGAATATCAATATCATACTCTACTCGATAATGAGAATCGGACATGGTTTGCTAAAGCACACTCTCTACAAACAACAGGGAATACTTCGGGAGGTGCAAGTTCTACCCCTCTAGTTTGTGATGTCTATGGTGGAGTTGCAAATGGGGAAGGTGAACATAGAAGAACCTTTGACCATATTGCTCGTAGGTGGTCAGACACACCTACAACTGAACGCATATATATCGTAGCCAAGCCCTTTACCACATTAACTCAACCCTCAACAGGTGTCACTGTAACAAGAGGAAACAATACGACTACGGGGAACTATTGGTACGCAGGAGATAAGATCACAATAAACTTAACAACGCTTGATGTCTCAAGTCACCTTCTTTGGGCGACCAATGGAAATCAGACCTTTTCTCAAGAGGCTGACAATTTTGCACCAAAACTCTTAGATATAGGGTTCTGTTGGCATAACGATGGTCATTACACTAACGCTATCGAACAACAAGTCAAGATATCAAGTGTTGATGGGTTAGGGTCTAATACAATCAATATCACCCTAGATGAAAACCCTATCACAGCTAATGGTGGTATATTGGCAGGGGCTAATTACGACCTTGTTGGGGATGATACCAATGGTGAGTCCACAGGGAGTAATAAAGAAATCTTCATCGAGTTAATCTTTGACTATGCGTCTTTTAATAGAGGGTTGAGCGGGGTTGCTATTGATGTCCCTACACCAGATCCTTCGGGTTACCCAACAGGATCGGCTGTCCTCATTGAATCCGATCCTGCATTTGCGTATGACCCTTATCCAGGTCTAGGGAATGGTAATGCACCCCCTATAAGTAATGTCATACCAAAGACAAAACAAGTGTCTCTTGAATATGTGTACGAACAACAATCTATAGAGATCGTGTCTAATACCAAGCTCAGTGCTTATCTACCTTGGAGACTTTATTATAAGTCGGGATTAGACCCTGTGATAACAGACAGTAGTGGAGGTTTGACTACCTGTACTCTTGATAATGCAACCACAAAGTATCAACACGCTGAATCAAAGATAGGCTGGGCTAACTCAGTGAATGGTTGGGCTGGAGGACAAAGGAAACTAACAGTCGAAGCTTTCCCAATAGAACCTTACCCTGCGGATACAGTCAAAGATAGTACTCTGTTAGTTTACTATAACCGATCTGCACCTATGACTGCGGGTTCAGATTTCGCTATTCCAAATCCCATAGCAGTATCAAATGGTGGGGTTGTACCCGATGAGTTGAACCTTCAACCTTTAGCCATAGGTAAAGAAGTTAGTGTCTTTCTCAAAACAAATGACCACTACCCATTCTTTAACCCCACAGATCAGTTAGGTACTCATCCAAATGCGAGTGCAGACTTTAAAGAATATGAAACTCTCAGTAATTCAGATGTTTTCCTTGATGACTTAAAGATCAACACAGGGTCAGTTGTCCTACCCTCATTCGTACCTTTTGTATCCTCTGTGAACATCACTCTTGGAGATACAGGTCCAGGCCAACCTCCAGTTAAAGATGATTATAGTCGAGTGGTATACCCCACTATGGAGGACTCAAGTTATTTCCCATCAGCTTTCGCTAAGAATATGAGTGGATACCATAGTGCTTATAAAACAGCTATCCCATGTCTTATGAAGATTGTTGATGATAACCATACGCTCTATCGTAAGGGTGAAGTCGTGTTAGTTGTCTTTGTTAAAACGAATACTTGGGGTCAAGGTGTTTCTGTAGACATGAGATCTACCCTCGCTGATAACTATGTAGTCGCTTGTGTTTATCGCACAAAAAACCAGCTTTTGCTCGGAGAATAAAATGCCAAAGAAATCCATAGAGAAAAATAGAGTCGTTATCTCATCAGGTCAAGGTACTGATGGGTCTAGTAATGACATCACCATCATTAGTGGCTTAGATGTAAGCGTTACTGCTTCAGATGTGATCTCATCAAATGATTTAGGTGGGTATCTTGGCAATAATGTGCAAATAAATCTTGATGACTTGACCTCTGATGCACGAGAGGGGCAACCCCCAAAGATTGGATATGAAGCGATCACATTTAGTAATGGTGAGACAACCACCACACATGAGGGTCGCCCCGATTGGGGACAAGCAAAAATTGTAGACACTCCACCTTGGACTGCGAAGCAACCAAGAAAAAAATGGACTGCTCAATATGATATGCCACATTATGGTGTAGGCAAGAAAACAGACAAAGCCCCTAGTGACAACCTGTTCCCTAAGTATGTTAATGATAGCGGAGCATATGACACAATCAATCTAAACTACAGAGATAATAGTGATAATAGTTACTATGGACTAGCTCTTTATAATGATACCCCCTGGCTTATGGATGCTCCTCAGTTCACACAAAGCAACTACCCACACATTGCACAATCAGTTCCAAGATCTGCCTTCCAAACTAATCTCCAAGACAATTTAAGATTCCCATTTTTATATCAAAAACCGTTCATCGCAGAAGAGAACAACAGAGATTTTTTCAATACCTCTGACTATAAGTTAGGGTTTAATGCTGGTGAAGGAACTTCATCTTTAGGTGTTAAAAACGGTCAAGCCTCAATAAGTCTCTCTTCGCCTTTTAGCACTGAACTATTTGACCCTAGAAAATCTCATGAAGCATTAGATGCCACAGATGCAAATAGCCCACCCTTTGATGTAGGGTTAATTGTTTCTGGTCTTTTATTCCCTGCCGATAGAGGTGTTCTTGCACTCATCAGATTTCCTTCTGATGATAACAATGTGGCACAGGGGTTCAACACTCCTGCTACCACTGTGGACATCATTGAAAATAGAGTTTTAGCGGCCATAAATCTCGGTGTTGGTGCAGGAGTCAACGATGGTGCTTCGGGTGGAGTCATCTTCAATAACTCTGATAACAATACCTTCCCTTCAAGAGTTACAGGACAATACGATCTGTATGAGCTACACACAGGAAACTATGTACCGAACTCTACTAGAACTGGGGCTAATGGGGATTTAACTGCTGATCCAAGCATAGGGAAAGTAAGACTGCTTACTAATACAGATGCGTTTTACCCTTCAAGTGGGTCTTCTGTTAGACCTGGTGGTATTCCCGTTCTGTTTTCTCCTTATGAGAAACATAACACAAGTATATCTGCGTCTACCATTTCATTTAACTCATTCTACTCCGAAAGTGACCCCATAAGTGATCTAAAAGCTTATGCTATAGATTCCCTCGGTGTTTACTATGACTGCACAATCGACACCCCAGGGAGTGAAATAGTGGTTGATGATCCAACAGGAATCACAGACCCTACAACATTTTATGCTCATGTCTTAAAGCAAAATCGTAGCTTCTTATCTTACAGACTCCCTGCCTTAAAAGATTACTCGTCAGAAGGAATCACTACTCCATTTGCTGAACGAGATCGCTTCTTCGTTAAAAACACACCTAATGAAGATGAGTTTAAAGCAGATTACAAATCTATCTTTGACACAGCAGGTGGATACATCACATTCGGTGAAGAAGATAACTATTCATATCAAGTTGCACGATACAGGCAAGTGGTAAGGTTAGTTCAAGATTATATTAAAACTCTAGCTCAAGGGGAATCCACCACAGACGATGAACCCGAATATAACTTTGGATCATTTGCTCTGATACACTTTAAAACTGAAAAAGCATTTGAATCTCTTGTTCGTGATGGTATCGCACCTAGTGATGATGAAGTGTACAGTAGAAACCTACTCGATTATTCCAACCTCAATAATAACTTAGGGTCTTCCTTAAGCACTGTTGGTGGTGATGGGTTAGAAGATGGAGTGGACTCTTTCACACCAAGTCCTTCAATGTCTATCTTTAGACCTAATGTTAACTTTGAAAAAAGACTTGATGGATACCCTCAAGACTTAGTGATCAAAACAAAAGCACAGGCATGGGGTTTGTACCCCATTGACCAAGCGAATGACCTAAGAGTACAAGATACTTACTTCATGTGGACATCGGGTGTTATTTATGTCAATCCAACCACTTGGAGAGCCTATAAAGGACACCCTAGTGATAAAGGTGGTGCGTCTGCTACTTACTCTACTGACACACAACACTCAAGACTACAGACTATCATTGAAATCACGCAGAAGTCTGTACAAGGAGATGACCACATTTCGGAGTTTGATCAAGTTAAACCAACAAGCTCTAAACCATTCCACACAGTTAGACCCACAGCTCAAATACTAACAAGTGAGCTATCCGCTTCGGATAACCTTTTTGCGGGTAAATATGAAAGGTTATCTAATAACGCTCTAACTGAATATGAGACAATACCAAAACATCAACAAGTTTGGGTTACAACTAGTGGTCTCGGTGGAAACCTTGCAGGTAACATCACAGTCATACCTAAAGGTGATGCAGGTGAGGCTCTCGATGATCTTTCTTTATACAACCCTAAAGATGGTCTTTGTTCTTTCACAACCGTTGGATTAAGACCTTCGGTGATGATTAATAAACCTCACAGGCAGTTTAATAACTTAGGTGTTGAGTACATTAAAGATAACATCAACGATAACAGCAGTTCCTACATCAAGAAACTTCTCTATCACTCTGCAAGAAAGATCTCATTACTAGAACTATATGGTGAGAAGTTAAGCCCTAATGGAAAACTCATAAAAGATGAGTCCTCCATCTCAAGCATTAACAATATTTATACAGGGATTGACCTTACTAAAAATCGTGTCGGTGAAGACTATCGCTCAAATAATAACTTTGCCTATGGTTATATTTGGGCTGATTGGGAAAATACTAATGTAGGGACTCAAACTTATACCCCAAGGTCATCTGGACAAGCGTTCTCTATTTATAGGTATGATGTAGAAGGGTATAAAGTTTATCAAGAACTTGAGCTACTACCCATAGGTGGTGATGTTGTAAATGGTTACGCTTTAGAGTTATGCACAGGTTGGGATTGGGTAAAGAACAGTGATGATTCTGCCGCAGGTGTTGGGTTAACTTTTAAGTATTCTCAATATGTACCTGTTTATCGCCCTGTAGAAGCAAACCACACAAGAACAACACTTGAGGATCATGCCGATGCAAAGTTCCTCGTAATCAAAGGTGTTGACTACTATGTGGAAATGCACCCTTCAATCCCTTATGATTGGAATACAAACACGAACCCCGCAGGCGGTCAAGACCCGACAAACTTCATAAACTACACAGAGCCTAAAAGTTCTATTGGAGATTTAGGTGGGAACGCTACTTCTGATTTGAGTCTGATCTTTAGCCCAAGTCTGACAGATAAAATCACAGACGCTACTGCATTAACTTCTTTGTACGACTTTATGGGTACTACAACAAATAATCATGGTGAATATGTAGGGCATGGGGTATCTCCCATTGAAGCGGGTTCGGCTCACGCTACTGTAAACCCTAAAGTTGGGAACACATATCACTTAGCGAAACTATCTCTTAGTTCACTCGCAGTATTCTCCATTACAACAAACCCTCTCCACCCTCACCCTACGACAAGCGTAAGGGTGGACACTGGTGGGTTTGCCACAGGTACTAGAGAGTTTGGTGATGTTATTGTTGAAGCGATACCTACAGGTCGTAGACAACTTCCAGAGTATGGAAACTATACGATGGATATTAGAGGGTATATCACCGTTAGTGGTATGGGAAATGATAGTATATATGCTTCGGATCAACTACAAGCAGTCTCTACTAACTCAAGACTCCCACTTGTTTCTCTTTTCACACCTAGAAAAGACACCCAAGAACGCTTCTTAGACGAGTCTTACCGCATAGAACATAGCCTTGCTCACCTTTTCAAAGATAAGGGAGCAGTCCCTGATTTTAACTATCAATTTGGCAATCATCAAGACACCACTGTAATTCCTCCAAACAATGGGAATACCGAGTTAAGAGATAACTTAATCGGTCCAGGCATCCCTAACTTCGGATCGGGTTATAACGGAGGCTATATTTCATTCCCTGTGAGAGATGAGTCAAATGTTTCTCCAGAAGGTTGGTTAGCTAACGCAACTGACTTAAGGTTATATAGCTTTCATGGGTACGCAGGATACTTACGAAACAGTTTACACATGAGAAGGATACAAATCACAAGCCCTCTCGCTTTCCAAGACTGGTTAGAAGCACAAGTAAGTGGATTCCCTAACATGACAAGAAATCACTTGTCGGGAGCTAAATATGGAACGCCTCCAAGAGGTGTTTTGATTTACCCTTATCAAGACTTTGATGGAAATACGATAAGTGCTTTTGGATATGACCTCAGTAATAGTGGTCAAGCCACAGTCAATCCTCTTGTTGATTCGGAGTCGGGATTCTATCTACCTAACTCTAATGCAAGTCTTTCGGCTGTTGAAGATGTAGCTAACAACATCGCAGGGAACTATGGCAATAGTGGAACTTGGCTTGATGACGATGCAGGAGGTGTGGGAGTTTCTACTGACCCTATCCTAAGACACGCACAACCCACCTATTCTGGAGGTGGTTTTGTGGCATCTAATGTTTCTCCCGATGTGGGCTACTTGAGAGCCTTCGATCTAAACTTTGGAAAGAGTGTGGAGCGTTCTCTTCATCTTCCTTATTGGGATACAGATTGGACAGAAACAACTACAAGTGGAGAAGAAAAAGATCGACTCTCCACAAGTGCTACACCTAAAGGTTTGATAGAATCAAAGGAATGGGAGAGAGTTAAGGGTGATGAATTTGCACCCATTAAGTTAAGGCTAGTAGGTGTTGATTGGGATATGATCTCTTATGTCGATCCTCAGTTCCCAAATGCTAGAAGAGATGGCACAGTTTATACGATTGACAATAAACAACACCTCATGCGTAAGAGGGTCATGAGAGTCTTTGTAAAAGTACCAGGTCTAACCACATGGCTTGATGTTGGTGTAATGAACGGAGAAGTCGGTGAGTCTTATGTGCAGTATGCAGGAAGTCCATTCGGCACATTCGGTGTGATGAGTGAAGGGGGTGCAACCTCTGACAAAACACACCCAAGTCTTGATGGTGCAGGGTGTTGTGTTTCATACAAAGAAACATTCCTTGTTGAAGAAGGATTAGTCGCTCTTGACCTTGAACTTGATGTTGGTTTTGTACCTGCTTTTATGAGCGTAGGTGATGATACAGTATCTACTGACACCATAGCTTCTTCGGATAACTTCTTAGGGCAAGAAAAAGTTATTTATGTGAATAACTCTGACAAATTCTTTAGTGCGAGTAAATCTGATGACCTCGCTTATGGTAAAGGTGGCACAGAAGCACCTATCCTTGTCAAAGTTATCTTAGGTAATCCCGATTTCCCTAAGTATGAAGTCCACCCTGAAAATGCATTTGCTCTTGTAAATCGAGATGACTTATTGGATGAAACCACTTTAATCGCTAATGTGTATGGTAGTGGCACTAACGCTATCTTTGATATATGGCCTTCACCTAATAAGTCTTATCGAGGTCATTCATTCCCACCCGATGATCGTGCTCCAACATGGTCGAGAAGAGGGCTGATGGGTATTGAAGTTCTTAGACCAGATGGATCAAACTTTGATCATGACCTTGTAGTTGACAGACCTGACTTTGCAGATTTGTCCTTGTTTGGATCGCTAAAAGCAACCAAATCAGGAACTAGTGAAGATGATAGATCACATTATATGGTTTATCGACAAGATAGTGTTTCGGCATCAGGGTATTTAAGAGGGGATACTGCATTAGAAGGTACGATAAAAACAAACAAACAAACATATACCTTTGATGATGACCTATTAGATGAGGGAGTCGATTATGAGGAGAAGTACTCTTTATCTAAAAAAGGGGAAGGGTGATTTAGATGCCAGCTATATTTGAAAGAATAACTAATAACCTCGTTGAAGTTATCCCGAAGTATTCGGACTCTATGCCTATGTCAGGGAAATATGTAATAGACTTCCCAGACCACTTTGACTTGAAACTCACTACAGCCACACTTAGTCGGGCAGATGTGATCACTAAAGTTGACGAGCTAATGAAAGAGAAGTTCGTTTCATTCGATTATTTCAGCACAAACAACTTTATAGTGGATACAGAGTTCACGAACGCTTTTGAGGTTACCCCTAATTTGTCTGTCTCTTTTGTTGACAATCAGTTTTTACCTGTACACCCTTCAAGCAACCCAGAATATACCTTCAAAAACTCCTTTAAAAGCGGGACACAACCTAACACGATTCAAGTAATGGGTAGATTCCCTCAACAAAACCATATCGAAGGTGCTCCTATCACATCAAACAAGGCACTTTCTGGAAACAGATGTATCATCACAAAAGATATTGATATCTCTGGGAATACAAATGACCAACTGGGCAGAAACGATTTCTTCGTGTACTTTCGCAGTGTCTTAAAATCTTACACTAAAGACTCATCTCTTTCTGATGTGGATCGTGGGGTTGTTTCTCCAGAGACTTCTAATCAAGAAGGATTCATGAGTTACACTGAGACTCAATACGATTCCACAAATCGTCTTAGATGTTTTATATCTAGTGATGGGAGTAACTACTCGGAAATAGAAAACCTTAAGGTTTTTTCATTCTCACAAAAGGTAGACACTATCAAACTCGCATTTGTGAACTACACAGACGCAGACCTCACATTACTCTCATACACATTGATGTACTGAAACCATAAAGGATTATAGTCATGGCTGATGATTTTAAGACCACAGTTAGCAGAACGCTAGATACGACCAATCGCCAATACACAAATGTAGTATGGCAAGCAGGTAAACCCCCTCTCGATAGTGAGCTTAACCTAGTAGGTCAACTCGCCACAGATAATCTCTCAAAGACTATTTCGGCAACTGCTCATAGTGGTATCCTGATGAACCCTAGAACTGCTGACAGAGACTTTGAGTTTAATTCCCTATGGTCAAACTTCTTAAAATCCAAGCCCCTAAAGGCTTTGGTCAATGGATTGGTTTTAAACATTGAAGAGACTACCATTAACCTCTCTCCACCACCCACACAAGACAATAGAGTAGACTTTGTTTTCCTTGAGGTGTGGAAGACCATTATCTCTGCCGACAATGCAATAGCTGATGCAGACCTTCTTAAGATCAAACCTACTACAACAACCGTTTATTCCAACGGTAATGTAAGTGGTGCAGGACTAGAAGATGAGATGGTAGACACCAATGTGGGATTTGAAACAACAAAGCGTGTACAAGTTCAGTATCGCTTTAGAGTAGTTGATAACATTGACATCTATTCTCACCTAGAGGGTATGTCTAGCAACCTCGTTAAAGCTAAAGGCCCACTAGACGCTGTTAGCACTGTGAGTTTCAATAACCAACACGCAAATGGAGATGCTGGTCTTTGGGTCGCTCACATGACAAGTGATGGATGTCCTCTTGGTCAACCTTGTGACCCTCTTGTGCCAAACACAGCACTGAGCGATTTCTTAGCGGAGAACATCGTTTATGGTATCCCTATCTGTGCAATCACTCGAAGAAATGACCACGCTTATGTTGCGTCTGTAAACGCTGGCAATGCAAACCAAAATGGAGCGATGGATCGTAAGCCTTCATCTACCATGAGTACAGACGCAATTACTCTCCTACAAGCAACACTTGCCTCTGCCTTAAACGCCCCCACTCCTTTAAATCCCGCTTTAGGTGCTGTCGCTCTTGTGGATGGTGTTGGTTCGGGTCTTGATGATGCTGACCTTTATGGTTCTGAAAGATACTTGGTGCTTGGTGAAGGTCTTAACAGAGAAATCATTAGAGTAAGTGGATTTGCAAACCCAAATCTTACGATTGTGGCTAGAGGTGAAGGTGGAACACAAGCTAAGTACCACTCAGCAGGAACAAATGTTGTTCTCTTTAACAACCGACCTGATGGTAAATATGCTGATCAGATCCATGCCGAAGATCTATTCGATATGCGTCATGCTACCACTATCGGTGAGTGGGATTATCAGTCTCTACTTGAAAGCTCTCTCTCTGATCTCCTCTTCGGAAACTTAAAAACTGCTTACAAACAGAACCAACAAAATAACACCTCAGCAGGAACGACCATAGAAGAAGTTTCGATGATCGACAACCAAACCCCATCACAAACATACAGCATGGACTGGCCTAATGGGTTCAGAGACACATGGTCTGATGCTTCTGTACCTCAAATGGGATTGACTATGTATCTTAACTTGCCAGGTGCAAGAAACGCAAACGGTACAACACAAGTAAACCTCAATGTAACTAACGCTACCAAATGGAATGTAGGACCTGACTTGGCCCCTAGTGCGTTCATTTATGATGGTCTTGTCATGAAATCTGGATCGTGGATCAAGTTAAACCTTAATGCCAACCAATCAAACTTAGCCTATGGTGTCAATCAAAGTGTAGGACAAGACAGAGGTGTTCGCTTCATCGCACCTAAAGAAATAAGAGACACAACCACAAAGCGACCCCCTTTCACTATTGAAGAACTTGGTGAAACTCATGGGGCTTTACACCATCCTACTCTCGCATCCAACTTTGAAAAGCCTTTCATTGTTCTTGGTAAGTCAAAGTTCGGACCCTCTTCATTCACCACATCAACTGCTGACCATGTGACAGATCAAAACTATCGTTATTTGTATCGACCTAATGCGATTCATCAGTCAAATGTTGTTGCGGATCAGCAGATAGGAGCTGACACAGCTAAAGAGCAGTTAGTCGCTGTCAGATTGGGTGGGAGTAATGTTGATGTACCCGTTGCGATCAATGACCTCGAACATCTAGTTACTAACAATGGGTACGATACAAGTGGGGATCACTCTAGTTTATACGCTGTCATCTATGGAGATCCTGCCAACCAACAAAACAACGGTGTATTCAAAGTAATAGACATCTTAAACAACGATACTATTTACAGTGATGCCCTTTATTTCAAAGACAACACCACCACAGCCCCTAATGACAACACAGACCTGTGGATGCCAACAAGCAAAATTGGGTGGATTATACTCAAACCTATTGACAACATTGATAGGACATTGGCGGGGCTTACCGATAATCTTTCACTAAATATAGAATTGAGAACACAAGAGATAACTGACCTCGATGACGAGATTATGGTCGCCATTACAGAATCTCAAGACCACCTTTACCAAGGGGTAGGGGGCCAGATCTTGACATTAGGGAAACTCTCTATCACAAGTGAGTTCCAACTTGGTGTCTCTGTCTTATACCCCTCAACCACTGGAGGTATTGCCAATGTTGCAGAGGACATTCATAAGATCGGTTTAGTACCAGATGTCTCCACAGGCGAGTTCCTTAACAACTCGAAGTCTGTTTTACATGGTGCGAATTTCTCAAACTTACCTCTTGTAGAAAACGAGATCGACCTACCTACAAAAAACCATGTCTCTTTATGGAATAGACTACCCTCCTCAAACTTACCTATTGGGGTCGCACTACCTACTCAAATGGGAGGTCGAATCATCAATGAAGAATCGGACAGAGAATCTGAAGCATTTACGGATGAAAACAGCAAGACTGTTGTCCTACGACCTTTCCAAAACAAAACTGTAATTATCAACAAAGCCACAACTGCCAATCTAGGTCTAAACGGAGTCACCGTCCCTCTTGTACCTACCGATTGGGAGAATGGGGTAAAGGTTGATGACGCTAATAGTGACCCCATGTTCTTGGCAGGAAAAAACTCTGCGTTCATTTTACCAGAAGTTATTATGCCACGCTTCGGAAGACAAGACATTCCTTTACACACCTATACGGGAGGTGATGATCAGTTTAGAAATGGACTCAATCACATCTTCATAGACAAGACAACTTCTTCATCTGATGATGTCTATAAAATCGTGGGTGGTCTTGATAACGGAGGTAATCCAGGTGTTAATAATGTCTTGTACCTTACAGGCGATGAACCCAATACAACATGGGGCGAAAGAACAACCATAGCGAGTCAAAATGGAATCAAGGGTGTCGGTGCAAGGAAAACTACCTTAACTGTCCCCACAAGCGATTTTGGGTCTACTCTTAATGGTATTGAGCTTCCACCATACTTTGGAATTGTTCGTGTATATGGAGTATACGAACAAGGTCTTTTTGCGACTAACCTCTCTGCTGACCAACTCGGAGGTCATGCAAATGATCGTGTGACCGTTGCAGGTAATGTGTCAAGTGATGCCTGCCCTAATCTACTCAGAACCGACACCTCTGCGTTCACTATGTATATCAGACAAAATGGAGGTCAAGAATGGGTTAATGGGTTAAACGGACAATCAAACACCGACTACAAAAACGCACACACTTATATGCTCACCGAACACGCTATCGACATCACCCGACTGAAAGGTAAAAAAGACCAGAACAACCTAGATATTTGGTCAGAAGCATCTACATTTAATAGCTTCAACTATGTGGTTGAAGCTGTCGTGTTCATGTTTGCTGATGGTTTTATCTCACACAACCGTTATGTACTACCTAGAAACTACGATGGGTCGGGGGCATTACTTGATGGAACCACCACACAAAAAACTACTGTTTCATGTGTCATTCCTTTTGCCCCTCCTCTTGGTTCACATATCACAGTCGCTTATAAGCGTACTCCATACCAAGGCGACCCTTTAGGTACTCTTGGCAACGGCAACTCGGATCAAACTGTACCTCAAGGACGAAAGAGCCTCAATGATCTTAATCTAGGAACTAAGGTACAGCCAGTAGATCTCTCAAACACCAATAAGCGTAATGTTGAAGTTCTTGCAAGTATGGACTTCTACACGACACTCGGAACGGGTAAGATTGGTGGTGTGGTTTACCCGACAACAATCACTGATGTCGGTCATACTTCATTCCCAATCAATCGAGACCCCACTGCGTTATTGGCTGATGGTCTTACCCACATCCCTTTAAAGACAGCTACCTTTAAAGGTGAGTCTGATCTAAAAGGGGGTTGGGCGAGTCTATTCCTATTTGAGAAGGCAAAAGATGTCGTTAATGGGAAAGTCACCTTAGCTCTCTATAAGAATGACACATCGGTTAGTACCTTTGCGATTGTTACTAACACGATCCAAGAACAAGTTACATTGGCGATGTTATGGCTACAGGGATTAGGTTATAACTGCTTCCAAACTCGTGGAGAAATCAGACAAAGTGGTACGGATAACTCGAACTATTTTGGAATCCTTATCCAAGCACCTAACCCTTCAGACATCTTTGAGTTAGAAGTTCAATGGAAGGATCTTAAAAACGGACAAGACATTCAAGTCTTTGGAGAACTAAGAGAATCACCTTTAAGTTTTCAAATGTGGACTGTAACAGCTCCATCTCTTGAAAACTTTGAGTCCGTACTCAACTCTCGCACCATGAGTCGTGTTCATTTCTCTAAGGTTAGCACACCAAGAATAAACGCAGGCGATGGAAACACACCAATCTCACTAACAGGAATGACCTCAAGATTACCTATTGGTTCTCTTGTTAGAGATTCGGACTTTGTGTGTGAAGACATCCTAAGTAATAGGTCGAGCTACTTATCCACATCTGCGGGTTCGTTCTCCACTATTTCTAACCCTGTCCCTGTAAGCCCCGATGGTATCCCTTACACAGCTACATTAGGAGTGAGTGGAGATACCTTACAGATGAATGATGGGAAGATATACAATGGAATAACACCTGCAACACAAACTAAATATACTATCTCACGAGGTGGTGGTTCTGTCTTTAGTGCAGGTGGGAATGTAAAGGGTGGGCCTTTAAGTTTCCTTGCTACATCATTTAATGAGTCTTCACATCCTGTTTTAAAAGGGAGTGCCTTAGTTGGGAGAGCGATGCTCGTATCTAACAGTTATGAGGAGGATGACGCATCAAACCCTACAAGTTATGGAAGCGAACTGCAACTTGTAGTAGTAACCCATGCTGTGGATGGAGGTACTCCCTCTATTACTCTAGGTGGAGACATCTCACCCTCTGGATATGGTGAGGGGTTAGCGGCGGCTGATCGGTTTAGAGTCAAAGGTAAACCTTTAGTCAAAGTTTATAGCCAGCCCTCCAACTTAAATGTCACCCCTGCACCATATAACTCTAGCAACTAAAGAACATGGCTAAGGACAAGCGTATACCAGGGCATTGCACTTGTTGTGGACATAAACTCCCCGAAAGTACAAAAGGATGGGGGTTGAACTGGCATGACGGTGCTGGTATGTGTGCTAAATGTCTTTATACTATTCGGAAGTCGATTGGATACTTTGATCGTCTTGAGAAGAAGAAGACTCGTCAAGATCAGTAGGAGTACCCTCTTCAGTCGCTTCTGAGTCTGCGAGTTTTTGTAAAGTCTGAGCGTTCTCTGCGATAACCTTAAGGTATGACTTAATCATCTTCTCCCTACGCTTTAAATCTTCAATACGCTGATTTGCCTTACGAGTCTTACGCCTCGATTTGATTTCTGCCTTCTTGTTCTTCTTTGGTTTCCCCATGATCTTTCATCTCCTTTAAGGTAGTGCGTAGATCATCTATACCATTTGTAAAAGTTAAATGTACCTATACATATATATATAAGATTAACCTTCGCACTTAGGAGTTAAATATGTTCAAGAACGCAAAACCATTTTTCTTTGAGAACTCAAAAGTACCAGTTTGGCTCTCAAAGTTAGCACCTATCGAGATCTCTGCTATAACACTTGGACCTCTAGTTTTCTCAAGGGGTGTTATCTCAGAGAAAACAAAACGACACGAAACAATCCACTATCAGCAGTATATTGAGTTGCTGTTCGTGGGTTTCCTTGCCATCTATGTGTTTGATTTCTTATATGCCGCCATCATCAAGCGTAAAGGATTTACAAGAGACTCATATCTCGCCATTCGATTTGAACAAGAAGCATGGCAGTGTGATGATTACGAAGATTACTTAGAGAATCGCCAAAGATTTGCTTGGAGAGGATACCCTTTAGGGGGAGAGAGTGTTTAAATACTATATGGGTTGGAAGCACCTAGAGCAAAACTCAAATGGAGGAGTAGGGGTTTTCATTCTTGGGTTTTTGCTGGCCTGTTGTATCGTTTACTTCTCTATCAAAAGCACTCGCTAATGTTCACCTGCTCGACTCCCAAACTTTCCTTATGTTTTTCGGGAGTTCAAACCAGTGCATTGCACCCAACATATTGGAGGGGAAATCTTCTTCATACAGGATAGTTTTAAACCCATTTACTTCGCCCATGACACGAACTTCATATGCTTGTTCGTGGACAAAAGCAAAGGTCTCTCCAGGGTTTGGGGTTATGTAAGGACACCTATCCCAACCGCAAGCATTTGTTGGGCATTGAATAGCGACCACGATCTCCCTAGAGTCCATGTGTGTAAATAAGATAGGGCTATCCCATCTAGTCTTCCCACAGTTGAACCCCATCTCACCTAACATATCCATGAGAACAGCGTCTTTGATGTCATTGTGTGCGTTTTCATAATCGTCTTTTGCACCAGCAGTAAAGCAGGTGTGACCCTTTTCATTTTTAGTTATATAGCTCATAGATACTCCAGATTTGTGACCCTTTATCTATTAGACAGTGTAGGGGGATTCTTTACCTCCCCCCTAGCGACAAGGGGTTTTAATAATTCATTTATAATTGATCTTATATGATCTCATTAACCTTAAACAAAATGGAGAAAAACCATGAGAAGATCTGCCAGTGAAATTATTAATAACCTTCAAATGAGGATTGCTCGTCTTGAAAAACAAGCAATCTTTGGACTTTTTGAAAAAACCCCCCTAGATACGGTACATGGGTGGTTTTTAAAAGGACTAAAAGACAACAGAGCAGTCAATTCTGATGTGAAAATGGATAAGGACAATCGGTTATCAGGGAAGTTCAAATTTGAAGGTGAGGTGTACCAAGTCTCTCTAAAAAGAGAAGGGAAAGATACTGCTGAGTACAAGATCACAGGTGGAAACAGAGACTTTAGACAAGTAGACTTTGAACTGAGTGGTGCAAATGACTCAAAGATGAGCGAAAGAAACTTCATTAAACGAGTCGTTGATCAAGTTATTTATCGTGTAGGTCAAGAGAGTGCTCGTAAAGAAGTAGAGGAGCATCAAAAAATGGTCAACCAAGAGCGAGATAGGCTTCGTAAACAGGGTCGTATCGCTCGCCTTGAAAAACAAGCTAGACATGAAGCCCCAACAGCTCTCATCGATCTTGGTCGGAGAGGTCGTGATCACCTTAACAGTCAGATTTTTGAGTGGTTAGGGTCTTATGGGGATAAACAATATGTGGCAGTGGATGTTGAGGATCAAGTAGAGTACTTCACAGATTCTCAGAGGGGGCAACCCTGGAATTACATCCGAGTTCAGTGTGAGTTTGAGTACATCGAGAATGGGGTCGAGAGAGAAGATGATATTACCTTTTTCATTGAACTGTCGGGGCCAAATGAGAATGAAAACGAGATCTGGAACTCCATTATCCACACAGATTCCAGCGACATTGAAGAGGGTCATTAAAGGAACATTCGCCTTAGAGCTTGATCCCCTCCTTGTGTCCAAACATCGTTAGGGTCTTTCCCTCGATACTTCCAGATAACAGCCCTCATACCTCGCTTCTTCATCTCACGCTGAAGCCAATATGATTTCTTCTGACCTGTCTCATCATTATCATAACAGAGGTATATGGTTGAGGCGGGTGTGTAGAAACGCTCTATCATATCCATTGTGATAGCATCCATACCAGCCCTCAAGGTTGAGATACAGGCATCACAACTAGGTATGACCTTATCGAGAGATATCTTATCAAAGATCCCCTCAACAACCCATAAATCTCCTAGTTCCCACAATGCCTTAAAACCTCCCTCTGCACCTAAAGCATAAGGATTCCATTGAGCATTGAGGGTTCGGTACTGATGTACTCTTTTAGACCCGTCCTCGTTGACCCTGCGTGTTTCCATCCCTAAGATCTCCCCTCGTGGGGAAGTAATAGGGATTATGAGTGAGTCTTTAATACGCTCACCTGAATGTCCAAAGTTAGCTTTAAACTTTGGACATTGAACATTGGGGTGGGGTTGCCATGAGTAGAAATCTACTAGACAACCTTCATTCACCCCTCTTGATACTAGATAAGGTAGGTGTATAGGGTTTGTTCCGATCAACCCTTGCCTTATCCAATCATCCCTCACGCTCATCACTCTCGCTTTTTGCAGAGGTCTCAGTGGCCCAAGAAGGTGCTTGAGCCTTTCCGTCTTGAACGAGTTTAGCGAGGTCATACCCCGACTTATAAGTAAGGTCTTCACTTTGTGGTTCTTTCCCACCCATAGCGTCTAAATACCCTTGCATCATAACAACAGGAGCTGTGGGGATGGGGTTTCCTGTTCTAATCATAGCCATAATCTTCACTATCCTTTCATTGCACATAAAGTTGGCGAACTTAAAGTAAGCAGTCCAGTAATCAACTCGTTGTCTATACCATGTATTACACCGACCATAGAAGCCACTATTATGATGGCAAGGGTGTAACTCTCTTTTATCCATCAGAGTTAAAAGACGCTCCATAGTATTAACAGAGTACCTTATAGATTCTAGTTTGCGACATTCCTTACCAATCACCTCTTTTTGTTCTTCTTCAACCCATCCTTTAAAACCCCTACGCCTCCTAAACATTGGATAGGAGTATCGGGCATGGATTTGAAACATACCGCAAGCCTTGCCCCTATCTCCTCTGCGTACTCTAGGTCTTATCCGAGATTCTATCCAAGATAGAGCTAAGATGCGAGGGTCAACATAACTATCATCTTCTCTCGTCAGCTCTTTTAAAAACCTTTTAAGTTGCCTCTCTGAAGTGGGTCTTGATTGAACCACCTCCCATCCAGGTTTAAGGTGTATGGAGGAAGCATAAGACATGGTGTCCATCATACACTGAAAAGAAAGTCCTAAAACGATTAGTAAATTCATAGTGTTCCTTATAATAGTGATCTGTATTCCATTAATATGTCATTGAGATAAGTTATTACTATTATAGAAACCCAACCCCCAACGACATCAAAATTTTTAATGGGGATGCCTTTTACCACAGTTTTCGATAGTTTGCCACAAACCTCGTCATAAACGGAGTCTAAAAACACTGAGTCCGATCCAGTATCTCTCCCATAAGTTTCAAGAGAAGAGGTTCTTAAAGACGCATCTACCCAGTCTTTTAGGTTCGTAGGCTTAAAAACATCTCTGAGACTTAACTCACACAATGCGAGAACAGGCGGGGCATTCTCATACGCACCTCTCACTTGTGGGTGTTTATGTAAGTAAGCTATTTCTGACATGACAAAAAGATCTATAAACCTCCGAGTGAAATAGGCTTCCCATCGTTCACCTATGTCTTTCAAAACATAATCCTCACCCTTTATCTCTATCTTCGGAGAGTCCAAATAAATCCATCTGTGGATTTCTGTGTACCACTTGACAGGTTTCTTATTGAGAACCAAAGTCTTAGGTAAACTTAAAGGGTAGTTGGCCTTTAGTAAAACAGCACTGTTCTCAGTACGATTAGAGTAGCTTGGGTCAATCGTTTTTAACTCGTAGCCAAGCTCTTTTAAATGCTTTTTAAGCGTCCTGTAGTTTGCTCTACTCGGTTTACACCAAGAATGTAAAAGAATATGATGTAGATCTACCTCAATAAAACCGTCATCTCTAACAGGGTGGGTGTTGAAAAAGAAGTTGAGGTCTACATCAACACCATTAAAAGATTTCGGTATGTACTGAACGCCATGCTCAACTAGGTACTCTGAGATCATTTTTTTGGTGTCAACAACCGATCCGATGTGCCTATTTTTCTGCAAAAGTAAGCAGAGGCCATTAAAGTCCTTGTCAGATAGCGATTTATGTATATATTTAGTGTCTACATTGTGGTTGACCTTAGCCCAATGCAAGATTTCTATTTGAGATGCCTTTTTCATTGACGACAACCTTTCTGCATGAAGAATACATCACCCAACCAACCTAAAGGGGGTTCAATGTATGATTATACTGACCTCTCGCCCAAATATAAGTGGCAAGAGGGATTACCGACCATTTTTTCTTACTCTTTCAAAGTCAAAACACTAGGTATTGATGTTGGAAAACATAAAGACGACATCAAAAACCTATTCTTCAAGAGACAAGGGAAAAAGCTGATGAGAAATGGGGTAAACGCAGAAGAAGTCCTCCAAGAAGTTTACAAAGGCATCCTTATCAGAAATAGGGGGTCATGCCCTTATGACCCAGATAAATCTGCTTTGTCTACTTATATTGTCATGGTGGTTGATTGTGTCACCATGAACTATATGAACAAGTTTAATCGTGTGAGCGATAGGTTTGTAACAGGTGTGGAAGATGATGTGGCTTGTTCATATAATGCGTCTTATGAGGAAGACCCCTCAGACGCAATCTTCGCAGAAGAAATCAGAGCCAGTTTCTCAGGAGCTTTACTCAAAGTGTATGATGCCCTTATTAACGGACTTAAAAAAGCCCACATCAGTCGTGAATATGGTTGGGAAATTAGACTCGTTAATAAGTATGTTAAGCAGGTGCGTGAAAAGGTCGCTTACTTACTTGAACGAGAGGACTTATTGCCTTGCTAAATTTTATCTACTCCACAGTCAACGCAGGTAAATCTGCGAACCTCATTATGAGGGCACACTCCTGCAAAGAGAGAAATATCGAGTTTCGTATCCTAGTACCAGAAGTGGCACAGGATCGTGATGGGAAATCAAAAGTCGCATCAAGAATCGGCTTTGAACAAAAGGCAACCACAATTGCAACAGGTCAAGACCCTTTCGCCATTGTCATGCAAGAAGTACTCTTCAGAACAGAAGTCGGTTCAGAGGGTATACAGGTGGTCTTTGTAGACGAATCTCAGTTCTTTAATCGAGAGCAAGTGCTTGGACTAACAAAAATTGTAGATAAACTAGAAATACCTGTGTTCGCCTATGGGCTACGAACAGATTTCAAAGGAGAGCCTTTTGAGGGTAGTCGGTATCTCCTCGCATGGGCTGACCATATCGAAGAGGTCGCTACCTTTTCTCCAGGTACCGTGGAAAAAGCTACCTTCAACATGAAGATTGATGAGGGTGGAAATCAAATCTCAACAGGAGACTCCATCTCACCTGGGTTTGGATTCCTACCTGTCTCCCGTAAGACTTTTGGACTAGAATAAACTCCAATAATCTCGGATCTGTCCAATAAACCAGTTCCCGATGTCAGTCCTAGACTCTTGAAATGATCCCTGTGAGGGATTAGCAGTCATAAAGAAATCGGTTTTCACACCGTCTTGTTTGAGTGTTATCCCACCACCAAAAAACTGTTTGCTCCTCATGAGCATAAACATAAAAGTTTTACCCTCAAGATGGCGAAAAGTCATCGTGAGGTAGAAGCTATCGCTTATGGTTTGTACTCCACTGATCTCTATAGAGATAAAACCAAGCTCATATCCTAGATCAGTTAAGAACCTTTCATATTTCTCAAACCAGCTAAAAGGTGTGGTTTTATTGACGCATCTCCACACAGGGAGGATTCTCATCACTCGCTTGCCCTTAATCTTCTTGGTTAACATCCTTGTCCTTAGACCACCCCTCTCTGATATGGTTCAAGATCTGATCTCCGACTTTAGTCCTCGACATGACCGCATAACCATTCTTGGTTAAACTTAGTGTATCAACCTCCACCCTATGAGCAAGAGAGGTTGTTCCGTAGTAGGATATCTCCATATTACCACCTGCTTGGTTACGCTTTCTTTTGAGGTCTACTTTGTACGCATGGAGGGTTGGATGTCTAAACTCTAAGAGTTTACACCAAAGTTTCCCTCTATTCCTTTCTATCGGTTCAAGAACTGCCACTTGATAACCGACCTCTTCCATGAGAGACACTAAAAAGTTCTCCCAACGAATAAACCATCGCTCTGGAGTGGTTCTGTTGACCCCATACCACCCCTCAATAACTTTCATAACCCGTTTGCCTTCAATCTTCTTGGTTAAACTCATATTACTGACGCTTTCTTAGAATCCACCCTACGAGCCTTTTTACGAGCTACCTTACGATTCCCTTTAGTCTTTAGTTTCTGAGCCTTCAAGCGTATCTTACGATGTCGCTTGCTATACGCTCTCGCTTCTGCGTCACAACGATTACCTGAATAATAGTGGCACATTCTCTTATCCATCTTCTTACTCCCCTTAATATCCCAACGGTCAATCATGTAGTCAAGGTAAGCCACAGCCACCTTTGTCGCATGATCAACATCCGTCCCTAGTTTCAAGCAGGTCGTTTTGATCTTACTAAACTTGGGAACTTGTTGGTAGACACCACAAGCGTTCCAAGATGACTTAGGGTAAGTACCTTTAAGAGCGTACTTGTATCCAAACCGACTCTCGTTATAAGCGAGAGAGATCAAACGCACTGCTGGTACGCTCTTGGTGGAGTGTGTGTGGATAGCTTGGCTCACCTCCACTAGGTGTTGGTGAACCTGTGGTTGATCTAGGTTATTGGCGTTGTCTGCACGAAGCAGACTTAGGATTATATATAAGATTGTCTCGGCTGTCATTAGGTTCTCCTTTAAGAGTTAGGGGTGTAAGCGTCATGCCTACAGTATACTATAGATAAGGGGTCACAGTTTCGTTTAGTGAAGCAAATCAACCACTTAGGTACTTCAGCGATTATATGTGACCCCTTATCTATAAGACTATATCAACCACTCCACGAAAGGGAGACAAGATGAACATCACAATCAACTCAGCTACAGTAAATCCTTTCTGCCAACGCCAAACTGCTGAGAGTCCATACTCTCACTCAACCCTCAGCTTTGATGAGGTCGCTCTCCTTCTCCACAAGGTCGAGGAGGAGAACTTGTCCGAAGGCTACAAGCCTGCCTCTTATAATCAAGGTGGACGAGTGATCCTCGCTCGTCTTACAGAGGAGCAAGTAATGGATCAGTTCTTCTCAGCGATCACGATCATCCGAGAGGGTGAGGAGGTTCTTGAGGGAACTCGTTCAAGAGTCGAGGGGGAAGACCCTCGTCCTTTCCGAGAGGTAGTAAGAGACACAAAGCCTGTCGCAAAGGTTGTGGACTTGGTGTTCTACAACTCAGTAGCGTTGGCACAGGACGGAGATAACATCAGTGAACTTTCCCCCGATAACTGGGAACTTGTGAGTATCAACGCTTCTGAGGATTCCAATATGGACGCTCCTCCGATAACTCCTAACGCCCTACACGCTAACTTCCACAACTTGTCGGGGGGTACTGAGACCTCCATGACCCAAGAGGAGTATGACGCTCAGATGGTCATCTCAAAGGCATATTGGGATGTTCGTGCCAACATCCGACTCCGTATCCTGCCCAGTTGATGCAGATGGGTTTGGTGATACGATGGTGTGGTCAAGAGGAGATCGGGTACATCTAGTCGAGGAATACTACTCTGATTATCAGTGGTCGGTGGGTATAAAGCATTTGACCCTCGAAAGTTTTGATTCCCCACGCTATAGAAACAAAGAGGGGGGGTAGACATGAAAAAAGTCGGAGACTATATAGATTTACCTGTGGATAAAATTGTTCGTAGTTATCAGAATAACATTAGCTCGACCAAGCTAGGTGAACTTTATGGCGTAAGCTATCTAACGATCATCAATAGACTAAGAGAAGAGGGTGTTCAAATAAAGCCCTCAAAAGCATATAAGTTTGAGGGTGCTGAAATCGCTTTAGACTATAAGAGAGGCATGGGAGTCTCTGATATAGCTAGGAAGTATAGGGTATCCAAACCCCATGTTTATAACATAATACACGATTTTGATGTACCATTAAGATATGAACAACCACTAGAGAAAATCCCTAGTGAAGAGATGGAACACATAATAAAGATGTATCAAGACCCTTCCATAAAGGTTAAAGACATCTGCAAAAAGTACGATGTGAGTCCAAATACGCTTAGGGGTAGGGTAAAGAAATGTGGCGTTAAGATGAGACCAAAAAATAGAAAATCAAACAAACCCCATGACTTAGATTATAGTTTGAATGTAAAGCAAGTCATGGGTTTATACGAAGTTTCTGAAGCCACAGCATATCGGTGGTTAAAGTAATAGTTTATTTATAAGACTGCGTACACTAAAGCCTCAAGGAGTTTAGTATGAACAATCTTAGATATAAAATAGCCTCGTTAATGAAGCGAGTAGCAGAGCTTGAGCAGGCACAGTCAGCCGAGTCTGCTTTCTTTGACAACCCGACCAAAAGATCAGTTAGAAATCTAGCAGAGTCGAAAGCTATCACAAACAAAGTAGACACTGCCGAAAAAGCGATACAGTCGGGTGAAATGAAAAAAGATGACAAGCTCATCCAAAGCGAAACTGTGATTGCACCACCTCCACCCGATGAAATCGTCAAGAAACCTGGAGGTAAAGAGTTCAGTACCCTCAATCAGTTCATTGTGAAAACAGAAGAACCGATTAAGGGTGTGCCTAACTCATTTGAAGAAATTGCCAAGTCCAAAATAATGACCACTAAGGAAAAAGGTAAAAAAGAGATCAAACAGGATCTCATAGAAAAGGTTGTTGAGAGACACCTCGACAAGAAAGAAAAAGCAAAGGCAGTTAAAACGGTCTTGAAGCAACAAGGTGAAAATAGGGAGTAAGGCGTAATGTCTATTAATCTTAATCTAACTACAGATGATATTGATATCTTAAAGAATGGTGACAGAACACCTTGCACTGCTGGCCCTATAATGCGTAGGACAGGTTGGACAGGAGGTACTTGGGTTCATTATGTGCCTAATGACGACAATGTATCTGAGTTTACTGTGGAGAAATCTAACGGGCAGTATGTAGCAGGCTTCGTCATGTATGGTTCAGAGAACTACGCTGATGCCCGACAGTCTACATACAGAAACTTCACATCCTACCAGAACACGGGTGCGTTAGCCTCTGCTTCTGGTGCGGCTGTCCTTACCCTCGTTAATGGAGGTGCTAGAGTTCTGTTCAAAGAGTTTGAAACAACAGCCTTAGCAGTTAATGGTCAACGCAACGCTGGTCCTATTACATATAACCTTAATGACGCTCTCAAAGTCAGCGAAAATGGGTTGTTATGTAATGACCCTGACGCTAATCTTAACGCCAATTTAGGTGTTGACCCAACAGTCGTAGGTATCTGCTGTAAAGTACCAGGTACAGATGGAAAACTTGGACTAGATCTCAAATACTAAGATGATGTTAGAGTTCTCTGTCAAAACCACACCAACCTCTGTTTTTGTAGAGGTTAAAGATCAAGGTAATGTCATCGGGCTTGCTAGGGCTTATGGAGACTCTATCTCTATGATGGAAGTAGTACATACCTACCACTGTTCTGATGACCTCATTGACATCAGTTATGAATACCCTCAAGTCATGGAGGGTGAGGAGATACGAATTCTTGAAGTAACTGTGGTTAGTCTTAGTAAAGACTATCATGGCAAGAGAATCGGGTCAGAGATTTATCAAAGGCTCATAGAGGGTTGGTCGAAAAGGGTGAGGAAACCCTTTGTCATCATACCCGAAAAATGTAGCATATCGGGTTCTACTAGCGACCAAGCCATGAGGGTGTGGGATTCTCTTAAAAGGAAGTACCCTAGCTCTGGTCTTTGTGTGGTGATAGATTTGTAATCTCTTTATAGGTAGCCTTTCCTAACAATAGAAAGGGATATCTATCATGAGAAGATCAGCAAAAGCAGATGTAAACCCTATTAGACAGAGATCTCAGTTTAGTTGTGTGGCGACTTCCACCTGCATGGCACTTAATGCCGTAGGCGTTAAATGCAACGAGGATCAAGTCAATCAAGTGATTGGTGCTAAACCTATGCAAGGGGCTAGGTGGGAAGAAGTCTTAGCTTGTGCTCAGTATTTTGGATGTCGAGCAACCCTCACTACACCAGCTACTTTGACCCAAGTAAAAGCGTGGACAGATGAGGGTAAACCTGTACTTATAGCTTGGAATCCCGAAGGTAGGGATTGGAGTCATGCTTCATTAATATTTGATGTTACAGGTGAAAAAGGAAGCTATGTCGTTCATGTGGCTGACCCGAATCTACCCAACCCCGACAAGACCACTCGTGAAGTCTCCGAAGATGATTTCTACTCTAAGTGGTACGAGAAGTGGCCTAACTACTTAGTTCGCAGACCTGCTCTTATGATAGAGCGAGAGATCAGTGAAGATGGTCGTCAAATCATGGCTAGTCGTATCGCTCGTGTTCATCTTGAGCGTAAAAAGTGGGTGGAAGCACCCCCACGACAGTTTGACCTCAACCAACAAGAACAAATATGGACGATCTATGACCTGTCCTATGCCAAAGTTGGGAAACATATCAGTTCCAAGTCTGCACTTATGAGCAATTATGATCTGTTTTGGGTTGTCGATGTAGAGGGGGACAAGGAGATAGATGCGTTCGTCAGTTACTCAAGCACCCCTTTCGGAAAGAAGATTGGACTCATAGGATCTGACGGAACAAGTGAAGGTAGGAACGCTATGTTGATGAAAGGTGCTGAACTTCTCTTAAAGAGAGGTTGGTACGCAGAAGTCGATTCAAGGTTCGCCCGACTCTTAAAGAAGAGACTCGGTGTTAACCATGTTCAAGATGAAGATCAAGTAAGGACAATCATCAATAAACCTCTTGAGTGGGATGAGGATAAGAAATGTTACACCCGAAACCTAGATGGTAAGGGTGATGTTGTTAAGTACCTCGTAGGACTACCTACTATTTAATAGTTTATCTATTACACAGATAATATGAACACCTAAAGGAGATCAGACATGATTAAAAGACTCGCAAAACGAATCGCAAGGAAGCACATGGAGCTTCGCTACCCACAACAACCCCTCCGCCTACAACCAGATTACAGAGAGCGAAATGCCGCTGACTTCTTAGGCGAAAGATCTGTCGCTATGAATACTGGCTATGGAGATCGCATACACCCTGGGCCAGGCAATGCTTTCGAGGACGAAATTGTTGCGTCAGATTTTTTATCTGATCTCGATGCTGTTGAAACAGAGAGTTTTGAGATCATTGATGACCTTGATCGTATGGGGGACTTCTGGAAAGAATCTCGTTTACCAAGCCACAAACATAACGACAAAGAAACAGTTGAGACAGCGTGGGAAAAGCACAAAGAAAATAACCCCGACATGGAAAAGTATGAAGGGGCAATGACCGAAGATGGTTTAGATGAAGAAAGAATAGAAGAGAACTCAAGTAAGTCAGCAGACGATGAGATTATTGATAACATGGGTCTTGGTCGCATGGCTGGGGGTCAACAAATCGGATCTGGTTCTAATGGGTATATCGCCATGTGGAATCGTGAAAAAGTTGAAGTCTACGCAGACTCGAAGTTTGAAGCACAGGAGATGGCACAGGCACATTTCCAAAAAGGCACTCGTAAAAGAATAAAGGGATATGATGTTACGGTAATGCTTGCTGAAAAAGGTGGCTCTCAAGTAACACACAGACCTATGTTCGCTTCAGACGATGAGATTATTGATAACATGGGTCTTGGTCGTATGGCTAAAGACCATGATCGTGGTTCATACATGAGCCGACAGAACCTACGAGAGATGAGCGATATGACTGATTTCATCGTTGATGACATTGGTATGGATGATCTTGACGATTGGGTCGAGGACAAGATTTCTCAGTCTTACTCTGCTATGAGTGATGTAGCTCGTTATCGTGGCTATCGTGATGAGGATCACCAACAAGGTTCAGAGGGTGAAAACTTTAGGTTCGCACATGATGACGACATCATTGACGACTTGGAGTGGTGATATGAGTCGGCATGAAATATCCGAAGGGTTTATTGAAAGATCCCTACAAATCCAAGAGCAAATCGACCTCGCTGAAAAACATATCGAAAACATGGACATTAAATCCCTGTTCGATATGGGCATGATTGATCGTGGGATCTATCAGAACTGGCAAAGAGCAGAGCAAAATGAGCAAGACCTAGTAGATACTCGGGATGCTTATACACCTAGCTTTGAACACTATAACAGAGCTATGGGAAAAGCCGACAAGAACATCAAACGACTCCAAAAAGAAGTTGATGACTTGGTTGCTAAGTCTAGGTCTACTTTGCATCAAGCAAGTAGAGTGGCTTCTCAATATATGAGCAAGATCGCTGGTTCGGGTGCTGAGAACGCAAAGTATCTGAACAGCATATCTCCACAAGAGAAATCAAAGATCCTAAAGCATATAGCAGACCACTATGGTGTTTCTGTTCGTGAGATCGAAGAAGAATTGGTAGATCAAGACGCAGAAAAGCTCTTTGAATACGCCGCTTCCAACAACGCTATGGCGATGAAGATCTACAGAGGCATGAGTCGAATGGCAAGCACCAAGACTGCGGCTAGTGGGAACTATGGCTTCACCAAGCGAGTCCAGAGTGATGTAGAGGTTGCTCTGCGTAAACTGGAGAAAAAGGTAAATACCCTCGCTCGGTTTGTTGAAACAAGACACCCAGAAGCGGGTACTTATTTCAGCACTCGATGCCAAGGTTCAAAGTGTCATGCTAGTAAAGCTCTTAGTGGTGCTTGCTTACTCAATCAGAAACCAAAGCGTATGTTATCAGGGCCTTTAGGATTTAAACCCTCTTGTGCCAAGTCTGCACATAAGGCGATCTCGGACCTCATTCTTTATACGGGAACTATTGCTCACACTCTCCACAATAAGAGTAGTGATCATATCCCGTACCTACAAACACACGCTAAGAAAAAGCGATGTCCTCTTACAAAACTCCTATTGGAAAACTATCCTGTGGAGATTCTGTAATGAGAGCCTTGCTTATCTTATGCTTTTTGATCCCCTCATTGTCTCTTGCTCAAGTTGTCAACATTGAGTCAGATAGAGGTGGGGATAAGCAAGGTTTACATGGGAATACCGAAGCTGGTGTGTCTCTGCAAAGAGGCAATGTGCAAGTATTTCAGTATCAAATTGCTTTAAGAGGGGATTACATATCTGGAATCCACCATAGTTTACTCATAGGTTCTACAAGTTATGGTGAAGAAGAGGGAAACCCTTTTCAAAATGAATCCTATGCACATTTAAGATGGACTGCAATGTGGTTCGGGAATGTCGGAACTGAAGTATTTACTCAAGTCCAACAAGACGAGTTCAAACTACTCACTTTAAGACAACTGACAGGTGGAGGGCTTCGATTCACCTTTTTTCAAGACCATTTAGCTTTAGGTGTTGGTGGTATGTCGGATGTCGAAAAAATAGAGGGTGTAGAGGGTCATAAAATAGACGCTAGAGGCACTTCTTATGTTCGTTTAGGCAATGAGTGGGATAAGAGAATAAAAGGGCAAATAATAGGCTATTACCAACCTTTATTCAACGACCCAGAGGATTATCGTTTAACCGCCACAGGTTCGCTTGATTTCAAGGTGACTAAATCGTTATCCGTAGTAAACGAGATGAACTATACTTATGACACTCAACCTCCAGAGGGTGTTATTAACGATGACCTACAGCTTAGATTTAAACTCAAGATAAAGTGGTGATATTATGAAAAAGAAATCTTCAAGCCAAGCATCTTGGTCTATTTTATCCGAAGGGGTTTCCTCAGCTAGAGTAGAAGCCCACATCATCCGTACTCATGTCAACCAGATGGTGGAGGCGATCAAACAACATCCACAAGTCGCAGAAGAAGTTTATAAGCGATGTGGAGATAACTTTGAAGCGATCCCTAAGCATTTATCCAAACTTGAGCGTTCCTTAGACCGTACCAACTACGCATTAATCTCTATGGGGGGGGATTGGTACAGACAAAGACTAACACATGAGGATAGAGAAATGGTCGATATGGCATCTAAATATAACCCTACACCATTCCCCTCTACAAGCAAACAAAGCAGTATCGAACGAGTTGCAAAAATGAAGTTTGAAGACTTCCTACTTGAACACATTGACGAACTCGTAAAGTTAGACCCCGATTACAACGATGACTCTAGTGATAAGTCAGAAGCTCTTTGGAGTGGCGACTTTGAGAAGGCTATCAGACTCACTAGGAACCCTAGAGCAAAAGACTACATTCATTTCCTTAGTGATAAGTTCACTGTATGGTCAGAAAATTTATTCTAAGTCATATACGATAGGTTTATTGGTAATCTTATAGCGTTCATTACAACTAGATGGATTGATCAACTTGATACCCTCTAAATCGTATGTCCCATAGCCTTCATGTATATGACCATACACATGAACTTTGGGCTTGATCCTTGTCGTTACCTCATCAAGTAAATCCTCACAACCAACTCGATCACCACAAGCTAACTTATCACCATACCCAAATGGTGGACCATGAGTTATCAAGACATCGGTGTCATCGGGTATGTTCCCCCATACTGCTCGAATAGGTAAACCCCTGTCTACATTAAAAGCCCAACCACCAAAAGAGGGCTGACATGGACTACCGTAAAACTTAAACCCCTCTATAACAACCTCTGTGTCCTCAAGGTAGTGTATGCCTTCTTCACGCAGTACATAAGACCTTATGTCATGCGATCTATGAGGGTGCTTAGTATGGAATCTAGGCCAGTTAGTTCGATAAAAAGGTTCATCAAAAGTCACCTCATGGTTACCTGATATTAAAACTTTATGTTTATGTGGCTGATTCGCAAACCATCTTATAAATGAGATAACTTGCTTCTGCGTACCTGTTCCAGTCCAATCCCCAGCATGGATTAGAACATCGCCATAGGGCAAATCAAGCCTATCATGTAAGTTGTGGGTATCTGAAATGCAAATAAGTCTCATGCTCACCTCAGTTTTTAGATAAGGGAGATTATAAACAGTTTATAAACCTCAACGGTTATCCCCACTACCTCCAATGACACCCCTTGCCTTGCGATCTAAGAGTTTCTCCATATTCTCTTCTGCAATCTGAGAGAGACTTAGACCAAGTTCATCTGCGAGTCTGGCACAATACCAGAGAACATCCCCAATCTCTGATGACATCGCTTGAACCCACTTTTGTTTAGCCTCCTCTCTTTCAATCTCCCAAAGTTTGGAATCATCTCGAATCCATTTCTTCATCTTACCTGCTACCTCTCCCGCCTCAGAAGCGATACCAAGTGAAAGGTACTCAAGAGCTTGAGATGGTGGGTACTTTGCAGTCTGTGCAGTCATCTCTTGGTAGTTATTGAATGTCTCGTCAGAGTGGTCTGTATACCCATTATCAAAGATGTATTGATCTACTTCATCTGACCCAACCAAACGAATGAGTTCATCACGAGTCACAACGACAAGTTGATCTTTTCCATCAATCTTTTCAAATTTTGCGTACTTCATATCAATACTCCTTTTTAATAGTTTACTTATAATTAACATTAGGTGTGTTTTTATACCATTGTTCTTATATGAAAGGAACAACCCATGAGAAGAACAGCTTCAGAAATAATTCGCAACCTAGAGCGTAGAATCGCTCGTCTTGAAAACAAATCGGCAGGATTCCACGATTATGAGGAAGACTATGCTTATGACTCATCTGACTCTTACAGCCAACCTTTCAAAGATGATTACTATGGTCGTCCTTCAAATTATGCGGAGCAAGCAACTGTGACCGCAAAACAGGATAAGCGACTTCTTAACCAAGCTGGGAAAAGACTCGGTTGTATGATCACTAAGGTTAAAGAGGGTTATCAAATTCAAATGGTCTGCAAAGGATCAGATGTTATACTCTCAGTAAAACAAGGTGATGCTGACACATTTGTAGTTTCTGTAAATGGTAAAACAGTAAATAAGTTTGCGAGTGGCTATTGGGGTGATATGGATTCACATACTGGTGGTTCTGATCGTGAGTTACAAAATCGCTATGTGGAATTTTTACAAGAAGAGATTATCCCTCATTGTTAACCGATAGGGTCTAACAAAGGTGCGTCCGAACCTTCTTCTTCTTCGGGTACACCATCGGGTAGGATCTCCTCTCGCCAACTCCCATTACGCTCTACCTCTTCCGAGAAATAAAAGACATCGGGAGTCGAGAGATAATACTTCATCTCACCCGATTTCTCGTCTTCTTCACCTCCGATGAAGCAGAGAAGATGGTCAAGTAGAGCCATACGCTCATTCTCTTTAAGGTTGTTCCAACAGTCTGCCCCAAGCTCAATGACAAACTCGTATGCGTGATCCCCAAGGACAGACAAGATGCCAGGTGCTTTGGATGTTTTACCGAGAATCGGTCGCCCTCCCTTGCGTGAACACTTCTCTTTAAAGATGACTACAATGTCATTCATGATGTCAGCCAAGTGTGGGTGTGCGTTTCCGATGAGATGATTGATCTGCTCTTGGACTTCTGGTCCTGCTTTCCATTTATCGCTCATGTGCGACCTCCATTGTGGTTAGGGTTAATATGAACACTACCCTTATACAATTTGTAGAGTGTTTATTACCTATTTGAGAAAATTGACCACAAAGCAGTTCAAATAGAGGATTTTAGGGTTTATTAAACCTAGAGTTATAAAAATCCTCTAGGGTTTCCCACACCAATAATAACCACACCTCCATTATCAAAAAGAGTCTGAGTACAAAACTTGGGTTAGCGGCTACATATAATCGAGAAAACATCTTCAACTGTTCATCTGATCTATATTCTATACCCTCATCCATCATAATAGTCATTCCATTTTGATGGAGTACAATAACAATATTTTCCCCTATGAGTTCTTGAATAAGCCCCATCTCTACTTCTATGGGGTCTACTTCTGGTTCTTCTATCTCTGACATACCTAATCTCCTAACCTGACACCCTTCGGCTTCCTCAAGGAAGCAAACATATTGAGGACAGGGGCAATCATTACCCAGAATCATAGAAAGAATATGAACTTTGTACTTTGTTTATCAAACCTTCTGTATTGAGGAGACACAATATGAAGTTTGATCCAAGACGAGCAAGGAATAAACCCCCAAAGAACAGAGACCCTAATAAACCTTGGGATCTGCGTACTTATAGGGTGCGTAAAAATCAGTTTCAAAATGTAGACCTAAGAGGGAAAGAAATATCCAAAAAAGTGCTAGAGATCTTCGGAGATGAAATGATTAAAGCAATCAAGGAAGAAGCAAAAAGAGCGTCTGGTCTAGGTACTGGAATCCCACGAACAAAGGATTTTTTAGATTCCTTTTATTACGAGATATCCAAAGGGGGGGCAATCAAGATTAAATCCGAGTGGCAGTGGGTAAAGAAGTATCTTGAAAGGAAAGATTCTTATGATATGACCTGGCTTACTCGTAAATCTAACACAGAGAAAAAAGTTGTCCCTGTTAAAACTAAATCAGGTGAGGTGGTGTTTAGAACCCTTCCTCTTAGAACAGAGAATAAATGGATACACCCAGCAGTTTATAAGTTTAACTTTATTGAGCAAGGGATTGAGAAAGGTAGAATAAAAGCCATACGCAGAGCAACTTTCTTTCTCACTAAAAAGATGAGTGGAGATGAATAATGATTTATGTAGCACAGTGTCTTAAAGACATAGAGATAAAAAGTCTCCGATTGAAACTCAAGCAAGGACAAACATTCGATTGCACGAAGTCCCAATACGAATCTAGCCCAGAACTAAAAGAGCTAGTAGGTTCGGGGGTCATATCTCTTAAAGTGAAAAACGCAAAGTCCTCAAGATTGGGCGTACATAACAATCGATTTCAAGTAGTTCGAGAGCCAAAGGTAGTCAAGGAAGTAGTCGAGAAACCAGTCATAAAAGAGGTCATAAAAGAGGTCATAAAAGAAGTCATCGTAGAAAAAGAGGTTATCGTAGAAAAACCCCAACTCGACATGAACGCTCTCGCTAATGTCCTCATACAACAACTAGGCACTATGATTTCTCCCGAAGCTATCGCAGAAGCTGTTGCCAAACAAATGCCTACACAGACAGTAGTAAATAATAACGCACAAACACCTCAATCTATGGGTAGTATGAACACTACAAGTGATGAAGCATTGACCTTTATCCCCTCTAACATTATCTCTAGTAAGACCATAGTCTCCTCCGAGTCTTTGGCGAATGAAACAAAATCAGAGGGTTCGGATGAACTCTCTGACGCACTCTCTGCTTTGAAAGCATTAAGAAAGGTAAAAAACAATGAGTAAAGGCGTAGGACTTGATATTGGTACGATGAACCTCGTATCCGCTCGTATGAGTGGCAAAAAAAACGAGGTTACTCTGAGGCGTATGCGTGATCTCTTTATTGATCTCCCTCAGTCTGCAAAAAAGATGCTTAGATTAGGTTCAGTCTCTTATATCGAAGCAGATGATAATCTTCTTGTACTTGGGGATGAAGCTATGGAAGTAGCTAATATGTTCGGCAGAGAAGGCCGTAGACCCCTTAAAGCGGGTCTTATCTCTGCTGATGAAATAGACTCCCTTACCGTTCTCGGACATATGGTTAAAGATGTACTCGGTGACCCTAGCCATGAGGGTGAGCATTGTTATTTCTCAATCCCTGCGGCTCCTGTGGACGCTAATATGGATGTTGTTTATCATAAGGGAGTATTCACTCGCATCGTTCAAGAATGTGGATATACTGCACACCCTGCAAACGAAGCTATGGCTATCGTCTTCGCAGAGACTGCAAAGGAAGGTTTTTCTGGTGTCGGGATTAGTTTCGGTTCTGGTATGACCAATATCGCTCTCGCTATCAGCACCATTGAGGGGTTATCCTTCTCCGTTGCTCGTGGTGGTGATTGGATTGATCAAGGAGCGGCTCGATCAGTAGGTGCAACAGCTTCTAAAATGTGTGCGGTAAAAGAGAAGGGCATTGACCTTAAAGCACCTAAGAATAGAGAAGAAGAAGCGATCTCGTTCTATTATAAGGCTCTTATTGAACACGCTTTAGATAACATCGCACAGCAGTTTGTGATGAAAGGTGGACACCTCACCCTTAACAAGCCCATTCCAATCGTAGTGGGTGGTGGTACAAGTCTAGCGGGTGGATTCATGGATTTCTTTAAGGAGGTCTTTGAGACTAAGAAAAAGCGTTTCCCTATCGAGATCTCAGAGGTTCGTCATGCGTCTGATCCACTTCACGCAGTTAGTAAGGGTATGTTAATCCTCGCTCAACAGGAATATGACGAGGATTGAGCTGTCAAGGTTAATAGTTTATTTATGACCTCTCATAAGTGATCTCTTTAACCTTAAATAAATGGAGAACCGACATGAGAAAGTCAGCCAGTGAAATTATTCGTGACCTAGAGATGAGAATCGCTCGACTTGAAAAGTCTGCGAGTCAACAAAAAGAGTCTACAAGCAAAAGAGCGAGTGCCATTGCTAACACCATCGTTCAACAGCTTGGTGGTAGTCGTAAGCTCCAAATGATGATTGGGTTAAAACAGATCCTCACTGCGTCTAATGCCGTTACCTTAGTATTCCCAAAGCCTAAGCATCGAGGTGCTGTGAATAGAGTGCGTATCACACTTAATGGTCTGGACTTGTATGACATGGAGTTCATTCGCACACATGGTCGTAGCGTAAAGGTAGTTAAAGAGTTCAACGATGTTTATGCAGAGGACATCAAGGATCGCTTTGAAGAAGGTACAGGACTTTATATCCGCTTCTAAGGGTTAAAGATTTCCCACCTCTTAATTGCCTTTATTTGGTATGATACTAACAAAAGAAAGGGCAACTAAATATGAGTGGAGATATGAAAGTAAAAGACATTGTAGAAGCAATCCTTAACCCTGTTATGGGCGAGGAGACCACAAGACAAGAAAATTGGGGAGAGTTTAATGACTATCAGACCGATTTTTCATTAAAACAAGAGGTACTACCAGAGGGTTCTGCCATAGTGGAAGAAACAATCTCCGAAGTGGCTCTGATTGACCTTAAAGGTAACCATTTTAAATTCCCAGGCACATTCAAAATGGAGAGGTCTGGAGATAAGATTAAGTTTATAGCTATCAGTTAATAGTCTATTTATGATTAGACCTCTTATACAAATAGAGGGGTTAGACATAATGTATAGATCATCTGCAAATATAAACGAGATTACTAAAGGGCTTGATTCAAAAGTTAAGTCGAACGCATCTTCCATTAAAGCAGTCGTAAACAGCTTTGAAGAAAAGGTGCTTAAAGAGCCTATCGAGTTTAAGGTAGGGGATTACATTATTACTGTTAAAGCAACAGGAGAGAGATCGAATCCTGATCTCCACCTCACCTGCACTTGTAACTATTGGCAGTATCAAGGGCCAGAGTATCATGCAGTCCAAAACGATTACTTGTTTGGTAAAGTGAGAGGTACAGCAGAACAACCAACCAAAAAAGACCCTAAAGGTACTCACAAAGTGTGTAAACACGCCTATGCGGTCTTGAGGGATTTCTTTGGAGCTTGACCCTATGCAATACCCATATAAATGTTCAAAATGCGAGCATGAATATATCTGTTCTATACCTATGGAGGATTACAAAATCCCCCAACCCTGCCCTGAGTGTGGGGTTAAAAATGAAAAGTTGTTCAGACCCACTCGAAACTTCATCTTGAAAGGTGATGGGTGGGCGGGTAAAAATAGTCGCATAAACCAACAGATGCGTGAAAAGAATAAAAAGTTAGATGCACGAACTGCCGAAATGAAGCGTGATGCCCCTAATGTCACTCTCGCCCCTAATGTTGATGGGGAGCGTGTAGACTCTTGGTCAGACGCTCAAAAACTCGCCAAATCAAAAGGCAAGAGTACAGAATCTTATGAACCAATGATAGCTAAAGAGAAAGAGAGTAAGAAATGAGCAGAGGTCGCTTAATACCAAGCCTTATTTACAGATCAAAAGGTCTAGTAGATATGGTAGTACACAACGCAAACCTAAGAGGTATGGATCAAATCACTATTTATGGTGCATCTAACCTCAATGATGCACATAACAACCCTGTGGAGATGTTTTCTGTGCCTTATGATAGAACTTTTAGAAGTCAGTTTATCACTCAGGCAAAGTTAGGCGTTGAAGAATCACAAAGAGATCAAACACGATTTGTTTTTAACCCAAACGAATACTCAACTACATTTAAAGCAAACACACCTCGTGTGCCCACTGATGATGAAATGTTATATCTTCGAGTCAGAGGTAGGGTCAGAGCTACACAAGAGAACACAGACTTTGGGCCTGTTGTGGGGGTTATACCTTATGATTTCTTTTCACTCACTGCCCCTATCTTCACTTGTATTGGTAATGCTCCAAACTTAGATGTAGGCAACGGAATACCAGACACTCTTAGTACAGGGGCAATCAACTTCCACCTACCTAGTTTCAGTCAGACTTTGAACATTCAAAATCTTGATTCTCCTCAAGGAGGGTCTAATATGTTCATCTCTTTTAATCCAGGGATGTCCCCCTCTATCCTAAGACCTGGTGAGTCGTTGACTATAACATCGGGTGCTGTCGGGGAGTTCTTTTTAGCAGGGCAAACAGGAGATCCTTTGTTCACTATCCGATGTTCTGTGGTTAATAGAGGTTAAATGACATCTTCCTTAATAGTCTATTTATATTTCATCTGTATATAAGTGAACCCCTAACTATTAAGGAGAAAGACAATGCCTTTCATTCTCGCAAGACGATCCGAGATCCAAAATGGGTCTATTCAGATCACAGATCTATTCCCTAATGTTTCACAAAGAAACCTCGTAAATGACCCCGCAGGTCAAGGCCCTTTCTATGTGCGTGTTGCAAACATCGGTGCAACAGGTAGAACTCGACCTTTCATTAAGGTAAATGCTAACGGATCTCTTGAGTTCCTACAACAATGTAATGGTCTTGTTGCTTATCTCATCGCTAATATTGAAGCAGATTTTGGTGGTGCAAATGACGCACTCACTGTACCAGAAGCAGAAGAAATCGCAACAGGTATCCTCGCTAGAGTTCGTGCAGGTCAAACCCTAACACTCGCAAACATCAATGCAGTCTGTAATGGTGTTAGTAATGCTTCGGGCTTAAACCAAGGTGACTCTACAGGGTCTGTTTCATCAATCCTTTCTATCCTTGCGGGAGAAGAGTACACAGTAAATGCAGGTGTTCCTATCCAAGACGCAGGTGGAGACTTTGTAAACGGTATCGACCCAGGTACTCTCGGAACAACCATGAGAAATCTCGTGCCTAACGACAGCTCTTGGAAGATTTCTTTCGCTGAGGGAACTCTTGGTGGACTTGCTGGTGCTCAAGATCCTAAAAAGGCTTTTGCTGGTGTTAAATCTGATACCCCATTACTTACTGTCTACAATGATGACGGTACAATCTACGCAGGATAATAGGAGATAAACTATGCCATTTCTAACTACTATTAGATACTCTGAGTTTGGCCTTGATTCAAAAGGCAACTCAAGATTACAGATTACTGACCTCTTCCCTAACAAGAGTCAGTCAAACGCTGTCATCACCCCTCGTTTTCAAGGTCCTTACAACTTCAGACCTGTTGACGCACAGTCAGCAGGTAATGCACTAGAGGTATTACCCGCTCTTGATGGTGCTCTCGATATTGATGCAGAAGTAAGTGGTCTTGCCGCTTACTTCTTAGCTGTTGTAGAAGATCAAGCAAATAGCACCAACATTGAACCCGCAGAGGCTCTCTCTATTGCTGGCGATATGATTGCTAATATGCAAGATGGTAGTCCTTTGACACTTGCAGAAATAAACGGTTATATTGAGCTAAATGCAGGTGTCGGCAGTGACCTTGATGGTGCAGGTGTTGGTTCAAACTCAACAGGTTCTGTTTTAGAAGTTCTTCAGATCCTTTGTGGAGCTAAGACCTTTACTCTTCCTAAAGGACACTCTGTGGGTGATAATGGAAACCAAAACGCTTTCACACCATTTGTAAACGCAGACACTCAAGCGGCGGCTTTCTCTGCTGTTGAAGGATACACAAGTATCCCTTCTACACATGACAGTTTTTATATGTCTGCTCGCAGTGGTCAGATCAAAACTGCACAACTAAACTTAAACTCAAACAGTCAACCTGTCCTCGTTGCTTATGACGATGATGGTTCTGTCGTTAAATAAGGAGGATTGAAAAATGCCTAGTCCAGTAATTTGTATTCGTGACGCATCTATTAAAAATGGATCTCTTATGGTCAAAGATATGTGGCCTAATCGCTCACAGGCGAACCCTGTTGTAGACCCTGCACCACAAGGCCCTCGTTACCTTCGTGTTGTAGAAAATGTATTGCCGACTGTGGTTAATGGTGAGGTAACTAAGGCAGTAAGCGGTCTAGCCGCTTACCTCTTAGTTACTGTTGATGCAGGTGCAGGTAATGTTAACCCAAGCCCAGCAGAAGCTAAATCAATGGCGGACGCTCTTATCGCTATTATGAGGGCTGGGGGAGACCTTGAGATTGGAGACATCAATGGTGCTTTAGCGGCTGTTGTTGTGGGCACGGGTATCGTAGGTACAGGTGCTTCTACTGCTACTGTAAATAACATCCTTCAGATTCTTGGCGGTGCTCCTTTTACAGTCCCTGCTGGTGTTGCCGCTACGAACACTTTCCAACTAGAAGCGGGTCAATCTAACCTCTTTACTGCTTTCCACAGCCCAATCGTGTTTGAAGACTCTAGCTTTTGGATTTCTCTCGCTCAAGGTGATCTTTCGGGGTTAAAGAGTTATCGCACTGTTAACGGTGTGGTTTTAGACCCTTATGTGGTAGTATATAGTGGAACAGGTGTTGCACAGTAATATACAATAGGAGAGAGATAAGGTGAAGATCGCCCTGTCAGATAAAAAAGTTCTTGGTGCTTTCTTAAAGCGTTCCTCTTTTGAAGGTCGAGTCTTAACGACTGACGGGGAAGAGTTAAGAGGCATATGGGGTTCTAGCCCCCTCATCGCTAAATGGGATAAGAAAGGCAAGCTCATTCAAATCCAATCAAGCGACAAAGGGGTGCGTAAAGCACAGTCTGCTTTATCCTCTCTTTTAGGGTAATGTTTGGTATCATAGGGTTAAATCAAACCCTTGACACCAAAGGCGTACACTATGAGTAATGAAATAAAACCAGAGCCTCTTTACAAGACCTCTGATCTATACTTTGCGGCTTACTTAAAGACCACAGGTATGGAACTGTTAAAAACAGAGGTTGAGGGTCGTAAAGTAATCTTCGTATTTGAAAAGCACCATAGTTTCAAAGACCTTAAAAGAGAATACTTTAACCGTACCTCAAGAGTACCTGCTCTTACCTTTGTTGATGAGATCAGATCCATGAAGTCTTTAACCTACATGGCTAAAGAAGATTTATAGTTTCTTTATAATTGCTCCTTTGTGTCCACAACACAAAGGATATTGCTATGAAAAGATTAGCCTCAGAAATCATAAGTGAGTTAGAAACTCGTATTGCTCGCCTTGAAAAACAAGCTACTTCAAGTAGTAGAGCTTCAAGTAGTAGATCTTCAAGTCGCAGAGCCTCAAGTCGATACGCAGACCCATTTTTGGCTGAACTACAATCTGACATTGATGACGGTATGCACATGGCAAATGAGTTTCAAGCAGGGAGAAATCCTGATGGTCAAGGGTGGGCGGAAGAAACTCAAAAAGATTACAACAGCCCACCTGCTCCTAAGAACCAAGCAGATTGCTACACCGAAGACAACCTTGAAGGTCTCGGTAAACCAGGTGATGGGGTGACTTGTTACCGACTCCACCATGACTATGGAAAAGCAAACTCTGGAAAACCAGGATCACCAGCAAGACAAAAGTACAATAAAAAGTATCGTGAGAACTTCATGGACTCACCAAGTATCCAAAGAAAAACCTGTCCAAAACCTGGTGGTGGGAGAGGTCCTTGCAACAGAGGATAATCAGCGATTGGTGTGAGTGAAGATTTCTACATCTACCTCACCATTCCCATGAGATGCCTTACGGATAGAGTATTGAGCAAGTCGGATACTGTTCCACTTATACAATACCTCTTCTGTGGGCATCTTCATTTGATAACCACGCTCAAAGTTAAAGGTACTGACCTTCACTAAGCGATGTCTCTTGTCATAAGTACATTTATAGACTTGAGCGATAGGTACAATATGCTTAATCTCAGTCTTGATATATTTGATTTCCTTTACTGGCCAACCACAGCCTTTGGACTCTGGAACATTCAAAAAAACGAACCGAGATGAGGGTGTTGTTTTAGAGGTAAATAAAAACAACATCGTCATAAGGGAAATCATCATTATAGCAAAGACTGCGTTTTGGTTTTTCATGGACTCACCTTGTAAGTATAAAAAGAAGGTGTCCGACAACCCTCCTCATAAGAAACCTGTCCTTGACCCTCATAATCATAAGAAACAGTAGGCGTAAGCCAGACAAAGTGAGTCAGAGCAACATCTATAAAACCACTCGTTTGTTTGACGAGTTTAAAGAAAACTATCTTCATTGAGGAGTGAGTCTCCCAAGCCTCTATGTCGATTGCTGATGACTCAGGTATCTGAACAAGGTCATAACTTGCCCTCTTTGGTATGTTAGTCAATCGATAAAGCCTGCCTTTGGGGATGAGCGTGTGGGGTAGGAAAGCAAACCCCTCAAAGTCAACAGAATAAAGCCAGTAAGTGTCCATGACCGAACAGAACTCTGCATTTGATGCACCTCTTAAATCAGAGAGCATGGATCGGTAGAGACTCTTGTACTCATCTGTCCTCGAAAACACTTTCCTCTTCAATGGGGTATTGTAAACCCTCCTAATGTCGGGTCGGTAGTCAAAAAGATTCTTCTCCACAAGACCTTGAAGGACAAGTGAAAGACAAAGGCTGTCACCGAACTCACAGCTCGGTGCATATTTGAAATAAGAAGATTGACAGGTGGATGTGGTCTTCAATACTTCTGCATCACCCACACACTCCAATGCGTGAGCTGAAACAGTCGTTAAAAGCAAGAGAATAGAAAATAAGTAGTGAACCATAAGTAGCTCCATAAAAGGTTAAACTATATACATTATATGACTTCTACACCAAACACTCTACCCTCAGATGGGATCTTTAATAGTTTAGTTATAAAAGATTAACTGTAACCCTTTAAATATATCCTTGTAGATAACTCTTGAAAGATGCGTGAGATGGACGATGAGCTAGTCTAAATCTTCATCCACTGTAGCAAAGCTATCCCAAAAAAGATCTTTGTCCACAGTACCTAAGATTTCTTGACCGTCAAGAGTCCTCAAGACCCATTGGTCAACTAACACTGACCACTCACCTTGTGGATCAAGTACAGTAATGCAGGTGTCGTTGACCTTAGCTTCAATGCCGATGAATCCGATTACTTCATCTGCGTTATCGCCTATGTATTGAACAGCTTCAAACTCTTCAACCTGCTTCGTTATCTTCATCTTCTTCCTCCCTTGTCTTATGCGAAAACCCTAGCTTAATACCAGCCGACCTCTTTGATTGCATATAAGGGGCAAACTGATCGGATAATAAGTTATATAGCGATTCGGCAATCCAGTTGGGGTTTTCTTTATCTTCATAGACATATGTCTCAATCGCACCCTCAATGACTTCACTACCCGTACAAACAAGCCAGCCATTCCTCACTCGTCTAATTAGTATATCACCGTATTCATATTCGGGTTTCATTTATAGACCTTTTATATGCAAGGGTAGTTAAAGTATAAGGAGACAAAAATGAAAATATCACTAACTGCCATCTCACTAATTTTAATCTCATGTGGGTCAACCTCACTACCTAAAAACAAAGAAGAACCACATCAAGAAATCCAAATCGACCCTAATCCACTTTGCCACCTTGAACAAGGAAAATATCAAGATGAACTTTTAGAAGACATTTTGAATCATGATGTGCTTGATCTATTTGAAGAGCCTGTCAAGACACCATGCAGATACTTAGAACCAGGAGACCCAAGAGAGTTACCCCCAGAAAGTAGGACTGCTCTTTGCTCTGTTAGTCAAGAACAGTGTCAATGCTTTTCAAAAGACACACAACCATAATCGTTACAGGACATAAAAAAGATGTGAAGCATTCATAGTCCTTTCAGTCCTGTCTTATACCAATGTTTGGGTGTTCGTGTCAGTCCAAAATCACAACCTCCAATCGCTTTTCGGACTATCTCTGCATACTCCCTATCTATTTCAGATAAAGTGTCCTTAGAGAGCATTTTATCAAGCGTTTGAAGCGACCCTTTGTTTACATAACCATCGTTTGCAAGATGAGATACTGCCCATTCACATATAGCCCCTGCTTTCTCAGCTTCATACTTGTAGCATAGATGGATAAAGAAAGACCCTACGGTTTCAAACTGAGAGGATGCGAAGTAGTTATTCCTCAGACTTTTTTCTACTCGATCAATGGTACTCATTTTGCTGTCTTCCATTCGCTTGATGTAAACCAACTCTCCGCAATCTTAACTTTCCCTTGCTTACTAGACACCTCTTTACGAGCTTGTCGGGCAATCTCTCTGGTGAAATAGTATGAACCCTTAGAAGTCTTCACTACCTCATTGTCTTTGTTTAAGATTGTGTAGATGCGGACATATTTAGTTTCTTCGATCTTATCTTCAACACCAAGACCATTAATCTTTGTGTCTTTAGGTAACCGATACATTCTCCATTTACCACTGAGAAGACCAAGTTCTTCTTGTATGCCTTTTACGATAGCCCCTCTCTCAGACCCCTTTGTCTTACGAGCATTACCTTTCGGGTCATGTTGAATGATTTCTTCTTCTACAACCACACCCATGATGTAGAGGTTTCCTGTTTCTTTATGGATTAAGACTCCACGAACTCCACTTGGGTGTGGGTTGTAGGTTTCCAAGTGGGTGCTGTAATCGTTCTCACCTTCGTGTGATTGTTCCAAACCTTCAAGAAGACTGCGACTCCTCCAAGCACACCCAAAATCTAGGGTGCTAAAGTCAAGACCTGTTTTTTCTTTCACACTCTCATAATGATCAATGTAAGAACTTGATTTCATCTTGTTTAGATCAAGACCTGCGATAGTTTTATAGTCATTCCCTACCATCATAGTAACTCTGACTATATGTCTCCCTCTGACAGTACCCCCATCCTTTTTCAGATCTGCTTTGCCTTTTTTTACTGTGGTGAAAGTGATATTTTTCGTTACATTTTTTTTGATACTTAATTTCTTCATAGTGCGTTCCTTACAAGTCTAAACATAGGGTGGTGGGCATAAGTGTTTCTAAAGTCGATACGACAAGTTGTTGCCGACCAGTCATTTTCGTAAGGTTCGTGTGAACCTCCTTTAGCCACCAAATAGTTAGTGCGTATATCTGAAATAGGGTCTACAAGATAACCCTCTCCATCTAGCTCACCCATAGGGCATTCTTTGTTGCTAGAGTATCTACCTTTGAGTGTACCAAATGAATTATGGACAAGTTCATTACCATTGCCACTCATGTCGTACATACCCCAAGCGTTAGGCTTTAGTTTCCCAACTTGGTTGTAGTTGTACCATTTAAGACCATGACCACCTCTCCAATGGGCAACCGAATATATATTGTCTGAACCCGAATAGACGAAATCTTCATTAGCTTTGGCGACATAATACCACTCAGCTTCTGTGGGCAATCTGAAGCCATTCTTAGTGATGTCTACTTCGTTATTGAAATAACAAGGTTCTAAACCTATTGCTTCGGAGAGTTCATTACAAAGATGCTCATACCTAGCGGTACTTTCAAAGCTCCAATCTCTTGATGGTTTTCTCGTTGCAGACTTGCGAACATAATGCGAGATGAGATTCCCACTTACCATGTGAGTGCCAATCCAAAAGGGGCGAGTGATCTTAACCTTGATTGAACCCTCTTTAGGCATAGTATCGAGATACTGATGTGGGTTGTCTCGTTCGCAGTTAGATTGATTCGGTGATCTTGAGGCTTCAAACTCACCCGATGGAATGAGTTTCATGTGATACGCATAGTCTCTTTTAGCGTTCTTATCATAGCTAGCGTGATAATAACTGAAAGCGGTATTTTTTGTATTCACATCCAAAAGATGAGTCGTAAAGTCCTCTGCCTCTTTTGGGAAAGGATCGGGATAGATAGTCCCGACAATTTTAGCGTTCGTGTCTCTTAAGAACTGATCAAAGTTCTTCCCCTCTGAGTCGCTGATTTCTCTAATCTTGTAATCGGGTAGTTCGATACGAACTGTCGTACCATGTATCTCTTGTTCAAAAGAGTACTTTGTGATTTCAGCCACTTCATCTCCAATCATATAAGTATTTTAACATATGGGTCGTTTGGGACTCGAACCCAAAACAAACTGATTAAAAGTCAGGTGCTCTACCAATTGAGCTAACAACCCTCATGTAATACTTATATGATTGGAAACCCCTTTTATCCCTCTTTAGAGACTCTTTTCAAACCTCCTTATCGGTCATCTCGGTGAGTGACCCTCGTCAAAATCAATATCATGCTCATGTTCATGCTCCTTGCTATGGGAGGGTTCGGGGATTGTAAAGTCATGTAACTTATCCCCCCATGAAGACAGCCCAATGAGATGAAGGATCTCCATGATAGGATGTGCGACAAGATTATGGATTGACCACTTAAAGTAGCCTAATCGGTCAAAGATATTTCTCTTCATTTTTTTCGCCCTTTGGTTTGTAAAGGTAGATTGTGAGGATTATCAAAACAGAAAGGTAGACTGCAAATTCTACATCATCTATCGGGAGGGGGAATAAAGTCATTTTGATTAAACTTAGGTCATGCGTTTGTACAAGTCATTGCCTGTACAAACTCAGCCCTAGACACATAAGGAGGACTTTGTGTCATACGAACACTCACCCCACCAAGAGGTCTCCAGTTAGTCAACATCTCCATATGCTTGTTTACTAACTCTTCGAGTTCTTCAACGCTATCCGCTGTTAAGATTTTATACTTCATTTGTTTAACTCCTTTTTAAGGTGTGTTTTGTGTAAGTGGACTCGGAGGGACTTGAACCCTCGACCGACCTTACCCACTAAATATGTCAGTTTTTAATATTTTGGCTGGTATGTGGGTCGCCCCCATCTCTAGTGCCTTCGCTACTCTATGGTATCCATCAAGCAAGACAAGAGATTTATGGAGCAAGATAAACTTTGTAGTGTCTGCTTGGTCTTTTCTATTGGTTTCAATCAAGACCTTGTTACTACGGCAAATAGTGCTAATTTCAACACTAATGATAGGCTCATCTTTTAGTCGCCATAAAACATCTTGGATGGTGACTTTCGAGCCGTCAGTGTCGATCCAATGTGTGTTTTCCCAGCATTTTGCCAACTCCTTTTTAAGTCGATTAATTTTACGATCTAATGTTGGTTCTCTTCTCCACCAATAACTAGCGTCAAAACCGTCTTCTCGATTCTCTCTCATCCAATGTGCTCTACAATTCTCAAGATTGTCGTAGGGGTTTTCCCCCGCAACACAGTGACAGTCATACCAATAGTCACTCTCTGAAGGGTCTACTGTGGCTAAGTATTTGTCGCAACCCCTACAGATCTTCACGAGGGCTTCCGTCATCGGCCTCAGAGTTTCAGGGAACTTCTTACGAATCTTACCCCTTACAAAGTCGTAGGAGTCAACTTGCAAATTGACACAATCTCGATCAGATTGATCATATTCGGTGGTCTTCTGTCTCATCTTATAGGTATCTGAGGTGTCCTCCACAAGACCTGTCTCTTTCTGTATAGACAGGATCTTAGAATCCAAGTTGGAGATCATCGTCTGAATGAACGAGTCACTTTTATTGGGTAATAATGTATTTCTTACCTTACATAACATTTTCAGTTCTTTATTCATCCACTACTCCTTAGTTGATTCTTGGGTGTCCCAAAGGTCTGCGAAAAACTCACAACCCCCCCCTTATATGATTGAGGGGGCTTTTAATCCTCTTCTTCAACATATTTATCCGAGATCTTTGCGATTTCAATGCCTATATTCGTAACTAAGTCATGAGCGTCAAGATAGAGATCGACTAAGGTTTGGAACTTAGCCAGATCCTCTTGAGGGATGACTTTAGACTGAAAGCGTCTTAAAGACTTCTCTTTACCAACCTTAGTTTTCGACCTGTTTTCAACCCAAAAATCTTCATAACCCATATTACATCTCTCGATACTCAAAAGAACCATCAGAGTAACTAAACTTCTGATACTTTGCGGTGTGTGTGGGTGGTGGAATCCATGAAGGGTTTACAAGGAAACTACTTAAAGAGTATACCTTTTTTTCATGATGGATAATGATCGGATCTCCAATCATGCTCTATCTCAATATGCTCTATCTCACCACTTTTTTTGGTGTACTGAACTTTCATTCCACACCCCTTATAATTAGCTAGATAGGTTGAGTCATTGGGGGTATCGCCATCCCAAGTACATACCATGCCTGACTCAACCAATCTAATGATCCATACGGGATTTGAACCCAGTGTTTCCAGAGTGAAAGTCTGGCGTCCTGCCCGACTAGACGAATGGACCTCAATTAGTGCAACCTTTATATGGCTTTAAATCACCTAGTGCAAGTTTTTTTTACGCCTGTGGTGGAGTAGCTAGAGTCTGAGTTATCCTCAAGATTAGTCTCGGTATCGAACTTTTCTCGGTTCTCTAGCCAACCCCTTGCGATCTGGTCTAAAAGGCTAGGAGGGAGGCTTACAGTGACCCTATCACCAATGATCTGAACGAACCCTCCATGTTTATCTATTTGGAGGTAGGCATTCTCACCCTCAAACATTTCTTGGTAGATATGAAACTCATCACCATGTGCGATTGTGCTTTTTGTACTCATGTGAATCTCCTTTAAATAGTTTATTTATACCCATCTCATAAGTGTCTCATTAACCCCTAACTACAATGGAGAACGAACCATGAGAAGATCAGCGTCAGAAATCATTAATGAGCTTGAGATGAGGGTTGCTCGTCTTGAAAAACAATCAAAAGAAAAATTAAAACCTTATAACGAAACTATAAGAAAAATCGAAAGAGAACATCGCATCAAATTCACCACTCACCCAGTCACTGACAAAAGAGGTAAGAGGGTGGATCATGGGAGGCTTCTGGTGCGTTTTCCTGAGCATAAAGAGGTTAATTATAGTTTAAAAACAAAAAAGAGAATTAAGATAGAAAATGACGATACAGTGTGGGAGTTAAAATGGAGACATCGTAGATAAGGACGAGAAAACAAGTCTATTCTAATAATCTCTTTATAAGTATCGTTTTTTGTTTTTAGGACAAAGATCGTCTTATAAGAAAAGAGATTTAGGCACTAAAGTCCATGATCCACATCCGAATGATGTAACAAGAGCGATTTCAAGAAATAAAAAATCATGGTTTACTCTGTGGACGGTAGGAAATGGTTTAGATTAGACTAGCGTCATTTATAATGGACAGGGCAGGATTTGAACCTGCGTACTCCTAAGACATCAGATTTACAGTCTGACCTCTTAGGAGTACCTGTCCAAAGGGCTAGATTTCCTATCCCTATAGTAAGTTATGCCCCACGAAAACCACAGGGCAATTTTCGGTCTGCTATGGTAAGCTCGCCCCCCTTAAACGAGTAAGGGTTGAATGAGTCTTAGGGTAGGGTAGGCTTAGACCCTCCAAGTGCATACTGCTATCAGCGTAGAGCCACAAACTGGCGTTATTCCTAGTAATTTTAACACCCTCTCTTTCAAGAGGGTGTTAGGAAGTATCAAAATTTGATTCTCCCCGCTACGAAGAACATTCGTCATTTACGCCCCTCTAGTTTGCAGATTTCGACCGAGTAGTAAAAGAGGAACTTCTGTAAGACTAATGCCAGCCAAACTTTTACAGCAGACAAATGATCTTCGCCAATATCCTGTGTACCCGCTAGGACTTACACCTAGTTCTCTTGCCTACTATGACAAGGCTTTATTCGTTAAGCTACATGGTACATAAGCGACCCTTACTAGAAATCTAGCGATAACCATACTGTGTCCATCAACCACGAAGAACACAATACAGGGTCTAGTTATCTCCCCAACCAAGAGGTTATAGGCTCACCTATTCTTTATAACAAGATAAAGAATAGGTGAACGAGAGGAATGAGCAGACTTCCTCAATGCCTTGTCCGCATCAGCGTAATGCCCTACTGCACCATTGTACATTTATGGGTTGCACCCCTCTTGGTTAGGTTATGTTGCGAAATCATAGTTCCCCAAGAGCTATTATCCTCTTTAACGGTGGCAATAAGAGGCGTAAACAACCCCCAGACAAGACCAAAGCAAACGCTTATCTGTTTCTCCATTCCCCCTATGCGTCTGTTTGAAGAGTTCCTATAAAAGAACAGAAAATGGTCGCTCAATCTGGAATCGAACCAGAATTCCACCCCAAAGAGACAAAACCCTATAAAGAGAATCACTAGAGGCAAATACCAATCAAGCGAGTACACCAAGTAGGATTTGAACCTACGACCTGCGGCTTAGAAGGCCGATGCTCTTCCACTGAGCTATTGGTGCTTAGGTGTTCCTTTTTTACCACAACCCACTAGGAACAACAGTGGGTGGAAGAAGCACTTAAAAGTGCCATGTGATTTCTTTACACCTTATTTACCTTTTGGTGCGTTACCTCGACCACCGCCACTAGGGCGACCAGTCGAAGAAGGATAATTTGGATTACTCATAGTAATACTCCTATTTCAATGTTGTACTCTTAAGTGTGGTGGAGAAGTTCCTTGGCTTCTTAGGTCTAAGAGTTTGACCTACCTTGTTCTTTATCAGTTCCTCACGATCAAGGGCTTTTGTGAGTTTACTGACCTTGTTTTTTATTCATAGACACCCCCTACTCTATTCCTCTTTTATACAAGGCATTAATAAAAGAAAGTTGAGGTGGTCTAATACACTCGACAGGGTTTGAACCTGTGACCCCCACTTTAGGAAAGTGGTGCTCTTCCAACTGAGCTACGAATGTTTAAATTAAGTTCACTAAGTTTTCAAAGAGCGGGTTGCCCAACTCATCAGGCGACTCTTGTATTATACAATTCCCTAGTTAGAGATCAAAGAAAAACTTAGGGTCTAATTCTTTAATTATGTGCTTAGGGTTGTTTTTCACGCCAGTATATTCAGTAGCTTTTACCTTCTCTACTGAAAAACAAAGCCTCCACACAGATTTTAAATCTAAGTGGTCTACCAGTTCTACTTTTCGCCAATGGCACAACCCCCATACAGATATTTGACCTATAATATCTTCAAGACTGGGGTTGCTCTGCCCATAATAACAAGTTAAATGTGTCTCGGTCATACCATTGAGAATGTTGACAGAGGGCTTTGGTACTGTAAGAAAAAGTAGTGACTTCTCCATAAGCAGAAAAAGATGAGGAAACAAGCGATTAGGAAACCCATAGGGGTCAGCGTCTACGAGATCAAATGTTTTTCTGTCTGAAAGGAACTCATAAATTTTAATAAACGAATCAGCCTTAATGACCTCAACATCATTGAACTTTGATCTTAGATGAGCAACCTTTTTCTGATCCTTATCTATAACAATAGTGTGCCCTAACTTAGAATATTCTTCTGTTAGATTTCCAAACCCACCAAAAAGCTCTAATATTTTTGGGTTTGCACTTATTGCATGACTATTTAAAGCCTTGTGTATTTGATTGATCTTTTCATCTGGGTGGTGGAGTGTAGAAGAATTCCCACTTTGAAGTGATCTTATGTGGTCATGGCGTAATGCTCTATATGACTTTCCAATTTCCATTTTCTCCCCCTCGTTCACAACTTAAGATTTAAAGGTTCTCTTGAGCCATTAAGGCTAATAGTATTATATAATAGATACCACTCAAAAGAGATAAATCTTAGATATTTTGAACCACGACATACACACACCTGAAAGAGATGGAAAAATGGACGAACTTATATATCTTGAACCACGATCAACATTCGACACGATGATTCTCGGAGTGGCAGAAGGAACTCCCAAACTCGTTTATGACCTAGACGCTATGATTTCTCACTGGGTTAAAGAGTTTCAAGACAAAGAAACCTCAGAAGAGGAAGCTCACACAATGGCTATTGAATGGTTTGAGTTTAATGTACTCGGTGCATATTGGGGTGAGCATACACCTGTTTATGTCTCTAAGTCAGCCCTCGACCACATTGAAGACTGCCTCTAGGCTCTCAAGGAATGATCCTATATCAAGCCCATCGTAGTCAACTAAGTTCATAGAGATGTTATTTGTGAGCTTGGTCTGGCTTTGAGTCATACTACTCCTAAGTATCGGTGTCTTTCGGTCAGTAGAACCAAAGATCTGGAGAAAGACACCTTCAAACTTTTTGTGCTCTCGATTCGCAAAACTAAAGTCGATGTACCCTATATGGTTCTCAAATGTAGGGTCGATCTTCACTCTGCTTTTCACGATTAAAAGACTCGGCTTTTTCATATCAGACAGATCCAAACTCAAAGGTACAGTCTTCAGGGAGTTTGTCTTCACGCCAACGCTCTAAGACAGGGTGTCGCAACGCTCCTGTAGGGTATTGACCGTAAGCCTTGATCTCAGCTACTTGACCAACAAACTTCTCCATGTCTTCACGAGGCCCTGTCTCTCCAAGTGAGCCTACGATACGGAGCGTTCCATTCTGATCATAGAAACCATAGTTTAATCCCACATATCCCTTGACCCAAGGATCAGTGTGAAGCCCCTCTGGGTAGAGTTTACCATCTTGACGATAGACCTCTCCTGGTCGTACTCGCCACTCACTAGGCTTTGCATTTGCGTCAACGATCACCACATCATGAGTGTCTGTGAACTTATGCTTCACCCAAGCCGATCTACTATTAGCCTTGTATGGTTCAGACACCTTCTTGAGCATGATACCCTCATGCCCCCGATCAGAAGCGATCTCCATGAGGTTTTCAGTTGTCCACTCGTTCATGTAGTAGAGCTGACTAAGTGAGATATGCTCCATGCTGTCTTCGATAACATCATCAAGGATAGCCCTACGCTTATCCCAAGAGAGATCACCCACATACTCACCCTCATGGTAGAGGATGTCGAAAGCCACGAAGCCAAGTGCTGTCGGGTCATCTGCTCTGAGATTAGAGACTCGATCAGAACCTTCTGCTCCTTGCTTCGGCAAAATCTCCCCATCGAGTAAAGTGCCTACTGGACACTCGTTTTGGATATGATCCATACGAGCGATGTCCTTGCCTATACGACTCCAAGCACAGGTTTGACCAACGAGCATACGGTGTCCGTCTAGCTTCATCTCCCCTACCCACTGAGATGATCCTGCGATCTTCTCTAGGACATCCTTGCCCTTGTGAGAACCTTTGGCGAGTTGAGGACGAAGAAAGTCGTATGTTCCACATTCTGATGTTTTTTCGATTTTCTTTGGCATGGTGTTCTCCTTTCAAGAGATATTGTGTTGATGGCATAAAGGTATAAATAAGGGGTCACACATTGAACTAAACCCCTTATCATAGAATTGTGACCCCCTAAATATACCCTTATGTAACTTTTGAAAGGAGTACAACATGAACTTTACTTTTAAAACCACAAACAAAAATGCACTAGGATACTACCAACAAGCAACCACAGATCGGATCTTTTCGATCCAAGATCTCGTGGCTCACTGTGTCTCAGAATCAGGATCAGACTTGCAATCTGAGGGCATGAGTTTAGGTCGAATCGACCTCGCAAAAGGTGATGTGATCTCTCTTGACTTCAGTCTCTATTCAAGTCGGGAGGGTAAAGAAACGCTTGGGGCGAATTTAGGTGGGGACTCGATCTCATCAGGGGTCTGGGGCAATCAATGGGTAGTGAACTTAAACGCTATGACCATGAGTGGTGAAAGGCACTTGGTAAAGCAGTTTAAGTTCACTCAACCGATGTTGAGCCGATACTCCTGCACCTCCTCAGACGCTAGTGTAAAGCGTAAGCATACTAATCTAGTTAAAGACCACTTAGAGCGATGCACAAGTGACATGAGCAGTTTCCTCAAACACTATATCAAAAGGGTTCAGTAAAGGTAACCCCTAGATTGCTCTTAGAGAGGACTTTCCTTTAATCAGCTACCTTGTACAGTAAAGGTGAACTGAATGTAAAGGAGAGGGAATACAGGCTTGTAAAACACATCAACCAAAAGACCTGTTGGGTCGTTAGGGTCGGTGGCTACAGTAAGACCTGTGTAAGTCGAGATGATCTGATCTCTAACCAGTTGCTTAAAGAGTCCATTCACACGACCCTCAATCTGAGAAATCGTATTCGGAACAAACTTAGTACCGATGTAGCGATTACAAAGATTACGAACACGCAAGTGAACATCATCGGCAATCTGAACAACAGTCGGAGTCTTGGTAAGGACAGAAGTCATGTTAGTGGTCAAACCATGTCTAACTTGAATACCTTGTGGGGTCTGCTTGAGAACGGTGATACCTGCGTTAGCTGTTGTATTAGCGTCAACATCATCAAGGATACGACCAAGATCAGTAAACCCATTAATAACCCTGTTTGTCCAAGGCTCTGCTGAGTCAATCGTAGGATTGGAGGTAGCCATAGCAACTGCAACTGCAACCATCTCACCACCAACAAAGTAGCTTTGAGCCACACCTTGAGAGTCTGTAAAACGAATGTTAGCAATATCTGGATATACCAAACATATACGAGAGTTCCCTGTTGCTTGTGCAAGAGCTTGAGCATCACGAGGTTGAGTACCTACAGCACAACCAAGAACAGCCCTACGCTCTGAACGATAACGCAATGATGACTGAACATCACAGTGATTAGAAATCGCTGAGAGAAGTGCTGTCGAAGCTGGCATCAGAGGTACGATCACACTTGGCGAAAGACCTGGTACAATCTCACCCTCAATCTGTTGAACTGCAATCAACATCTGATCTTCAGTAGGTGAAACTACTCCTGTATCGAGTTGGATTTGCTTACAAGCAAGTGCTGTCGCTCCATTAGAGAACGCAAGGAACGCACCCATTGACAAGGTGTTCTCAAGAGAAATCTCACCATAAGTACGAACAACATCGGCAAGGTTAGTGAAAGTCCTCGTATTGAAACTCGAACGATCTCTAGTGAAGTCGATGTAATAAGTCTGACCGACAGTAGGCTCTTTACCCCCCTTATAGTATGTCTCTACAAGAGCGTTATCACCAATAGCTGTATCAAGAGTATTAGTTACTCTTAAAGAAACACCTGGAATAGCGTACTGTGCAATGTTCGCATTAGTCTTGAGACTAGAGCTTACATTAAAGGTCATAGTCGCATCTGCACCTGTTGGGTAAGCTACACCACCCTCTCTAGGAAGA
>Ga0257127_1000232_pt1 | contig 54032 bp, 62 predicted proteins | sample SI060_135mmetaG_FD_190152 | JGI IMG/M metagenome (GOLD analysis project Ga0257127, IMG submission 190152) | Marine microbial communities from Saanich Inlet, British Columbia, Canada - SI060_135m | ecosystem: Environmental > Aquatic > Marine > Inlet | place: Canada: British Columbia | collected... | reverse complement strand
ATCACATAAGAATCGGGTTTGTTAAATCCCATTCCGTCTTTATCAGTCGCTCCATCACACGCTCCATCGAGAGCCTCACTTGCAGTGATGATTTGAGCTTGTAGATTAGTGTCTACTGAACGATTGAGGATCTTTGAGGGGATTACACTAGTCCACACAGGGATTTGGCTTAGAACCTCATTTTGAGCCTGTTGTGTGATAGCTTTAGCTACCCTTGCATCACGCTCTGAGCGAGTCTCTTGTTTGATCGCCACTCCCTTAGTCCTAGTGGTAGAGGTCAAAGCTCCACACTCCTTCTCGATTGATGCCTCGATGAGAGCCTTCTTCTTGTCGATGAGCTTAAGGACATGGAGATCCATAGCACAGTCGCTGACGAGTCGGATGTACTGAAGGTTTTGTGCCGTTTGACCGATACGACAGATACGGTCTTCGGCTTGAAGATTAAGAGCTGGATTCCACTCTTGATCACAGAAGATCATCTTGCTTGCTTTGGTGAGTGTGATCCCGACACCACCTGCCTTGATGGTGCAAGCGATACCCTTGAGCATACCTGCTTGGAAGGCTTGTACTGCGTCCTCTCGGTCAGACTGATGAGTATCACCCATGATGACAGCCCATCCATCACGCTTTGCCATAGCTTCGATAGGGGCACGATGTGCTGAGAACACGACCACAGGCTCGTTAGCCTCCTCAAAGCTCTCTACCATCTCTTCAAGAGCAGAGATACGAGAGGAGGCAAGCTCGGCTCGGATTCGACTAAACTCGCTAAAGTCGGGTAGTGAGCTTGAGCCATGCTCTTTCATAGTCTCTAGCATCTTCTCACTCATCTTGAGCAGACGCTTTGAGCCTACCTCGACAAGTACATCTTGGTAAGTCTTAGGAGGGAGGCTTGTGAGTACCTCTGTCTTGAGTCGTCTAAGCATGACCCTACGGAGCTTCTCAGGTACACATGGGTTAGGTGTGCCGAACTCATACCCCCCATGATAGTTCTTATAACCGTTCATGTCTCTGATGAACCCTTTGAATCCACCAAACACTGTGCGACCCATTCCGAAGGTGCTGACCACTCCCCAAAGGTCAAAACCCTTGCTCAAGAGTGGAGTCCCTGTCATTGCCCAACTTTTCTTACATAAGTTGGAGAGAACCTTAGTACGCTTGCTACGCATCGCTTTGTGGCTCTTACAGAGGTGTGCCTCATCAGCGATGAGGACGGTCTGTGCAAGAACCTCACGCCACGCTTGAGGCACATTCTCAGAGTCATCACCCCACTGAGATGTAGGGGTCATCTCGGTAGGCAAGATGTCATAGTTAATGATGACAACCTCGCTAGCTTGAGGGAGTTTGAAACCCTTGCGACCCTTACAGACCACAGGTGTGAGGTCTGATCTCCATTTCTTAACCTCGTTAGCCCAGTTGAGCTTCAAGGTTGCAGGGCAGATTACGATTGCTCGACCCCCCTCTTCAATCGCCATTAGAGCTTGGAGTGTCTTACCCAAGCCCATGTCATCTGCGAGGAGGCAGTTTTCGTGAGAACTAAGGAACTTCACACCATCAAGCTGATAGGTGTACGCCCCACCGTCTTTGGCTCGACTGATAGCGTCCAAGACGGAGGTGTCGTGCTGAACACCATCGAAGCCGACAGGGAAGCTAAGGTTGAGTCTACGCACACCCTCCATGACTCGCTCACGATCCTTCGGAGCGAGGCTCACTGTCCAACACTTCAGATCACCATTCCACCTCGCACCTGGCATACCACGCAAGATGGGGAGAGCTTCAGCCTCATAGGGCATCTTGATCTCTCCTTGAGCGTTGATCTCACGCACTGAGGGTGCTGAAAGTAGTGCCTTGACCTGTGCAGGTGAGGCATCCAAACAGACAGAGCTGTTACAGATGGTGGTGTATCCACCATTGGTGGGTTGGTATGTAAAGCCTTGACCCTCATCCACAGGGGTCTTACATACTTGGCATTTTTTAGCGAACTTGTTTGGGAAAACTCTCATTGGGATCTCCTTGTTTGGAGTAAGGGGTTTGGGTTCGGTCTATATACCTCTCCCACATAAGGGTATATATAAGGGGTCACACTTTTGTAGATTGTTTATATAACTCTAGTTTATATGCGTTTAACCAAGCCTTAAAGGAGTTTAATATGAACTACAATCGCATGATCCGAAAAGTTGCATCAGCACACATGGAGAAGACAGCTCAAGAAAAACCAGCTAGTGTGCTGTTCTCTCAAGCTGTGATTGATACAAGGGACTTACTTAATTGGTTTCAAGATCAAGCAGGTCTTGACCCCGAAGCTATGGGTTGGAAAGTAGCCGCTCACCACATGACCATAGAATTCTACGATAAAAAAGAGAAGAAAGCTCTTAAAAGGGAGGGCAAAGCAGAGTCTAACATTGTAACCCCTCTTAAAGATCTAATCGGCAAACCTGTTATTCTTGACATTGTAGGATATGCTAAAGATGAAAAGGGGATGGCTGTACTTGTAGAGCCTAAAGGCCCTTTAGCTCGACTTGTTAAGAACGCTGACCCACACATCACCATCGCAACCAATGGCGTGGGAGCTAAATACAGCAACGAGCTTCTTGCAAAGGGAGAAATCATCCCAGCTCGTGGTTCACTCCAAGCTAGGATCGGTTGGAGAGATGCTCGTTCGGGTAAAGATATGTACGAGTTACCTTGGGATTTTGGTCAGTGAAAAAATAAATCGAAGAAAATATGTCCGATTTGTGTTCTCAAGTTCGTTAGTAGTTTAGAAGGTCGATTCTGTGACCTCTTATTTATACCCCTACGAACAGGAGGACAATATGGAAGACAAATTTCTCTTTGAAGATTTTTTGAATCACACCATTGGCGGTGTTACAGATACTTTTCGGACATACGGTATTATGTTTGAAGAGACCCTCTCTGAAGAGGTTCGACAGAACCTCATCGAGCAACCGATGACAGAGAAACGAAATGGTGTTCGAGGTGTTTCCGAAGAAGTGCTTGAGAATCGGAGCACTTTTTACACTATAGGTGCGTTCCTCAAAGTTCTACATGAACTTGGCTTTAGGGTCGAAGAAACTACAGAGGAAGAATGTGACTTTTGTGGTGTGATGCTCTGCGATGAAGATCGTTTACAGATCGACATCGAGTTTAGTTACGGTGAAGATGTGGTCGAGTATTCGATCAAATTTAATGATGAGCGAGAGCATTCAGGGCATAACGATGCCTATGAGTTTCTTGATAACATCTTCAGTGGCGGTTGGGGATTACTCACTTTAACTGGTGTGCTTGATCCTAATAGTCTTTACGATGATCTTGAGGGTTTCATGCGAAACTTTAGGCAGTCCTGGTCTGAGTATAAGAAGACACTCAAAGAGAAGGGCTTGTAGCTTTACCTTTGTAATGATCTAGTCAGTTCAGTTTCAAACCTTTCTATTGCTTCTTTAAACTGATCTTCGGACATGATTTGACCTCTTGCAGAACCTGCGATCTGATCCTGCCCACCAGCTCGATCACCCCACCATTCTTGAACGAGTCGTCTGCAAGATAGATTTTTAATGGGGTCAGCAGTAGAGATCCTAATCTTCTTATATTTTTCATCGAAGGTTATGACTGCATTTTCTTCACGATAAAGATGATTTGCCTTTTCTCCTCTTGTTCGTCTAACGATCAAGCCACAGGGTCGCATCTCTACGAAGGTAGACTCATCGAGCTTTTCTTGAATAGAGATATGAGCATTACCCATTTGAGTAGCGATCTGACCATCAGTGAGCATTTCTTTAATGAAGTCGAACGCCTGATAACAGAAATCTGTTACCTCGTTGTTTCTTTTCGGGTCGATTTCTGGGTGGTTCTCGTTAATCCATGCAGTTAATCCATTATATAGAACCCAACAAGGGTGGTCTTGTTTTGCCTTGTGGATTCCGTTGGTGTCAATATGTTCAGCATAGAACCAAAAGACTCCATTATCCACGAACTGATCTGTAGATCGCATAAGCCCACCGAGAGTGTCGATGTCTATATGAGAGATCAGTGCGACCTCATCATCATTGAGCTTCGGTATGCCTGAATCATTACAAGGGGCAGGTCTACCAAAGGGTGTGAGGTGTCTTCCAACATAAGGAGAACCTAAAGGTTGATGGTGAGCGGCAGTGTATTTTGTACCTTCAAGTACAAACCCTCCATATTCAGCTTCTACAGTAAGTGCAGGGGGGTTTGATACCCTAAGAGTGTCGGTAGCTAATTGTGATGTCGGAGAAAGTATAACAATCATTTGTAGATCCTTTATTACTGTTGATTGTTTATAATACCTTCAAGGAGAACGGACATGAGAAATCTTGTTGCGAGAGTTGCTACAAAGTACATGAAAACTAGCTCAGAAAATCTTGAGCTTCACATATTTGACTTTGATAACACATTGTTCCGTAGCCCCGAACCACCAGAGTGGTGGTCGGATAAAAAGATGGGTTATTGGTTTAATGAGGCAATTAGTTTGAGTGAACCTTTTGTCCCTCAAAAGCCAAGTGGGGATTATTGGTATGGTGGGGTTGTTTCTGAAGCTAAGAGATCAATCTCTGATATGGACACTCTTGCGATCATGTGTACAGGTCGCCCTAATGACAATGGTGCGATGCGTTATCGTGTTGCAGAGTTGTTAAAGGGGAAGGGTCTTGATTTTGATGAGGTTCACTTAAAACCAGGAACTGGATCAACAGCGAGGTATAAAGCCAAGTTAGTATTTGATCTCTTAAAGAAGTACCCAAACATCACAAGTGTTTCTGTTTGGGAAGACACACAGAAGAATCTTGACGCAATCCAAAAGGTTTGTCATGGGCCGATGTTTGTGGAGTTCCATCCTCATCTCATCAAACCCAACCCCTACCCAGTAGATATAACTAAAGAAGAGTTCGATCTTTTAAAGTAAAGATAATATGATTTCAACTACTATGGAGCAGTCCTCTCGAACAGCTAGATGTATTAGGGTTAAATCATATAACATGAGAAAATGACCTTCTAAGTAGAGAAAGGACTTCTCGTGTTTTATGTTGCCAAAGTGTTGGGGCAGATTTTCGCTAACCCCCCTTATTATATTCTAAGATGTATAGTAGCGTCAGAGGCCGATACAAAGCCTATCGTGGTCAAGGGTAAGATCGCAGGACCTGTCTCAAGAGGTCAAGTCTTTACCTTTCAAGGGAAAGAAACGCTCGACAAGCGTAATGGGAAAAAGAACTTAGATATAGTTCGTAACCCGATTAATCCTAAGTATCTCAAAGGGTCGGCTCTTTACAACTGGTCTGATTGGTCTGACCCTCTAATGCAAGACTCCATAGAGGTTATCTCAAGTTTATCAGAAGCAGGTGTGCCTTTGAACATCATCAATTCTATTTGGAATGATGTTCAAATGTCTCCAAGTTCTATAGCAAAAAACCCCTGGGCTTTGGTTTATAGAGGTGTTTCTTTTCAAGGGGCAGATGAGATTGCTAAAACGCTTCTAAAAAAAGACTTCGACCCAGAAAATGAAGGTCGAGTTGAAGCCTCTATCTTTTGGTCTATGCTTCAAGGTGTGTATCAAGGACATTGCCACCTCGATACTAACACAGTGTTCAAAGATACTGCTGTACTCACAGGATTAACTAACCCTAAAGAGATTGGTCAAGTCATCAAGTCGATGAAAGAAGCAAAGCCCCCTCGTATCGTGGTTGATAAAATCTCACAAGACCCCAACATTGCCCTTTATTTACCCTCTTATTATAAAATGGAGGTAGAGGTAGCAGAGGAGATTAAATCCCCCTTAAGAGTCAACACTATGATTCAATCTATGGATATAGAGGACATCAAGTCATACACTCGATACCCATTGACTAATACACAACTTAAAGCAATACAACAAGGACTCACAGAACCCTTTTCTATCGTGACAGGGCTACCTGGTACAGGTAAAACCACTATTCTCAATACGCTCTGTAAAATCTTGCGTGATCGTAAAGAAAGTATCTTACTCATCGCCCCCACAGGAATAGCCGCTAAACGAGCTAGTGCATTAACCAATATGGACGCTTTCACAGTCCATAGAGCGTTCGGTGCAGGATTGCCCTCGGAGGATAAGAAGGACAAGTCTGATTATGAAGGGGTTAAGAAAGATGAAGAAAGTGGAGTTAAAGGTATTGGCAATAGTAATGACCCAAGTCGAGAACTATGGAGACATAATCCTCAGAATCCTCGACCAGAGTCAGTTGTCATTATAGACGAATCCTCTATGATTGACTTACACCTCATGTGGCGTGTGATGAAAGGCATCTCACCCAAGTGCCGAGTCATCATGGTAGGTGATATAGCACAGCTTCCACCTGTTGGTGCAGGGTTTGTTCTTTCGGAACTTATTGAATCGAACGCAGTACCGAGAGAACACCTTACAGAAATCTTTAGGCAAGGAGAGGGGAGTGGGGTTACGATTGCCGCTCACAAGATCCATGCAGGTGAAGTCCCCCAACACAATAAAGATTATCAGTTCATTGATCGCTATACCTCACAAGACATTCTCGATGAAATTGTGGGGCGGTGTAAAGAGCTTCACATGGATCAAATAGATTTCCATGTGGTTAGTCCTACTCATCATGGCAAAGTGGGTGTTACTAATCTTAACAGAGAGCTTAGATCTGCTTTGAACCCAGATATTGGAGGTGCTTCTATTCGTGTCGGAAAAGATTCTATCCGAGTAGGTGATCGAGTAATGATCACCAAGAATGAGTATGACCTCAATGTTTATAATGGTGACATAGGTCGTATTAGGTCGATTGATAAAACAAGCGTGAGCGTACTCATCAAAGGTGTGAAGGATCAGATTGTGGACATCCCATCTGATCAAGTAAGGAAGCTATTGAGACTCGCTTATGCTACGACTGTCCATAAGAGCCAAGGTCTTGAGTACGACACTATCATTATGCCTATGACCACCGAACATAGCTCAAACCTCTTACAAAGATCTTTGCTTTACACAGCAGTAACTAGAGCAAAGGATAAGGCTATCTTGGTTGGGGATAAAGACGCAGTAGCGATTTGTGTAGGAAACTCATCTAGTGGGCTTAGGTATTCAAGGTTGAGGTATCGCTTTTAATAGTTTCTTTATAAGTGATCTTAAGTGATCTCTTTAACCACAAACTTGAATGGAGAAACCATTATGAGAAGATCTGCAACCGAAGTTATTAATGACCTTGAGATGAGAATCGCAAGGCTTGAAAAAGAAGCAAAAGAAGCAAATGATCTTCTTTTTTCGATAAATGAGGATGAGTGGGCAATGCTTGCAGAACTGCACGAAAATTTATCGAGCCGCGGCCCTTTACAAGATCTAAAGTCAGGTTTGCCAAGTCATGTTCAGAAAGATTTTTCTAAAGTCTTACAACGAGGTAAGAACGATTATGTTACAAAGGAACTTTTAAATTACTCAAAGGCGGTAAGAATCGAGCAATCTAAGTTAAAAGATTCACTCGGCAATATTCTGGGTATCTAATAAGGTTTCTTCTTTAAGAGAGAGCCTTATATAGCTTCTCCCATTGACGAACCTTTGAGTCCTCTATCGATGAGAGCATATTGAACACCTCCCAATAGCGTAAGGTGTCATCATAATCCTCTCTCCTAGAGGTTTTCTCGTTTAATAGACCCTCTACCCTACGCACTAGTATTTCCTTTCGTGTGGGGTCTTCATAGGTGTCCTCAAAGATGTCCTTCTTAGGTTCGTACTTCCACACCTCAAGCCCATACTTGAGTTCTAAGGCAGTACAGGCTTTCCCAAAGTCAAGACCCTCTTTCTCCATAACCGTTGCGATGGTGTCTCGTACCTTACCACAGGCGAAGCAGAACCATGTGTTAGTCTCTGGGTAAACACGGGCAGAAGGTGCATTATCTGAACCATCTCCATGTAGATCACAACGGAACTGTTGTTGGTGATCTCGACCATGTACATCATAGTTGTAGGCACTCAAGACAGACAAGATGGGGATCTTTTCTTTAATCCTATCTGCTCTCTTGCTCATTTCGCACCTTTTCTCATCACTCGTCTTAGTGTGCCGTAGCGTTCGTTACTCATACTTTTTATGATACATTCACCCAACTTTAACTCGGTTGGTGGGGGTTTTTTATCTACATAGATTGTGAGTTTATTTAACTCACAAATGTGAACCTCCACTATTCGTGTGGAGTTCAAAAAAATCATGTACCCCAATAACGCAATAAATGTGATTAGTCCTAGTGCGTCATAATTCATCTCATTCTCCTTTTACTTCGTTCTTCTTTAATCAGTTATATATTTTAGGTGACAAAACACCCCGACTCTCCTAAGAGAAGCCGAAGTGTCGGGCAAGTGAGCTGACCTCGCCAAGCATATCTGAGTCTGCGTAAAGCCCGTTTAAATAGGAAAGATTACTCCAAAGGTTCTCGTTTGGGGTCTATATATCTCACCTTGGTGGCTCAACCCCCCCTTTTGAGATTGAACCTACGACATGAGGTCAGAATCACTCATATCGACCACTACCCAATCTAGGGTGGTTTACCTTTACAACAGCATAAAGGCTTTGTCGGGTTAGTGGTATCGCCCAACTGTATTATACAATATGTTAGGGGTTACAGTTATTATAGTTTCTTTATCGACCACAATAGATAAAGAAAAGGAGACTATTATGAAGTTCAAAACAAGTAGGATAACCCCGCCTAGAAGGTTAGTTTTACAGGTTGTAAACCACATATTAGGTGATTCTTCAGGAAGTCTTGAAGTTATCGTACCCTCTCCAAGATCCCTTAATAGTATTCTGGATCAAAAAATTAAGGTGGAGGTAATACCAGAGGAGTTTTCCGAAAAATTTAGATTTGAGGCAAAATATCAACCAACCAACTCTATTCTTTATGTGAATCTCTCTCTCCTTGAGTTTAACTACGAGGGCAGAGAACTAAAACAAGCCCTTTATAAAGTAGTCTCTCACGAATTAGTCCATGTGTATCAAATCCTTTACACAAGAATAAAAGAGAAAGGTGGAGAGGTCGATACACCTACAGCAGGATTACCTCCTCTTAGAGCTAGAACACCTAAGTACAGACAAGAAACGGGTGATATACTCGACCATCGTTTAGATGATACAGAGTTCTATCCCCGATTAGAGGACACAATAAATGCGATTGGGTTTGTCTTAGAAGATTTCCCAGGAGATGCTTCAGATATAGTCTCCTATGTTCTTGGTGTATCTCGTCACACGAAGTATAAATCAAAACATTTAGAAGAACCCAAAGAATGGTTACAAGATCTTCAAAGATATGCTCCTAGAAAGTATGTCAAAGCTGTAAGGAAAATTAAAAACGAGTATCCAGAAACTATGAAGCGACAATCCGACTTCTTTAGACAGGTTAGCCCACCCGATGAACTGAGTACCTTTAGCAATGGCACACCCACGGGTAAAGGTACAGATCTTGAAGATAAGGGTGAGGGTTCACAACTGCCTAATGGAGATGGGGCTAGGAACATAGGTCGTCCTAGCCCCGACTCACCGAATCTCAAATCAAGAAATCTTGATCGTTCTGAGTCATATGGCAGGAAACCCGCTGAAAAACAAGACTTTGGTTATGTTCATGATAGTGGTAGCGGTAGTGCTAGGGTTATCCCTTATGATAGTGGTTTTGCGAACAACTCATCTCCTCTGAGAAAAGCATCCTCCAAAGTTAAACCCATGTTTTTAGGGTCTGACGGGTCAGCGATGGCTTATGATTTCTACTTTATGCGAGTCGAAAAAGACTACTATTATCACTACACATACAGAGATCGTGCAGATGAGATAATTGAAGATGGACATCTAAGACCTAACTTCTACAAAGACCAGCCTGGTGCTAAAGGTGTGTTCGCTATTTCTGGATCTTATGGGCAAGTGGTTACGAGTCTTCAAGTCAGTGGTTCTAGGAAAGAACACATGGATAAAATCGTGGCTATCAAGTTTAAGACGAGGACTGAACCTAAGTATGGATATCCCGAAGAAGTCATTTGGGATAAACCTGTGAAACTTATCCGACCAGAGGTGGTCAGCGTTTCAGAAGCGACCTCCGATCTGAGAGGGAATGAAGATTTGGGAGAATACTTCAAAGTATATTACGACTTCAAGAAGGCAGTTGAGATCAAAAAAGAATATGGGAAACCTAGTCCTTCTAGGGTTGCTCATAGGTACTTGAAAGGTCAGAACGATGAAAAATAAAAACCGTGAAGATAAAACTTCTGGTCTAATTAGACCCCCTCAACATCTATTAGATAAAGTGGTTGAGATCGGTCAAGGATTACTTGCAGAGTACTGGATTAAGAGAGAGCAAGAAGACAGCACCAAAGGTGGCTTGGACACCGATTCTGTTGAGGGTATTGAGTGGATACTTGAGGAACTTGATTACCTACCCATTGGAGTCAAAAGAGGAGAGCATGATGAGGAAGAGGTTATCTTCCAAGTCAACAATGCACAGAGAGCTTTTTCCGAGATAGAGGAACAGATGGAATCTGCAAACCTCAAATACTCAGATTTCCACAAGATCAAGGCAAAGATAGATCAGCTCGATGCACAGAGCATTTTCAATGACCCAAGAGGGAGTAAGGTTCTTATAGGTTCTATCTCCGACATGACAATCGACATACTTCGTGAACTCAAAAAATGGACCTCAGAGAGTAAGCAATACATCCCCACTTTAGTGCGTGATGATTATCAAGAATTAGCAAGAAATCTGTCAAAGTATAAGTTTAAGGACAGCAGTAGATACTATATTGAAGATGATGAGTACGGATTATTTGCTGTGCATCTTCAAGAGTCCTCACATGGTGCGGCACAGTATTATTGGGACGGTGTTCATCACATCGTCTTCAATGTTCTCAAGAATATGGGAGAACTGCCTCTCAAGTATCTGCAAGATAGGGAGACAATAGCAGGACATGAGCTAGTTCATGCAATGCAACAACATTACGCTAATAAAGCAAACATAGAAGAAGCAGGATTACCAAGTAAAACAAGAGACAAACAGTTTCGCTTTGACATGAAGAAAAAGCAAAAAGAGTTGAGAGTCCAATATGCAAGAGAGGGTATGGACTTTGAGCTTATTTCTATCCATGCTTTAGATGACATTGAGTTCTACTCTCGCCTTCTCGATGAGGTCACTGAGTTCAAAAGACGCAATAAGGGTCTTAATGATGAAATACATAGGTGGGTTTTAAAACGACCATTTTTTGTAAGTCTTAAAAGATTTAAGCGTAAAAATTGGAAAAAAGCAGTAGGTATCTTTGTTGGTGCTGTGAAACCTAACGCTAAGTCTAAAAAAGCGTCTATTAGTAGGATAGCTCATCGCTATCTTCAAAGTGCCTCCCAACCAGCTCAAGACTTGGGTGGTGTTAAGACTTGGGTCGATAAAAATCGACAAGACCAAATCAATAACGACACCTCTTCTCCAGATAAATCAAGAGAAGATTATGAAGATGGTAATCCACAGAGAGATCGAGTTCTTCCTTTACCAAGTGGACACCCCGAAGGTCGAGATGAACAGCGAGTCGGCCCAGGTCAAATAAACTCACCTCCCGATTCTAGTGGTCAAGGTGGAGCGAACCGTCCAAAGAAAGACCCTAGTGCATTAAATGACCACCCCGATGGAAAAGCTTTACATGAACGACCTAGATCAAGTGGTATGCCTGGAGATGAGTATGGACACCCTTATATAGACCAATCCACATCCACAGGACTCAAGCGTAGGGTCATGGCTTCCAGTGAGAAAATCTCTTATGTGGGAGAAGATGACTTTTATGCAGAAGAAGAAGATTTCTATTGGGATATAGAAGATGGTGTGATGGTAAAAAATGCCCTCTTCAGGTATAAATTTAGACCACCTAAAGGAAACAAGCGTCAGCGTTCTCAAAAAGGACAGGCTAAACGCAAGTCTCTAAAGAATAAGCGTAAAAATAGAGTAAACTACCGTAGAAACCTCATTAAGCAAAAGAGGTTATACAAGCGTAAGAAACACAACCCTACCTACAAGAAGTACAAGAAGAACTACGCCAAGAACCCAGAAAGATACAAGCGTAGACCTGGTGGTGGAGTCTCTACCCCCAAACAAAAATCTCAAAGAGCAGAAAAAAGGAGAAAGTAACTATGAGTGATTTCTTATCCGAAGAATTGTTTGCAGAGGAATTATCTGCCGAAGAGTTATTAGCTGGTCGAGCTAGAAGAAAGACCAAGTATAAAATCAAACGCAGAAGGCGTATGAAACCTAGAACTAAATCTTTACGCAAGAGAAACACTAATATATCTCAAAAGCGTAAAAATAGAAAAAAGTATAAAAAGCGTATGAAGACGGATTCTAACTTTAGGAAAAATCGTAAAGACTATCGTAAGCAGTACTACAAGAAGAACAAGAGGGGTTCTATCGGGTATAGTTTGCCCTTTGGATTAGAATTCTTATATCAAGGAATACCTGCTTACCTTATGTCTCTTTCTGAGATGTTTGATGCGGTCAATATCTATGTTGAAGGTGAAACTGCAATCTTAGTTGACCTCAATCATTTCTTAGATAACACTGAATGGTATGAAGAAGATGATGCTAACCTTTTCATCGATTTGATAGAGGAATCTTATGCTGTTTTAGAGGAAGACCCAGATGACGCTTGGTCTGAGTATACTCTTGATGAGCGAGATCCCCCTGCCAAATCTAATATAGACAAGAAATCTTCGAGGGATACTGATATTTGTGATCGGACAGATAACCTTGCACTTCTTCAGATGCTCCTAGCTGTTCTTCGTGGTGCTCATTTTGCTCATTGGACTAGTCACTGGCAAGTTAAAGGCTCAAACTTCTATGGTGATCATGAAATGATGGATAACATTTACAACACACTAATAGAAGAAATCGACACCCTTGCGGAGAAGATTGTAGGGGCTTATGGTGGGGAGGCCGTTAATGCTGTCGAACAGGCACAAATCATGGCTAATCACCTCCTACCTTTAGCTGAAGCTCATAGTATGAATAACCCGATACGCAGAGCCTTATTGATTGAGGAAGGTTTACAGGTCATCTTTAGGAACACTTATGATATGCTCAAGGAACAAGGCGGTCTTACTTTAGGTATGGACGATTTTATTATGTCTATGGCTAACACACATGAGACTAACCTTTACCTTTTAAGACGGAGATGTGAGGATTAGTCTCTACATTTTAGAGGGATATAGCTTTCTCGAAGTTTTTTTTTAAAAAATAGGGCAACTTCTTGTGTGGATAGTATAAGAGTATGTGAGCAACAGAGCCAATCACTTCGGATGACTCGCTAATGCTCTTAACACTTGATGCCGACAGGCACATATATATAAGGAGATGCCCTATGGGTTTTTCAGACTTCACTCTCGGTTCTACTTCACCAATCCTCTCAGGTGGTAAGGTTCGTTGGAAGCCTCAAAAAGGAAAGTTTCGTGTAACCTTTGTCGCACTACCTGGACTTGAGGATAACGCTGTAAAATTTGAGGATGCCAATGGTGACCCTACCAACCCTTCTTTCAAGGGTGGTCGTAGACTTTACCACAAAGATGTTGGATACTTTCTCGATCATGGCCCAGAGTATCAGAAGATCGCAGGTAATCCAAGCAAGACCTCTATCGCTACTACTTTAATCTTTTGGCCTACTGATGCTAAAGGTAATCTTGATAAAGCTCGATTTGCCAATGGTGAGTTCGAGGTCAAAACTTGGATCTTCTCACTCGACAAGTATCGTCAACTTGAGTCAATCAACACTGAGTTCCCTTTGAGTCAACATGATATTTCAATCACTGTAACTGACCCTCAGTTCCATAAGATGACCTTTGCACCCTGTAAAGAGTCCTTGTTCAAGACCTTACATGATAAGGGGTCTGATATGTTCAAGACTTGTATGGAGACTGCAAAGCCTATTCACGCCAACATTCAGAATGACATTGCCCAAGACCTCACCATTGATCAGATTCGTGAGAAGATGAGTGGTTCAGTAGGTTCGCCAACAGGCAATAGCGGTGGTGGCTTCAACTCCTCATTTGACGCAGATGAGATTCTTGACGGAATGCTCTAAAGTCCTTGACTTGATATAGCAAGTGATATAAAACACTTGTAAGGGGCATAAAACCCCTCCTAAAAACCCTCCTTGCCCCAATGAAGCCACTGCGGGAGTAAGAAGGGTTTTTTTTGTAGTCTTTTACTTGCCTAAAGAGGCAGGGGGGCATTCTTACTTTGAGGGTAAGATAACAGCGTATTTGCCACCCCATTGTGAAGAAGGTGGGATGTTCGGGTCGCCTGGGAATGCAGTAAGTAGAGAATAAGATTTACCTGCTTTAACATCTGAAAGGATAGCCTTTACACTCTTAGCATCATCGGGTAAGAACTTAGAGTTACTTGGTCGAATGACGAGGCTGATCTGATTGGTAGCGAAATCTCTTAGAGAAGCTGTAGTCTGAACAGCAGGTACAGTGATTTTCTTACCCCTCTCTTCTTTTTGGACTGTTGTCTGAGTCGCACCAGGCAGTCTCATCGCTTCCTCAATCGGAAGGACAAGGTTATACCCTACATTGGAAGCCTTCATGGTGTAGAGACCACCTTGACCCTTAACAGGAGCTTTCTGGATGAGTTTGATAAGAGTACGCTCATTAATGCCACTCGCAAAGACTGAACCTGTACCAATGTCATTGTGTGCAGTAATGTGTTTAATCGCCCATTGAGATAGGAGAACATGACCAGCTCTCACAGGGACTTTCCATGTGCCCTTTTGAAGCTGACGAGGTTTATCCCCCGCACCAGCGTATCTTTGCTCTAAACTTGCAAGTTTATCTCGATTGCTTTTTAACTCGGACATCAAAAGGTTTGCTTGCCTTAAGAAAGCCTTCTTACCCCCACCTTCGTTTTCTTTTGCTTCTTCAAGTTGGTCTTCGGCATCAACAAACTCTTTCATGGCCGCAAAGTCATCACCATCAGGCCAATTGCTTTTGTAACTCTTAAGTGCTTTAGAGACTGAGCTTTGTAGTCCTTGAACAATCTTTTTCGCTTTCTCTGGGAGATGACCAAGGCCATATTCGTCCCCTTCAAACTTATCTTTAGAGACATTGGAAGATAGGTTTGAGATTTGAGCAATAGATTTCTTCATTCTGTCAGAGAATTTGTCAAATTCATCCTTGCTTACGAGTGCATCCACTGGAAGATCCGCATCACCACCCAATAACATCCCCATCACAATCTCTGCGTCTTCTTTTTGTTGAGCATCTTTAATATCAAGGTTCTTTAAAAGATCTCCTGGGTCACTTGATTTAGCGTCTGTAAGGACTTTAACAAGATCCCCCACTTCTCCAACAGTAGAATCGCCCAAATCCCCATTACCATAAGTCGAGAAACTCACATTATGTCCTTGCCACACCTTCTGCTTAAATTGTTGTATGTCATAGTCGTTGAGATCTTGTTCTTCGAGCTTCGTTTTTGCAGATTCCAAACTCTTAGTAGCCTCCTCAACGGTAGGTGCTTTTTTTGAATCACTCTTAGAATCTGAATCGCTCTTAGAATCTGAATCACTCTTAACCGTGTGCTTTGATTTATCCGCATTAGGATGGTCTTTCAAATAGGTTTTTAGAGCTTCGGGGCTTGAATGTTCCATAGCCTTTTTATAGGCGTTTATTTCAGTTAAAAGTTCTGCAATCAGATGTTTCATTTTTAGTCTCCTTTGTTTTCGTTATTGCTGAAAAAGGGGGCTGATAAACAAACTATTAAAGTCTTGACTTTTTAATCGCTTCTTTGAGCTTCTTTTCGTCATACACTTTGATGTTACTCTCACTTTGAAAAAGGTTGTGAGCTGATTTAACTTGAGATTGATTGAGATTCATATTACCAGTAACTGTAATATCATGTGTGTCTTTATCTTCAAGCCTAGTTGTAAATCCTGTGATCGAGGGCATTAATAGTTTTATCAACTTAGGGTCAATGTACTTGAGGGCTATATCCCAAACCATTTCAAGTTCGACCTCGTTGGAGATGTTAATGGGGGAGTTACCATACGAGGTAGGCATCTTTTGTCTGTAAAGGCTGATACCAGATTGAGTTCTTAGTTCCATGTCAAAGAAAGGAACAGGTTTCCCTGGAGGTGGTGGTGCGGTATCAAATAAGATTTTAATGTGTGCATGGATGATCTTATCTCCAAATGTCACCAAAGGTTGTACTGTACCCCAACCATGTAGTTCGATAAGGATTTCTCCCTGCTCAACAAGACGGGCGATGAATTCTTGCTCAATGTCAGACATCGGAATATAGAGGGAGTTTTCATTACCTCCCCCAAATGTGTTCTTCCCTTTTTTCCGATTGGGGTCGTTTTTAATACCATTGATGTTGGTCATTGCTTGCAATCTCCTCATTTTAGGGTTTCAACCCTCTACTATACCAATCTCAAAAATGTGTTCTAGCATATCTACAATTGTTTCTATGCTCTCTAGTGTTCTCCCCGATGCTGTGATCCTACGCATACTTGCTGTTCGGGTTGCTTCTGATACAAACATCAGAGGGTCGAAGTGGAGCTTGGTCTTACCTGTGGTAATACTTTCTTTGAGCGTGTTTTGCATGGACGCAGTACTTAAGAATCTTAGCAAAACTTCTGGGTTGATATAAGATTTCTTAGTTGTACTGCCACTATCATGGCTTAATGCCACCTGTGCCCTTTCATGTGCTTTATTGATTGTTTCAGCTACAATTTCAACAACCCGTTGGGTCAAGTCTTCAGTTTCTAGTTCTGCGACTTCTTTAATCTTTTGGAGCATATTGTTTCGTTCTTCTTGGAGTCCATCAAACACCTCTTGGGTCGCTCTTAACTTCCTAAAGTCAGTGATCTTAAAACCTTTGAAATTCTCTTTAAAGTATTTCGCAAGATGTCTATAAGTGAACTTCTCTCCTTCACTAGTAACGAAGATATACTCAGAGCCAGATTCTAAGGCGTTGTCTACATAGTCCTTTAAAACTTTGATGATAGATGAGTTGGATATGGAAGCTGTATTTACCGTTCCCATTTTCCCTCTGAAGACCAACTCGACAAAATTGTTTCGGACAAAGTTGACATGGGTGGCGTTCAAAGTGATTGCACCGAATGTTTCAACCTGCACTTCTTGTTCCTCCACAGTTTCTACAATCCCATTCCCTATTTGTCCTGGTCTTATTCCTGTTTCCATGATGATTGAAGTAATGATTGCAGATAACTTGGTTAGTTCATCTTTTGACTTGAGGTCTTTTTTAATCTTTTTTACGATGGTGTTGTACTTTTTGATGAGCTTCTTTTGAGACTTGATCTTCTCGGCTAAAGTATAAGTCTTGTTGCCGAACATATCGTTAATCGTCTTGATGTATCCCTCATCATCTACATCAATCGTGATTGTGTCGGGCAGGTACGCCCTTAACTCCACAGGAATGGCAGATTTAAGAGGGGTTTGTTTTTTGTGGAGTTCTATCGCCTTAAAAGACCTAACACTGTTTTTTTTGAATGTCTCGCTTACCTCTTTAAGAGGCTTTTGCCCAGCTAGGTAGTCTCGTATGAGGTACATCGTTGCATTTCTCCACGAATATGCTTTATCGCTTACTTCATCTGACCCCACAAACTTCTTCATGAACCCTAAGACTTGAGACAAGTTTTTAATCGACTTAACTATATGTCTTTTCCTCTTACCTATAACTGCTTTCCCCCGACCTTTGTGTTCAGATTTAGCTTGCACCCCATAGCTTTTAAGGTCTTTCAACAGGACTTTAAAGGCAGTAAGGGATTTGCGTTGAAACGCAGAGATTTTTTTTTCCTCTTGTGGTGTCGGCATCTTCTATTCTCCTTTTCTTTAGTGGTATCATAAATGAACTATAAGGAGGTATTCATTGAACCCTTTGCTGAGATACAGAATAGACATATCCAAGATAGATCACATCAACGCACAGATTGAAGCATACCAAAGGATGCTTGACTGGTATGAAGGCTGGAAAGATAGAAATGACCCCTATGAATACATAGAGGAGCGTATAGAGGATATTAACGGACAACTCGCAGAATATCTTATTGCTCGTGAGTTAGCCATAGAAGGTGTTAGAACTTATGACGAGAAAGATGGGGGATCATATAAAGAAGGGAAACAGGAGAAACAACATGACGATTGACCAAATTATTGAAGCATATACCTACGCCCGTGTCTCAGGCTCTGCTAAACCTTTAGATCATCTTGATCTCCAAGCCGAGAGTTATGTTAAAACAGCTTCCCCACACATAAAGAATAGGATTGATTTCTTGTTCGCAAAGAGTGAGTACGAGGCAAAGTTGAGGTGCATCAGAAATGAAAACACTAACCGAGAAAGTTGATGGTCGAAGAGAATGGTCTTCCTACGGCATTAAGGAACTTCAAAAAGTAATCTCACATAATGATGACAGTATGAAAGCCATCATACTAGCTAATGCCCTTAGTGAATGTAGTATTAAGAGCGTTGGACATAGATCCTTTAAAATAGGATCTAAAATGATCCTGTATATCACCAAAGAGGGTGTTGTAGTGATCAAAGGACTACAAGGGAAGTTTGAAGAAATAAAAGACCCTAGAACGCTCTTTGATCGCATTAGGGTTATTTGGGATAATTGCCATGCCTGATCTTACTCACATCGTTGATGGGGAAAGGGTCTGGAAAGAAGACAGAGCCTCTTTCCTTATCAACAAGGATACCTCACTTCACTCTTTGATAATTAATGGACTGGTGGAAGCAACAAAGCAACCACCAGCCACTGTTCAAGATTACTTGGTTTTTGTCCTTGAACCTATAGTGATTGAGGTACACAAGGAGATACAGATCGTGACCCTGGTTAGCGAGAAAGTTCCCCGTAAAGATTTTGGATACAGTAGGTGGAAGTATCTGTTCTCGATCATACGAACCTACTGGTTAGCCGCATCAGAGGCTCTGACTTAGCCATGAGGATCTTATATAATCCCACAAGTAGATCAAGTCTCCAATGCCATATTGTTCCAAACCAATAATGACCAAACCACTATGTTCTACGGGAGTTATAAACTTAATGTAGCAACTCCAGTTCTCTATTTCTAAAGCCCAACCATTGAGTTGATCTTGGTTTATTGTTTCACTGAAACCTGCTTCTTTTAATGAATCGCTTAACAAAGATCTGATCGTGTAATGAACATAATCGAGGGGTCTATCATTGTGACAACAATCCAAAATCTTACCTATTGAATCTTTTGTCCATACCCTCTCTCCTTCTCGCATTTCAGTTCTCATAAAAGCTCTCCCTTAAAATGCCCCATAGAGGGAAAAGATCCCTTAAAGGACGCAACACACCATTAATTGCGAATGTTATCTCATTATTATTTGTAACACCATAGCCCAAACTAACATAAGCGACCCAACCTTCAGTGTTCAGTGACCAGTTACAATCCGAACTTCCTACCATATAGTTCTTTTCAAACCCTACTGCACAAAGACTTTCTTCTAAGACCCCTTTCAAGTCGATAAACTTTGCTCGACTATCCTCTTTTTCAAGTCTCTTTTGGATTAGGCTAATACCTTCCTCACTCCAACCCCTCTTACCATCCTTTATCCTAGATAATGAACTACTCATAAAAGACCCCTTAAAATAGGGTCAAAGTCTTGTTCGCAGGTAACAAGGGTGTTGAGGGATTGGTGATGCATTTATTGTTGGACATCGGGATACCTCTTGATCTTCTCCCTAGACTCAAGCCAAGCCCTCTTGATTAACCAAGATAGTGCTCTATCTTGACGCTTGGCTTCAGCTTCGATCTCTTGGATGATGGGATCGGACAGATAGATTGATCTTTTGTTTTTTGATTTGTTAGTAGCCATAGTAAAAAAGTCCTATTCGTATTCCTAAGACATAAGAAGCAATACACGCATAAGTGAAGTACCTCGCTCTTGGGGTTGAATGAAACAACCCAACACCAAAAGAGAGGAGAAGCAAAATGATGAGTGATAAATAGTAGGGTTCAGCCATAGTAAGTTTTCAGACCTATCGACAAAGCCAACATATAAACCATGCAAAGCACGAACATTAGCTCAAACTTGTCTGTTTTATAGACCCTATAAAAGCATACCCCCATGCCGACTAGATAGGCTAAGACCCATGCACTGGGGATGGTGGTGATTTGACTCATTTTTCTTCACCCTCTTCTTTGTACCCTGCATGATAAACATACTCACCCCCGACCACTTTCATGTAGCTGTCGTCATCGCAGTGAGTCATACAAAATAAAACGATCTCAGATCGCTTTAGAATGTGTTTCTCGTTATCGTCTACCCACTGCCATGTGGCGATGTCAGCGTCCTCGTGAGCGACATCCTCAACCTCATAGAGAGGCATGGGGAAGCTCTGCGAGGGATTGAAGAACATCCCCATCACAGAGGGCAAAGACTTCCACCACTCGATGATGGAATCTGTGGTCACCTCATCGGGGATAACACCGACCCAATTTCGGTATCCGTACTCCTCTTGTATGAAGAGGAATCGTTGTTGTGTTTGGGTGGGGGTTTGAACAGTCATGTTGTCTCCTAGTGGGAGTGGTTGATGTGAACTTTATAGATAAGGGGTCACAAATTATCTGCTTACCTTTAGAAAAAGGATCACTACTACTACGATAATAAGTTTGACTAACATTTGTTCTCCTTTAAGATTTGGTTCGATTCCACTAGGTAATAAACAAGGGGTCACGCTCTCAAAGTTTAATAGTTTGTTTATATGTTTTCCTTGTAGTTAGTATCCTAAAAGAAAGGTGTAGTCATGAGCAACGATCAAGGTCTATTGCCAATTATGAGTCCTTTATATAACTTACGAGAGATCTGTAAGCAGATCGTCCTACTCGAAGACCACCTTAATCAGCCACGCAAAAGATGCCCCGATTGTATCCGTAAACATTTCCTCACCATAGAAGCATTATTTGAGGAAGCGGTTTCTCTTGATAAAGAGTTAAAATATATAGAGGTGCTAGACAATAAGGCTGAAGAGATTAGAAAACTCCAATCTGTATGGTTAGACACCAGAGATAATGAGCAAGCACATAGGTTTTATCTCATCCTTGCTCAAGCTCTTAGAGTTCTTAGGAAGAGTTTTGCAGAACACTGTTTTGATGTTCGCAAAATGGCGAGCATGGAGCGTAAGGCTAGTTTATATGTATGTCCTCACAGGAGGGTTGCAAATAAGCCGCCCACCACATTAAAAGAACTCATTGACCTCAAGCCTAACACTTTCAAGTTAGCATGGGGTACACCCCCCAAAAAAAATATGTGGAATGTGTCTTGGGATGAGAGATCTCGTGTGTCGGTTATATATAAAATAACTTCTCGTGTATTAACTGCTAAAATAAGACTAGGTGTGTACGCAAGACCTAATAAAGGTGTTCAACTAGAGGTTAGTTATATTCATCCAGATACTTACGATAATGTAAATATAATAACATTTAAAAATCTATCTGAGCAAATGTTAAACTCACCCCTCGATGTCCTTATGGGTTTCGTGTGGGAAAAGGTCAACTGGAACATCTCAACTAACCACAAGTTTTTACTCAATCCTAATGTTAGGGTTGCTACTAAGACCGAAGCGGAGAAAGAGGACGAAGCTGTTGAAAAGCTCATTCGCAAATCTCCGAAGAAGAAACCACCACGCAAAGACCTCCGTAAAAATAGAGTGGAAATCAGTGATGACCAAGATCTACAAGGTGTTGGTCGAGGAGATAGTGGAGATCCAGATCTTTCTCGTAGAGATCAAAAGATGGCGAGTCGTATTACTCGTCTATATCTTAGCTTGAGAGGATAACCTACAATGATTAGTAACCTCTTACTCGAACTTCAAACGGAGCTAGATAAAACAGATCATCTCCTAAAAGAAGCTCAAAGAGTAGCCACACCTCTAAAAAATGAGGACGGTTCTCGTAGACCCACAGTTAAAAAGAAGCGTAAAAAACAGAACCTCACACCAGAGCAGAAGAAGGAACAGAAAAAAGAACAAAAGATCGTTAAAAAGGTCAAAGAAAGACTCAAAAGCCGCACCTATAAGAGCAGGCAAACTGGAGATGAGTTATCATTCAGCACAGCCTATAATCGCAAACACCCTAAAGCGGTCAAAGACTTCAACAAAGCGATGGAAAAGGCTAGGGGTTCTAAAGGGGAATCAAAGAAAGAGGTCAACTACTCAGTAAAAGCTAAACTTAATGATGAGCAGTACGATCTACTATCAAGAGTGAACAATGGTCGTGACATGAAAGAGATGTCTCTAGTTGAAGAACGCACCATGAGAGACATCATGTCACTTCTTATGGACATCCATGAAGAGGTTCGAGAAGAGGTGGGTGAACCTCCCCCTAAGAAGGAAAGAAAAACAAGATCTGATAAAGGTAAGGTGCGTGGACCTTATGCAAAAAAAGTCGGAGATAAACTCACTACCTCTCTTGAAAAAGAAGGGATTGAAGCTGTTGATCTAAATGTTGAAGAGGCTTCTGACATTACTGAAGAAGAGGTAAAAGAAACTAAAGGAGTCTTAGACGAGAGAGCTAAAGAGAGATCTGAACAAACAGGAGAGGAAGAACCCAAGAAGCCCAAGAAACCCAAGAAACCCAAGAAACCCAAAGAGCCTATAGATGGTGCTCCTTTACTTGAACAGCCTAGCTATGTCCAAAAAGCTGAAATCAAGGATCGCCTTGAGAAGGCTTTTAGAGAAAACTTAAGTAAAGGCACTAGTAGGGAGGTCGAGACTCTTGAGGAGAAACTCCAAGACCCCTCTTTAAGTGATAAAGAAAAGAGAGATCTCCAAGAGCAGATCAAGGAACTTGAAAAAAAGGATCTTGCCTCAACTAGAAAAAGCACAAGGACTCTTGTTCAGAGGATAAGTGACACTGTGGACGCTCTTGATGAACTCACTGAAGATCAAGTCGAACAAATGGCGGATGCTTACGGTTATGGTGCAGTCAAAGTCGAAGATGTCATGAAAAATCAAGGACTCGAAGGACTACAGTCATACCTCGATGACGAAGTGAAGGATAAAGACTTCGGCCCTCCGAAGCCCCCTTCAGACAGAGAGGGTTTTGCAGAAGAGTTAGGGAAATACCTAGCAGTTACCCACGCACAAAAGAGCATTGCAGAAGACCCAGAGTTTGGGTTGCGTGAGTTTCCTAGTGATGGGGATGATCATGATAAAGAGAAACACTTAGAGAATGTACGCAGAGTCCAATCAAGACGCTTTAAGAAGATGGACACAGATCAGCGTACTAACATGGTTTCTAGGGTCAAAGAGGATATTGACGAGGCTATAGAAACCTTAAAAGATGAAGGACTGTCCGATGATGAAAAGAAATCCTTACAAGGTAAGATCGCAAACTTAAAATCATCAGAAACTGCCCTCAATACAGTACGCATGATAAAAGAGGAAGGTGTCATTGATGGGTATGCTGAAGTACCCGACAAATTGCTTGGACTTGCAAGGCAAACGGGATCTGAGGCTTGGGAAGAAGGCATTAGTATGCTTTCCCAACAAGGCACTAACCCTAGTAAGACACGAGATTTGATAGAATCGGTCACTGAAACCCTCGACACAGAAGATTTTAAGGATGTGGTCGGGGGTGAGCAAGGGCCTTATGGTGATATGCTTGACTTATTAGATGATAACTATTGTCCAGGTAGCCCAACAAATAATTCTAAAGGTCTTGGAGATAAAAAACTCAAACCATCAGATGACCCTTGCCCTAATCCTTTATCTAACGAGATGAAGAAATTGTTAAGGGATTACATGAGTGGAGGTTTTGTTAATCTCTACACTGTGGAAAAAGAATCTAAAGGTGACGGTTACTACAAACCGAAAAAGGGTGATGAGGGGGCTTCCAAAAAAGTTAAGGAACAGATGAAGGTCTTTTGGAAAGAGAACAAAGAGAAGTTTTTCGAGGTGTTTGTTGATGGGTTTGATCATTCAAAAAATAAACCCTACACGGAAGAACAAAGAGAAGCCGCAGGTGAGGAGTTTAGAACTCGATGGCTTGCTGAAGAAACTCGGAGTAGCATTGACGGTATTCAGCTCTACAGTGATAACACGAAAAAGTTTAGATGGGAGCAGATACAGCAAGAACTAGAAAAAGTGAAAAGTTTAGATGGTGCGAACAAGAGACAGAAACTAAAAGAGATAAGAACTAGGCTTACTAAGTTGTTTGATGACACAGCAACTCAAGAATCAGAGTCAACAAATCCAAAAAAACAAGCAAATAACTTTAATAGTTCATTTATTGACACCTACTATAAGAGTGGAGGCACTAAAATCATGCAAAAACGATCTACACAGTATGTTGATTATCAGCGTAGATCCCAAGCGTTTGAACTTGGGATGCGTGTCTACCCGTTTCTTGGGGGTAATCCGTCAAGGTCTGGTATTGTCATAGCTATCTTCCCAGCCATCGGCATGGTAGATGTGCAATTCCCTCATGGAGCACAACGATATCCTGTAGAATCCCTTGTTGTTGATACTTCAGGTGATTACTTGAATATTTATTCTGATGATCAAGACACAGTTCCAGGTGGTGTAGGTACAGTTCCTGTTTCATCTCGTGCTGTTAAAAAACAAGCGAGTCGTGTGGCCTCCAAATACATGAAAAATGCTATTTACTGGTACAAGAAAGACCGTACCTATAGACAATGTAGACATGAAGAGAACCCTTGTTGCCCTAAGTGCAAAACTCCACTCGGTAAAACAGTTTATAAACGAAGAGATGGTCAAAGTGAAAAGTTACTTGCTTGCTACACTTGTCTCTTTATCATTAAACCTTCCGACATTGTAGGAGGATAAACACATGGCGTTTTTAAGATATGCAAGGGCTAATATAGTCCAACCCTCTATTCATGGTTTACAGTGGGATAAAGTACGAGTTGCTTCTGGGGATAAAACTGTTAATGCTTCTCTAAAGAAGCAAGCTGAGGATATTCTAGGCGAACCTTTCACTCCCGATAGATTTCTACTTACACACTCCACAATCGTTTGTTCTGTCGATGCTTTCACGCCTCCGAATACAAAAACAGGCTCGATTAAAGAAGGTGGGCAAACCATCAATCGTAAGTACGCAGACTATCGTATCAGCTCCGATACCGATAAGTTCATCAATAATAACCTCGACTCATGGTCAAGGGAAGTTATCAAGAAATCTTATCAAACCTTCATTGGTGCTCATAACTTTGTTGAGCATATCCAAGTAGAAGAACTATCAAAAGGTCGCATTATAGATGCTGTCCTTAGAGACATAGGTGAATCTCTATATGTAGACATCCTTGTCGCCACTGATCGTAAGCATGAAGACTTAGTAAAACAGATCGAGTCGGGTCAAATGAACGCAATGTCTATGGGATGTAGCGTAGACTTTACCATTTGTACTAAATGTGGTCATGTGGCCGCTGATGAAACAGAGATGTGTTCTCATGTTAAATATGAGAAGGGCAATGTTTTCTATGATGAGCAAGGAAATCAGCATAGAGTTGCAGAGCTTTGTGGGCATGAAGACATCGGTGGTACAGCAGGTGTTACCTTCATTGAGGCTTCTTGGGTCGCAACTCCTGCATTTACAGGTGCTGTTGCTCGTAACACATTAGAGATACCCTCTGCTGACATGGCGAAATCTGCTTCGGACGAACAACTAAATGAAGTCCCCGAAAAATGGATCGCAAAAGCGGCTTCTCTTAAAGACTCGCCTTGGTATGACCCTAATGGTCTACTAAATAAAAAAGCAGGGACTTTTGACATGGATGAGGATGAAGAAGGTGGAGGCGATGACGATCCAACCCCTTCGGAGTCTTTGCTCAAACAGCTAGAAACTGTATATGAAACAGCTATCGTTGATCGTTTTCGTAAAAAGTTAGAAAACGAGATCAAAGCAGAAAAAGCTCAAGAAGTTATGAACCCACCTATTGATAAATCTGTCGTTGAACAAAACGACACGATTGTTAAAGAGGGATTTTCTGCTTCTAAATATATGAGCCTATTAGATGCTTCCGTCAAAACAGCTAAGTCCGTTCAAGAGGCTGTCTTGAACATTACTTTGGTCAATAACTACTGTGATGTACAGATCCCAACCCACATTTATAAGTTGGCAAGTGTTCTCGGCACAACAACACAATATAATGGTGTAGGGGATTATCTTGAACAAGCTAATTACTTAAATGGTCAAAGTTTATCTGCACAAGACACTCTTCGTCTTGTAAGGTTAGCTAAACTCTTATCTCTTAACACTTACGGGCAGAAATAAGTCTCGCCCTGTTTCACACCCCAGAAAGGAATTGCCTCATGTCTAGGTATTCTCGTTCTAAAAAAATGTCTCGCAGGGCTGAACTTGCTCGTAGAAGAAGTCGCCGTGCTAACTCTGGAATCCCAGGTTCTGATAACCTTGGTTGGGATCACTTCGGTCATCCTGCTTCTTCTGAACAACCAGATCTTGACGCTTATGGCATCGATTCAGAGTTCGGTGAAGGTGTCCGTAAAGGCCCTTATCGTTCAGGGCCAGCACCTGCTTCTGTAGGTTGGACTCCAGAACACCCAGCTACTTCTGATGAAGTCGTTGAGGGTTATGCTCTTACTGATGATCTTCGCCAAGAAAACCTTAAGAAAGCTATGGAGCGTAAAGCGGCTAAGTGCATTCAAATCGCTGAATCACGATTAGGCCGTACTGCTTCTCAAAGAGAAATCGAAGATCTTGCACTACGCATGATGGATCTCCCTAATCGTACTGTTAATGCCCGTGTTGCTCGTCTTGCAGACAATGCGGTACAAGTATCGACCAACAATATTGTTAATGACTTTGGTTCTGATGGTTCGGGTGAACTCGAAGCAGACAATCACATGAGTCATGGTATGTTCGATGAATATGACATTGATGGCAATGACATGATCGACATGAGCGAATGGGGTGGTTCTGACGATATGTTTGATGAACTTGATTCAAACGAAGACGGATTCCTTTCTCGTGATGAAATCGCTATGGGTCTTGGTGAGTCATTCGCTGATGGTGATGATGAACTCGCAAACATCATGGCAGAGATTCAAGCTGATGAAATGGGTCTTGATCGTATGGCTTCTGAGGAACTGTCTTCGGCTGACGCTCTCGCAGAAGAGATCGCTACTCTTAAAGCCGCTAATGCTCGTCTTGCTCGTAAAGTCCGTAAACTTGCTGATAATGCAGTACAAGTTGGTACTGGTAATGACAGTGCAGATGTTGTCGCAGAAGATGATGTTGTCGCAGAAGAGGATGACACAGTAGCGACTGAGACTAAGGAGGCTTCAGAAGTTCAACCTACTCAGCGTTTAGCTAAGATTGAGCGTCTTGCTGAGGCTCTTTCAAACTATATGGCTGATATGGAGACTTCTGCTGATGAAGACGCTAAATCACTCCTAGCAGATCTTGAAGGCACTGACATGAATGACTCAGAGTATGGTTATACTGCTGAGGAAAATGTTGAAGCTGATGACCTCGAAGCCCCTCACATGGGTGGTGAAGATGTCATGGGTCTTGATATGAACCCTGACGATCTGATGGCTATGGATCCACGACTCGCTTCAATCTTCACGGCTTCTGAGGAAGAGGCTCCTGAGGAAGAGGCTTCTGAAGAAGAGGCTTCTGAAGAGGCTTCTGAAGAGGCTTCTGAGGAAACGACTAAGAAAAAAGCATCTTATCGCCCTCGCACCTCTGCCCGTAAAGCGGCTGTTAAGACTCTTGGCAACATTAGTCGTGAAGCCTCTAGCTCTTCTGATGAACTTTCTAAACTATGGGATTCTGCTCCCGATGTTAGTAAATTCTTCGGATAAGATATAAATAAACTGTAATAGTTTATTTATTGATGACGCTATTATATTGGAAAACTTTTTTCGGGGTTGGTTGTAAGTAAGACCACCCTATTCTTAACTACACTACTCTCTTGAAAACAGAGAGTACGAGCTTAATAGGAGAAATCTCATGGCTCTACTTGGACAAGCTAGTGGTGGTTTTACAGAGTCAAGCTCTGCGTTGCGTATCCTTCATGTTGGTATTCGCAACACTGTCGGTCAATTGACCGCAGATGCTTTCACTCAGTCAAACCCCGTTTCTGGGCAGGCAAATCAAACTGCCGCCCCAGGTCTTCTGACTAATGTACTCGGTGTACTTAGTGGTTCTATCGCATTTGCTCGTGGTAATTCTAACGAGCATGGTGGACCCGTTAATGGTACTGCTGTACTTGGTGTATTCATCAACAACGCTTCGGGCAACGCTTTCGAGAATCAGCCTGGTGTTGCTTCTAATCGTGGCCCTTATGTTTCTGCACAAGGTACTTATGCTAACTTGCTCTATGAGACAGTTAACATCAATACAGGTGCTGACATCATAGGTACTTATGTTCCTGGTGCTTCATTGTTCGCTTCTGCAAATGGTTTCTTGACCACTGCAAATGCTACTGCGGCACATATGCATGGCACATTTGCTGATCTCATTGCAGGTAATCTTGTTTTGGCTGACGCTACAAATGGTATTGGTGCAATGGCTATCCTTAAAATCGCTCCCGACTCAACTTCTGATGAGTTGGTATACGACCAACGCATTTGATAGAAAGGAAGAGTGATTTATTATGAGTAATACAGTTGATAATGCCGTAAAACAGAAGATCATTTCTGACTACATTAAGACTCCACAGGGTCGTGCGAAGCTCGCCGCTTCAATGACTCAACCACTTCGCCTTCGTAGAGATTATACCTCTGTTGGTCGCAAGACTTTCTTAGTCGAGCAACTTCCAGACGGTGCTTTACCTATCTACGACAAAGACCCAGATGTAACTGCATTTGTGGTTGGTGAAGAAGGTGAAAACATTCTTGCAATCACCAAGCCTCGTAGGGTTATCTTCCCTCTTTTCGAGATTGCTTCAAATCCTGAGATCCCTTTGACTCAAATCAAAGAGCGTAGATTTGACCTTATCGAGAGGGCACAAGATTTAGCTCGTGCTCAAATCCAAGCGGCTGAAGACGAGCGTGTATTCGCTATTCTTGACGCAGTTGCGGCAAACGGATTTGATTCAGTTGCAGGTCAAACTAACGCTGACATTCCTGTTATCGCTCCTCTTAATGGTGCTGTTCTTGCTGACGCATTTAGCCTCATTGAGCGTCACGACCTTCGTGTTGCCCGTATCTTCATGAATGCTCGTGATTATGCTGACATCCGTAAGTTCGGTAGAGATATCCTCGACATCGAGAGCCAAGCGGCACTTCTCAAGACTGGTCTTCAGGCTACTCTTTGGGGTGCTCAGATCATCACTAGCCGTCTTGTTCCTGTTGGAACTGTTTATGTCTGCTGTGAGCCAGAAATGTTCGGTCGTATCCCTGTTCGTACAGAATTGACCGTTCTCTCTGCTGACGATCCAAAAGCTCGTACAATTGGTTTTTCTGTATTTGAAAACTTGGGTATTGGTGCCTACAACCCTCGTGGTCTTGCTCGTCTTACAGTACAGCGTTAATATCTAGTATATTCGCTTTACTTTCGCCTACTTAGGTAGGTGTAAGAGGTCATAGAATGAACCTCATCTTCTTCGGAAGGTGGGGTTTTTTCGTATCTAGGGTTCTTTTCTTTGGCTTAACTCACTCTCCTATGGTACAAGTGTTACACTTTCAAACACTAAAACCCACATAAGGAGTGTAAGATGAACACTTTTGAACGCATACACAATAGGATTGCTTATATCCTAATTCACAAGGTAGGTAAGTTCCTCCTTATTCTTTTGTACCTATATTTGAGTGTCTGTTCGGCTTGTGTATTAGGCTTCGTTGTAGGTGGGCTACTTGGCTACTTTAGTCAATTATATTTTAATTACTTTTTTACATATATTGTAGTCGTTCCTCTTGGTCCAGGATTTATCGTGGGTGTTGTGTGGGGACTCATTATTTTCTCCCTCAGTTCTATTGGCTTGTTTTACGAACTGCTAACTGGGAGAGATAATATAGGGCATGATTTATGAGAGCGATACCATGCCCTATATCTAAAGAGCGTTTTGAAGACCTCTATACTAAACAATACTTAACAGAGAAGCAGATTAACGAGTTGTTGATTTCTGAGGGTATTGACTCAAGCATGAAGCGTATTGGTAGTTGGAGACTACGCTATGGGATTGAAACGGTATCTAAGTTTGATCGTCTTGAGCTACCAAAGATTGAGGGGGAGTTAAGATCAATCCTTATTGGTTCTATGCTAGGTGACGGTCGTATTGTTTTTCGTACTAACGCTTCACACTATGAGGAACGACACGCACCCAATCAGAAAGAGTATCTTGAGTGGAAGCAAGAGAAGTGGGGCGTGTGGTCATCTGGAGATTTAGCAGTAGCGATGAGTAGGGAGTTCCCTAGTTATATCTTTCGCACCCACGCTCACCCTATGCTGAATGAGTATCGAGACTTGTTCTATGAGGAGAGGGATAAGGGGTGGAAAGTTGTTAAGTCTGATGTTATAGACCAAGTAGATGAGTTAGCTTTGGCTATGTGGTATCTCGATGATGGTCATGCAGGACATTGGCCTATTATTTGTTTTGGTGCAAAACAGGGGAGTCGAGCTAACGCTTACTTAATCTTTGAGAAGTTTGGTTTAGCCCCTAACTGGAAAGAAGTTAAAGGCACTAATGGGCAGTTCCATTTTAAGGGTGAGAACGCTTATCGTTTCATTGAGATCATTAAGCCTCATGTACCCGATTGTATGTCTTACAAGTTGGACTTTGGTTTTCAAGGTCGTAACAATGCTATCAAGAAAAAGATGGACAAAGGCATCTTAGAGGACTTAAGGAGTAAGGGGTGGGGTAAGCGTAGGATAGCTAGGTATCTTGATGTAGGGGCGAGTACAGTGAGTCGTTGGATGGTTAAATTTGGGGTGGATTGATTTGTAGTTTATTTATTAGTGTCTATTATCCATAAAGGAGAGACACCATGAGACTTACTATCGCTTTACTCTTATCTGTCTTGCTCACCTCTACGATTTCTCACGCTGAAGAGAATAACTGGGAAGTGAGTCTAGGCACAACGCAAATGTTCATCGGTGGGTACGAAGAGGGTTCAATACCTGTACCTACGAACTCTGCCACATTCATCTTATCTCGTAAGATGTATGAGAGCTTTGCATTATGGGTTGTGTTCAATCTACCTACCTCCTCTAACAAAAGGTTTACAGAGGAAGGTTTACTTGTAGAGTCTCAGACACCACCTAGTCTTATGCTAGGTGCGAGTTATGAGTTATTGGGCTATGAGATCTCCGACAAGAAATCTTTAGGTCTTGATGTTGGTGCTTCAGTCGGACACACGATTACGCTTAATGGTCAGTTCTTCCCTGTGGGTGCGTTTCGTTTGAAGTTCGTTAAAGACGAGGACAGCACTATGTATGCAGGGGTGACAACCTCACCATATAATCCAGATGGTGATTTGGTTTGGGGTTTGATCTATGGCATGGGGTATAGATTTTAATGTGAGTGCGAGTACAGTGGGTCGTTGGATGGTTAAGTTTGGAGTGGATTGATTTGTAGTTTCTTTATAATAGATCTTAAGTGATCTCTTTAACCTTAATCAAATGGAGAAACCATTATGAGAAGATCTGCATCAGAAATTATAAGAAACCTTGATTCAAGGGTTGCTCATCTTGAAAAAAAAGTTAAGTAGTGGCACTGTTTCCTTGAACGAAGGTATGGACTTTATCCTCTTAAAAGAAACAAAAGGCAGATCGCAGACTATGGGAGGTCGTGATTATGGAGTCTTCCATCTTCTTCCAGGCACTATATTAAGAGTAGATAAAATCCGTTATGATCGTGGTGGTTATGGTGGTATGGAATTGGTTCTTGGTATTGTCTCACTTAACGCAGGTAGTATAAACGAAGTTGAAGACAAGATCTTCACAAGTGTGATGTGGGTAAATGGAAGGGGTGGAGGAGAATATATTCTTGATGGTACAGAGGGTAACCGAAAAAACATTAAAGTCCTTTAAGACTCTGACCATCTGGGTTGGACCAGAGTCTAACTCTGTTAAGGCAGACTTCCTCAAGGAGTCTAAGAGGGTTCTTCGCAGGCTTAAAATATAGGTTCTCTAAATAAAGAGCGTGTCTTTTCGATCCGCCCCAGTAGAGACAAAAGGTTTACACTTAGCCACAAGTGGGGAGTTTTTGTCCCTAGTGGAAGATAGATTTGAATAAGTTTAATAGTTTGTTTATATCTTTTCTTGAACACACTTAACAAAGAAGGATATTATCATGAGAAACTTACTCACAATCGCACTTATTGCTCTTACCTTTATTGCTTGCGACAAGGATAAAGAAGAAACCACACCTAACGATGGTGGTATGGAAGCTGGGGCTACCGCAGGATCAGAGGCAGGATCTGAAGCAGGAACTGAAGCAGGGTCTGATGCAGGAACAGAAGCAGGGACAGAAATGGACATGATGGTTATGGGTGGTTCTGAAGAGACTACAGACATGGAAATTACTGAAGGTGGTACTGAGTCTGATATGGGTATGGACGAAGCGGGTATGGAATCTACGGACATGGAAGTAGTTGAGGGTGGTTCAGATGAATCTACGGATATGGGATCTGATACCGAAGCTGGAACTGAGGGCTAGTGGTCTTGCTCGTCTAAATGGTCTTTAAGATCTTAGAATGAACCTCATTTCCTTCGGGAGATGGGGTTTTTTCCGTTTATAGTTTGTTTATAAATGATCTTAAGTGATCTCTTTAACCTTAAACAAAATGGAGAACCCTTATGCGTAGATCAGCAAGTGAAGTCCTCAGTAACCTTGAGAATAGGGTTGCTCGTCTTGAGAAATCTAGTGGGTACAATTTTTCAAGAGGCACACAAATAGGCATCTTAAAGACTTTCATCAAACTATATAAAAGCAGAAGCGTAAAGATAGAGGGCGATGCTAGTTGGGAAGAAGATGACGCAAACGGAGATCCAATCCACAAGCACCTTACTATCCATGCTACTTTCAACATCAAGGAATTGTATAATCACATCTCACCTATCATCCAGAAGAATGAAAAGGCAAAGATAAGTGAGAAGCAGATGGTAAAGGTCTTGTATAACTCTACATCCCGAAATGGAGTTATGGCGACTTTGATCGGGTTACTATCTAAAAATGGATTACTAAATCCTTTAAATATCCACGATTTTAATTGGGAGGGTGGGAAGCCTTCTAAATTCAACCCTCATTCTTTGAAGGTTGACGATATGGAGTGGTTTCTACAACTGAAACCATCACAGAATAACCCCACAGAGTTAGAGATCATAATACCTTTGACTGTAAGTTAATGGTCGATCCCTTGTTCACATAAAGGACAAGTATCACCAATCTCGCATTTGATAGCCTCAAGTTCCTCTGTGAGCCTTCCCACCTCTTGTTCAGTGCGAGAGATCCGACTGTACAGATCAAAGCGTTCAGAAGCGATTCTGAGGTCTTTTTCAATTTGTGTATTTACTTCTGGTAAATCAATTTCCATCCTTGAGATAGACTGGATTGTTTGGCTGAGGTCTATTCTCTTTTTTAGGACACTCTCAAGAGGTTTGTGATCATTGACTTCAACAGAGGGTATTGTAGGGAACGATGTTAATCCGACCCCTACGATACCTTCCATAATCTTTAATCGGTTCTTTTCTCTCCTTATACGCTCAAGGTCTTTAATCCCCCTAAAGCCTTGAACATTTACTTGAGGGAAACTCACATCTTGTATGGCAGTTATAAAGTTTGTTTGATACATAAAGGATTCCCTTTTCTCTTTGATTGCCTCTAGTTTTTTCATTCTTTCTCCAAGGGTCTTAACTAGCCCCTCAAGATCATTTATATGACTGATCGCATTCTCTGCATCCGAGATCTCATTGAACTGTGGTAAACGCTTTCGTTCAAACTCTAAGTCCTCATGCTTTACTTTTATGCGTTGATTAAGGCTCTTAGTTTCGCTCCTAGAGAGACTTGATGCTTTCTCTAGGGTTTCTATTGTCTTTACATCAGACAACGCACTAGAGAGGACACTAGGTGGCATATCAAGCAAGAAGATTTGTTCAAACTGTCGAGCGATTTGTGGCCAGACAGTTTTCCCATCAACATCAACTGAAATAATGTTCAAGTCATCAAGCTCATCGGGAGTCTTTGATCCAACTTTATCTAACTTTTGTCCGTTGATCTCATATTTATTAACCCCTTTGCCCTTTTCCCAAATTACCGAGTTGCCATCATCAAAGTTGATAGAGACTTTAGAAGATTTTTCGCCTTGCCTTACATGAGAATATCCCCTTGCATTAGAGAAAGCACCTGCTATGGCTCTTGCACAAGCAGACTTACCTGTATTATTAGCCCCTGTAATAACAGTAAGACCTTTAACTTCAAAGTCAGCGTGTTTGATAGATTGGTAGTTTTCTATTTTGACTTGCATGGTGTCTTGTCTCCCATTCCCTTTATATGAATGATACCGAGTTTAGGTTTTTGTGACCCCTTAAATATACCCTTATGTAACTCTTGAAAGGAGACTAAGACATGACAGATCAAAAGGCACAACAACTAAGGGATGCATACAATAAGTTCGTTGACCACCCCGATGGTCATTGGAAAGGTTCTGCCATTGCAGTGGTCAACCAAGCTCAGAGATCAATCGTTCGGGAAGCGATGGACTTTATGGGTTCAATCGTTGACCAAGAGTTAGAACTGAGTGATGGTAATATTGCTCTTTACAGTAAAGGATATTGGGCACATGGATTTTGAGGTATATAAACTAACCGATGCTGAACTTGGGGCAGTAGACTTTTGTAGAGGTCGCTACCTATGGGCTGACATCGTAGCTCAAAACTTAGAGGGTGATACGCTTACCCTAGATAACATGACTCAACATGAGATGAATGAGGCTATTGAGGTAGAGGGCATTCCTCTCTTAGATGATCGCACTGATCTTTTTCGAGGACTTATCTCTCTTGAGCCTGTGTGAACTTTAATAGTTTATTTATACCCTCTCATAGGAGTCTCTTTAACCCTTAACTTGAATGGAGAAACCATCATGAGAAGATCAGCTAGTGAAATCATCCGTAACCTTGAGGGTCGTATTGCTCGTCTTGAAAAATCGGCTCGTCCGAATGACATAGGTATACATAAAGTAGTCAACAAATTGGCATATATACATCAATTTTCTTCGGGGTCCATGGTTCTATCTGTGCCTAGTAGAAATGCTGACGAAGTGGTAAGGGCAATCAAGGAGATTGGTGTGGGAGCAGAGAATCCATTTGAGGAAAACGATATCACTTATAAGAAAGATAATAAAGGACACATGGTTACATTCACTGTTTCATCACCCGAATGGTTAAGAACACATGATGTGGTTCTAAGCCTAAAACTAGATGGTTTTTTCCTAGTGTCTCACGATGACTTTAGATGAGGGGATGTCTGAAACTCCAATTCAGAACCAGGAATCTCTTGTTGGTAGAGGTTATCTGATCTAAGAGTCTTAAACCTCCTCTAAATAGTATAAGGGTATTATGTACCCTATACGAGAGGAGAGAAAATGTCTTTAGACACTAAATACAGACCGAGAACATACAGCGATGTGCTTGGTCAAAAGGCTACGATCCAAACGCTCAAAGGCTTTATTAAGTCAGATGCAGGTTGGAGGCAGTCTTATCTGTTCGCTGGCCCTTATGGTTCGGGCAAAACTACACTGGGTCGTATCATGGCCCGTGCTTTACTTTGTAGTTCTCCAAATGAGGGTGTGCCTTGTGATGAATGTGATTCATGTAAAGCTATGCTTGTTGGTAGCCATGACTCATTTATCGAAGTGGATGCGGCTACCAACAGTGGGAAAGCAGATGTAAAGAAGCTATTGGAAGAGTTGGGTTATTCTTCCTTTTCGGGTAATAAGAAACTTTATCTTTTCGATGAAAGTCATCAGCTTTCACGAGATGCACTAGATGCCCTCTTAAAACCGATGGAGGAAAATGATCGAGGTAGCTTTGATAAGAAGCTCGTCTGTATCTTTGCCACAACTGAACCAGAGAAGATGAGGCAGACGGTATTGAGTCGATGTGCTCCTGCTTTTATCATTCGTCATGTGGATTCAGAAGAAATCGCTGATCGTTTACAAAAGGTTTGTGAATGGGAAGGGTTTGATTATGAGCGAGAAGCGTTGGTCTTGATAGCCGACTTTACAGAGGGGCATATTCGAGATGCTTTAAAAGCGATTGAGGGCGTTGCTTCCTCAAATGAAGGCAAGGTGGGTCTACTAGGTGTGAGGGCTTATCTTCATGTGGATCGCAATGATGTAATCTGTCAGCTCTTATTGAGTGATAACTCTAAGTCCTTAAGCCTAGTAGATGAGTTATTACAGTCTACCCCTGTGGGTATTGCTTATGACAGGTTGCAATCAGCGTGTATGTTTGCGATTTCTCTAGGGATGAAAGCAGGCGTACCCCCACCATATTGGAATCGGTCTCTCTTACAGGAGATTTGGGGTAAATATGATATGTCTTTGCTTGTTCTAGCAGACAGTTTAGCGAGTCGTCCACTTAGACCGACAGGGGGGATGTTTAAGTGTGATTTGTTGAAATGGAAGATTGGGGGTATACAAACCATACAAGTGACTCAAACTTTAGTGGAGGAAAAACCCCTTGTTTCTGACCCCCAATCGAATAAAGATCAGGTAAAAAGCCAACTTTCGTTATCTGAGTTTAGTAACATGGTAAAAAGAATGGTATCTATATAAACCATTCTTTTTACTGTGAGTTGTCTATGAGAGAAACTTCGTGGGTTGTCCTTGAGCTTTCAACAAAAGGCGAAGAAGAAGCCCTTAGAGGGTCTCTCAAAGATATTATTGTCTCAAAAACCTCTTTCAAAGCCGATGATATATACATCCCTCTTATGGTTCAGAGATACCATGAGCCTATTTGGTTAATGGAGGGTTATATCTTCATTAAGAGCGGGTATGGTGCTGTTGAGTACTATAACTTAAAACAACATCGCCTTGTTAAAAGCATCATTTCCCAATTAGATACTCGCACGGGTCTTATGAGTATGGGAGTGATACCTGACTCTGACCTTAAAAAAATGGTAAAACAAGTGGACAACTTAGGGGGTTCTTTTAAGCAGGGTGATTTGGTGCGATTAAAGTCAGGCCCTTTCAAAGGATTTGATGGAGAAGTCGTCATGACTTGGAGAGAAGAAGATGTGCGAATGTACGCTATCCATTTACCTTTTAGGAGTGTAGAAATCATACACATAATAGATTGCCTCTCAATAGAAGGAGTTTAATAGATGGATCAACAGTTAATGGAACAAATCTTTTCAGACGCACATGGATTGCATACCTGTCCTACTCCAAGTTATATCTCAGAGGACAAGGTGGAGAAAATCCACATCGTCCTGGAACATATGAGCAAAGTTTCTCCTGTGGAAGCTGATATGGTTGAACTACATCTTCTACATGGTCTTAGCCAAGCATATCTAGGTAAAATCTTCGGATACACCCAGCCAAATGTCCATTATAGAGTTAATAGGGGGTTAGATAGATTAAAGGTGTATGCACAGATAACTATATATGAGGAGAAAGAGTTACGAAGGTTGCTTTCTGGTTTCTTCATAGAGGAGAAAGACATAGAAGTTTTAGTTCTTTTATATACCTACTCTAGTCAAAGTTATGTAGCTCGCCTATTAGGTGATACACAGGGCAAAATTAGATATAGATACTTGAAGTGTTTAAAAGCGATGGAACAGTCAGCAAATTTAAAAGAGGTTTATCACACCTTTAAGGTAATAAGTGAAAACATCACACTCCTTAGAGTTCTACCAGAAGATGTAGAACGGAAAAAAGTAATCTTATGACTAATAAGATTTTACCTAAAGACATTGTAAAGAAATGGGTCTCTGAAGTCATGACTCAAAAGTATGACATCACGATACACCCACAAGAGTATCCCTTTGGGGAAAAGTTCATACGAAACCTCCAAACAGAAGACTGGCAAGTCAGTATCATAAACGACCACAAAATCGTAATCAGTTCTAATGACCCAATCAAACTTGCATATTTAACCCTAAAGTTGAGGAGACAAGGATACCTCATAGAAGATTGATTTATAGTTTATTTATAAATCTTCTAAGACATCTAAACTAAAGGAGTGTGTGATGGCTATAAGAAGAAATAGAATTGTTAGACCATATCGGGGAAAACTCTATGATATGGTGGTCAAGAACTTCGCTTATGTGCCCGTCCTTAATGCAAGGGGGAAGCAAGTCAAACAAAAAGGTAAGATCAAAAAAATCAGACGCAAAGAAGTAACTGACGCTTTTGAGATTTATTACAACCTTTGTCTTGTTGATGAATACTTCAAGGTCATTTATGAAAAGAGACTTAAAGGCGATAATACCTTAATGTCTACTCTTAAAGAGGACTTTGGTACTAGCTGGAGATACTTGGTTCGTAAGTATGCTTTTAAAGCTCCAAGAGGCACAAGAGAACTAGCTGTCAAAGTAGAAGCTCGTCTTGGGGTTATTGACAAGAACATCAATGATGGTCTCGCCGCTGTACTCTTCGGTAAGGACATTAATGAAGTGATGGGGATGCTCAAAGCCGCTTCAAGCGGGACTGAGTTCAAAAAGACAATACAGTTTTATGCAGATTTTATTCGGCAAGCATTTCAAATGCTCGGATTCAATGTTGAAACCGAAGTAAAGAGTAACCCTAAGTTCAATATACGCTATGTGCAGTTCTCTATTGGAGATGAAGTCTCCGAGTTGATTTCTAAATCAAGCTCGATGGTGTCGGCTGAGATCGAAAAAGCAAATAAACTAAAGAAGATTCGAGATGCAAAACTCAAGTCTTCTTTACTTAAAGAGGGCTATCTCGTTGATGTTAAACCTGTATTTCTCAATGATGGTAGAAACAAGGGAGTCGCTTATATTACTGTGGCTTATGACGCTCAAGCTACACAGATACCTAAACCTCGAAGTAAACCTAAAGCTCCACAGTTTAAGAGTAAAGAATACAACCTTATCGTAAACTTAGAGAGTTTGGTTAAGAATGATAATGTCTATTCCTCTGATGTAGACCCCAAGCAGTTTTTTATCGAACCAAAATGTTCAATTCTAAAAGATGACGAAAATGGCCCCTCGATAGTCTATGAGGTTGGTGAAAAAGAGAAAAACGAGATCATTATCGAGCAGATCAAATCTGCTCTGGCTCTTGCAGAACAATTTTCTGTTCCTCAGTTTAAAGAAGGATACGGTAAACTTCCTAATGGTGAGCCAGAAGCAGGGTACAACAGAGCAGGGATACCTAACTATAGATATAAAGTACCGAAGTCAAAACTCAAAGGGTATCAACAAGCAGTTCGTGTTTTCAAGAAGCTCCTACAGCTTAGGGCAATGTGTGAAAATAAAGTAGCTCAGAGCAAAGAGGTATTTGAATATCACAAAGCCCTTAAGCCACTCATTAAGGGTGCATACAGCAGTGACTTTACTGATGAACTAGGAAACACTTACAAGCGGTTTAATAACATTGAAGAACTAGCGAAGAAAGTCATTAAAAAGAAAAGAAGTAACAAAGCAAAGAAAGCCACCCAACCAAAAGTCTCTGAGGAAACAATCACAGTTGAAAACTACCCAGATTGGGATGGGACTAAGATTGTTTATACAGAGCGTAAAGTCAAAATCGCTAAATTTAAATACCCATCAGGATCTACTTACAACCCGATTCACCACAAAGATCTTCTACAAGAAGCATTGAATCGTATAAACCTTGGTCGTAATCCCGAACTTGATCCGAACCTCAAGGATCAAGTCTTAACCCCCGTCTTCAGAGAAGTAAAAGGATCTGAAGGTCTGTCCAAGACTTTCCAACTGGTTAAACTAAAGAACGCAGAGGGTAAAGACACCGAGATTATTGTAGCAGGTCGTTATGCAGGTTATGACCTCGATACGATTTTGAACATGGAAGGTCGCTTTATTGAGGGTGGGTACATCTCAAAGTCTGGCGGTAAAAACACCAAAGTAGCGACTGATCGTATCGCTTTTGATAAACAAGGCAACGCCATTACAGTTGATAAAGTTAAAGATGGAGATTCTTGGGAGTACAAGCAAAGACTCATTGAACCTTATATCACAGTGAATCCAAAAACAGGTGTTCTTACACTTGGTATTCCAGGTGAGAACTCTAGTAAAGCAGACCGTAATATAATGAAGTCTCTTGCAGAGAAGGTTGCTTCCATCACTACTCAAAAAAACCCAAAACTCCCCGCAGGGCATAAAGGTCGTAATCCTTTCTTTACATTCACACCCTCTGACTTCGAGATTATTCGTGAATCTCTTGGTTCAGTAGCAATGAGTGCTTCTGCATCTAAGTTTATGGACGAGTATTATGCCAAACTTAGAGCTAAAGAGAAAGCTACCACTGTTGAAAATACAGAGCGTTTTACCCCAGAAACTCTTGGTGGGTTCGTTGCAGAAACATCTCGTGGACAACTCAAATTTAATAATAAACAAAAAGAAGCGGCCGCTTGGCTTGAAGCATCAGGTATGCAGGGTGTTGTAGCTCTTGATACTGGTGTTGGTAAAACCCTTACCTCTCTTGTTGCAATCAAAAAAGCAATCAATGAAGAATTGGAACAAGGAGGGAAGAAGAGAAGATTCCTCTTTGTTTCACCTAAGAGTCTTGTTGGAAACTTGAAAAAAGAAGTCCTTAACTTCATGGTTAAAGGTGGAGATGATTTTGTAAGATCAGACGGTGAGGTTGAAAAGACCCCTAACTGGCAAAAGCTCGTTCAATCTCGTATTGATGAGATGTCTTATGAGGATTTTGTTGACGAGTTTAAGAAATCAGAGGGCATTGATGACATTATTTCAGAGATGGAGAATGGAGAGCAGATAATAGCGGATAAAAAGCGTCTTGCTCGTGAAAATAAACATCATGGTAAAGAGGCAACCGTCACTTATGAAGTTGGATACAAGAACGGTCGGGAAATTTGGAGGAATGAAGTTGATTTCCAAATCGGCAACTTGATTGACCCAACTATCGTTCGCACAGCTTCAACAAAAGAAGATGAGGTTAGAACTATCCAAGAACTCGTTTCTTACCCTGCTCTCGATCCCTCTGCTAAAGAAGCAAAGAAGAAAGAACTTGCTAAGGTTCGTAGGGAACATACTAAACTTAAGAAATCTGCTAAGGCAAAATCTTCCCCTATTGTGAACAAGAAGTTCCAAGATAAGTATTACGCTTGCTTTTTTGATGAGATCAATGAAATCTTCGGTAAAGGTGGCACACAGAAAAACTACGCAGTGTCTTCTCTTGGACACCCTCGTAAGGTTTTCTTAACTGCTTCGGCACTTGATCGTGACCCTGTGGATCTATACAGGCTTTCTACTTTAGCTAAAGGTAAAGTACCTACTAAAAAGAGTGAGAAAGCCTTTGCAGAAAAGTATGGTGTTGTTCTTGCAGGTCGTATGGTTGCCCTTAACCCAGATCCCAAACTAAGAGAACAATTTCACAACTGGGTTAAAGAGAACGCTTACTTTGCACCGAAGATGGACATCTCTGTAAATGAAGAGTTTGGCGTAGATTATGAAGATGTTAATTTGCCCCGACTCCAAGAGCTTAAGTCTCGTACTATTACTACCCGTATGCCGAAAGCCATACAGAAGAAGTACAAGTCTCAAGCTAAAGCGATTTCGGGTGAACTTAAAGCAATGGTGTCTAAGTATCGTGACCTTAGAGGTAAGCTAGATAATCTCACTGATCAAAGTGGCGATTTCTTTGATCGTACCAACAGTAAGGCTTACCAAGACCTCACTAAAGCTACAAGCACTGTTAAATCGGCTCTAAACCGTCTTATTAAGACATCCTCAGAGGGAATGTTTAAGGCTGATGTTGGGTCTAAAATCTTCAAAGATAACTTTAAAGAAAGGTGTCTATACTTCTGTTCAAGTAAAAAACTTGCCGCTTCAGTCATAAAGAAGAACAGCAAGGTTCGTAAAGATAAAGTTCACGCATTGCTTTGGGCAAAAGAAATCGTCTTTTATCAGAATGGTAAAGTGGTCGCTAAAATCGAAGAACAAGACAACATGAGCGTTGAGGCTTTTGATGAGAAGTATATCGACACAGGCATCTACACCAAGATCGCCACAGAAGAGGTAGAGGAGGACACAGAGTCGGAGTCTACTTGGGCTATGGACATCTCAAAGAAGTATGTTAAAGAGAACGATAGCCTAGCAAGTGCTGTATGTTCTGATAACTACGCTCGTGGTTTTAACTTCCAAACCTTCACTAAAGTCATCCACCTTGATCGTGGTAAAGGGTTTGATTCTGAACTGTTAAAGCAAAGAACTGCCCGTGCATATCGAGGTGGTCAATCTGAACAAGTAGAAGAAATCTACATTGATGCCACCTTTGCTCCAGACTCTGAGTCAGAGGGTACTGTCAGTGAGAGTGCGAGGGGTCTTAAAGTAGATCTTAAAAACGCTCTCTCTCTTCAAAGAAATGAACTTGAAGAAGGTAAGACTTATATTGTCTATGTTTGGTTCAAAGACCCTTCAGACGAGTTAGGTGACGAGTGGTTAAATACAGACGAGTTTGTATTCAATGCCACAGATGAAACTCTTGAAGTCAAGCTCAACCAACTCTTCAACAGCATGGGTTATGTTAAGCCTCTTACTGTTGGGGATGAGGGTTATGTTGAAGGAGGGGCTAACGAACCTGTTAAGCGTTTAGTTCTCCTTGAGGGTACAGACATTAAAGAGAGAGCTACTGTTAAAGATGACTTTGATATGCTATCCATTGATCAGATTAAATCTTTGGTCAATGAAGCAGACCAAGATTTCTTCCAAGACATTATTGTTAATGGGTTGAAGTCTGACTTAACTGGTCGTCTTGATGCTCGTATTTCTGATACAGGAATTGCGATCAAGACTCCTGCACTGATGAGATTTGTCCTCGACCCAACTGAGGAAAATCAATCGAGGGCTGAAAAAGAGCTAGAAGATTTTGATGCTAACCCTTGTAGTCACCTTAATTATGAACCTGGTCGATATGATGACGCTGATATGTGGCTAAGTGACAAGGTTAATAGTGGGGGTACTATCTCAAAGCGGGATAAACAAATCCTTGATATGGTGGGTGGGCCTGTTGCTCTTGATCTCCTATTAGGAGATGGTAAAATTACGGCACATAGTAGTGGTATCCGAATGGAAGAAAATCGGTTTGTGACTGGTGCTAGTGTCTCCATCTATTCTGATGTTATCTCAAATAACTTCGTTAAACTAAAGCCTTGTGCCCCAAGAGGCTTTTCAAGTAAGTTCTTGTTCTCGGAAATCATTACTGCAAAACGCATGGGTAAAAAATACATCGAGTGTTTGGCGGCAGGTTCAGCAGGAGATTCCACTTACAGTGGTTATGCTGTCTGGCCAAAGTTTGGTTTCGATCTTGGTGTAAACATCTCAAGACTTCTTGACCGTATTTCTGTGGACTCTCCTAACTATGTTTATGCTGAAGCAGTGAGACAAATACTCGGTGAAAGCCCTGGAGTAAAGAGACTACAGCAACTCTTAGTTATCACTGCCGATATCGTGACCTTAAAAGTCTCTAAAAAAGACGCTAAGGCTCATAAGAAGGCAATGAAAGAGTGGGGGGAAGTAAAACAGGATGTTCTTGGTGATCGACCTGTAATGCCCCCTAGACCTACTGCACCAACACCGAGTATTGATTGGAGAGTTGGTGATAAGGTTAAAGCTGATGGCGACTATGTAAGAAATAACTATCCACAGATGTATAATCAACTAGGGACAATCACTGAAGTCGGTTCATCTGATATCAAAGTAACACTTGATGAATCTGGGTACAGCACTCGTTTAAATAAAAACACCACTTACATCAGTCTCGTCACCCCACGACCAGTTCCTACAGTATCTGATGATATTGATAGAGATGCGATCCGAGAAAGTATCGAAGATTACGACACAAGGTCTGCTGAGTATGATGCAAGCAACCCTAAGCCTTCAGCACCCGAACCAAAACGATATGTTGAGGAGAGAGTTGCTGTGGGGGAGAAGATTTGGGGATTGTATGGTAGTTCTGGGAACATGAGATTAGACCTCAAGGATGGGTCTACTTCCATGAGGATTGCTAACTCCTATCTCAAGAAGAAAGCTCTTGAAAAGAACATTGACCTAAATGATTATCTTAACTCGCCACCTGATCTGTTTAACACTGAAGACCCTTGGTGTTGGGAACAAGAAATCGACACAGTTAAACTTAAAGGCCAATTAGTCAAGTGGACTGAGGTTGTCAGTCAGTACCCTGAAGCGTTTAGGACTGCATGGTATGCACATAAGCGTCTTCGTAATAAGGTTGGTCGGCTTTGTGGTTCTGAGAAGGCTTTAAAAGACTTTATGAAGAAGTATCGGTTGGTTGACCCTCTAACTGATTCCAATACCCCAAGTCCCGAAGCAAGGTCACTTCAAAGTAGGACTAGAAGTAATGAATCGGATGCTGAATACTCAGCAGAAAATGTAGGACAGCGAATAAAGCTCGGAGCTGATGAAATCTCAGATGTTATTTCTGATCGTAGGCTTTGGGAAGAATCTCAAGACCCTTGTTTACAAGCAGTTTGGGAAGAGTTAAGACTTGAAAACTACGCAGGTCAAATTGTATCTGAGTTAATCGAAGGTGAAGAAGACCCAGACCTCATCGAAGTCCAAAGAGCAAGAAAGGCGTAATAAGATGGAAGATTTAGCTACTCTCGAAGAATGGATTGATTTCATTAACCAGATCCCTATGGAAGAAATGATTAATCACGCTAAAGTGATTGGTTCTGTTTCTTTTCAAGAGGAGATGGAAGATGACGGTTATGATGACCAAGACATTATGATTCTATATCAAGCACTCGCTAAAAGATTTTTAGAACTTGATATCCGTGTTCCAGATATGATGGATCATGCTTGCGTGAACTTTAGATCAATAGCCGCAGGTGTCTTTACACCATAATCTCTTTGAGTGGGCATTAGATGCTGATGACATAGTGTAGTTTTTTTATTGAAGATGCCCTATTAGTAGGGGGTGTCGGCAATGAGCAATCCTTACACACAAAAGCAAGATGGTATTAGGGTCTGTGTTGAAACGGACTCCAAAGGGGTCTCTTACCCCAAATATATCTTCACTGTCCTCTCTGAGTGTGGTTTTTCATATGATAGAAACCATGATGGAATCGTGTTCATACATAATCAAGATACAGACTTAACCCTCTTGATTACCCTTAACCAAAAGCGAAACTGGCATCACCTCATCGCTTATAAACACTCTAAATGGACGCTGACCTATAAAGGTGATGTTGAGTACCATATCTTTGGGAATGATGTCTTAAAGACTATACGCAGAGCTTATGGATACTGGTATGGCCTCTAGCCCCTTTAAATCACTTATGAGAAGATAAATGACTTTCGCTAGGTATAAATAAAACACTAAAGGAGGTAGCTCACATGAGAATAATCGTAGAAGGACTTATCGGTGTCGGTAAGTCCACATTCACAAAAGAAGCAAGTAAACACTTTAACCTGACTCCCATGTATGAATCGGTAGGTGATAATCCGTTCCTTGAAAAGTTCTATTCAGACGACCCAAGCCGATGGGCTTATACGCTTCAAATGCACTTTCTCTATGACAGGTTCTCAAAACATCTACCAGAAAATACCTTGCTTGATCGTTCAATCTTCGGAGACTCCTGCTTTGCCAACATCTTAAGAGATGATGGAGTCCTTACCGAAGATGAACACAGCTCGTATATGAAGCATTTTGAGATGCTTAAGCCTTATATCCCCCCTGTTGATGTCTGTATCCACCTCCATGTTAGCGTAGAGCAAGCAATGGAAAGGATTTCTAAACGAGGGAGAGGATTTGAGTCGGGTATCGAGGAGTCTTATCTGCACAAGTTACAGGTTCAAGTCATGCAGATTCCAGATAGACTCCCTAAAGAGACTAAATACATCAAGCTCGATTGGTACGACATGGATGAGGGTCAGAGGCTAGATGTCATAAGAGGATTGCTTTAATCCTCAACCGTCAGTTGTTGCACTAAGTTTGGTAGGTAGTCCTCTGCCCTCTCAGTGGTGTAGTTAAAGCTCTTGGACTCTTGGGACGGATTAGGGTCGATGATATACATCGGTTTCCTCATCTGCCTACCTGCTTGAACCACCATATTAGTGATCCCTACAGAGAAGCTAGTGCCGATAAAGACCACCATATCTGCTTCCTCTATAGCTTCCATAGCGTCATCTAAGCGATAGTCCTCATGAGAACCATAAAACTCATCGAACCACAGTGCGTGTGCTCTTAGTGGAACATCACATTTAGGACACATAGGTAGATCGTTCGGGTCTTTGGACTGTTCAAACTTCTTATAGTCAGCCCATACCTCGCTCATCGGGATTGAACCCCTCGGATCTCCATGATCACACCCATGATTAGGGCAACGCACAGCGTTGGTTGTACCATGTATTTCGATGACATTCTTTGATCCTGCCTTATTGTGCAAGTGATCTACATTCTGCGTGATGATGTCAAAGGTCTTACCCTCTGACTCACACCATGTTTCAAGTTCCACGAGAGCTTTATGTGCGTCATTAGGCTCAAGGGCAAAGACACCCTTAAACTTGTCGAGATACCACTCCCACGCTTTTGCAGGATTACGGTTGAAGTAGCGTTGTGTGCCTTTCTCAAGGACATCATTAGCCCACACAGCGTCATCACCTGTTCGCCATGCTTGGATGCCCGATGAGGTACTGATACCTGCACCCGTCACGATTAAGATGTTATCTGATGTTTTGATTGAGTTTAGCATGATAGTTCCATCCTCTCTACTTTGTAGCCCTTATTGAGCTTTTGTGGTGCTTTTTTCTCGAAGTACATTCGATCCTTAGTGATTGCTGTACCCCAATCCCCTATGCGTCCATAACGGACGATGACAGTTCCATCTGGACGGCCTGTAGCCTCCCAAAACTTATAGTGTCCATTCTTGTGCTCCAAACGGAGTCGGAAGGTTGGGGCGAGGTTGCATTGTGTGATAGCGTCAATAGCCATGTTGGTTCTCCTTTAGTGAGTGATTGGTTGTTGGGGATTGCCCTTACAGGATGATATAAATAAGGGGTCACAAATTAATGTTTCCCTTAAGATATAGGTACTTAAGATAGCTTTGATTTAATTTGTGACCCCTTATTTATATCATATTGTCGAGGTTGACAATGACCTCACCCCCTAACTCCCCAAACGGAGAACCACATGGTCAGCACACTATCTGCTTTTTTCATCACAATCATCGCTTCAGCCATCCACAGTGCGTGGGAAATGGCTGTCGCTTCGCTCTCTAAGGCTGAGGTTAAGTCAGCCTGTAAAAACAAGGTCTTCGGATCTTGTGCGTTGAGCAAGGTGATGAATGATAAAGAGTCTTTTATTAGCACCAATACCATCTGTAATAACATCGCCAACATCATGGGATCTGGTGTTGTCGGTACTAACGCAGGTCTGTGGCTTGGGTCTGAGTATGTTGGGTTGGTGATGGGTATCCTCACCTTCACGATAATCATCTGCTCAGAGATCATCCCTAAAGCGTATGGTACGAATAACCCTCTCTTTGTGGGTCGTGTCTTCGCTCCTATGATGGTTTTACTGTCATGGGTACTCACACCTATCAACTGGGTCATAGGAAAGCTCACAGCTCGTTTTAAGAGCGATGAGCCTTCTGCTATCATAGAGAAGATCTACGAGGGTACTTATAACCTTTCACTCACGACTGTTGAGCAGGTTGGTACTCCACGAGTCAACATGACCACTGTCCGAGCAGATGAGCGACTAGAGGACATCAAGCCCTCTCTCTTTGAGAGTCAGCACTCACGACTTGTCGTACTTGGTAAGAACCGAGATGATGTAAAGGGTATCATGCTTCTCAAAGACGCTTTCCAAGCTCTTGCTAAGGACGAGAACCCTACTGTCGAAGAGCTTACTCGTACCGTCCTCAAGGTTGAGTCCTCAACCACCTGTGAGGAAATGTTCAAACAATTCACTACAAGCAAGACTCACCTCGCTGTCATGGTAGGCGACTTTGGTGGGACAGATGGTGTCGTGAGTCTTGAGGACATCATGGAACTGATGACCCAAACCGAGATCACCGATGAAACAGACGAGCAAGTCTGTATGCGTGAGGTAGGGTAATCATATAATGAGAAACATGAAAGCCATAATCACCACACTTATGTGGTTAGCCATAACCACACCTTTGACCCTTATTATTTACCACCTATTCTTTTGAAAGGGGAAACGATGAACAAGCAACAAATCGCAGAGAGTCTATGTCGTATCAAGGCTCTCAAGGATGCCCTTGATCAGCAAGTTAAAATCCTTAGACAACACATCCCAGTAGGGGAAAAGATCGAGACACCTCTTGGTGATGTTCACCATGTGGATTCATCTCGCACATCATATGATGAAGCAGGTCTACTATCCGAGCTTAACCGACAGGGCATCGACCCCACAACTATCGGTGAGGTTGTGGTCAAGGTAGACCGTAAAAAGTTCGCCAAAGCTATCACCAAAGGAGCAATCCCCTCAAACCTTATTGAGGACTACTCTGAGACTAAGCCTGTACCACAGCTTAAAATCAAGCCTAAGCTAGACGCTCAAAACTTAGGGCAGGATACTCAGATCCGTGTTGCTTCTTTAACAGGAGGGGCGAACTATGACGAGAGAGTTCTCGAAAAAAACCTTCAAAGATAGCCCTTACAGGGCTGTAGGGTGTGTTGTGGATAAAAAATTGGGTAAAAGCTCAACCTGTGTTTACAATTTAAATTAATGACTTTGAAAGGAGCTTGGTATGCTTGATATAGATGCCTTCATCATTGAACGCCTCAAGAAACAGCAAAGACAAAGAGAACTTGAGGATGAGAGTCATAGGATTTGGTTGCCCATACCTCAACCAGAGCTAAAACCAAAAGAAGAACAAAGAGAACCCAAGAGGGTCATTGAAATACAACTTTAGGAGTGATCGAGTGAAGCAACTAATTTTAGTCCGTGGTCTAAGTGGTTCGGGGAAAACAACACTGTCAGAGACAATATGTGGCGAAATTGAAGACCGATTTAAAGTGTCTGCTGACGAATTCTTTGTAGACGATATTGGTGTTTACACATTCAACCATGAAGCACTTAAAGAAGCTCATGGTTGGTGTCAAAAAAAGTGTCTTGAAGCGATGGAAGACGGTTTTCAAGTCATCGTTGTCCATAACACTTTTACTAGGAAGTGGGAATGCGATCCATACATGGAGATGGCGAACAAAAATGACTACTTGGTACAGGTCATTAGCCTCTATGATGGAGGGTTGTCTGATCGACAGCTTTCAGAAAGGGGTGAGCATAATGTACCCCCTCATGTGATTCAGACGCAACGCAAGAGATGGGATAAGGATATTTATCGAGAAAAGCGTCCTCCGCAGTACAATCCCCAACAAAACTTTAACCCTTATTCCCAAGATCGTAGAAACCCGCATGGAGGTTATCGTAGAAAAGATTCCCGATGGTAGTCATATTTGTGACCCCTTATCTATAATATAGTATCAACACTTTATAGATAAGGGGGGGGAAATGCTAACAAACATTCGGGTGGGACATTCCTTTTTGGTCGGCAAGACGACCCTTGAGACATACACTGTGATAGACATAAATACTCACAATCGAGTATTTCAAGTTGTCGATTTAATTGGAAGGGTGATAGATAGCTTTTGTGTCGATCACAAAGACCTCTTTGCCCATTACGAAAATGGAATCGATCAAGCTGAGACCCAAGACACAGAGGGTCGGTTTACAGTGGAGGGTGGGGGTCAAGCACACTTAATAAAATGGGATTGTGGTCAAAAGGTCGAGTTTGAGGTCGAGTTAAAAGGAGCGACTTTGAAAGTGAAGGGGTATATAATCCGTAACTATTGGAACGACTACTACTTAATCTCGGAACAGGGTGTATCAATACCTGGAAGATATTGGAAAGTGGCTCATTCAAAATGTAGCAAGGTGATTTAATACCACTCATCACTCTCTAATGCGTCACGAACTTCTTCGGGAGACATATCGGAATTGGTTATTCCATATATAGTCATGGAAATAACGATTAAAATAAGTAAGGCTAACATATACTGTCCTTATAGTTTTTAATGGCACGATAGCAGTTTGAACGATTTTCGTATCCAAGCATTTTAGAGATCTTCTTGTAGGTATAACCTAGTTGTCGAAGATTGTAAGCTACTTGCCCTTTGTTGTGAGATTTGTTTGTAGGTATCCCATTCATCTCAGAATATCTACGAATGTAATTTGTGACTGTCGATGGACAGACACCAAAGTATCGAGCGATGTCTCTTATGCTCATTGTGTTGTAGTATAAGTTAAAAGCCAGTTTATAGTCAGGTTTGAGTCTTGGGTAGATTAAACTATTAGCATAAGCGTACTTTTTAATATGATGGCGAATCGTACTTTGCTTTATCCCAAAGTGATCCTCAAGCAGAGGGTAACTTATCCCTTGTATGTACATCTGATATGCTTCATAAGCCCAAGATTTCATTTTTTGATTACCTCAATACCTACCATCTTCCCATTTAGCTGAGACTGCATCTTCTGTAAAAATTGAATGTCCTCATCACTAAGCGTATCCTTTTGTCTCGAAAGATCGCTATGTGAGACTACACAAACACCCTCTCTAATACAGAGGTCTGTTGCTCTAGTGAGTACTTCAATCCAGACAAGAGTAGTCGTAAACTCCCCGCAATCTTTTTCTATGATGAAGTGAATATGAGGACAGCCTAATCGGGATTTTATCTCTAAAGCCCTATTGAGATCAGACACTAGATGCAAGATCATTACCCAAATAAAGTATCCCACCAACACGCACAATCCCACTTCTTTTGTGTGATGTGGTGGTGTCCGATTACGCCTGTGAAGCTACTTGTGAGATAATTCTTGTCCACGACTCCATGATAGAAATCTCCATCATAAGACTGACCTTCAGACCCACAAGGGAACTGATATGGAATGTCCAAAGCAGTACAGAGACTCTTAACTGCTTCCCGAACAGCTATAGCTACATTCGGATCTAAGGAGATAATACGCTTATCTCCACGACCAGTGTCATTGGTTGTCTCCTGTACATCATACCCTTTCTTTACATAGTGGTTCTTCCACTTCAAAGAAGGTTGCTGACAAATGTCGATACCCACCGAGTAAGAGTTAGCCCATCCTCCATGCCAACTCTTGTGGTTGAGGTCGAGATATTGATAAATGGTAGGATTGCCTTCTGGACTCAACCCAATCCCTGCGTGTGAACTGACTTCTCTATCGGGGCTAGAGAAGATCCTATGACAATGATGAGGGTCAAGACCCCCCCAATGAACAACTATGATCGTGGGAACTCTCCCTTTACGAGATGAAAAATGCCCAAATCTGTGGAGATCAAGTCCTCCTCTTTGGTCGAAGTTGACGATTTCTACTGAAGGGTCGATGTCCACACCAACCCTACGATCATTTACCGTCCAATATGCTTGACCATCTTCAATTCGATCAAACTTTTTTAACATCGCAGACCATGTTCCTCGACCCATTTTCCCATCGACTCCAGAGCCTGCTCCAAAGTTGTCTTCTTGGAACGCTTCGACAGCCAGTGCGAAATCTGTAGAATCGACAGACTTAGCTAAGTTAGGGTATGCTTCGATTGCCGACTGAGGGATATTATCCAACCAACCGACAGAGACACTTGCTTTCTTATTATATGAGCAAGCATTGGATCTAGTTTGTATAACTATGGAGGACATTGTTCACCTTTCTATTGTGAGTTTCTTTCATGTCGTTATCTTTATTTATACCTACAATAAATGAACTATCATCACTTTTAGTTTTAAGCCATGCGAGTAATGGGGGTACTGTTCTACTCTCTCGCAACAATAAGATATGGAATAATCTATCTGCAAAGTCGATTATCAATGCTTATCACCCAAAATCACACGCTAGAATCATTCAAACCTCATTCCTAGAGTTATGTACATCTGGTGATGGTTGTAAACTAGGTGCGTTTATCGCAATCTCACTCTTAAAATCTTTTCATAGACAATACGGTGAAGTACATCCAAAGATTACAGACCAAGTTAAAAAGGATGTAGATCTCGCTGTAAATGCCTTACCTAGATACGAATCGAACCAAGAGAGACTGAAAGAAATCGGACTCCAGAGTGAGCTTGATGTGGAATCCATAGATAAGATCTCCGAAGCTATTTATCTCGCAGGCTCTTTATCTTCTCATGTCTCTCTTGAGAAATGGGAAGGGAATGGTTGTGAAGTTGTTGAAACCGAATCTTTCCATGCTTCACTAAGAGTACACCATGATAATGAAGCATATCTCAATGGCCCAATGTTCGCTTTATTTAGTCGGCCAGTTTTTGAAGTGGATCACATACTAAATGCGATGGAACTCATGGGGTCATTTGAAGGTAGACCACTAGTCATTATAGCCCCTATGGTAGGCGGTAAAGCCCTACAAGCAATCAAGATGAACAACCATAAGGGAACACTTGAAGTTTATGCTTGTGACGCACCTAGAGTGATTTGGGGTAAAGGTTGGTTAGATGACTTTGCTTCGTTTACTGGAGCTACTGTTGTTGATCAGAAGTATGAAAAGTTTGTACCTGAGTTCTATGGTTCAGCTATTAACTCCGTCCTTAACTACACAGAAATGATTACAGACCCTTATGATGACCATGTAGATAAAACAGCAGACCGAGTAGATGAACTCCTTAGAGAAGCTGAAAGTTCACCTCACCCTCACACACAAGATCAGTTGAGAAAAAGAGCCAACGCCCTTAATGGTACGCTCGTTCGCTTGAGAGTTGGTGGCCCTACCGAAGCTGAAGCAAGATGGCGTAGAGGATTAGCCGAAAAAGCCTTGATTTCTATGATGGATGCTAAAGTAAATGGGTATGTCAAAGGAGCAATCCCTACCCTCTATAACATAACCACAGGAAACCCATATCTTGATCGAGCATTGAAAGCACCTTTTAAAGTCGTATGTCATAACTTAGGTAAGGCTGAGAATGACTCTAGCGTATGGGATATAAAAGAACTCTATGAGCCTTTCCCTGTTGGTAGATTGATTGAGTTATTAGACAAATCCATATCCATAGCGACCACTTTAGGTTCTGTGGGTTATATAGTCAGGAGCAAAAAATGAAATGGTATTACTTTTCCCGAAGTGAGGATACTTTGACTTTAGTTCCAAGAAATAAAATGGGCGTGAGACCCAATGACGCACAAAAAGGGGATGAGTACACTCCTTGGTATAAGAAGTCTGAACACCATGATGATTCTCATGTTCATGTAAAAGGGATAAATGAACAGGATGCTGAAAGAAGAGCAAAAGAGAGGATCAAAAAATGATTGAAATAAAGATAGGTGATTGCACCCAAAGACTTAAAGACCTAGAAGATAACTCTGTTGATGCTGTTATCTGCGATCCTCCTTATGGACTAAAGTTTATGTCAAAAGGTTGGGATGACATAGGAAACGGAAGTCAGCAAAGGGAGTGGCATAGAGGTTGGCTCACAGAAGTTCATCGAATCTTAAAACCCAATGGGATACTTAAGGCTTTCAGTGGTTCAAGGACTTTCCATCACCTGATAGCGATGATGGGAGAAATAGGTTTCTCAGATTTACGAATAGAAGCATGGACTTATGGGTCTGGATTCCCCAAAAGCCGATCAATTTCTAAGGACATAGATAAAACTCTTGGTGAGGTGCGAAAAGTTGTGGGTTACCGAAAAGGGATCGGTCTTGAAAGCGGTCAAAGTAAAGGCTTCTCTTATTCCCAAGAGCATATTCCAGGTGTTTGTATGGGAGGCAAGGAAGTTCAGATTGACCTTCCGATTACAGTTCCTTCTTCTAAAGAAGCCCATCAGTATGAGGGTTGGGGTACGGCTCTTAAACCAGCTTTTGA
>Ga0257127_1000231_pt1 | contig 54045 bp, 45 predicted proteins | sample SI060_135mmetaG_FD_190152 | JGI IMG/M metagenome (GOLD analysis project Ga0257127, IMG submission 190152) | Marine microbial communities from Saanich Inlet, British Columbia, Canada - SI060_135m | ecosystem: Environmental > Aquatic > Marine > Inlet | place: Canada: British Columbia | collected... | reverse complement strand
AATACGTATACTACAAAAACGCCTAAAAATGTATAAAGCAGGAACTCCTCGGTAATATTGTCCGTTTTTTCGTGTTGCTGCTGTTCTAGTAAATGAATCATATAGTTTATCTTCTCCATCAAACGACCGTCGTCCATCTGACTTCCAATGCCCATTTTTGAATAATAAGGCGCGACGTCTGCTTTGTTTTGCATACCTTCATATACCTTGTTATAGTTGCTTAAACGATTCACTCTTGTATCGTCTGCTCCATAACGGACCTTATTCGCGGACTCGTGCGCCTGCGAAGGCTTTAAATGAGAAAAACGCGGCATTTCGGGTATGAACTGATTCAGTCTATTGGTTGTATCATCTTCTCCATCTTTTTTGGTCTGAATGGCCGGAGGCTCTAAAGGGGTGAAATCTCCTAAATTGTCGTTTTCGTTATCGGCTTCAGTCATTTGATTCAATAAATCGGAGATTTTGTCGTTTCTTTTATTATTTGATTCTTCTAATTCTTCTATTGTCGGTGGTGTCTTTTTGTTCTGCATAGGTTCTCTATACGAATTCGCGTCTTCTTCTTTGTTTGATGTTCTCCTTATAGACGGGATTCGTTTCTTGTTCTCGTTTGTATTACTAATCCATGGCGATGCTGTTGTAATTAAAGACATTGGAAACATTTACTTTATCTTAAAAAATAAGCAGATATTTATTCAAGTCGTTTATCTAATTTATTGTAAATAAAATCAAATGTTTATATATAAAACATGAACTGTTTACATCAATTTATACCGATTGTTCTGTTATTCGTCTTTTTAACCTATCGCGACGAATTTGTTGATTTTAGTCAAACTACGTGGGGTAAGGTTCTCGCCGTAGCGATGATTTTATTGTATACACATATGGACAAAGTGTTTGGCTTGTTAGTATGCTCTCTGGTAATCTTGTATTATCAGTCTGAATGGATGGAGTCTTTCTTGAATATGAAAGACTTACAAGAATGGGAGAATGAATTGTTGAAAGAAGAGACAACCCCCGAACAAAAAGTGGACTTCTTAGATATCGACCATACAAATTCCGAATCAATTCAAAACGAATTTAGAGAAAACCACTGCGAAAATGGGATGCTAAAACATAAGAATATGAATGTGAACCCTGATATGACATCTCACGTGTTTTCTGATGTGAATTTCAAACACGAAAAATGCAACGTATGTTCACCTAACTGCAAGTTCTCTATTATAGAAACTAAGTTCAAAGCAGAGTCAAATGTAAAGCCAAAGTGCAGTAAAAAATAAACATTGAAGGAATGTCGCCCTGAGAAGCCGGTAATAAACCCAAATACAAATAGATGTGTAAACGCGTGTAAAGATGTGTAAAACCTTGTGAAAAAGGAAAAGTAAGAAATGAGAAATTTATTTGTAGCACAAATATGTAAGAAATTATTATAAATATATATATATAATCATTTCATGAAAAACAAAACTAGAAAAAACAGATGTAGCAAAGTCCCGTGTGGAAAATGTTTGAAAGGATGTAAACCTCAATATTGTTCAAATAAACAAAACGCGTTGTCAAAAAACTGGTGTCATTGTAATATCTCAAACAAACGACGCAAGGAATGTAAAACAAACATAAAAACTAAAAAAAACAAGGATGAAATTCATGTATCCGCTAATGCAATGCATCATAAGATGCCTTACATATGGAGATTTTTGGATGGAAAGACTAGAAGGAAAATGATCAAGTTAGCACAAAAACCAGTTAGTAAACTCAATGTATCACCCGACCACAATAAATAGTTTGTATAATATATATACAATGCCAAGGCAATCCGATTCGCTGTGGACAAAATTAGATGGTCACATAAGCCAAATTAATAACAGTAAAATCTTCGCGGGCATCATGATCATTATACTGAATATCACGTCGCGATTTGTCAATATTAAGCTAAGCAAGACAACTGAATATTATTTAAAGAATACGTTTAGCACCCAACTCTTGGTATTTACGATTGCGTGGATGGGTTCTCGCGATATATATATCGCTTTAGTGGTGACGAGTATCTTCATTCTATTTACTGAATATTTGTTTAACGAAGATAGTGTATTCTGTATATTTTCGGAAGAGTTCAAAGATTATCACATTTCCAAAATGGAGAGAGAAATAGAAGATGCGGAAGAAGTAAGCGAAGAAGACATCATGAAAGCAAAGAAGGTGCTAGAAAAAGCAAAGAAACACGACAAGATATCTTTAGAACTAGAAAGTTTTAAAATATAATCCTAATGAAGAAATCAATATAATAAGATGCCGAGGTATTTTACTATATGGAACTGATTGTGGCGAAAAACAATAAAAATTCAATCGGGAAAGACGGAGAGTTGATGTGGCATATTTCCAAAGACTTACATCGGTTTCGTAAATTAACACAAAATCAAATAGTGGTAATGGGACGTAAAACGTATGCTTCTCTACCAAACGGTCCTCTGAAAAACCGTATCAATGTAATTATTACAAGAGAACCCGCCAAATACAGCCAAGATATAAACAATGTTTATTTTGTAACACTAGAAACATGCAACGTATTATTGAATGAACTACAACTGCGACATCGTAAATCAGTGTTTATTATTGGCGGGACTGACATATACAATCATTTTTACCCTCGGTGCAGCACGTTGCATATTACGGAAGTAGACGATGACCAAGATGGCGATACACAATTCCCTATTTCGGATGAACAAATAATGAAAGAATATCAAATTGTTGCGAAAGAAACGCAACGCGACGAGAAGACTAAAATGCTGTATTCTTTTTGTACATATAAAAAGATGTAAAAAAGTATAATGATAGTATAAGAACTAGTATTAATGGATTTAGAAATAGCCCCGTTAGAAATTAAAATCACTACAAATGTGCCGAATCAACAATTGATTTCCTTTACATCTGGTTTATTATATCACCCTGAGAACGCGTTGCCGTCAAATATAGAAAAATACCCGTATCTGTTATCAAACGCTTATTTTCCCGAAGACACGCTGAAAAATATGGAATGGGATGACCGGATATCTTTTTTTTTTAACATTAACACAATGAGAAACACGATGGCAAACGAAAATATGGAGATAAAAGAGGATCCACAAGAAAAACAGAAGGTAGAGAACCGCAACATATTTATGTTAATCAAATATGTATTCCCTACCAAATACTTTGTCCACAAGAACATCCATCAAACACTGGAATATGTTACCAGCGAATCGCCTGAACGTTCCTTCTTTTTCAATCCCCTTAGCCAACAATTTTCCTATACGAAACTAAACGATAAGGTATATACGAATGTCCGCGTTACATGGAAAAACGATTTATTGAATCATCCGTCCTATTTTGATTTGGTCAAAAATACATACGAGTTTGTCTTGAAACAGCAAAAGGAAGAACCGCGTATAGCAGAAAAATACAACAATTATATGATAGAGTTTAACAACCAGTTTCGTAAATACATCGCACGCATGCTAACGTTATTACAACAATACGATGACCAGGTCAAACCGGGTCAAAAACAAAACGCACACATGGTAATGAGGATTGCATTACTCACATCATTGTTTCAATGGATAAATTATGAAAATACAGACGAAACATTTGTAAAAATATTCATCCTTAACATCAAAGCGCTTAACAAAGACCTCACAAACAAAATCGGCACTGAATATTACACGCCGAGGACAGACAGTTTTGTATCCAAAGATATATTTGACAAAATAGAAGAAAGAGAGGGTCAGATTAACTTGATCACTGACCCGCTGGAGCGAAAGAAGGAAAAACTAGAGTTACTGTTTAACAAAGACTACGATATTCTTATCAACGACCGCTTACTCAAAAAACTAGAACAAAACGAAGAACTCAAAGACATGATTAACGAATACTCGCTGTTATTTGAAAAAACGGTAGAGGATTTGATAAAGTTATATGAGACAAAAGTGTCTATACAGATCGAAGCGGTGATGAATTTTAACAAATACAAGACAACTCCCTTTATTCAATTACTGTCAAAGCCCGATTTAATAAAAGACAATCTTGCATACCGTAGATATTTCACAAACCACATCCAAAAATTTGTAGAAACCTCATCCGGTCCTACAAACACCTTGGTTTCAGGAAATGCTAAATTATATCAACTCATTCACAGCACAAATGGGAAAGACATTTCCTATTTTTTTGATTTTATGGTTTATGTATACGAAAAGTATATTCTCTACAAAACAGTATCTGCGCCAAAGAATGAAGAACTTGTTAGCAAACATACCGAACTTATTTATACTGGAGTAGACAGGGTGGAGAATAGAAAACAAGTATATTTTATCGTTGACTGTATAGACGGTGAGGTAAACGACGAGAACAAACGTAGTTTGTATTGTCCGTTCATGAATGAATATATGGGTTTTCTCTTTTCAGACTTCATGCTACCGAATACGTTTGTTCGTTGGAAAGCCGCGCCTTACAACTTTATTTTGTCGACGAGTGACCACTCAGTGACGGAATCAACGAACAAAGAAGAAAGTCCCACGGGAATATTGCGAACTTCAGAAACCAAACCGACATTGACAAACGAGACGGTAGAAGACAACTGGAACAAATTCAAATCCATTATTAATGTTGTCTCTCGCGAAAAAATTATCAATATTTTATTAACATTAAAGGCACGAAAGCCTACAATTGACGAGTCTAACGAATTCGCATATATTGAACAAAACAATAGGGACTTGTTTGAACTGATAAAACGAGTTTCCAAACATATCAAAAAAGTAGACTTAGATACACAAGAATTCACACAAACATTACAAAAACTGAAAGAATTCAACTCCAATTTCAAGAGTCGTGTTGTATATTTCTCTAAATTAACGAAGGAACCGGTTTCAATAGAACAAGACGAAAATACAAAGGATAGTTTGCTGGAAAACGAATTGTATGAAATTGTATCTGGAAATGCGATTCAATTCTTTGATCAAAAAGGTGGACGCAAAACTCGCCGTAAAAAAGTCAAATTTTCTAGAAAGAATAATATCGTGTTTATTGAATAAATCTACTATATAGATAATTTATTCAATGATAAGGTTTGTGCGCTTATTTACGGGGTTTGCGTTTGTTGGTGCGTTTTGTCTTTTTGGACTTGGTTTTCTTGGACTTGTTCTTACGTGATTTTCTTGTTTTCTTTCCGCCTACGAATCCTCGTATATCGTTTTGAACATCACGGTTTAACGTAGGATTTGCCGATTTGTCCAAAGTATCAACCGCGCTATAAATGTCTAACATGTTGTCAATCTTCACGTAATCACTATGAGTATCGGGCGCAGACACGGGGACATTCAACAGAGTAAACACATTAGTATATGGATCTTTTTTCTTTTGTTCAATACTCTTTTTTAAATTGGTTATTCTATCTTGTGTTATATTCTTCTCCGTATTCAATAACTTAGTTACGGCAGATATATCACCTTCCAAAACGGCATGTTCTAAAGACATTTGATATACATATATTGATAAAAAAATACATGTATACAGAATAATAATCAACTACTTGTCTATTTACTTCTTTTTGTAAAAGGTTGCCTTTCCGTTCTTAAATACTCCTACCTCATCTCCAATGTCTTCGTCATCGGTTACTTCGAAAATCGGACCAGTTTTCTCGTTGGTTGTATAATATTTCTTGCCCTTAATATCCACTTCAAATACCTCCTCTTCCTCAGCTTCCTCTTCCTCTTCTTCCTCTTCTTCCTCTTCCTCTTCCTCTTCCTCTTCCTCCTCTTCGGCTTCCTCTTCGGCTTCCTCTTCCTCTTCCTCTTCCTCTTCTTCCTCCTCTTCCTCCTCTTCCTCCTCTTCCTCCTCTTCCTCCTCTTCAGCTTCCTCTTCTTCCTCCTCTTCCTCTTCAGCTTCCTCTTCCTCCTCTTCAGCTTCCTCTTCCTCTACTTCCTCTTCTTCCTCCTCTTCAGCTTCTTCCTCTTCCTCCTCCTCTTCAGCTTCTTCCTCTTCCTCTTCCTCTTCCTCCTCATCTTCCTCTTCTTCCTCCTCTTCTTCCTCCTCTTCTTCCTCTTCTTCTTCCTCTTCCTCCTCCTCCTCTTCATCACAAGCATTACCACATAAATATTGCCCGGTGCTTTTCATTTGAACTATATCTTTAGTTTTTCCACATAAATTACACTCGGCTTCTTGATTATTTGGCTCTTCTTGAACGTATAAAATATCCCCCATTCCGTCATCATTAAAATATCCATCACATAAGTTACATTTTTGCCACTGATCCTCTTGATACGTCTCTTCGGTATCTTCTTCAAAATCCCAATCGGGTGGATATCTTTCACAGTCCATATTTACACACAATTTAACGGGTTCTTCCTTCTCCTCTTGTTCCTCTTCATGTTGACCGTATTCGTCTTCACTCGTCACTACCTCTTGTTTGTTCATGGTTGTCTTTGAAAATATGGTCTCTCCTTCGTCCGTGTAAATACATTTGGTGTTCATATGCTCGTGTCCTGACTGAACTGTCTCTGTAAAACTATTCACTGAGGTTGAACAACGGGTCAGATTTACTGGTTCTACTTGACGAGTGCGAACAGGGAGGTCTTCTTCAATTTCATACACAATATGCTCTTTCTTCACCTTATTTACAATCACAACGCTATCAGAATCGGATTCGTCCACGCATGGGCGGTTTTTATGTTCAGGTCTCCTGAACTCAGGAAGACTGTAAATCAGGTTCTTTAATGCCTTGTTTTTTCTTTTTAACTTTTTGTTCTCTTCAGCCAATTTTTTTACAAAAGGCAACTCCATAATTGCCAGAGCGTTTGCTTCGTAATCATTCGTGCTTAATTTCATTTTCGCTACTATATCCAGTTTGAATTGAAATATAACTATTTCTATATGCATATTTCAATTTTCTCTATAAATCATTTACATAAGTACTTTATTCCACAGTTCAGGAAACAAATCGCGCGTATCATGAGAAAGTTTGGGACCAAACCACAGTGAAGGATAACATACAATTTTATCAGGATGGGTATTGAAGTATGCGCCCCACCAACTAAATGTGCTATTTGCAACAATATTGTGATGACAACACGACATACATATCATTTGTTCCCAATCATCAAAATCCTGGTGCACACGTGTAAACCTGATACCAGAGAACATTCCATGTTGACTTAATTTCTGTATAATTTCATTCACGTGATCTGTATCTACATCCTCGTGAAAATACAATACTTGAAACTGAACTCCAGGAAAGGCGGTAATAACATGCAGTAGTGCGTTTTCGTAATATCTATAGGTCATTAACGGATGACAGTCTTGTATTTGTTTATAATCACCTATTCGGAAATGCATGCTAATATTTTTTATATTCTGACCAGTAAAGAACGCCGGCGCTTTTTCCATAACACGATTCTGATGCTGTTCAAGATGAATCATTTGAAAAAGCTGGGAGTGGACATCTTGAAAATATTTATAGCTCTGGAAATACCCATGTAATAAGAATTCCTTGTTAGGAAGAGCAGGGATAGGCATATATGGGAACCCGGACTCTTTTAACATTGGAAATCGCAAAACAATTTCATTTGTATAATGGTTATCTGGGTTTGCTACCGTATGAGTGTCTTCAATGCTATTCAAAAAATTATTCCAATATGTATTCCGAATCGTCCCTGACGTGAGTTCTTTGCTATGTGGAAACGCAACTTGGCGTCCATGTTGCAACCCATACGCAAGCGTTGTAAATATTTGAAATAATTGGTTTCCTAGACCACCCATTAAGTAACATGATACTACGGAGTTTTCCTGTGACGAAACAAACTCCATGATTAGATGATATACAAGGCCGGATATCTTTATATGTTTTGTATTCTCGTATTGAAAATACAAAAATAGAGACGATGTTCACAACGGGTCAACCTCAAATTCCAAACCGTTCGCGAATAATTTCATTTTTGCTAGGTCCCTTTTGCTTCTCGCTGTTTCGCTTTACTTTATACATGCCAGTATTAATACTTGACCCCTGCGCCGCAGTCTGTAGGGCATTTGTCCCAAGCTCTTCACTGTCTTCGTGTAGCTCGGGTAGGGTGCGAGTCATCGGCTTATCCAACACAAGCAACATGTGTTCGGATTTAATTAATTTCCGATACTCTTGGATGGTCAGATTTCCATAAAACTTATCCAACAGATAATATGGGTCAGGGGCTGGCTTGATATTTTTCTTATAATCGTATACCTTACTGTAGATTCTGTTAAGTAAGTGATACTGCTCAAATTTGGTAGAATCATCTAGATTTTGTTTCATTAAATGCGCGACCGCGCACTCGGGTTGGCAAAACGACCCATACCCATACAATACATTGTCTATTTCATACTTAGGAATATAACACGGATGATTATCAAACTCATACGTGCACCAAAAACAAGCAGAGTTCTTGTCTGACTGTGTTCCCTTGTAAAGCTGAATCTTCAAATCTTTTAGCTTGGCGTTCACATCCTTTAAATCTACATCTGGAACGCTCGCGTCAGGTTGAGCACATTGGCTACATTTCTCACACAACGTCGTAACAACAGATGGCTGGTCATTCTCTGCGTTATACGCATAATCAGGGTCCTGGTTTTGGTTTTCATCCCCGTATTCTGAATAGTGTGTATTGTTCATATCATATGTCTGAATACTCGGTGGCACATCGGGATTGTATAGCAACGGGTCTTTCAATACATTGCTTAGTTCTTGCTCTCTCTCTTCTAAATCGTATAAAGAACATTTTAAATGTAAAATAACGTTGTTCGCAGTGACGTTTGACTGTAGCGCGTCGTCTTCTTTCAGATACAACTTTCCGCCCTTTGGTTTACGTCCCCGTTTCTTCGCAACCGGTGGCGATGCGTTTTCAGGCACCTCTTGAATGTTCACAGTAATATTACCATCGTCTGGTGTGACAACCGGATTCTTAGGCTTACGCCCTCTCTTCTTCTTAATAGGAATTTCAGTATTATCCATAATATTCAATTACTATTTTATGGATAATCAGGCCAGATTTGTTTATATTATTTGAAAAATGTATTTAACGCATTCACCTAGAAAGTTGACTTGTGAGATTTGATAGAATGGCGGTCTTGAATAGTTTCATTAAAAATATATTATGATGAGACTGTAAAATCGTATGCTAGTTTTTTTTATGATAACATTCCCTGCATAGCGGTTGATAATTTGTAGAGCCAATTAATACCTGGTCGGTAGAATCGACTATTCTATGCGAGAAAATCGCATCCCCCCCACACTCACATCTCGCATTTAATTTCGTTATCTTGTTGCTATAGGGTATTAAATCAAGTAGTTCCCCAAACTTATTTCTTTGAAAATCGCTATCTAGTCCGCAAATATATACTGTTTTATGATGTTCTTCTACTAGTGCGAATACGTATTTTTTTAAATCTGGAAAGAACTGCCCCTCATTAATTAATATAATATCACTTTCTTTACATGATTCGTATTCGTTCTCTAGACTGGCTGTAAAACAGCAAGGGATTTTTACTAAATCGTGCGAAGACAGCATTTCGCTGTCGTATCGGGTATCCAGCGAGTAATTTATAACCTTTAATGTTTGTGAACTGTCTTGATGGTTCTTATAGACATCTATTAAATAACTGGTCTTACCAGAGAACATAGGTCCCACAATCACTTCTAAATATCCACTCATATTGTATTCGTTGTATATAATACTGTAGATTTTGTATTATCAATTTTACCTAACTAACATTGTAGAAATAAAATATAAATACAATCTCGGTATTATAAGAAAAATGAATAAGAATGTCCCTTGGATTGAGAAATATAGACCCACAGCATTTGGTGACATTGTTCTTGACCCAGTAAACCGTCAGATTTTTTCAAATATTTTAAGCAAACAGTATTTCCCCAATTTATTGTTTTATGGGCCGCCTGGAACGGGAAAAACAACCACCATCATCAATTTAATCAACGAATATCAAGATAAATATGAAACCAAAACATCGGAGAACATTATTCATTTAAATGCGTCCGACGAGAGAGGCATTGACATCATCCGTAACCAAATACAGTTGTTTGTCAAATCAAAGAATTTTTTCAATAAGGGCATGAAATTTGTTATTCTTGATGAAGTAGATTATATGACAAAAAACGCGCAACAAGCATTGAAATATCTGATTCAGTCATCAAGTTCAAACATACGTTACTGTCTAATATGCAATTATATAAGTAAGATCGAAGAGCATCTGCGAAACGAGTTTATATGCATTCGGTTTAATCAGTTGCCACAACAAGACATATATGAATTTTTAAAGAATATAGCAGACTCTGAAAATTTGTCACTAGACAAGGAGATCATAAGTATAATCCAACAACAATACAAATCTGATATCCGTAGCATGATTAATTTTATACAGTTAAATCAACATACTGATATTTTACCCGACGAGATTGTAAATAACCAACTGTGGGAAAATATATATGAACTGATGGGATCTTCTAGAAAAACAGAGTGTAAGAATTATATTTATGAGATAAGTGTTCAATACAATCTGGACAAAAAATCAATATTGACCCAATACTTTAATTATATCATTCAATATAAACCCAATGCTGTCACCTCTGAATCACTAACACATATGGAAAATATCATTCACCACAATAGTCATAACATTTCCGAATTAGTGGACTACTTTGTATACACCCATAAAATACAAAATTGAATATACTTAAAGAACTACAGACTCTTTATATAGTAGTATAAAGAACAACAATGGGCGTAGATGAAGAATGGCAAATGTTTCTGAAAGACGAAACTGTATCGTTTTCAGAAAATATTCCTGAAAACGACGAACAAACCACCACCGTATCGGACGCAGAGCAAACGATTGACGTTCCGACTTGCGAAGAGTTGTCTATTTCCACGAAAACGAAAGTATTGTATTTGAACACGATTGTAGATATTGAAAATATATTTTGGAGTATACCCGTTATCCCATACTGGAAACCAACCGGTGGCGTATTGAAAAAACAAATAAAAATTGTGTCACATAATAAAGAAGAGCTTGAGTTGTATCAGAGCAAGTTGGTAGGTATTCCATATTACATAGAGCATATCTTAAAACAAGTGGATAATCCAAATTCAAAAAAAATTAAATTCAAAGACGAGCGAAAACTTACTGTGGGTATCTCCAAAAAGGATATTATGAACGCAAGAGGCAAAGTGAAAAATGCCTTTTATAATTGCTTTGCGCTCATTGTTCGTTTTCAATATAGAAGTGAATACAAAGAGATTCACGTCAAGGTATTCAATACTGGCAAAATGGAAATACCAGGAGTATTGAATAACGAAATATTGGATATTATCAAAGAGAAGGTGCTTACGATTCTCCAGTCACACATTGAGCAAAAAATCTACTATGTGGACATGGAAAAAGATGATAATGTGCTAATCAATTCAAATTTTAATTGTGGTTATTATATTCATCGCGAAAAACTTCATGCGATTCTTAAGAGCACCAAATATAACATTGAGACCGCATATGACCCATGTAGCTACCCCGGTGTAAAATGTAAATTCTATTTTAACAATGAACTTGGATTTGATAACAAAATACAACCTGGCGTTATTTCCAAAGAAGACCGGACCATGAAACTGTCTGAGTTATGTGACTCATCCAAATATACAGAAGTGTCTTTCATGGTGTTCCGCACAGGAAGCTGTCTAATCGTGGGAAACTGTAATGAAAAAGTCTTAATGTTTGTATATGACTTTATTAAACAGCTATTACACGATGAATATGTAAATATACGTGTGTTGAATGCTGACACAAATGTAAAAATAAAAACAAAAAAAGTAAGAAAGAAAATGGTTCAGATGACGAAAGGGTATATGAACAATCTTCGTTCAAGTCATCTTCCATGTTCCTCTGATAAGTAACTTATACTTCGCTTAGTAACCATGTCACCAAATCTCTCACCGAATGTTGTAGTTTACTTTCAAATATGTCTCGTTCTTTGTATATTTTTATTAAAAACCAATCTGTTTTTTCATCTTCTGTGATTGAGCTGCTTCGGTTGCGGCGTATTTTTTCGGTTTTCTCAATCACTACGTCCAACAATTCTTTATACTTTTCAAAATCTAATTCATAATGTTTTTGGATGTAATCTAAATACATTAGGCATATCTCCAGTTTATCTATGCAATGTAAATACCTATGAAGATATTGTGTGCATATGTGTTCTCGTTCTTCCATTTTCCATTGAGAGTGGTTCCAGTAAAACAAGACCTCGTTTAGCTTTTTTATTCTTGGGAAGAACCGGGTCCACTCCTTGTTGTTTATGTGTATGAACTCTTCATCCAGCGTCATGAGATTGTCTAGTGTGGTCATGCCTTTTTCTTTTGTGGTTCCTTCAAACAATTCAAAAACTGTTTTTTTGTATACAAACAACAGGGCCTCTGATTGTTTGATTTTGAATAGTAATTCGGTGGAATGTATCTGTTCAATATATTCTAAATAATAAAAATAAGTCTGTTGGGCCATTCCGACCGCCGTATCTATGTTTTTTGTTTTATACAACACATATTCAAATACCCGGTGTATACAATTCATGCCCACAAATAATAGATTGCTTATGTCTGGTTTACTTTGTATGGAACTAGACGATTTGATTGCGGTGAAATACTCTTTCATGACCACAAAATATTTGTCTACAATCTGTTGACTGGTTGATTTAGGAAAAGAACTCATGTTGTACTACATGGATATAAAATAATACTTATTCGTTAGAATGGCTTAAAGTATAATCTAATATATAATCTATATTTGTTGAAAAATGAGCTCAGAACCAGAAAATAAGACTAGCGTAAACGGGTACAGACTTCCCGAGACGAATACTTTACAGCATGCGTGCAAACTTTCTATTGTGGAAGACAAGCCTATCATTATGGACTACTGGACGACTTCTCTTGACAAGACCTCTATGATCGGTATTCGCAATAGCGAGGAGAAGCTCCTTGTTAAGAGTGAGGACGAATACACCAGTCCCATTTCTAAGATTTACAAGGTGAGCAAGGAGTTCATCATTATCACCGAAAATTCTATTTATTTGGTAGACAATGAGCTACCTTACCGTGCCATCTCACAGTAATTATAAAATGTATTAGGTATCATTGATAACACATTTTACAAAATCTTCTCCAATGCCTCTCGCTGTTCTGTGTCTAACTGAGCAGGAAACTTCACAGTAAACACGATATACAAATTCCCGCGAAGATTCTTTCTAATCATACCATACTCTCGGGCAACATGTCTGTATCCAGGCGTGATGATATACGGATTATTTTTGGTATTTAATGTAAGCTTCTTACTACTTAAGTGTGGAAACTCCAATACGAACCCACATAGTGCTTCTTTCATGGATATTTCTTTGTTATATATTAAATCCATGCCTTGTCGTTGAAACATGTCATGTGGCTGGATCTGAACCGTGATAACTACATCACTTGCTTGCTCATTCATGATATTTCCCTTACCTTTCAAGGTGACGCGTTCATTTGAATCGATCCCTTGTGGGAACTCAACATAAATTGTCTCCTTTTCCATTTCTTTTTGGTTATTTCGCATGACGGTTCTTTCAATTTCAATCGGCACATTCATACCCTGGTAACTCTGTTCCAATCCAATATGAATCGTTTTCGTAATATTATTTGGTCGGGCGGATACATTCACTGCCTGACCGTTCCGGAATACGCGAACATTGCTTTGTTGAAAATTTCCTGGAAAACCACTATGCATTCCGTTCTGACTGAAAATATTGCGAAAAATATTATTGATGTCTCCAAATTCTGCGTGAATGTTCCCATGTGACATACCGCCGCCTTGGAATTTTCGTTGGTTGTCATATTGTTGTTTTTTGTCTTTGTCTCCCAATACCGAATACGCATCATTGATTTCATGCATTTTTGCCTGCGCTTCGGTAGAGCTGTTTTTGTCAGGGTGATATTTCAACGATAATCCCCGATATGCCTTTTTAATTTCGCTTTCACTCGCATTATCAGATACGCCTAGCGCCTGGTAATGATTATTTCCACTCATTACATTATTACTATCACTATATTTAATACTTTTTACAAAATGATATAATAATTATAAGAGTAATACAAAAACGATGAAAGACGAAACATTTGTCATTAAATACAAACCTTATTATATTCGCGACTTTTCTTTCCATCACGAGTTACTAGAAACAATCCAAGAATTAGTGGACTTAGACTATTTAAACCTGTTGTTTGTAGGAGAAAGCTCTACTTGTAAAACTACTTTGTTATATGCCTTAATACGAGAATATTACGGATTATCAAAAGACGCGTCAATGCCTGAAAGTAATATTCTGTTTATCAATAATCTAAAAGAACAGGGAATTCAATATTTTCGGAATGAAATGAAAACATTTTGCCAGTCTCATAGCAACATCTACGGGAAAAAGAAACTCGTCGTGATTGACGACATTGATAATATCAACGAACAGAGTCAACAAGTATTCCGCAATTACATTGATAAATACAAAAACAATATCCATTTTATCTCCGTATGTAGCAATATTCAAAAAGTAATAGAGAGTTTACAATCGCGACTGCATATTATTCATATTCAAAAACCGTCGCAACTCCAGATTTGCAACATCATGAATAACATTATTACGAACGAGGGAATCGTCATTGACGAAGAGTCAAAAAACTATTTGTTGTCCATCTCGCAATATTCCATTCGCGTTCTTATTAATTTTCTGGAAAAGATGCATATTTATAATGAACCTATCAATATCCATATATGCAAAGACATATGTTCAACCATATCCCTTCATTTGTTTGAAAAATATATTACGCAACTGAAAAACAAAGAATTATACGATGCTATCCAATTATTAAATAATATTCATAGTCAGGGATATTCAGTTATTGACATATTAGACTACTTTTTCTTTTTTGTCAAACATACAGACATGATAAATGAAAAACAGAAATATCAAATTATCCCCTATTTGTGTAAATACATTACTGTTTTCCATACGATTCATGAAGACCAAATTGAATTAGCGTTGTTTACAAATAATATTATCAACTTCTTGTAATATCTTACTATGGCGGTCGGACATAATATTTACAATCAACCATATAAATATTATGCTTCTTAAGTATGTATATGCCAGAAACGATAGAGATTGACCACTTAGATAGTGTTGTGAAAAGCGTGATTTCTAAGTTTACTGAACGAGCAAACGTAGGACTAGAAAAATACGGAACGAATCTAGATCGCCAAGATTTACAAACAGTTGACTGGATAAATCATGCGCAAGAAGAATTAATGGATGGTATTTTATACCTTGAAAAGTTAAAACAACAACATACAACAAATACTGATAACTAGTAGTAATACAACCGTGCGGGGGTAATCACAGGGGTAGAGTTCTTTATATTCGGTTAAAAATTATATTATTTAGTAATAAATAATTATATGAATATATTACAAACCAGCCCAAAACCAAATATGTCTAAACAGATATTTCGTGAAAAAGTTCCTAATAACCTTTTATTCGCGCTTCTTGAACTGATTTGTCTTAAGACCAACAGTTATTATTTGTTTGATTTAAATGCGTTTAAGAAAATGCTATTCAACAAGTGGCAAGTAGATTTTTTAGAGTCGTTGAAACCACATTATCATATTGGGAAGCAGTTTTATTTGGACCGGGACATATCTTATAATATGTTTACTACTATTTTACGCCAGATATGCAAGCACAATGCGATCATGTATACTTCGCAAATAAAATACAACGAGTCAAACTACAATATTCAGTATATGATTTACTATCAATAAAAAGTTCAATTCTGAAAAATCTATATAGGTATTATTATATAACCAGTAATTATATAATAATGGTATTTAGCACTAAGAATCTTCACTATTACCTAATCAGTGTTGGTGTTATATTTACTGCCAGTTATTTTGCTAATAAAATGAAACAACCCTTTGAAACGAACGACGAATATGAAATGATACGCAATTACGTATTAAATGATTCTCCGTTGTATGGATACAATCGTCCCAAACTGTGGATACATTCCAAATACCAAGTGAACTCTCGTAAGTGGAAGAGTTTCGGTTCTCGCAATTCAACCGACCTGAACCAGCCTTATTTACATTTAGTCATACAGTCCATTATTGACAAGTGTGGTAATGACTTTCATATCTGCTTGATCGATGACGAGTCATTTTCCAAATTAATTCCCTCCTGGGACGCGGATATCACGAATATGGCCGAGCCGCATAAGCAGTTGTTTAGAGAGTTGGCTATGATGAAGGTCGTCTATCACTATGGAGGCATGGTTGTTCCCAACTCGTTTTTGTGTATGCAAAACTTGAAGCCAATCTATGATAAACAAATGTTAGAGAACAAGCCGTTTGTATGTGAAGCCCCTAACAAATCTCACGACATGCTTACACACACGAAGCAACCCTTGTTCTCTGCTTCTACCTATATTATGGGTGCCCCGAAAAATGATGATACCGTGTCATCTATTGTCTCCTATTTGGAAAACCGAAACGCGCGTTCTCATTTTACCGATGAATATCAGTTCAAAAACGACTTGGCGACGTTCCTGTCTACTTTGACAAATACAAAACAAGTGGATTTGATTGATGGTACATTGGTTGGCGTGAAATCTTCCGTCGGAAAACCTATTCTTTTAGACCATCTTATGGAACAACAGCCGCTTTCACTTAACCCTGACTGTGTGGGCCTGTATATTCCCAGCGAGGAAATTTTAAGTCGCACCAAATACCAGTGGTTCGCAGCCCTTTCTGAAGACAGTGTATTGGAAGCGGAATGCGCATTGACTACTATCATGTTAGAATCCGTATCCACACACCAACTGCCCAGCAGACAAGGCGACATACACCGCAGCATCGCCGCTATTTAAATAACTTAGGAATATATATAAAAGGTTCTCCTTAGTAATATTATTGTATGGACAATAATATGACTGACTCATCTGAGATGAACACACAAACAAGACAATCCATAGACGCACTCTTTCGCAAATATGAGAACGACGACTACATGATTCTAAAAATCCATAATTACGTATGTAACCAACTACCAAATATATTAGAAAATACCAAGAACGCACAACTCAAGCGGGTCGTTCGTAACGAGGAGATGATGAATGAACAAGAATCATTTATACAAACGTTCTTAACGAACAACATCTATCTATATGTGCCTTCCAGTGAACGATTTTTTTATTACGACGGATTACATTTCAAATGCACCACCGAAGATAACATTATCTATCACGTTCTCACCGCAATTAACGAAGACAGGAGTTTGGTTCCCTGGAAACAAAAGACCAAAATAAGCACAATGAAAAAAATACGGGAAAATCATCTATTAAAATATATCCCCGAATCGGAAACAATCCAACTCATACTGACATTGCTATATCCAACCATTTTCTCAAGCAGAAACGAAGCAAAATACTTTCTATGTGTTCTCGGGGACAACATTATGAAACCGCATTCGTCAAACAGTTTGATACATTACATAGACCACGAGGCGAAGCACCTTATACGTGAATTAAATAACATCATTCAATATTTCGTCGGGGGAAATAGCATTCATAGTATTAAATACAAATATCACGACCATTCCTATGATGACTGCCGAATCATCAAAACCAATTCCAATATCAAGCACGAGAATATGTGGCGACACATTATTCATGAATACGGAATTGACCTATTGTGCGTCGCATGTCACTACTCACAGCGCTACGGGTCGTCTGACAACTTCGTTCTGAATTACGCGAACGATTCCTCTCTTTTAAATAATTCTTTTTACTTGAAAAACAATTCCTCCAGCGACATCGTTTCCCGGTTTCTAGAACAATATATTATTATCAACAACAATGCGCTTGACCCTCCAATCGCAGCGAATGAAACGGAATTGAATGTCCAACAAATACGTTCACCTTATGTATCCTGGAAGGACGTTATGTATTTATGGAAATTGTTTCTCAACCAGAACGACCTCCCACCCATTATGTTTTTACAAACATTGAAAACTCTGGTCATTGAAAAGTTAGACAAACACTACAACGAAGAAAAAGACCTGTTTATCGGCATCAGCAGTAAATTCCTACCGGGCGTGAAACAATTCTTATCCTTCTGGGAAGAAACGATTGTATACGACGACAATGAATCCGATTTTGAAATTGACGAACTGGTTATTTTGTACAAGAAGTGGTGCACCACGAATAAACACAATCACTATAATTTTTCAAACCTACAGATATTAGACCTCATAAGACATTTTTTCCCGAATATTGAAATTGATAAAGAGCGTTTTCTGTCCGGCGTTTGCAGTAAATTATGGGACAAGCATATAGATATTCAGATTGCTCTTGATAATATGCGCGAGGCCCTACGCAGCGAATACTCGTCTAAACTTGTCAACAACCGAGTCACCTCCCCCGGGGTTGCGGTCAATGTTTCCATCTACGATACCTACAATTATTATTGTAAATACCATTCTTCGGTGCAGACTAACGACACCGACAGTATTCAGAATTCGGTCGTAAGCAAATCTTACTTTGAAAAGTATGTATTTGACAATTACTGCGAATTCATCGTGGATAACAAGTTCTTATCGCATTCTTGGTATATAGAATAATGAAATCATAATATAGATATATCAATAATATTATGATTTTACAAGGCACATTTACTTCTTCTTGTTGCTCTTGTTCTTTCTCGTCGCTCTGCGAGTCTTTCTCTTCACGAAGCCGAACTTGCCCTTCTTGGCGAAGTATCCGTGCTTCTCCAAACGCTTCTCCTTCTTGGCGGTCAAGTGCTTCTTCTTGGACACAATGCGTCCATGACTCATCACTAAATCCTTCTTGGTAAGTCCACCGGAAGTAGCATAGGCAGAAGGTTTGTGAGCGCTCGTTCCGAACACTTGGCGACGGGAACCAGTCTTGCTCATATAAGTTTTTCCGTCGGGTCCCTTGAACATGTGATGACTTCCTCCCTCCATCTCCATCTCCATCTCCATATCCATATCCATCTCGTTGTTAAGCATATCGGTTTCAGACATCTTAATAATTATATATACTGAACAGATTTTTTCTAAACCATAATGTGTTCTTAATAACTCGTTTTATTCAAGATGTTCATCTGTTCCCCTTCCCTGCGCGCACATATTGAGCATATCGCATTGCTTTGGACATGGATGGGTCATTTCCTCCCGTATTTAAACGAGAATAACGAATATTTTGTTGACATTTTTTATCCTGACATACTCTTATAATATCAAAGAGCCTCGTCTGTGCCGGGTCAACTGTAGTGAATCTCATCCCAGTATTCTCACTAGAAGAGTCCAATCCAGCAAAATTATTACCACCGCTGTCCAGGAGAGCATTTGAATCCATATTCACGTATAAAGAACTATGGAATGGCATCAATACGGGCGGTTTTACAATCACCTGTGTGCCGGATATAGTCACATTTGGTCCAGTAATATCTATTTTCTGTATTAGTTTATTATCTGAAGCCTGGTAGATATATATATGTCCCTGCACATCTAGAATCGGTCGCTCACTAAATGCAAACACCAAAAGCGATTCTACTGGAACGGCCGTCGCATTCAGTGCGGGTGAAATACTATTTAGAGTAGGATTTATGATATCCAGTGCGTCTCCGGATTCAGCAGTAACGAATCGTATTCCAGAACCAGGTGACGACGAATCCAAACCAGCAAAATCATTTCCTCTTAAATCTTGAAACGTGCCCGAATCTATATCCACATATAAGGACAACCCCACTGGTAAGTCTCTCTCCGGATTTATGATCACTTGCGTTCCTGATACCGACACGTTGTCGCGGATTACATCAATCACTTGCACAATGATATCATTTGATGTGCGGCGAATATAAATGTTTCCACTACCAAGTATTACCTCCTCACTGAAAACGAATTCTAGAGAGGTGTTGCTAGATACATCTGTCGCGTTCAATATTGGTAAATGACTACTTATAGTGGGCAATACAAGGTCGCGCTCAGTAGTAAATCTCATTCCTGAATCAGCGACTGAGGAGTCCAATCCTGTAAATGCGTTCGCTCTCAAATCCTGGAAAGCGCCCGAATCAATGTTTACATAGAAGGGGCGATTGTACGATAGGTCAGTAGATGGATTTACTACTACCACTTGATTTCCCGATATGCTTACATCCGCACCGTTTACATCAAATGTGTATAAGAGTTCGTTATTTGAAGCGTCGTAGACCAATACGTTTCCACTAACTGGCAACACGTCTTCACTAAAAGTGAACTCTAGATTTGTGTTGATGGCCACGCTTGTCGCATTCAATGTTGGCGAAATACTCGTGATAACCGGTATTGTAATATCAGGTGCGGTTGTGAATCGCATACCAGTATCTGCGCCAGATGAATCCAATCCTGTAAAATAGTTTCCTCTCAAATCCTGAAAACCGCTCGCATCAATGTTTACATAGAAAGATGTGTTGTATGATAAATCGGTTGGTGGATTCACTACTACTCGGTTTCCTGATATCGTTACTTCCGAACTAGAAATATCAATCGTATTCATAATTATATCGTCGGAAGAACGATAAATCAAGATATTTCCACTACCGTTTACTACTTCCTCGCTGAAGATGAACTCTAAATTTGTATTTATGGAAAGGTCTGTCGCATTTAGTATCGGCGAAATGCCAGTGATAACAGGAATGGTCACATCTAGTTCCGTGGTAAACCGCATACCCGTATCTGCCCCGGACGAATCCAATCCAGAAAATGCGTTACCGGCACCATCTTGAAACGCGCCCGATTCGATATTCACATATAAGGACGTATTGAACGATAAGTCTGTCGTTGGATTTACTACCACTTGACTTCCGGTGATGGTCACATTTGAACTCGAAGCATTAATCTGGTCCATCACCGTATTGTCCGACGAACGATAAATAATAATGTTTCCATTTACACCTGATACATCTTCGCTGAAAGTAAATTCCAGATTCGTATTGACGGAAATATCAGTCACATTCAGTATGGGCGAATAACTAATCAAAGTAGGCGCAATAATGTCTGGTTCTTCCTCTATGGTAAATCTCATCCCTGTATCAGAGGATGACGAATCTAATCCCGTAAAATAATTTCCTCGTAAATCTTGAAAACCGCTCGCATCAATGTTTACATACACAGTCGTGCTGTAAGATAAGTCACTTGGCGGATTTACGACGACCTGACTTCCGGTTGTTGTTACGTAAGAACTAGAAATATCAATCGTTTGTAGAAGTGTATTTGAAGAGTCGTAAATAAATATATTTCCGCTGCCATCTACCACATCCTCACTAAAAGTAAATGCTAGATTCGCATTGTTCGACACGTTCGTTGCGTTTAGTAATGGTGAAATACTGATTATCGTCGGAAGGGTCACATCTGGCTCAGTAGTGAATCGCATACCCGTATCGGAAGCGGACGAGTCCAATCCCGTAAAATAATTTGCTCTCAAATCTTGAAATCCACTTGCGTCAATGTTTACATAATAAGACCGATTGAATGATAAATCGGTTGATGGGTTCACTACTACTTGACTTCCTGAGATGGTTACTTCCGAACTATTCACACCAATCGTTTGTAAAAGTGTATTATCAGAAGAGTCATAAAGTAATATATTTCCACTACCACCTAGAATGTCCTCACTAAAGGTAAACGCTAGATTTGTATTTACAGACACGTCTGTCGCGTTTAATATGGGAGAAATGCTGGTTAGAACTGGGATGGTAACATCCAATTCAGTTGTGAAAATCATTCCATTATTCGCATCTGACGACAATCCAACAAAATCATTACCGCTGAAATCTTGAAAAGTGCCTGGGTCAATGTTTATATTATAAGTTGTATTGTATAATAAACCTGTTGGCGGATTGACAGTTACTTTATTTCCTACTATGGTCACGGCCGAACTTGAAACATCAATCGTTTCTATTAGCGTTTCCTCGCTATAGTCATATAACGATATTTGTCCAACACCGGCTGAAAGATCCTCGCTGAAAGTAAATTCCAACGTGGTATTTATCGAAATGTCGGTCGCATTACGTAATGGCAACACACTTATTATACGAGGAAGTGTATAATCTATATCAGTCGTAAATCTCATACCTGTATCAAAAGATGATGAATCCAACCCGGCAAAATCAATACCACTCAAATCTTGTAAAGTGCCTGAATCAACGTTTACATAGATGTTGGTCTCGTATGGTAAATCGGTTGGCGGGTTCACTATCATCTGATTCCCCGATATTGTTACATCGGAACTTGATACATCAATCGTCTGTAAGAGATTATTAAATTCATCATAAATCAAGACATTGCCGCTGCCTGCTGACACATCTTCACTGAATGTAAACTCTAGATTTGTATTTATTGAAATATCCGCAGCATTCAATAAAGGCAAAACACTGGTTACATAGGGAATGTCAGGGTCGGTTCGCGTTGTAAATCGCATACCACTGTTCAATAACGACGAACTTAGTCCATTAAAGTTGTTACCACATAAATCCTGAAACGCATTTGAATCAATATTCACATAGACGCCTGTGCTATATGATAAATCGGCGGACATAACCACTGTCACGTCACTTCCGGAGATAGTCACTGCAGAACTGGAAACATCAATCGCTTGTATAAGAGTATTATCGGATTGTAGATACACTTCAATATTTCCAATATTCTCTACAATATCTTCACTGAACGTAAATCCTAGATTCGTATTTATAGAAATGTCGGTTGCGTTTAGAGTCGGCGAAACAGTTAGCAGGGTAGGAGAGATAATATCGGCGTTCGTTGTAAATCTCATCCCTGTATCAGGTAACGAGGAATCTAGTCCGACAAAATCGTTGCCAGCACTATCTTGAAACACTCCCGACTCAATATTAACATATAAAGGAGTGCTTGTCGGTAAGTTACTGGGCAAAGATAGATTCACTACATTATCTAATACAAGTGTACTCGCGTTTACTATATCAAGGGTCTGGATAAGCGTATTGTTCGTAGCGTTATAAATCAAGATATTTCCACTACCAATAGTGACCGTTTCATCGAAAGTAAATTGAAAACTACCCGTTACATCCACGTCCACATCATTTAAATTAGGCGAAATACCGGTTAAAATTGGACCCACTACATCAGGCGAAGTTGACAGCAACGTGAAAGTATTTACCATAGTCGCATGATTTGTGCAATAATAATACAAGGTCCCACTTGTATCAAGTCCAGTAAAGCCTAATGTAAACGTTTCTGCTTCAACGATACCAGTATTATAGGAACCATCTCCTGATAAACTGATATTGGATGTAGATGGCTGCCCATAACTAACATCGCTAATATAAAATGGATGAGTGGTATCATTATCCAATCTATAAAAATTATAGGAAGCATCTAAGTAAAGAGTATTTGTTGGAGTCAACTCTTGGCTTCCTGATGCATCTGTATAAAAAGTAAAGAATGGACTATCAAATTCACCGGCACTAACATAAATATTGTAAGACGTGTCGCTCATATTCAAAAATCTATATATACACCCCCATATGAAAAATTGATTAAAAGTGAATTAAACATTCTATTTGTAATTACACTATAACATACCTGGTGAATATGTCTAAAACTTCCTCTGACGCACAACTCGCTAAACAATATCAGCGCAAGACTGATAGACAGCACATTCTTGATAATCCGGATACATATATCGGTGCCGTTGAAAATGTAGATTCGCAAATGTGGGTCTACGACGACGCCACTAATAAGATTGTTCTGCGCGAAATTGAGTATGTCCCTGGACTGTATAAATTGTTTGACGAAGGCATTGTCAATTGCCGTGACCACGTTGTTCGCATGATTCAACTCAATTCTATTCATAAACATTTTGTATCTTTCATTGAAACCAACATTGATGAAGACGGCACCATTACCCTGTCCAATGACGGAAATGGCATTGATATCGCCAAACACCCTGAATACGACCTCTGGATTCCTGAGATGATTTTCGGTCATCTCCGCACTTCCACTAATTACGACAAAACAGAAAAACGCATTGTTGGCGGCAAGAACGGGTTTGGGTTCAAGCTGGTCCTTATCTGGTCGTTGTATGGTCGCGTGGAAACGGTGGACCATGTAAGAGGGTTGAAATACGTCCAAGAATTCCACAATAACTTGGACAAGATTGACCCTCCCAAGATTACCAAGGTGCCAGTCAATTCCAAATCATATACAAAAGTCACATTCAAGCCCGATTACAAGCGTCTAGGCGTAAACGGACTGACCTCCGATATGTTGGCCCTTCTGAAGAAGCGTGTCTATGATATTGGAGCAGTCACTGACCATTCTATCAAAAAAATCAAGGTGCTCTATAACAAAACACAAATCCCAGTCAAGAATTTCCAGCAGTATATTGATCTGTATCTCGGCGACAGAGGAACCACAAAAAGAGTGTATGAAAAAAATGAAGACAATGAGAGATGGGAATATGCGGTAGCGTTGGCCCCCACACATGAATTCCTACATGTATCGTTTGTAAATGGAATATGCACATTCAAGGGCGGAAAACATGTTGATTACATCACCGGACAGATTGTTCGCAAGCTATGTGACTATATTGAGAAAAAGAAGAAGGTCAAGGTCAATGTTTCTGCTATCAAGGAGCAACTCATCTTGTTCTTGCGTTGCGACATTGAAAATCCTGCGTTTGACAGTCAGACAAAGGATTATATGAATACTCCTTCCGCTAAATTCGGTTCCACGTGCACGGTTAGCGACAGTTTCATTGAGAAAATCGCAAAAATGGGGGTGATGGAAACTGCTTGTTCGCTGACGGAAGCCAAAGAAAACAGACTGGCGAAGAAGACCGACGGGTCAAAGACCAAATCGGTGAGAGGTATTGCGAATTTCATTGATGCAAACAATAGTGGAACCACTCACTCCAATGACTGTATCTTGATTCTCTGTGAGGGGTTAAGTGCGATGTCTGGCATTGTTTCGGGATTGTCAAGCGAAGACAGAAACACCATCGGTATTTATCCTCTGAAAGGTAAGTTGCTCAATGTTCGCGGCGAACAGCTCAAGAAAATCGCGGAAAACAAAGAAATCAATGATATCAAAAAAATTCTTGGTTTGGAAACTGGAAAAGAATATGAGACCATCCAAGACGTTCACAAATACTTGCGGTATGGCAAAATTATGTATATGACGGATCAAGATTTGGATGGTTCACACATTAAGGGGTTGTGTATTAACATGTTCCATAGCGAATGGGCATCTCTTGTTAAAATTCCGGGGTTTATTTCGTTCATGAATACCCCCATCTTGCGAGCAAAGAAAGGTTCGCAGATAAAGTTATTTTACAATGACGGTGAATACAATGAGTGGAAGAATTCATTTGGACCTCAAGGACCAACTGGATGGAACGTCAAGTATTTCAAGGGTCTTGGAACATCTACATCAAGCGAATTCAAGCAGTATTTCGCAAACAAGAAAATTGTTGATTTTGTGTATACAGGAACGAATAGCGATAATACCATTGATAAGATTTTCAACAAAAAGCGAGCCGATGACCGAAAAGTATGGTTAGAAAATTACGACAAAGACGCTTATCTGGATACAAATCATCCAACTGTCCAATATGAAGATTTCATAGACAGAGAAATGATTCATTTCAGCACATACGATTGCGCACGTTCTATTCCTAATATGGTGGATGGATTGAAAATATCTCTTCGCAAAATCTTGTATTCCGCATTCAAGCGTAAATTGAATAGTGAAATCAAGGTAGCTCAGTTTTCTGGATATGTATCTGAGCACAGCGCATATCATCACGGCGAAGCCAGTCTAAATGGCGCGATTGTGAATATGGCACAAAACTTTGTGGGGTCCAACAATCTGAATCTGCTAGAGCCAAATGGTCAGTTTGGAACAAGATTACATGGCGGCGACGACAGTGCATCGGAGAGATATATCTTTACCGTGTTGAATTCGTTGACCCGGTCGGTCTTCCCTGAGGCAGATGACCCGGTGCTTCACTATTTGAACGACGATGGAACGCTAGTTGAACCAGAGTATTATGTCCCGATTATTCCATTTGCGTTGATGAATGGTATTTCGGGTATTGGAACTGGATTTTCGTGTTCCATCCCATCTTATCAGCCACAGCAAGTGATTGATTATCTACAAAATAAATTGAAGGGTGGGAAGGAGAAGGTAACCGAGTTCGTGCCCTATTATGAAGGGTTCAAGGGCTCAATCACGAAGATGGCGGACCAAAAGTATTTGATTAAGGGCGTATATGAAAAGGTAGGTGACGATAAAGTGCGTGTTACCGAATTGCCAGTTGGAACGTGGACCATGCCTTACACCAGTTTCCTTGAAGGCCTCATGGATGGCGTGGTTGATAAGAACGGGAAGAGAAGTCCTTCGCAGATTCGCGACTTTACCTCCATTTCAACCGAAGTAAATGTTGATTTCACGATTACCTTCCCGAGAGGCAAATTGAGCGACCTTGAGACGTCACTGGACGCCAATGGTATTAACGGCGTAGAGAAACTGTTGAAGTTGACGACTACCGTGAGCACAACCAATATGCATCTATTCAACAGTGAATGTAAGCTGCATAAGTATGATAATGTGGAAGAGATTATTGAAGACTTTTATAAAGTGCGCATTCAACTCTATGAAAAGAGAAAGGCCTACTTGGTTCAAGAAATGGAACGCAAACTTGTGAAGTTGTCTAATCGCGCGAAATACATTCAAGAGACTCTCGCGGGAACAATTGACCTTCGTCGCAAAAAGGGGGATGTTGTGACCAAATTGTTACAGGACAAATCATATGTAATGATTGATGGCGACTACAAATATCTGATTAAGATGCCTATGGATTCAGTCACCGAAGAGAATGTGGAACACATCATGAAAGAAAAGACAGATACTGAACATGCGTTGGATATATTGAAAAAGACGACGGTTGAGAAGATGTGGCTCAAGGAGCTAGATACATTAAAGACCGAATATACAAAGTATAAGACGAAGCGCGAGAAGCTACAGCTAGGTGAACAAAAACCGGTGTCGTCAAAAGCCAAAGCAACCAAACCAAAGGTAGTGAAAAAGGTATCAAAAACGCCTATTGGTAAAAAATAGACTACCAACTAATCTAATAACCAAATAATCAAATAACCAAATAAAATGTGATATTTCATAATTTTTTATGTAAAGTTATGAAAGCAACTAGATAATATATTTACTTCTTTTTTTTGTCCTTATCGGCGCCCTTCTTCGCTGCCTTTTCCTTCTTCGCCTTTTCCTTCTTGTATTCCTTCGCGCCATCCTTCAGCGCATCCTTGAATTGATAATCCTTGTTTTTACATTTTTGTTCATGATAGAACTTGGTCACAAAATCGGTCCACGCACTCATAATATATATAGTATATAGATAGATTATAAAAATAAGAGATACCTACTATTGTAGAAAATAGGATTTGATGAATGTTCCAGCACCTAACGCAAATAATATACTATGAATAACGAATATGGTCTTTGTAATGGTCAAATACATACTATATTTATCAGGCAACTCATGTGCGTCTAAATACTCGTTAATATCCCTGTTTAAAATCCAATTAATCGTAAACGATAAAAGTAAAAATAACATACTAATCCCTATCAATACCGCATCATATAGGGGGCTTTTGCCTCTGTGAAAACGAGAATACGCCAGCGCACCAAAGGATAAAGAAGTATACAAACCTATATTACGAAATGAAGTATGAAAATACATTTTAAATTTGGTTTGTGTAGGGTCTGTATTCGGTTTTTTATTGATTTCACTCATACTTTGCAATATATATATTAATAAAGATTAAAATTATTATATCCAAGTTATAAGTTGTAACAAGTCTGGTGTGAGAAATGGGCGTATAATTGTATACATACTTTTGATATATATAGAAGGGTGAACGATCCGAATTTCCAGTAAATGTTTACCGTATTTCTTCTTAAGTAAATTTATCAGTCCTAGTGCCGTCGCTATTTGCATAGAATGCTTCATGTCAAATCCCTCGCTATCGAATATCCAAATCCAGGGATGTTCACCGTTCGCTTCCAATAGTTCTTCGTAGTGTCGCAAAATGCCCTTCGTATCCCAATATTTGGTAGCTTTTGCAGGACATGTATAATAACTACGTATATCGCCGTCTAACCCAACTAAATAAAAGGAATGACTACCTGGCTCTTCATCACATATAACACACATAAATATCATTGGACGTATTATTTTATATCTATATACGAGTGATTGTTTATCATATTTTGTATTTTTTGAGATTTATCGTGTTATATATATGGATGTTCAAAGTGCATGTTTTTTTCAAATGAAAAACTTTTTTCAGATTTTCACTTTTGGACATTTTTAAAAATGTCCAATTTTCATTTTCTCAGAAAAGTTTTTTCTTCGAAATATGCACTTTTTCGGTTCACAGCATAATGCAGTAAAATGAAATTGTGACGAAGTAAACTGACTGCATACTTTTTTTATTGTTTTGTCAAATATCGGTTTAGGAACTTTTTTCTGTTAACTAATATATTAACATATGTTAACAAAAAAAGTTCCAAAAAGTTCCAAAATGTATGTTTGTAATTCGTGTGACTATAATACCGTAAGAGAGAGTCAATACGATAGACATTTAATGACTGCAAAACATAAGAAGTTAACATTGTTAACAAAAAAAGTTCAAAAAAGTTCAAAAAAGTTTATTTGTGAATCGTGTGACAAATGCTACAAATCGCGAGTTGGTTTATGGAAGCATAAACAATTATGCAGTGATGCGATAGATGTATCTTACAATATGGTTGACAATATCGCACACCAAAGCAGCGAAATGACTATTCAACCGACCGAATCTAACACGATAATAGAGTTAATTCGTCAAAACCAAGAGTTTAAAGAATTGATTATGGAACAAAATAAACAACTCATAGAGTTGGCTCAAAAACCGACAACCACGAATAATAATATGAATACCATTAACAACAATCAAAAATTCAACCTGAACTTCTTTTTGAACGAACAATGTAAGGATGCGATGAATATGTCGGATTTCTTAGAAAATATGCAATTGGATATAGAAGATTTGACTGAAACGGGTCGTCTAGGATACGTAGGAGGCATTTCTCGCATTTTAGTGAACAAATTACGCGAAATTGATACATACAAACGCCCCCTTCATTGTACAGATATGAAACGTGAAATATTGTATATTCGCGAAAACGACGAATGGTCAAAAGAAGACAATTATAAAGAAACCCTCAAAGAATTGGTTGACAGAGTGGCCAATAAAAACTGTAAAACAATGTCCCAATGGACAGAAGAGCATCCCAATTATACGGAAATGGATTCGTTTGAAAATCAAGAATTCATGAGACTGTCAAATGCTATATTGGGAGGATTTGGAGACCAAGAATGCAAACAATTCCGTGATAAAATAACGAGAAATGTAATAAAAGAGGTTGTTATCCATAAATTGTAAAGTGCATGTTTTTTTTAAAATGAAAAAGTTTTTCGAAAAATGAAAATTGGACATTTTTAAAAATGTCCAAAAGTCAAAATCTCAGAAAAGTTTTTTCTTGAAAATATGCACATTTTCGGTTCAAAGCATAATGCAGTAAATCGGTTTTTTTAACAAACAATTTTACTGCATAAAAAAAAATATATTTTCTTAGAAACCAATTTAGGCATTTTTTTCTGTTAACTAATATATTAACATTTGTTAACAAAAAAAATGCCGAAAAATGCCGAAAATTTATGTTGCGAAAAATGTAACTTTATTTGCAGCAAACAGAGTAACTATAACAAACATCTACTCACTGCAAAACATAAAAAGTTAACATCGTTAACAAAAAAAATGCCGAAAAATGCCGAACCATTATTGTGCGAGATTTGTAATAAGCACTACAAATCACGAGTGGGATTATGGAAACATAAACAACGATGCAGCGATGGATTCGGTCAACCTTCCCAAGAAGAAGAATTGGCGAACAATGCTCCAAATATGACTGTTTTTGTGGATATAATAAAGCAAAACCAAGAATTCAAGGAATTGTTGACAGATCAGCAACAAGAAATCCAAGAATTACATAAACATATCATTGATGCCGTGAAACATACTGGGAACAATATCCAACATCAAACGATTAACAACAATCAAAAATTCAACTTAAATTTTTTCTTGAACGAACAGTGTAAAGATGCGATTAATATGTCTGATTTCTTAGAAAATATGCGTTTGGATATAGAAGATTTGACTGAAACTGGCCGTCTTGGATATGTAGGGGGTATTTCGCGTATTTTGGTGAACAAACTCCAAGAAATAGACGTATACAAACGACCACTTCACTGTACAGATATGAAGCGCGAGACATTGTATATCCGTGAAAACGACGAATGGTCAAAAGAAGACAACTCCAAAGAAAAACTCCAAGAAATTGTGGACAAAGTATCTAATAAGAATTGTCGGAACATCAAACAGTGGACAGACGAACACGCCGAGTACAATGTATTTGATTCTCCAGAAAACCAGGAATTTTTGAAACTGTCAAATGCGGCGTTGGGTGGGTTTGGCGAACAAGAATCCAAACAATTCCGTGATAAAATTATTCGTAATGTTATCAAAGAAGTGATGGTTCATAAACATATCTGATTATGTATCCATTGATTGAACCAACTGTAGTTTCCGCATGGTATTTTCAAACTGTGTTTCCTTTTCCAAATTCGCAAACAAATAGTCGGTGGTAGGAACGTGTTCGTTTTCGCGTAACTGTTTATAAACACGATTAATATTGTTAGTTACATTCGAAACGATCGTTTTATTTGTAACGAGCTCAACGTTATTCGGGACGTGGTCGGTTAAGAGTGAAATCGCGAAATATAGCAAGAATCGGCGCCGTTTACAAGAAGCCGTGGTATATTTAATACAAAACAGTTGAAATAATGACTGGAGTAATTGAGAAATATATACAGAATCCTTCTTTTCACAGTAAAAAAACAGAATATCCCATAGTATCCATATACAGTCGGTTCGGTATTTGCTTTCTACTTTTACAAAATCACGGGGTTCACCGAAACAAGGTTGTTTCTTTTTTCTACAAATTAAATCAAAGTCCAGAATCCATTCTATCCAATAGCATGCGTTCCTCATATTTAATCGGTCTTCCGATATATTGTAAGCGAACTCATTCAATGCGATATACAATTCATTCGGGTCGTCTTTCATAAATGAATCCGCTGCGTATTTTACGCTTGGAGCAAGTAGGCGCTCGGTCATTTGGGTGATATCGTATTCTTCGCGGCGATTGATTTTAATGGCTTCAAAACTGTTTTTCTTTGACGATATTACCAGAACACTGATTAGTTCAGCGAATAATTTGCGAATAACGGGGTGGTTTCTTAATTGCAATTCATTCAGCATTTCACCTTGGTTCAATATGCTACGAAATACCTCATACCGTTTTTCTAAATAAATCACTATTTTTGGATTTCCAATATGTATATATTTACCAACAAAAAATAGAATAGATTCCCATACATCCATAAAATGACCTGCACATATTAGTTCGGCGGTCCAGTAACACGCAGGTTCTATTTTATTATTCAACATAGCCCTGATTAATTCGTTTCTTACTAACAGTTTTTTGTATTCTGAAAAGGTAACGCCTCTAAATTCTTTCGGTAATCGCATGTCATTAATTTCACTACTGTCTGAAACACTTGGCATATCGTCGTCCATGTTGTAAAAAGTGGATTGATTATATACACAACATAAAAAAATACGACGATTCGTGCGTATTGTATGATAGTTTATTTATTATATTTTACTTATTGGGTAATCAACCGAGGTGCTACATTAATTGTTTGTAGTTCTTGTGCCATGAGTTTGTAGGCATACGGAACTTCTACTTTCGCAAAGTGTGTGTGATTGTTACACATCTTACACAGGTGTATCGTCGTATCCGCATTTTCATACATCGCATTTGCGTTGCCGTCATTATAGGAGGCAATCATACCACATTTCTTACAAACAAAGACTGAATACTTGTCTGATACATCAAACATCCTTTCTCTACAAAATTTGGACATTCCGTGTGCGATCATTACATCGCGCTCCATCTCACCTATTCTGAATCCACCATCTCTACTTCTACCTTCCGCGGGTTGCCTTGTCAGATTTACCATAGGACCAATAGAACGACTGTGTTGCTTGTCAGCGACCATATGCTTTAATCTTTGATAAAAGACGGGCCCGATGAAGATACTGGTCTCCAATTGTTCGCCAGTCAAGCCGTTATAGAGGATCTCGTTGCCATAACTCTCATATCCGAGCTTCTGGAGTTCAGAAGCAATGGTCTTCACGTCTAAATTTCCAAAACCGGTTCCATCGCCAAACATACCGAGTTCAAGCAATACTTTACCAAGCAGAGTCTCCTTCAGTTGTCCAATGGTCATTCGGGAAGGAATCGCATGAGGATTGATAATAATGTCTGGGCGATGTCCGTCCTTCGTAAAAGGCATATCGCATTCTGGAATAATATTACCAACCGTTCCCTTCTGTCCGTGCCTAGAACTGAACTTGTCACCATATGTAGGCTTTCTCAGTGTGCGAAGGCGAACTTTTGCGAAATTATATCCATCACCATTCCTATTTGTATAGTTTTTATCTACATACGATTCTTCGTTTGTGCGGAACGTCTTACTCTGGTCTTCGTATTTGATAACCTTCGTCAAATCATTCTTGTTTTCTTTGATAGGAACAATCTTCGCGATGATAATGTCGCGGTTTTCTACCAACTGATTTTCACTAATGAACCCTTGATTGTTGAGCTTTTCGTAATTGCCGTATTTAATGCTACGCGTCTTACTCGGGTCGGGTTTACATCTGATGATTTCGTCACGAATGATGTTTTTATCTTCGTCTTTTTCCGTGTGATAAATTGTCGCCATGAACAACCCTCGGTCAATGGACGCCTTATTAATCAAGACACTATCTTCCTGGTTGTAACCAGTATGTGTCATAATCGCAACATGAATCTGCGTCCCCGATGGAATATTGTTCAAATGGATGAAGTTCATGAGACGCGTATCAACCAGCGGTCGGGTTGGGTAGTTCAATACATATGCGGTCTTATCCATACGACTATCATAATTTGTCGCGTATACACCCATCGCCTGTTTACCCATAGCACACTGATACGTATTTCTAGGGGCTTGATTGTGGTCAGGGAATGGAATACATGATGCTAACACTCCGAAAATCGTGCTGGGGTGAATCTCACAATGACTGTATTTAAAATATCCTTCGTGTTTGGTGGTTTTCATGAACTTGTCTTTGCACTTCATCGCAATCATACTATAGTTCTGTTCTTCTGGGTCAATATATTCAATGACTGACTCGTCTAGAACACAACTGGTGATGAGGTCGTTCCATACCAATTCCTTGTTGGCTAATCGGTCAATAATGTCTTTTGTGATAAGTGCCTTGTTGTCTCTGACTTTTAGAATAGGTCTGGTTAGGCGACCGCCGTCGTTACAAATTCGGATCTCAAGGCGCTTGTAGTCAAATATGATGGACGTATAGATATTGATGATACCCTTGTATTTCTTATCTTTCATGTCACTATACATTTCTAGTGGGTCGTTAGTAACTCCTACCCACGCCCCATTTACAAAGACCTTCACTGCGCTCTGAATAGAAGGGAGCTCATCAAACTCTTTATCGTCAAACCCAATGACAAACTTTTTGATGTATTCGTATAAAGAGCTACTGTTGGTCGGAATCGTGATATGCGCCATGTAACTGATGTTCTTTACAACGCCAATGGACTGACCTTCTGGAGTCTCCGCTGGACACAAGAACCCCCACGTTGTATTATGTAGTTTTCTAGGAGCAATCAACTCACCACTTTTTTCCAATGGAGTATTGATTCTCCGGGAATGACTAAGACTGGATACATATGTAAGTCTATTTAACACCTGGGCAACACCGACCTTGGAGCTATTTGATTGCTTAATGCTGAAATCGCCTGTTGAGAGCGCTCTATTGATTCCATTTTCAATCGTGGTTGACTTCATAATTTTGTAAATGTTGGTAGAATTGATGATGTTATCATAATCTTCCGAAGATTTCCAAGACCCATTGTTGATCTCACGAACGATATGCTTCTGCATCTCTTTGACCAATTTGTTGAAATAATTACGAAACAAGTTATTCAGCAAGGTGCCGGTGAGTTCAATACGCTTGTTCGCATACGAATCTCTGTCATCCGGCGGCAGAAGCTTCTGAGATGTGCGAATGAGTTTGTTCGCCATATATCCAAGCAAATACAGTTTTTGTTTAATTGTTTTGCAGTGTGGGAACAAATCATTGTTCAATACATCCAGCGTAAACTCGTATTTCTTCTGAATACCCGTCTCTTTATCCATATTTAATGGAGTATATGCTACATAACTATTGATATGCGCAATCGCATCTTCTTTTGACATGTAATTCTTCGCATCAATAACAGACGCCTGTAGCGAGTGCAACATATTTGTATTTTTCTGCTCGTCTACGTCAAGAACGACGTATTTACAAATGTCTTTGTCACTTAGCACACCTAGTGCTCTGAATACAACGAACAACTCAATTGGTTGTCTAACACGAGGAATGTTTACATACATACCATTACCGAACCCATTGTTCTTGGTGGCAATCATCATCTCAACTTGCTTAGGAGAAATACATTTGTTATCTGGGACTGATTTAATTTCAGCATACCAACTCCATTTGGTTGTATTCTTACCATCAAAACAATATATGCGATTTTCTGCTGCTCTTTCCTGTCCGAGAACAGTCTTTTCTGAACCCTTGATGATAAAGTATCCTCCTCCATCCATATGACATTCTCCAGTAATGCGAGGATCCATATGAGGATTCTGTGTGAGTGTACATATAGATGACTTCAGCATAATAGGCATCTTGCCGATATTGATTTTTGGAATTTTTTTCTCAATGATTTGTTCATTCTCCATATTTTCATTGTTTCTAACAATATATTTGATGTTGATATCAATCGTCATCGCAGACGCGTATGTAAAATTGCGCAACTTCGCTTCTTGAGGCAACATCGTCTTTGTTGCTCCGTTGTTTTCGTGGATTTGGGGAGGATACAATTTGAAATTTTCAAATGAAACCTCCACGTCCAGCAAATACTTGTCTTTTTCTGGTATGTAGTCATTTTCGGAATGAATTTTTACAGGATTAAACATTTGTATAGTTCGTTGGATTTGATAGTTAATAAAATGATTGTATGATTCAATTTGATGACGAACAAGACATTCAAGATGTTTTCCAGCAAAGTAGGACTCTATAATACTGAAAGGCTCTTCAATGAAATTTCCAATATGAGACAATATACGCTTTTCTATTTCATTTTCAGATTGAAATTTGGTAGAACTTATTTTTTCATAGTCGATAAACTCATCACTATTTTTCATCTCTTTGAGCGCGGTTTTGATATCTTCGGATAGATTGTTGTTGTTGTTGTTGTTGTTGTTGAAATCGGTAGAATAGTGTCCGCTCTGTGCGGATTCCATCTTGTATTCCATGGTTGTTTATATCTATACAAATTGATAATCGAATAATCAATTTTATATAATTGAGTTAAAAATGATAAGGTAAATAATGTAAATGAACAATTTTTTTATTGACTATCTAGATAATTTTGAAAGAACTGACGAAACCAACCGTAAGGTAACAGATTATTATGCGTTAAATAGTCACATTTTGAGCAACTATTATTATCATAATTTTTATCAAGACCACTTGGATCATATGAACTCGGGGTCTACCTTTTCTATCCAGTCCCCATCCAATCTGTATTATGACTACTATTCACAACCGGTCGGTCACCGTCAACAGATAGAAAATACGTCATCGATGAAAAGCAATTATGATATGTGGAAATCAAGCAACGAATTTAGATTTGATTTATCGAATAGTGAATTGAACTTGTTATGTAATCCCCCTCTACCGTCACCTGAGAAAACCAATGTTCAAATTGATACAAATATCAACAGCATAGATGATTTGATTAAAATTATTGATACATATGAATTACAAGAATCAGTTGAGTATAATATTGATTTGAAATCACTGCATAATATCCGAACCGAACTTGTTAAGTTGAATAGTATGGTAGGTATGGTAGAATTAAAAAAAACCATACTGTATCAACTGTTATATTTCATACAAAAGTTACATGAGGGGCAGAATACATCGGACTTCAAACATACAGTTATTTATGGGCCTCCCGGAACAGGAAAAACTGAAATCGCCGAAATTATAGGCACGTTGTATTCAAAATTAGGTATCTTGGCCAAAAATAGTTTTAAAAAAGTGACACGGTCGGACTTGATTGCCGGCTATTTAGGTCAAACAGCCATCAAGACAAAAGGCGTAATAGACGAAAGCTTGGGGGGCGTTCTGTTTATTGATGAAGCGTATTCTCTTGCACCTGATTCAAGCGATAATAACGATAGTTACTCAAAAGAATGTTTAGACACACTTTGCGAGTCCTTGAGTGACCATAAACACGATTTAATGGTTATTATTGCTGGATATGAAGATGAGTTGGATAATACGTTTTTTAGAGTAAATAAGGGCCTGGAATCACGATTTATATGGAGATTTAATACTGATGCCTATACAAACGAGGAATTACATCAAATCTTTCGTAAAAAAGTGCTTGAACAGGAGTGGACGCTAGGTATAGATACGTTTGATATGAATAAATGGTTTGACGAGAGATTAGATTGTTACCCGCACTATGGCCGAGATATGGAACTGCTTCTGATGTATACGAAAATAGCACACGGCAGAAGGATATACGGTAAACCCAAAGAAGAATTTAAAATCATTACAATAGATGACATGAACGAAGGCCAGGAGTTGTTTTCAAGCAATAAGAAAAAACAAAAAAAACAGGTTATATCTGTAGCTTTACAGGGTATGTATGTATAATTCTATTATTTAGAAATATATATAGCGTAAGAAAATACAAAGACTTTTTATTGTTAGAATATAAAGATTGGTATGGAAGAAAGAAAATTGTTAAAAATCAACTTGTCTGATTTTTCGTTTTCAAATGGCAATAAGACAAAGAAGAAGAAATCTGAAAAACAAGAAGGGAATATCCGCGTGAGGAATCCAACTGTCAATACCAAAAAACAAAATAATACCCTGCGCAAGAAATCTTTGTTGAATTTGATACGTCAACAGCAACAAAAGCAGTATGATATTGAAAATAATTTAAAAAAAACTGCACCAACAACCGATGAACGCGTTACATCATTCAATAAAGAGTTTGAAGAGGCAAAGAACTATTTGAATACAATTGCGGAAAAACGAGGGTCGAGTGTTCGTTCTCATAATGCGACTGTCCGCACATATCCGACTCAGGATGTTACGTCTGTATCACACAATGTAACTAGTCCATCCGTTGAACAAATTTCTTCAGTAGGTTCTTCAGATGTGCCGTCTTATGGATGTTTGAAAAATGGAAACCTGCCTACTTATCGTAACTACATGAACAAAACGCTGTCAAACAGAGAACCTTTACATATAGGTAACGAAATGAAAGCAGATATTCCTATTGCTACACCAGAACCGACCGAACGTAGTCATATGCCTTCTACGCCTAGTCTTTCAAATAGGTTTCCATCATTATACGCGAAACCAGCCTCGTTACCTACTTATTCTATCAATATGAGGAAATCAAAGAAGTTAAAACAACGAAAAACGATTCGTAGAAAGCACAAGGTGGGTCGTTCCAAATATTATTCCAAAATAGGCGTATTGGTGTCAAACCGGACTATACGAAATAATATCAGTAATCAGATACAACAATTGAAAATGGTTCCCATCCACGACGTGAGAACCTATTTGATTAAAAATGGATTTATTAAGGTAGGTTCAAATACACCAAATGATGTGCTTCGCAAAATGTATGAATCCGCGTTATTAATCTGTGGAGAAGTAAAAAATCACAATCCAGACAATATATTATACAATTTTTTCAATGACACTACAAAAGACGAAGAGTAGCCTAATTATCAGACTATGATGTAATAAATTGATACAAATATAATTAAGAACAACGCCGTTCCTGCTAAACCATATAAAGTTGCTACCATACATTTGGAAATAGAATACACTTGGTTGTGTTTGGTTACCGCATCAACATGTGTATATTTTTTGGGGGTGAGTATATTTCTATCGGGATGATAGGTCTCATCTTCGTTATAATAAATCGCATTTCCAGCTCTAGAATAGCACATTATTTCATTGTTCTCGCTTATTGTTACAAACTGGCCGTAGCTTGTATCTTGAAGTGACTCTACTAATGGTTGATGAAGTAGAATCGGAGTCGTTTGGTTCATTTGCGTTATGTTCATCTTTGATTGTGTTTGATGTATTGACATATATTGCTATATTATATTTCAATTTTGTCTAGAAAAACTACTGTTATGGTAACTATGATTACAAATTATCATCCGTATCACACGATGTATCGTGCAGTAATCAACCCAAAATATTTTAGTCGTTATTTGTATAGCATCTAAATAAATGTCTGTTTATCAGCATGAATTCAGTGAACCAGAAAAACAAGAAATAGTAGCTTATGTGAATAATTATCGTAAATTACATGGTTGCCCCGACATGATTTGGAACAGCACCATTGCTACATTTTCAAAGAGTTGGGCAACGTATTTGGCCACGAATAGTCTTTTTGAGCATAGTCCAAATAAAACCTATGGAGAAAACCTGGCTTATTTTCAAGGCTATGAAAGCAATGTCATGGCGCTAGTGAAAAAAAGTATTGATTTATGGTATGACGAGATTAAATTGTATAATTTTGATAATCCTGGATATTCAGCTGAGACCGGACATTTTACCGCGTTGATATGGAAGCCCAGCAAAGAAATGGGATTCGGTTATGCTTATAATGAATCAACGAAGATAGTTGATGTTGCGCAAAATATTTTCCCCCCTGGTAATATTTCCGGTCAATATGCTGAGAATGTGCCACGTTTGATTGTTCCTGCTCCTGCTCCTGCTCCTGCTCCTGAACCTGCTCCTGCTCCTGAACCTGCTCCTGCTCCTGCTCCTGCTCCTGCTCCTGCTCCTGCTCCTGCTCCTGAGCCTGCTCCTGCTCCTGCTCCTGAACCTGCTCCTGAACCTGCTCCTGCTCCTGCTCCTGCTCCTGCTCCTGAAGAAGAGGAGGAGGAATTACAAGAGACATTAGTAAAAATAAAGGAATTGTTTAAAAATGTGCTATTAATGATCCGAATGCGATACAATAAACGCGTTTTGTTAAATGGTTTGGATGTGATTATTAATGAGTTATACATGATAGCAGACGAAGATTTCAAACAGAAGTTTAATATGGTAAACAAATTGTATTATGTAAAGTATTTGATACATGTCCGTAGACCTATGTATTTTGTTTACAAGGCCATTGTCACGCTGATTCAAGAACTAGATGCGATTACGAGCCAAATGTAATTTTGTAACTAATATAGAGATTCCTTACAAAATACTATAACCCATTATGCCAAAAAAGGAGAACTTTTCTATTTTTTCTCATTATTTTGCAGTAACAGACGAGAGTATAAAAAAATATGGAGAGGAAACCATTGTATATATGCAAGTCGGCGGATTTTTTGAATTATATGGTATCAAGGAGAATGACCTGATTGTAGGAAGTAAGATTGAGGAGATATCCGCAATATGCGATTTTCAATGTAAAGAAAAAAAAGTCACCTATAATGGTCATATGGTCTTTATGGCAGGTATCCCGTTGAATTCATTAGATAAGTATGTGGAAAAGACAATGGGTTCTGGTTACACTGCGGTAGTATATGTTCAAGGGGATGACAAAGATGACAAGGAGCGAATATTGGATAGTGTGTATTCGCCTGGCACATTCATTTCAAATGACAGTAATAAAAGCGTATCCAATCATATTATGTGTGTTTGGATAGACCGTCATAAATCGTTGCTTAAGAAAATTCATAAGAGTGATATGTTGATTGTAGGAATTTCTGTCGTGGACGTGTTGACCGGGGTAACTTCTTTCTATCAATACGAAACCGAGTATAAGATGGTCGCATCTAATTTTGATGAATTACAAAGGTATGTCTCCGTCTATACACCAAGTGAGACAATTGTAGCATGTTCAATTGAGGATTGCGATATGAGTAAAATATTAGATTATTCGGGAATATCCAGTTCTAAGGTGCATTATGTAGATATGAAAAGTCCTCATGCCATAAATGTATGCAAACAGACTTACCAGAACCATATTGTGAGCGATGTATTTCAGAGCGATACGTTTGACGTTTGTTTGGAATTTCGCGAGAAAGATACCGCAACAAAATCGTATTGCTACCTATTGAATTTTGTAAAAGAGCGGAATTCAAAATTAATCAGTAAAATTTCTCTCCCATTGTTTGATAATATTTCGTCACGTGTGATTTTGGCAAATCATACATTGGTTCAATTGAATATATTAGATGATGTGTCCAATGAAAGTAAACGTTATGGTAAAAAATCCTCTGTAATGTCTTTTTTGAACCAATGCTGCACGATTATTGGTAAACGAAAATTCAAACGGTTACTTACAAATCCAACTATAGACGAAGGGTGGTTAGAAAAAGAGTATGGTATGATAGATTATATGTTGAGTGACGGTAATTATGATATGATAGAACGGTTGCGTAAAACACTGTCCAAGGTGAAGGATATTGAGAAAATCTCTAGACAGGTTATTATTAAAAAGATATTCCCTGTATCAATCTATGATTTATATTGTTCTGTTAAACTGATGATGGAAACAACGGAGACGATTCAAGATAAACAACCATTGAATCGTTATTTGGTTAACGATACAGACAACGATGCGCATCAGTGGATAATGAAAAAGTATGAACACATACTGACTATTCTAGACAAGTATTTGATTATTGGTGAATGTGAAAATGTTTCAAGTAGTTCTATGTTTACCGGCAATGTTATCATTCGTCCCGGCGTATCTGAAGAGTATGATCAGATTTGTTCAAGGTATAATGAAAACAAAACCCGCTTTTCCAATATTCACCAATTTTTGAATGATATTACAAAGCAACACGATAATCCAGACGGTTCTATTGTCTATGTGAAGATACACAAAACAGAGAAATCTGGCGCATATTTAGAGTCTACCCTATCTCGGAGCAAGATAGTAAAGAAAGCATTGAAGTTGTATGAAGCAGATCCGAATAATACACCCGTTGAAGGAATTAAATGTGCCGATGTAAACTTTGTATCTGGTAACTCGGGTAATAAAAAGATAGAGTGTGAAATAATCAGAGATATTGCTTGGAATATCGTAAAATGCGAAGACGAACTCACCAAGACTACTCATTCTATATTTTCGGACATATTGGAAATCATTGAATACGAACTATATGATGATTTGCGTATAGTTTCCGAATACATCGGTAAGTTAGATTTGATTCAGTGTAAAACGTATAACGCCAAGAAACGTAATTACTGTCGCCCGGACATACAAGACCACGATAAATCGTTTGTAGACGCAAAAGATATGCGCCATTGTTTGATTGAATATCTACAGCAAAATGAAGTGTATGTTCCCAATGATATTACTTTGGGTAAAGAACCGACAGGTATTTTGTTATATGGAACAAATGCCGTAGGAAAGACTAGTTTGATTCGGGCTCTGGGAATTTGTGTAATCATGGCGCAGTGTGGTATGTATGTTCCATGTAGTCGTTTCACATATAAACCATACGCGGCGGTTTTTTCGCGAATTCTTGGAAATGACAACTTGTTTCGTGGGTTGTCCACATTTGCGGTGGAGATGTCCGAGTTGCGCGTTATATTGAATAATGCTACAAAACACAGTCTGATATTGGGAGACGAGTTATGTTCTGGAACGGAATTGCAATCGGCATTAAGTATCTTTGTGTCCGGATTGAAGCGTCTACATGATAGAAAGAGTAGCTATATATTCGCAACGCATTTTCACGATGTAATCTATTACGATGAAGTAAAATCATTGACAAATCTTGCAGTGAAACATATGGAAGTGACTTATAGTCCTGAATTGGACGCTCTGGTATATGACCGTATATTAAAGGATGGACCTGGGTCAAAGACGTATGGATTGGAGGTTTGTAAATCGTTACATTTAGATACGGAATTTTTAGATTATGCATATGACATTCGTAATAAGTATTTCCGCGAATCTTCGGGAGCCTTGAATTATAACGCTACCCGATACAACGCAACCAAGCTGGTTGGTAAATGCGAAATGTGCGGTGAAGCGATGGGTTCAGAAACACATCATTTGGCAGAACAACATGATGCGAACATTGACGGATTTATTGGTTCGTTTCATAAGAATCATCAAGCGAACCTAGTATCTATATGCGAGTCGTGTCACAATAAAGAGCACGCGGAAGACCACAACAAACCAAAACGCAAAAAGAAGACTACCGCGGGACAGCATATTATTGAATAATATACCTAGTTTACTCGTATTTGCTGTTTCTCAATGAGCTCAAATATACTGTATCGGTATAGCTTGGAACATACGGTGTAATGCCGTATTTGTAGTCGGCTGGGTCGTTGTATAATATTTTATCCTGGATTCGTAGCCTAGGTATGGTAATATGTTTGTTGTCTTTTACTATTTCAATTTCGTCATATGTGAAGTCTCCTTTATGTTTTTCTTCGACCAAACTTACAGGTTCGTGGTATTGAACGTCATATTTTCCTGCGTCGTAACCATGCTCTGTTACTTCCATGTATTTTTGTTCTATCTTTGGACCCTCTTCTTCCTCTTCTTCCTCTTCATCTTGAGACGTGTCCCTCCAGTTGATAGGGACGTTTTCAAAATTTTCCGAGAAATTGTATAATACATGTATAGAGAAGAAGATGATAAGCAACAATTTTATAATTATATTCCAGTTCATGGTTACACTTCGTATTTTATATGTATATACAATTCATATATAAAATTGATAATCAACATAAAATTATATATATAGCATTATTATAAGAAGATGATTATTCCAATTAAATGCTTTACATGTGGGACCGTTTTAGCGGATAAATATAGATATTATCAAAATGAAGTCAGAAAAATGAAAATGCAACGCGGCGAGTCGTTAGAGAAGGTGGTTTATTTGACCAAAAATACGGTTGATAAGACTCCGGAGGGCGAGACGCTTGACAAGATTGGATTGACCAATGTATGTTGCCGGCGTCATATACTGACTCATGTAGATATTGAGTAAGCAGATGGTTTACTAAATAAAAAATATACTCGTGGCGTATATTTTTTATGCCTTCTTATATATATAATGGTTGGATTGACAAACTTGTGTTCTCCTGCTGAATTTTATTTGGTATTATCTGTAGTCGCATTAGCGATTATGGGATTCCAAAATATTGGTAATAAGGAAATTTATTGTTTAGGTGACTACGCATGCATGGTCCCGAATACGTCTATTATTTTTTTCGTGAAACTACTCTATGTTGCGTTTTGGACATGGATATTGAATATTATCTGTAAAGGTGGTGCAGAGTGGTTCTCTTGGTTAGTTGTATTATTGCCAATTTTATTGTCTTTTGTGCTTGTGTCTTTTATTTTCTTATCTAATAGGACCAAACGAGCAGATGACTAATTGTTTTTTGTATATTATTATATCTCACTAATATACACGTTATGGGTTCTGAAGTTAAATACCACTTGTTTTCAAAATTATCAGAAGACACGTTATGTCAATGCATTTATCCATATATTTCTCGCAGCCAACCTAGAGAATTATTGGCGGATATTGAGCAACATTCAATAAGTTTAACAGATTTATATAGTGTCTATGATATGCCAATGGAACAGAATATGTTATATCACGATTTATTGAGTTATATTAACAAACGTAGTGTATCTTTCATACAAATTTATCCTGGGCATGAAAATATTTTGCGACGACATACAATGTTGAAAAATTATAGCGCATCTAAATTACTTAAATTCTATACTCAGTGCTTTTCAGTGAATAAAATGAAAAACGTCCAAACAAAGTGTGGTGTTTTATGGGGACTCTTTACAGACAAAGAAAGAGAAATAATTATAAATAAGCGGATCCATATTTTACATAGTCAATTATAAACAAAATGGATAAAATTGAATTAAACATTATTTAATATACCAATATTAGTTATAGACATAATTTATCATGAACCCATCATTAACGAATATTTCCAGCGAAGATAACAATACCCTCAAGTTTACCTTGAGTGGAATCAATGTTAGTTTAGCTAATGCATTGCGTAGAACCATATTATCGGATATCCCGATTGTCGCCATTTATACACAAACATACGAAGACAACCAGTGCAATATTGAAATCAATACAAGCAGACTTCATAATGAAATATTGAAACAGAGATTAAGCTGCATCCCGGTTCACATGAAAGATTTGGACGTCTTACCTAATAATTATTTGTTGGAGGTAGACGTAAAAAACAATACCGAGGCTATGATGTATGTAACCACCGAAGATTTTAAAATTAAAAACAAAGAAAATGGTAATTATTTGACGAGAGAGGAGGTGAATAAAATATTTCCCATGAATACAAAGACCAATATGTATATTGACTTTATGCGTCTTCGTCCTGGAATCAGTGAACAAATCCCAGGAGAACAGATTAAGTTGACAGCCGAGTTTTCGGTGCATACCGCGAAGGAAGATGGTATGTTTAATGTAGCGTCTAAGTGTTCTTATGGAAATACTCCCGATTTGGTGAAAGCAAATGACGTTTGGGAGAAAAAGGAAGATACAATGCGAAGTGAAAACGCAACCAATGATGAAATCAGCTTTGAGAAAAAGAACTTCTACTTGTTGGACGCCCAACGAAGTTGTGTAGACGACAGTTTTGATTTTGTTATTCAGACCCTTGGCATTTATGAGAACAAACAGTTGATTTTGAACGCATGTCAAGTATTAGAGGGCAAATTTAATGAATTGATTCAAAATCTGGACTCGGATTTAGTGTCTATCTTACGCAGTGAAACAACCATTGACAATTGCTATGATATTGTGTTGGAAAATGAAGATTATACAATTGGCAAGTCTTTAGAATACATCCTATACGAACATTATTATCAATCAGACAAATTGACGTATTGTGGATTTAAGAAGTTCCATCCTCATGACGACAATAGCAAGATTCGTCTTGCTGGAGATAGTGAGTTTGATAAGCAATTAGCGAGTCAATATGTAAGAGCATCCTCCGTAAAGGCAATTGAAATATTCCGTGGTATCTACAATATGATGAAATAAATTGTAATTATTTTCGTGAAATATATAAATAATATGCAGATATTGATATATTTTTTTTATTATATTTTTTGTGTCAGTGCGGTATCTAAGTTTCGACGATTTTATTCGCCACGCTATTTGAGAGATATAGACTATGGAGACTGTAAGCGGTTTATTCCGAATTTGAAATATGTGAAGGTGGTGAAGGTATACGACGGAGATACAATCACGGTTGCTAGTAAATTTCCAAAACAAAGCAATAATATCTATCGGTTCTCTGTGAGACTTGCCGGAATAGATGCCCCCGAGATGAACGCGGATACTATCGTAGAAAAGGAACACGCAATTGAATCCAGAAATCAGTTGTATGATTTGGTCATGAACCAAACAATTGTGCTAGACAACATACGCGTGGAAAAGTATGGACGATTATTAGCAGAAGTTTATCTGAATGATTTGCACATAAACAGTTGGCTGGTAGAAAATGAATTGGCCGTTCCATACGATGGAGGTAAAAAACAAAAAATTGAATATTCATAAGCAATCAATTATAACAACAATTACAATTGTTATTATAATCATGGAACGCAGACTAAACAAGAAGTTTGAGACGTATATCACCGAATTTAAGCATTCGATACTTGAAAAGAGCCGAGATTTGGAATTCTCCGAGAAAGAAAAGGTAAATGAAATGCTACGGTATATTTACGATTACGACCGATTACAATTTGATAAGGAAGACCTGAATAAGCGTAAGCGTGTCAAAAATACAGTTCCAGTTACAAACAGATGCAACGCAAAGCGAGCGAGTGGAGAGCAATGCACGCGCAGAAGAAAAAATGACAGCGAGTATTGCGGAACCCATGTGAAGGGAACTCCTCACGGATTGATATCAGATGTTTTAGCCGATTCAAATGACCTGATTGTAAAATATGAAGTCTACGCCAAGGAAATTAGTGGTATTGTTTATTACATTGATGATATTGGAAATGTCTACAATACAGAAGACGTGTTAATGGAGGTAGAGAATCCACGTATAGTTGCTAAATATGTAAAACAAAACAATCTTTATACCATCCCTGACTTTAACTTGCCTTGAATATAAATATATTATGGTTGCTTGTTTATTTTACGCACAATACTTTCTTTCACTGACTCTTCTCTGTTGTTTATGATAAAATCTTTTACATTGTTCGCCTCATGAATATCCCCTTCATAATATTTAGTTAATACGTCAAATAATGTTTTTTTGGTAATAGGTTTCTTTACGGTTTTTTTATCATAACAGATTTGTCCGTCTTTCAGGTCAAAGCAGTCTATTTCATTGTCCTTCATAATATCCATGAGGGATTTGGAAATTTCTTCCTTCTCTTTCTTCTTGTCCTTTTGAATTTTTTGAATACTTCTAATCTCATTGTCGAGCTTTACCCATTCTTTGACCGCATTAATAAGTTGTCCTTTGTTTTCCATATTTGATATACTATTATATATTATTTATTGCATTTTTTTGTATTATTTTTATTAATGTATTATAATATGTTAATGAAATTCAATAACTCAAGAGCTATTATCAAACATAATACAAACACCAATGTAAAACAAAGTGTTGGTGGGCTCTTACCTATGCGATTGACCCGAAATACAACGCAGCGCCTAGATCAAACTGATAATAACCAAATCATTCGTCGTCTTGAAAAACCAACAGAAAAAACGATGAAGTGGGGAGAACCAATATGGTTTCTATTTCATACGCTCGCAGAAAAGATTAAGGATGAGCATTTCCAGGCGAAAAAATATGAACTGATTACTTTAATCCGTTCTATATGTGCGAATCTTCCGTGTCCTATGTGCACTGAACATGCAGTCAAGCACACGAATAAACTGAATATTGAGTCCATTAAAACAAAGATGGATTGGAAGAAATTCTTGTTTGCATTTCACAACGAAGTGAACAGTCGTAAAAGTTTTCCCGAATTTCCTTACAACGAGTTAGACGCAAAATACAAAAGTGCTTCTACAGTGAAGGTCATCAACTATTTTATACACTCTTATAAAGAAAAATCCAAAAGTGCACACATGATTTCAACTGAAATGGGACGCATGAGAACATTAAAAAGTGTCCAACAATGGTTAACGAACAATCTTTCTTACTTTGATATGTAATATACGCATTTGTCTATATTACATAGTTATCCTGACATCTTTGTTGCTATTTTCTTACCGTTCTTATACACTTCACACTTGAAGGTCTGCTTAGACGGACGAGAACACACATCCTTTGTGCTCAATCCAGAAAAATAAAGCAAATTATTGGCTTTGGACTTGGTTAAAATTGACCCCCATAGAGAACCGGCAAACATACCTAGTGCTGCCGATAAACCTAATTGTCCGAGACTATAACAACTGTTCATTTTATTCCATAATGTATCTAATCCTATCAACATGACGAAGAATAAGAAGGTAAACGAGTTTTGTTGTATTACACCATTCGTATTCATCCCGTGCAGTAAATACGCAAATGTAAAAGTGAGCATATTTGTTCCAAGTGGAAGGTTGAAGGATTCACCAGATGTATCTAATAACAAAAAGTTACATACCTCCGGGTAATTTTCGGGTCTTTGGAAACCGAATGTCTTTGAAACCATCATACAGAAAACCGCCGATAGTAACACACCTGCTAAATAAATGAACCCTTTGAAATCTTGGTTGAATATGGAACTAAGCGTGAAGAAACATACCAGAATAAACGGTGCAAGACGTAAAAATAAATAGCCAAAGGCAAGTAAATTTAAATCCATGTTATTTATACTATCCATAGATAATGTTGATTACTCTACAAAAACATAATTAAACACTTCTTTAATATGCGATACACTCACAAAACGAATATCGCCAACTTCTTTCTTGTTATTTGTCTTCCATTCTTCATAGTCTCGTTCATTCCCTTTCGGATACAGAAAGGTTTTTACTCCCGCTTTTATTCCTCCTATAATTTTTATGTCTAAACCTCCAATCGGCGTGACCTGTCCTTGTAAATTGATTTCACCGGTAATCGCAATATCATGTTTGATTTCTTTGTTGTTGAAAATACTATATATCGCCACGGTAATCGCCGTTCCAGCAGATGGACCATCTTTTGAAATAGCTCCTTCGGGACAATGAATATGCAAACCTTGTTTCTTTGTATCATTAAACTGTTTCAGTAAGCTTTTGATTCGCTTTTCTGGAGTTAGGTCCCACGCTAAGGTTTTTGCTACATTCATACTTTCTTTCATTACATCACCTTGCAATCCGGTAAGACGTAGCTCCAAGAAATTTGAAGACGGAAACAACATACATTGAATTGGAATAATACCACCATGACCCAACACATTCGCCCATAGACCATTAATAATTCCCTTTTCAGGAGAACTATGAATTCTCTTTTCATTGACCTTCTTGTAGTTTTTCAAGTATTTATTGTCAATATCATGTTCAGTCAGTTGTAAAGGTATACTCACATTATGGAGCATATCTATTTTCAATATTTCTAAATTGATTTCTCCATACATATCGAACAATAGTTCTTTCAGTTTGCGAACACCTGGCTCTATCGTGTAATTCTCTATTATATATTGAATTAATGTGTCGTTTAGATCCACTACGTTTTCAAATCCCATCTTCTCGTTGATTTCTGGTAAAATATAATCCTTTACAATCACCATCTTGTCCTCGAGGGTCAAGTTATCAAACTTAATGCGATGTATTCTATCTAATAAAATACGGTCTATTTGCTCTGGATCATTGTATGAAAATATAAATAGCGCTTTTGATAAATCAATATCCACACCGCTGAAATATTTGTCTTGGAAAGAATCGTTTTGTGTGCTGTCTATCATATGAGTCAATATACCTATGATTTCTTTGCCATGCTCGGTTTTACTCACCTTGTCTAATTCGTCAATGTATATAATTGGATTCATGCATTTTGAATCCATCAAGATTTCCACTATCTTTCCCCATGTTGAGTTCATATACGTATAACTGTGACCCTCTATTGTAGAACCATTCGCAGAACCGCCCAATGCGATAAAGGAAAATGGCCGGGTTTCGTCATTCTCGTCCTTCAAACATTTTGAAATACCCTTTTTGGCCAATGACGTTTTCCCAATACCAGGAGAACCTTCAAACCCAAAACAATACCCACTCAACTTACCATTCATCCATTGACCGATTATTTTCATGATTTGACTTTTCGCTCTTGAGTGCCCATAAATGGATTTTTCCATAATATTCATCACATCATCCATTTCCTCCTCCACATTCTGTATACTTGATTCCAGCTGCGTAAGCTGATTGTGTGTTTCTTTTAATGAAAATGTATCATTGTCTGTTGCGTGGGCATTGTCGTAAACTTCGTAGACCAACTCTAGTGGAGAATTAGAGAGAACCTGCTGGATAGTCTGTATATGATTTTGCTTTGTTTGTGTAACCGGGAGTTTCTTGCTACCTCTTGATTTCAACGCATTGTTCATGAATTGGACGATTCCGTGTATCTTTTTGTTCGTGCTACCAGACAGTGTTTCTGTGATAGATTGGATGGTGTTGGGAATGATGCATTGTTGTATCTGTTTGATGTTTTGATAAATCTCAAGTATAGTGTATTGTGTTTTCTTTTTCATAACCAAGTTCGGAAAATGACTTGCGAGAACATTTACAAATTCTTGATTGATTCTATTAAACTCTTTCACCCGCTTTAATATAGGTTCTTGACGGTATATGCCAAACGGCAATTTTAACAAACCTTCAATGTATTGTTTTGCTTTCAGAGAACCTTCATCGGGCCGACCTTTTATTTCCTTGAATTTTATCATCGCCTTTTCTTTCACGCTTTCTGGGGCTTTCATTAAATAAATCTGCTGTTCTATTGATACTTGACTTACTTCGTATTTCTTTGTGATATCATCCGACTTCTTTGACGACACTTTGATCATTTCGTCTAATTTTGTTTTGAACTTCCATGGCAATATTTCATACATGGTCGTCGCCACTGATACGTCGTCCTGGTCCAATGCCAATAATTCGTATAACAAGTAACATATGTATATTATTTCAGAATCCTTTGATAATAGGAGGTTCATAATCATTTTACATTTCATGTATGTAGTCAACTCTATAAACCGTTTGAATGACGTCTCTAACTTACACTGCTTCAATGTATTCACTTCACTGACAATGGAGAACATCTGTTTTAAAACATCCCCTCTTCCGTGTATCAAGACGTCTTTCAGGGTAAATGTGCTTGCGATTTCTTGTATAATTTGATTCTCGTGTTTTTGACGCGTGGAGCATAATGATATGATGTCACTCATACGATGTTCTATGTATTTGTTCGTAAAACAATGTATATGCAGGTTGTCTATTATCCCATTTATCACTAACGTCTTTCTCGCCTTTTCATTTTGAATGATGATCCGTATCCCATTCATTTTCTTGTAGAGATTCTCTTGTTCGTCTTCTATTTCATAACATTCCAATGTGTTTGACCGGTCTATTTCAAACACCGTATCTACGACTTTGTCATCGCAATATACAAATCTTCTTTTCGTAGTAGGTCTTTTTTTGTTCCAGTGGATCACTTTATAACCATATGGGGTGACGTGTTCTTTGATTAAATCAAACTTTGACTGTAATATCTCGTCTTGAAACGTTAAGTTCTTGTATTCGGACCCAAAAATAATAAATAACAGATCGGCAATTTTCTTCGTGCCAAATCCACATATAAGCATTGACAAGTTATTCACAATCTTTTGTAATTTATCGAGAGACTGGTCTAGTTGACGTTGGGTTTGATTTGGAATCTCTGCTAACATCGTCTCCGTATCCGTGTATAAATTATTTAATATGGGAATGGCCAATTTAGTATCGCTATTACTAAATAATTTTTCGGTATTATGCCGAATAACTGACGTTATCGTGTTTCGGATAATTTGTTGAATATAAACAGTCTTATTTTTGATAAAAACTCCTATGTTTTCTTTGGTATCGGCCATTTGTTTATATTATACCCCGCTATTATAAATATTATCTTAGAACATAGTAAAATTGATATAGATATATGTTGTGAATACTACTACAACAGTTTAACACTATTTATCAAGATGGGTATTCCTAGTTACTTTTCGTATGTTATTAAAAATTATACCCACATTATACGGAGTTTACAGTCGTTCTCGCCTGGCTCGTTTGAACATTTGTATATGGATTGCAATTCCATCATCTATGACTCTTATTATACTATTATGAAATCAGACAACTCCATACATATACAGACAGTTGAATTGGAGGCCGCGATTATTCAATCTGTTATTCAAAAGATAGAACATTATATTCACTATTTACATCCCACACAAACAGTATTCATCGCATTTGACGGAGTCGCCCCATTTGCGAAAATGGACCAACAGCGCACTCGCAGAAACAAATCACATTTTCTATCCACAATCCCTTTGTTTTCCAAAGAATGCAAGTGGGACTTATCGTCTATTACACCCGGCACGAATTTTATGAATACATTGTCTCGGAGTATCAATCAACATTTCCTTCATAGTGAAAACAAATACAATGTTCGTCGTATGATTGTGTCGTGTTCGGACGAAAAAGGTGAGGGAGAGCATAAATTATTCCAGCATCTTCGCAATCATCCGTTTGAGAACGATAATGTTGCTGTATATGGACTAGATTCTGATTTGATTATGTTGTCTATTTTCCATTTGAAATACTGTAAAAATATCTATATCTTCAGAGAAGCCCCCGAATTCTTGAAAAATTCTATTCCTGTAGATTGTCAGGGCGAAGAGCCCCATTTCGTAGACATACAATCTCTTGGTCAAGGTATCTTGTCGCATATGAATTGTAAATACAATAGCACTCGCCGACTGTATGATTATGTCTTTATTTGCTTCTTTCTTGGAAATGATTTCCTACCTCATTTTCCAGCAATGAATATTCGCACACATGGAATTGATGTATTGTTGGATATCTATAATCAGTATATTGGTAAACATTCAGACGCATATTTTATAAGTGAACAAAATAAAATACAATGGAAATATGTTAGTCGGTTTATCAATGAACTAGCTAAGCGCGAGCACGAATATCTAACGCAAGAATACTTTGTGAGAAACAAATATGATAAATTTCAGTTTCCAGAAAATAACGACGATGAACGGAAGAAAGCGTTTGAAAATACCCCGATCGTATATCGGGCAGATGAGAAATATATCTGCCCCAAGGAACAGCACTGGGAGAAAAGATATTATCAGATTCTCTTCAAGACAGAACGAAATGCCGAGTTTATGAAAAAACTGTGTAACAACTATTTGGAAGGGTTGGAATGGGTGTTTGCTTATTACACAAACGACTGTCTGGATTGGAAGTGGAAATACAATTACCATTATCCTCCTTTGTTTGCTGACTTGTGTAAGTATGTCCCGCATTTTGAAACGAATTTTGTTGAACAACAATTGACTTCACGGTCAACACACTCGTTTTCGCCTTATACACAACTTGCCTATGTGCTCCCCAAACAACAGTTGCATTTGTTGCCTGATAAAATACGCGGATTTCTATTAGACCATTATTCGGATATGTATTGTGACGAATATGAATTCCAGTGGGCATTTTGTCGCTATTTCTGGGAAAGTCATCCTGTCTTGCCCAAAATAGAATTGGATATGTTAGAAAAATGGGACTTGCAATTTCGTATGCATACTGAATAGTTATTTGAAATAATATATCATTGGTTCCTTTATCATATATTATTTTTTATTTTTTACTGGGTTTAGACTTCTTTGACTTGCGTTTCTTCTGGGTCTTTGCCTTCTTCTTTTTTGATTGTTTCTTGGATTTCTTGGTTTTCGTAGACTTCTTGGTTTTTCCACCAAACAACGAGCGTTTTACAGATGGTCCTTCATCTTCATCGTCATCATCTCCAAAACTGAGAGCACTCATACTGATAGGTTTGAATTCTCTTGGGGGTTTCTTTTGTGGTCCAACTCTATTGCGTTCGGTCTTTCTCATCTTTAATTCCTCCAGTTTGAATTGAATTTTACTTTCTTCAGTCACACGCCTTATACGTTCCACATGTTCTTCGGCATTACATATAATTACTTCGGCATTTAAATCATCATCAAAACCTGTACTTTCCATAGTATTCGCAGCGTATCCTTGGTATCTATGTTTACATACGTATTGACTAACTTTGTAATCCTTTTCTTCTACAGAATCGCGTTTATGACTACTATATCCATAATTATCTTCTAATATGTCCTGAATATCTTCAGGAGCTTTCTTGAAAAACTGTTCGCTAATATCATCCATAGCGACGAGTTGTAATTCGTTTTTCGTTTTAAATTCAAAAACTATACCATATTTATCTGCGTATTCAGCGTCAGGAGTGAAGAATTTGTAATCCCCCTTCAGTAATTCAGGATGGGTAATA